>JACCDN010204225.1_pt1 | contig 90062 bp, 76 predicted proteins | sample 7441691 | NCBI WGS metagenome assembly JACCDN01 (sample SAMN15323439, study PRJNA562643) | freshwater metagenome | isolation source: river surface water | place: USA:Blue River Watershed | collected 2017-08-16 | reverse complement strand
CGGACCGCGAGCCCGGTGTCGGGCAGCAGGAAGCCGTCGTGACCGGCGTCCGTGACCACCTCATGATAGGCGGCGTTGACGCCCACCGCGGTGGCGGCGGCGAGGAGCATGCGCAGCTCGCTGGTCGGGTAGAGCCAGTCGCTCGAGAAGCCGATGGCGAGGACCTCCGGACTGTCCGGAGCGAAAAGCTTTCCGGCGGCGGCGCGGGCGGTCAGGTCGAAACGATCCACCGCGCGGGTGATGCGCAGCCAGCTGTTGGCGTCGAAGCGGCGGACGAAGGACGCGCCTTGGTGTTCGAGGTAGCTTTCCACCTGCCAATGGACGGGGTCGCCGGCGGCGGCGCCGGGCACCTTCGCGCGGCCGAACTTCTGCTCGAAGGACGCGGGCGAGAGGTAGCTGATGTGCGCGAGCATGCGGCCGACGGCCAGGCCCGAGTCGGGGCCTTCGCCGGGGACATAATGTCCGCCGCGGAAATGCGGGTCACGTTCGACGCAGGCGCGCGAGACGGCGTTGAGGGCGATCGCCATCGGTGACTGGCTCAGGCCGGCGGCGAGCACGGCGATGCGGCCCACCTCGGAAGGATAGTCGGCGCACCAGAGAAGGGCCTGCATGCCGCCCATCGAACCGCCCACGACCGCGTGGAGGCGGGGGATGCCGAGGTGACGGACCACGAGACGCTGGGCGCGGACGATGTCGCCCAGGGTGATCTCCGGGAAGAAGCCGCCGTAAGGACGGCCCGTGCGCGGGTCGGTCGAGAGCGGGCCAGTCGAACCGCGGCAGCCACCGAGGCAGTTCACGCCGATGACGAAGAAGCGATCGGTGTCGATGGCCTTGCCCGGGCCGACGAAGCAATCCCACCAGCCGGCCTTGCGGTCTTCCGGGGAGTAACGACCGGCGACGTGGTGGTCGCCGCTGAGGGCGTGGGGGACGAGGATCGCGTTCGACTTGTCGGGCAGCAGCGTGCCGTAGGTCTCGTAGCGCAGGGTCAGTCCGGGCAGTTCGCCGCCGAGCTCCAACGGGAACGGCTCAGCGGACACGAAATCCTGCCAGGCGACCGGGCAGAGTTCGCGGTGTTGGGTCGGTTGGGCCGGGCAGTCGGACATGGACGACTCCAGCCAAGCCAGACCCGGGCGGGAGGCAAGTGGCCATTCGTTGTTGCCTCGTCATAAACGAACCCAAACCTTGGCCTCCATGTCCCCCGGCCACCGCCACGACGAAGATTGCTGCGGGGCGGGCTCCGGCGATCGCGTCGAGACCGCCCTCCTCCGGATGAAGGAAAAGGCCCTGCGGATCACCGCGCCCCGGCTCACGATGCTGCGGGTCCTGGCCGCCGCGAAGCATCCGCTCAGCGCGGAGCAGATCCACGAAGCCGCGGGCGACGACAAGCTCGACCTCGTCACCGTATACCGCAGCCTCGTCGCCATGGACGACGCGGGCATCGTCCAGCGCCACCCGCTCGAGCGGGGCCGCAGCCTCTACGCCCTGGTCACCCCGGGACACCATCACCATCACGTCATCTGCCGCCGTTGCGGACGGATCGAACGCCTCCCCGGCTGCGACTCGTCGCGCCTCGAGGCCGCCGCCAAGGCCAAGGGCTTCGGCGAGCTGACGCATGTGATGGAAGTCTACGGCATCTGCCCCGCCTGCGCCGCCTCTTCCCATGCCTGATTTCCCCCGCACCGCCTTCCTCCTCGGAGCCGGCCTCGGCACGCGTCTGCGTCCGCTCACCGAAAACTGCCCGAAGCCCCTGCTCCCGATCGGCGGCCGTCCGATGGTCCTCCAGGCGATGGAGAAGCTCCGCGCCGCCGGCACGCGCCGTTTCCTCATCAACACCCACCACTGCCCCGAAGCTTGGACGCTCGCCTTTCCGGACGGACGTTTCGGCGACGCCGAAGTGAAGCTCGTGCATGAGCCCGTGCTGCTCGAGACCGGCGGCGGACTGGCGAACATCGCCGGCCTGCTCGGACCCGACGATCAGGACCTCGTCGTCTGGAACGGCGACATCCTCTCCTCCTGCGACATCGTCGCGGCCGTCGCCCATCATCGCGCGAACGGCGGCGAAGCCACGCTGGTCGTCCGCGAACAGGGCCCGAACCGCAACGTCCGCGTCACCGACGAAGGCAACGTGACCGACCTGCGCGACCGCCTCGGCAAGACCGATCCCGCCTACCAGTACACCGGCATCTGCGTCGTCACCAAGGCCTTCGCCCAAGGCGTGCCCGCGACGATCGAATCGCTCGTCGAACATTTCCTCCGCCGCACGCAGGCGCAGCCTGGCAGCATCCAGGGCTTCCTGGATTCGTCGAAGACCTGGCATGACCTCGGCACCATCGAGGAGTATCAGGCCGTGAAGGCCGAGCAGGAGAAGCCCGTGCGCGGCGCCATCGCGCCGGCCGACGCCGCGAAGACCCACGGCTACGAACTCACCGCCGGCGGCGAAGTGCTCAAGGGCGGTTCCGGCCGCAAGTTCCACCGCCTCCGCAAGCCTTCCGGCGAGACCGCCGTGCTCTGCGTGTACGACGACTCGCGTCCCGAGAACCAGCTCTATGGCGACATCGCCGTCGTGCTGCGCGACAAGGTCGGCGCGCAGGTCCCGCAGGTGCTCGCGGAGGACAAGGACGCGGGCGTGCTCGTGCTCGAGGACCTCGGCGACACCGATCTCTGGTCCCTCGCGCAGGCGTCCGAGTTCCCGTGGGCGCCGTTCGCGTCCGCGCTCGAACAGGTCGCGGCGATCCACCGCAACGGCGTCGACGCCTTCGCCGCTTCCGGCACGAAGCTGATGGAAGCCTTCGGCCCGAACCTCTACCAGTGGGAGCGCCAGTACTTCCAGGACAACGCGCTCGGCGGCCGCAAGCCCGACCGCGCCGTGACGGACGAGATGGCTTCGCTCGCCAAGGAGCTGATGGGCCAGCCCGTCGTGACGATCCACCGCGACTTCCAGTCCCAGAACATCATGATCCGTGACGGCTCCGCGTGGCTCGTCGACCTCCAGGGCCTGCGCCACGGCTGCATGTTCTACGACTACGCCTCGCTCGCCTTCGACCCGTACCTCAAGCGGAACGACATGGACCTCTGGCGCATCGAGATCGAAGACCATGCGCGCGAAGTCTCCGGCTGGAAGGGTTCCAGCGACGAGTTCTCGCACCTCTTCCACGTCGCCGCGACGCAGCGCCTCCTGCAGGCCTGCGGCGCCTACGGTTTCCTCGGCCACAAGAAGGGCCGCCCGGAATACCTCGCGCACCTGCCGCAAGGCCTGCGCAACCTGACGATCGCCGCCTCCCTCTGCGGGAAGCGACGCATCGCCAAGATGGCGGAAGAACTCGCGGGCGAGCCCGCGAAGGTCAGCCGTTGACCTTGTCGTCGAGGAAGCGGACGACCTCGTCCTCGGTCATGCGCACCTGCTCCAGCGTGTCGCGGTCGCGGACGGTGACGCCGGCGCCCTTCTCGATCGTGTCGAAGTCGATGGTGATGCCGTAAGGCGTGCCGATCTCGTCCTGGCGACGGTAGCGGCGGCCGATGGCGCCCGCGGCGTCGTAGAAGACGTTATGGCGCTTCTTCAGGCGGCGGTAGAGGGCCTCGGCGCGTTCGACGAGCTCGGGCTTGTTCTTCACCAGCGGGAAGATCGCGGCCTTGAACGGGGCGACGCGGGCCGGGAGGCGCAGCACGACGCGCTTCTCGCCCTCGACCTCGTCCTCATGGTAGGCGGTGGTCAGGAGCGCGAGGAACACGCGGTCGACGCCCACGGAGGGTTCGATGACGTGCGGGATGTAGCGGGCCTTGGCGGCCTCGTCGAACCAGTCGAGCTTCTGGCCCGAAACCTCGCTGTGCTGGGTCAGGTCGAAGTCGCCGCGGGCGGCGACGCCTTGGAGCTCCTGCACGCCGAAGGGGAACTCGAACATGATGTCCGTGGTGCCCTTGGAATAGTGGGCGAGCTTCTCGGTCGGGTGCGGGTAGAGGGAGAGCTTGGCGCGCGGGATGCCGATGGACTCGAACCAGGCCAGGCAGCCTTCGATCCAATCCTTGTGGGCGGTGGCCCAGTCGGCGGACGGCGAGATGAAGTATTCGATCTCCATCTGCTCGAACTCGCGGGAGCGGAAGATGAAGTTTCGCGGGTTGATCTCGTTGCGGAACGCCTTGCCGATCTGGGCGATGCCGAAGGGCAGCTTCACGCGGCCCGTGTCGACGACGTTCTTGAAGTTGATGAAGATGCCCTGCGCGGTCTCCGGACGGAGGTAGGCGGTGGCCGACGCGTCCTGCATGGCGCCGACGTACGTCTGGAACATCATGTTGAACGAGCGGGGCGGCGTGAGCGAACCCGGCTTGCCGGTGGCGGGCGAAGGCACGAGGGCGTGCTCCTCGGGCTTGGCTTCGGTGTAGTCCTTGAGCACGACCGGCTCGAGCGCGCCCTGCTTGGCGAGCTTGCGCTTCATCTCGTTGGCCATCTCCTCGGCCTTGGCCTGCATGCCGTCGTCCTCGAGGACGGAGACGTAGCCGATGACCTCGCCGGCGACGCGCACCGGGGCGAAGAAGAGCTGGTCGGCGCGGTAGCGCATCTTCGACTCCTTGCAGTCGACGAGCGGGTCGGTGAAGTTGTCGATGTGGCCCGAAGCCTTCCAGGTGGTCGGGTGGTGGATGATCGAGGAGTCGAGGCCGACGATGTCGTCGCGGCGGTGGACGAAATCCTGCCACCAGGCCTGCTTGATGTTGTTCTTCAGCTCGACGCCGAGGGGGCCGTAGTCGAAGAAGCCGTTGAAGCCGCCGTAGATGTCGGAGGAGGGGAAGACGAACCCGCGGCGTTTGCACAGGTTGATGATGGATTCCATCTTGTCGGTCGGGTCGGCCATGGCGGGTAAAAGCCCCTCACCTATCCCCGCTCCCGGGGTCCGCCGCAAGCCTGTTCCCTCAGCGGGGCCGGGGCTCGGTCGTCAGTCCGTCGGCCTTCTTCTTCCAGGTCCGGGCCCCCTCGGAGACCGCGCGGAAGACCCCCGAGAGTTCGCCGGCCGCGGTGGTCATGCTCGTCTGCGAGCCCTCGAGGGCGGAGCCGAAGGAAGCGAGGGCCGCGGCCGCGTCGGCGAGGCGCACCTGCAACAGCGCGAGCGTCTCGTCATCGAGCCCGCGTTCCGCCTTGTCGACGGCGGCGCGGAGCTTGCGGGAGGCTTCGGCGAAACGGAGCGCGCGTTCGCCGAGCACCTCGGCCGCGGTGGCCTCGCGCACGGCGGCGGTACGGGCCACGAGGTCGGCGGAGAAGCGGGCGGCGTGGGCCGGGTCGATGGTCACGAGCCAGCGGTCGAGGTCGCGGTCCAGTTCGCCGGCCATGCCGACAAGGTCGGCCTGCGCGAGGCGTTCGAGCTGCTCGACGAAACCTTCGAGCCGACGCCCGAAGGCCTGGTCGACCGGCGGGATCTCGTCGCGTCGCAACGCTTCGGAGGGCGCGGGCGCGGAGGCGTCCCAGATCAGTTCGACCTGCAGGAGACCCGAGGCGGGATTGACGGTGATGAGACGCGCGCGGAGGCCGCGGGCGATTTCTTCGCCGAGACGGTCGCCACGGAGACGGTCGGCGAAACCGCGGTCTTCGAGCGCCGCGGGATCGACGCTCAGGCTGACGAGCGGGCGGAGCCGTCCGTCCTTGTCGAGGTCGAGGCCGACGGAGACGACCTGTCCGACCGCCACGCCCTGCACGCGGACCGGGGTGCCGGTGGCTATGCCTTCGACGGAGAAGGACGGGCGGAAGACGAGCGTGACGAGCGGGGCGGACCACGCGCGCCACCAGGCGAAAGCGGACCACAGCAGTCCCGCGACCAGCACGGCCAGCATCAAGCCGCCGAGCGTGCGTCGGCTCATCCGGCGGTCTGAGGATAGCTCCCGAGCCATTTCACGACCTCGCATCGGCTCTTGAGCTCGCCGATGGCGGCCTGGACCGCCGGCGTCTCCCAGTGGCCCGGGAAGTCGATGAAGAAGAGGTATTCCCAGGCGCGGCGATGGCTCGGCCGGGATTCGATGCGGATCAGGTTGATGCCGCGGTCGGAGAAGGCGGCGAGCGCTCCCTGCAGGGCGCCGGGCTCATGCTTGAGCGTGAGGACCACGCTCGTGACCTCATCGGGAGCGCCGACCGCGTTGGCGGACTTGGCGATGACGAAGAAGCGCGTGGCGTTGTCGCGGCGGTCCTGGATGCCGCGGGCGAGGATCGGGACGCCGCGCGATTCGGCGGCGGTGGCCGAAGCGACGGCAGCCTGGCCCTGGGGCGAGCGCGCGACGAGTTCGACGGCGGCCGCGGTGCTGTCGGTCTCGACGAGCGCGGCGGCGGGCAGATGACGGGAGAGCCAGCCGCGGCACTGCGCGAGGGCGATGTCCTTCGAGAGCACCTTGGTCACCTGATCGAGCGGGCCCTGGCCGACGAGGCACTGCTCGACGGAGAGCGTCACCTGGGCGACGACCTTGAGTTCGGATTCCGCGAGCAGGTCGAGCGAATGGCTGACGACGCCCTCGGTGGAGTTCTCGACCGGGACGACGCCGTAGGAAGCCTCGCCGGATTCGACCGCGGCGAAGACGTCACCGATGGCGCGAAGCGGCAGCGAGGGGACGCTGGTGCCGAAGGCGCGGATCTGGGCCTGCTGGGTGAACGAACCTTCGGGTCCGAGGTAGGCGACCGGCTTGGCCATCTGGGCGCCGATGGAAAGGGAGATGATCTCGCGGTAGACGGCGCGGAGGCCGGAAGCCGGGATCGACGGAGCGGCCGCGGCGATGGAGCGCAGGAGCTGTTCCTCGCGCTGCGGGGCGTAGACGGGAGCGCCTGACTTCAGCTTGGCCTCGCCGATGGCGCGGGCGACCTGCAGGCGTTCGCCGAGCAACCGGAGGATCTCACGGTCGATGCGGTCGACCTCGCGGCGATGGTCTTCCAGGCTCATGCGCTAGGGGCTTCGGGCGCGGGCGGCGGCTCGGTCGCGACGGCGGCGGAGGACTGGTCTTCGAGCGGCAGGCCGACCTCGGCGTCGCCGACCTCGACGGGCGTCGTGGCGCGGGTGATCCACTCGGAGATCTGCGCGGGCGAGAGCACGTCGGAAGCGGGGAGTTCGCCGAGGGAACGCAGGCCGGTGAAGTCGAGGAACTTGTCGGTGGTGCCGTATTGGAGCGGACGGCCCGGCAGGTCGGCGCGGCCGGTGACGGCGACGAGTTCGAGCTCGAGCAGGCGGGTGAGCGCGCTGTCGACGGACACGCCGCGGATGGCTTCCATCTCGGAACGGGTCACCGGCTGGCGGTAGGCGACGATGGAAAGGGTCTCGAGCGAAGCCGGGCTGAGGCGCTGCGGGCGAGGTTCGCCGCGGAGGAGGCGGACCCAGTCGGCGTAGGCCGGGGAGATGACGAGGCGGAAACCTTCCGGCCCCTGGAGGATGCGGCAGGCGTCGTTGGCGTCGCGCATCTCGGCCTCGAGGGCGTCGACCGCTTCGCGGATCTGGGTCGCCGTCAACAAGGTCGGGACCTGGTCGATGATGTCCTGGATGACCTCCTGGACGGGCGGACCCACCGGGAGGACGGTCGGTTCGCCGGCAGCTTCCAGCAGATCGGGCTGCTTCTCGGCGGCCGCCTGGGCATGGTAGCGCTGCACGACCTTCTGGATATCCTTGATGGACACCGACTCGGAGGTCGAGAACAGGAGCGCCTTGATGATTTTCTTGAGATTGAATTCCACGGGACGGGGGAGTCTTAAATCGGATTGTAAGGAAGCGTAAGGGCGGTTCAGTGTCCGGCTCCCTGCCCTCTTATCTAGGGGGCGCCCATCCCCTGACAACCGCAGACTTTTCACACCCATCATGACCGACGCCAACCACTGCCGCCAACACTCCGCCATCGTCGTGGACGGACCCGACCGAGCCCCCAGCCGAGCGATGCTGCGTGCCGTCGGCTTCAACGACGCCGACTTCCAGAAACCGGTCGTCGGCATCGCCTCGACCTGGTCGATGGTGACCCCGTGCAACATGCACATCGACCGCCTGGCCGCCGAAGCCGCCAAGGGCGCGGACGCCGCCGGCGGAAAAGCGGTCATTTTCGGCACGATCACGGTCTCCGACGGCATCTCGATGGGCACTCCGGGCATGCGCTACTCGCTGGTCTCCCGTGAGATCATCGCCGACTCGATCGAAGCCGTCACCGGCGCCGAAGGCTTCGACGGCCTGGTCACCATCGGGGGCTGCGACAAGAACATGCCCGGCTGCGTGATGGCCATGGCGCGCCTCAACCGCCCGTCCGTCTTCGTCTACGGCGGCACCATCGTCCCCGGCCTGCACAAGGGCAAGGCCGCCGACATCGTCACCGTGTTCGAAGCCGTCGGCCAGCACGCCGCCAAGCAGATCGACGACGCCGAGCTCAAGGAGATCGAGAAGTGCTCGATCCCCGGCGAAGGCTCCTGCGGCGGCATGTACACCGCCAACACCATGGCCTCGGCCATCGAGGCGATGGGCCTCAGCCTGCCGGACAGCTCCGCGCAGCTCGCCAACTCCAAGGACAAGCTGAAGGACTGCGAACGCGCCAGCCAGGCCGTGCTCGAACTCCTCAAGAAGAACATCCGTCCGTCGGACATCATCTCCAAGAAATCCATCGAGAACGCGATCGTCACCGTGATCGCCCTCGGCGGCTCGACGAACGCCGTGCTGCACCTCATCGCGATCGGCCATTCCGCCGGCATCAAGATCACCCTCGAGGACTTCGAGCGCGTCGGCCGCAAGGTCCCGGTGCTCGCCGACCTCAAGCCGAGCGGCAAATACAACATGGCCCACTTCGTGCGCATCGGCGGCCTCCAGCCGCTGCTCAAGATGCTCCTCGACGCCGGCCTGCTGCACGGCGACTGCATGACGGTCACCGGCAAGACCGTCGCCGAAAACCTCGCGAACGTCGGCCCTTACTCCGCCGACCAGGACGTCGTGCGTCCGATGAACAATCCGATCAAGGCCGACAGCCACCTCCGCGTGCTCCGCGGCAACCTCGCCCCGGACGGCGCGCTCGCCAAGATCACCGGCAAGGAAGGCAGCTCGTTCACCGGCCACGCCATCGTCTACGAATCCGAAGAGGCCTCCCTCCGCGGCATCCTCGACGGCGAGGTCAAGGACGGCCACGTCATCATCATCCGCAACGAAGGCCCCAAGGGCGGCCCCGGCATGCGCGAGATGCTCGGACCTACGAGCGCCGTCATGGGCAAAGGCATGGGCAAGACCGTGGCGCTCATCACGGACGGACGCTTCTCCGGCGGCAGCCACGGCTTCGTCGTCGGCCACGTCTCGCCTGAGGCCGCTTCCGGCGGACCGCTCGCCATCGTCAAGAACGGCGACCGCATCCACATCGACGCGGTGAAGAACGAGCTCAATCTCGACCTGCCGGCCGAAGAGATCGCCCGCCGCCTCAAGGAGTGGAAGCCCTCGCCCTGCAAGGAGAAGCGCGGCGTCCTCGCCAAGTACGCCAAGCAGGTGAAGTCGGCCTCGGAAGGCGCCATCACCGACGGCGACTGAAGCTCTTTCTGAGCGGAAATGAAAGGGCGGACGCCTCGGCGGCCCGCCCTTTTTGTTGCAAGCTTGCCGTCGGCGGGAGAGTATCGGCGTATCGTGGCTTCCTCCTTCGACCTCTACCGTCATCAGCTCCTGAACTTCCCTGAACTCGGCGTCTCGCTCGACTTCAGCCGCGCGCCCGCCCCCGCGGGGTTCGCCGAGAAGATGGCTCCGGCCGTCGCCAAGGCGTTCGCCGACATGGCCGCGCTGGAGAAAGGCGCCATCGCCAACCCGGATGAGAAGCGCATGGTCGGCCACTACTGGCTGCGCGCCCCGGAACTCGCGCCCGACGCGAAGATCGCCGCCGACGTGAAGGCGGCCGTCGAGGCCATCGCCGGCTTCGCCGCGCAGGTCCACGGCGGCCAGGTCAAAGGCGCCGCCGGCAAGTTCACCGACCTCCTCTGCATCGGCATCGGCGGCTCCGCGCTAGGCCCGCAGTTCGTGGCCGACGCGCTGGGCACCAAGGCCGACAAGCTCCGCGTCCATTTCATCGACAACACCGACCCCGACGGCATCGACCGCGTGTTCGACGCGCTCGGCGCCCGTCTCGGCACCACGCTCGTGGTCGTGACCTCGAAGTCCGGCAGCACGCCGGAGCCCCGCAACGGACAGCTCGAAGCCGCGCTCCGCTGGCGCCAGGCGGGCCTGTCCTTCGCCGCCCACGCCGTCGCCGTCACCGGCGAAGGCAGCCAGCTCGACCAGGTCGCCGTCGCCGAGAAGTGGCTCGCCCGCTTCCCGATGTGGGATTGGGTCGGCGGACGCACGAGCGAGATCGGTCCGGTCGGGCTCCTGCCGGCCGCCCTGCAAGGCCTCGACATCCGCGGCCTGCTCACCGGCGCCCGCGAGATGGACGCCCTCACGCGCGTCCCTGACGCCGCCCGCAACCCCGCCGCCGCGATGGCGCTGGCATGGCATCATCTCACCGAAGGCCGCGGATCGAAGGCCATGGTGGTGCTCCCCTACAAGGACCGCCTCCTGCTCTTCTCCCGCTACCTCCAGCAGCTCGTCATGGAATCCCTCGGCAAGGAGCACGACCTCCAGGGCCGTCAGGTATTCCAAGGCCTGACCGTCTACGGCAACAAGGGCTCCACCGACCAGCACGCCTACGTGCAGCAGCTTCGCGACGGTGTGAATAACTTTTTCGCCGTCTTCATCGAAGTGCTCAAGGACCGCGAAGGCGCCTCCCCGGAAGTCGAGCCTGGCGTGACTTCGGGAGACTACCTGCAGGCCTTCCTGCTCGGCACCCGCGACGCCCTTTCCGGCAGCGGACGAGCCAATATCACGATCACCCTGCATCAGGTGGACGCCCGTTCCATCGGCATGCTCATCGCTCTTTTTGAGCGTGCCGTCGGCCTTTACGCCAACCTCCTCGGCATCAACGCCTACCACCAGCCCGGCGTCGAAGCCGGCAAGAAGGCCGCCTCAGAGACCCTCAAGATCCGCGCCGCCGCCCTGGCTGCCCTGGCTAAATCCAAAGGCAAATGGCTCTCGGCACGTCAGGTTTGCGAGGAAATTGCTCTTGAGGGGCGGGAAGAATTGGTGTTCAAAGTCCTTCTGCACGTTTCCTCCAACCCCGGAGCGATTTCTCGACAGGACTCTCCTGATCCCGGGCTCACTCTCTTCCGCCATTCCTAACCCTTTACCTACCCCTACCCCATGAAACCGAAGCTCAACGCCTTCCTCCGCATCCTGACCGTCGTGCTGGCCCTCGCCGCCGTCGCCTTCGCGGTCCTGCTCAAGGGCAAGATGGACGCCGCCCTGACCAACACCGCCTGGGCCGTCACCGACCCCGAAGTGAAGGCCGGCAAGGAGTACGATGCCCGCATGACCTCGCTCGCCGGCGTCAAGGCTCTGCTCGACGACAAGCGAAAGAAAATCGAGGAAGGAAACCTCTCGATCAAAGACCTGAATGCGACGGTCGCCGACAAGAACACCAAGATCGAAGGCCTCACCGCCGCCAACACCACGCTCGAAGGCGAGCGCGCCGAACTCACCCGCAAGCGCGACGAACTCGCCGCCCAGCTGACCGAAGCCAACAGCAAGAAGGACGGCGCCATCGCCGAGCTCACCACCGTCAAGGAAGACCTCGTCCGCGCCACCGAGAAGGCCGCCGGCATGTTCACCAAGGAGCAGCTCGCCGAAATCGAAGCCAAGGCCACCAAGGCCGAGGAACTCGCCGCCGCCCTCCGCGGCAAGTACACCGCCCTCCATTCCTGGGCCTCCCGCGCCGCCGAGAACCCGGCCCCCGGTGGTTTCCAGCGCGACCCGTTCGGCGAAGCTCCTAAGCCCGGCGACGCCCCTGCCACCACCGTCGCCGTCGCCGTCGAAGCCGCCACCGACGCCGTCCTGACCAACATCCTCGCCCTGGACGCCAAGTCCGGCATCGTCGCCTTCTCCGTCGGCGAAGCCAACGGCATCAAGGAAAAGGCCGTCTTCGACGTGAAGATCGACGGCAAGAAGATCGGCAAGGTCCAGATTTCCTCCGTGAAGGGCGCCCTCTCCTACGGCCAGCTCCAGCCTGACAAGGACCTCGACCTCGGCGCCATCGCCAAGGCCTCCGCCGTCTCGCTGGTTCCTTCCACCAAGCTCGCCAGCAAGTAAGATGTCCGCCCGCCTCACCATCGCGCTAGCCCTCCTCGCCTGCCTTGGCGGCTTGGTCGGCTGCGAGACCGTCGAGAAGCCGGCTGACTCCATGCTGCCTCAGGCGCAGCCTGCCAACTGGCAGGGCGGACTCCCGGGCGTGACCACGCCGGGTTCCGGCTACCGCCGCTGATGACCGCCCGCGACGCAGGCGCCGACGGCCGCCCGGCCGGTCGGCTCTGGGTCGTGGCCACTCCGCTCGGCAACCTCGGTGACATCACCGCACGCGCTCGCGAGGCCATCGCGGAGTGCGACCTGGTGGCCTGCGAAGACACGCGGGTGACCGGCGGTCTGCTTCGTCATCTCGATGTCTCCAAGCCGATGCTCGCCTACCATGAGCACAACGAGAAGGACGCGGCCGTCCTCATCGCCGACAAGGTGGCGGGCGGCGCCCGCATCGCCCTGATCACCGACGCCGGCACGCCCGGCATCAGCGACCCCGGCTTCCGCGTGACCCGCGAGTGCCGCCGCCGCGGCCTCACCGTGACGCCCCTGCCCGGCCCCTGCGCCATCGTCGCCCTGCTTTCCGCCTCCGGCCTGCCGACCAACGCCTTCCGCTTCGTCGGCTTCCTCGCGCCGAAATCAGCCGCCCGCCGTCGCTTCCTGGAAGGCCTCAAGACGGCGGACGAGACCATCGTGCTGCACGAATCCTGCCACCGCATCGGGGACTTCCTGGACGAGATGCTGGAGATCCTCGGCCCGACCCGGGTCGTCTGCGTCGGCCGCGAGCTCACCAAGCTGCACGAGACCATCCGCACCGCGGCGCTCGCCGAACTGGTCCCTGCCTTGAAGAGCGGATCGCTGAAGGGCGAGTTCACGGTGGCGATCGCGCCGGCCGACTTCGTCCTCTGACCCTTATCGCGGGTTGACCAGACGGGCCGTCCGACCGCATCCTAGCGGCCAATGGCGGGTTTCGACGACAGTCTGGTCCGCGAATATTTCGAGATGAACGGCTTCTTCGTGCGTCAGTCGCGCAAGTACGCCGTCCAATCCCGCCGGAAACGCGCCGACGAAGAGGGCGACCTGCTGGTCATCAATCCCTCGCCCCGGCGCGGCGGCGAGACGCCTTTCCAGCTTTTCAGTTCCGACCTGCCGGGCCTATCCGCCGCGGTCGTCGCGGTGAAAGCCTGGCACACGACGAAAGCCATCACGCCGACGATGATCAAGAAGGGCGACCTGCTGGAGTTCGTGCGCAAGGAAGCCGTCGAGGCGGCCAAGGAGGCCTTCGCGGACCTCACGCCGAACGAAGGCCAGCCGCTCGCCAAGATCCTGGTGCTCCCGGGCATCCCCGCGACGGAACCGCAGCGCTCCGAGAGCATCACGCTCCTGCGGGAAAGCGGCGTGGACCACGTGCTTACCTTCCGGACCATCCTCGAGAACCTCGTCCAGGCGGTCGAATCCAACCAGAGCTACGCGAAATCCGACACGTTGCAGTTGCTCCGTCTGCTCCGCGTCTACGATATGGTGAAGGCCGCCCAGCTCGAGCTGTTCGGCTCCGCCCTCCCTCCGAAGTGATCCATCCCTCCGCCCAGGTACACCCTTCCGCGCGACTCGCCCCTGACGTCGAAGTGGGTCCGTTCGCGATCGTCGAGGCCGGCGCCACGCTCGGAGCCGGCTGCCGCCTCGCGGCGCATGCGATCGTCAAGGCCGGCGCCGAACTCGGCGCGGGCGTGCGCGTCGATCACTTCGCGGTCGTCGGCGGCGACCCTCAGGACCTTTCCTTCGACCCTAAGCTGGTCTCGGGCGTCGCCATCGGCGACCGCACCGTCATCCGGGAACACGTCACGATCCACCGCGCCACCAAGACGGGTGAACGGACCGTGATCGGCAAGGACGGCCTCCTGATGGCCGGCAGCCACGTCGCGCATGACTGCGTGCTCGGCGACCACGTCATCCTGGCCAACGGCTGCATGCTCGGCGGCCATGTGCACGTAGGCGACCGGGCCTTCGTGAGCGGCGGCGTCGCCGTGCACCAGTTCTGCCGCATCGGCGGCGGCGCGCTCGTCTCGGGCAACGCGGTGGTCACCGAGGACGTGCCGCCCAACGCCCTCGCGCACGGACGCAACCTCATCGCCGGCCTCAACCTCGTAGGCCTCCGTCGGCGCGCGGTCCCGGCCGCGGCCGTGGCCGAGATCAAGCGCGCCTACCATGCCGTCTACGCCACGCAGGGCGCCTGCCCCGCGCTGGCGCAGCAGGCCTTGGCCACCGGCGCCTATGAGACCGCGGAAGCCCGCGACTTCCTGAACTTCTTCCTCGGCGGCAAACGCGGCCGCTTCGCTTCGCCCGAATGAGCGCCCTGCCCATCGCCGTGACCTGCGGAGATCCGGCCGGCGTCGGCCCGGAGCTCCTCGCCAGCTGGCTGCAGGCTCATCCTGAGCAGGCATCATCAATCGTGCCCATCGGTCCCGCGGATTGGATCGCCCGCCTCGGCACGGGCCTCGCCGTGGGTCCTGCGGATTTCATCACCCGTCCCGGCCAGCCTGACGACGCCGGGCAGCTGATCGCGATCGAGGCGATGGAACTCGCCGCGCGTGGCACCGCCGGCGGTCGCTTCGCCGCGGTCGTCACCGGGCCGGTGAACAAGAAAGGCCTCGCCGGCGTCGGGTACGATTTCCCCGGACAGACCGAGTTCTTCGCTTCGCGCTGGAACGGCGAACCCGTGATGGCCTTCGCCGGCGGCAAGATGACCGTCGGACTCGTCACCTGGCATATCCCCCTGGCCGAAGTCCCTCGCGCCGTCGCCGGCGCCGACATCCGTCGCACCGTCCTCGCGCTCATCGCGCTGCGCGCGAAGCTCGGCGACCGCCGCCCGCGCATCGCGGTCTGCGGCGTCAATCCGCACGCCGGCGAAGGCGGCCTGCTCGGACAGGAGGACGACCGCATCATCCGGCCCGCCGTCGAAGCGCTGCGCGCCGCCGGTCACGACGTCACCGGTCCGCTGCCCGGAGACACGGTCTTCCATCGCCACCTGCAGGGGGAGTTCGACGCCGTCGCCGCGATCTACCACGACCAGGGCCTCGCGCCGCTCAAAGCCGTGGACTTCTCGAGCGCGGCCAACCTCAGCCTCGGTCTGCGCCACGTCCGCACCAGCCCCGACCACGGCACCGCGTATGAGCTCGCCGGCAAAGGCAAGGCGGACCGCGGCAGCTTCGATTCGGCGATGCGGCTCGCCCGCGTGCTTTCGGCCTGATGCGCGCGCTGTTGTCCTGGCTCGCGACCTGCCTCGCGCTGAGCGCGGCCGGTCATCGCATCGCCAGCTACAGCCCGGGCGCGACGCAGACGCTGCTCGACCTCGGCTGCGCGGAGGAGATCGTCATGGCCACCCGCTGGTGCCCGCTGCCCAAGGACCATCCGGCCGCGCGGGACGCCGACGTCTTCCTGCCTGACCTCGAGCGGCTGCTGAAGGCCAAGCCCGACCTCGTGATCCTTCCGCGCATGGCGAATCCGCTCTGGGCGGAGAAGTGCGCGAGGGCCGGACTACGCACCATCGTGCTGCACGCGGAGTCCCATGATTCGGTGCGCAAAGACATCATCGCGCTAGGCGAAGCGACCGGCCGCGGCCAAGCCGCCAAAGAAATCGTCGTACGAATGGTGGCCGGCTCATCGGCGCCGCCGAAAAAAATCATCATCATCTGGGACGGCGTCATGGCCGGACCGGAAAGCTATCTCGCCCTGCCGATGGCCCACGCAGCTTTCCGCTCGGGCCTCAGCCAGGGCTCTTGGGTGAAGTTCGACTGGGAGTTGCTGGCGGAAGCCAAGCCCGATGCCGTGATCTGGATCCAGAACTCCGAGACGAACGGGGCCATTGAAGCCTATCCCGAGAAAATCACCGAAATGAGTCAGATCCCGGCGATCAAGGACCTCGCTTGCGTCAAAAAAGGGCATGTCTATCAGGCGAAAAGTGGCTGTAACTGGTTACCTGGCAGTGGTTTGCAAAAAATACTGCCTGAACTCGGCAAACTCCGTAACGCAGTCCACCCCTGAGGGGAATCCCCTCCGTGAATACTGTCGGGCCGATTGACTTAGCCGGGATAAAGACGACACTGATGGTCCACACCATGAACACCAAGTTCCTCAAGCTCCTCGCTCTCACCGTCGGTCTCCTCGCCGTCACCGCTTCCTTCGTCAGCGCCGAAGAAGAGAAGAAGGATGGCAAGTGCCCCTGCGAAAAGGAAAAGCCCAAGGCTGCCCTCGTCTCCGAAGAAGAAAAGAAGGACGGCAAGTGCCCCTGCGAAAAGGAAAAGCCCAAGGCTGCCGCCGGCGAAGAGAAGAAGGATTGCAAGTGCCCCTGCGAGAAGGAAAAGCCCAAGGCCTAACCTTCCCGCTCAGGCGATCAAAGGACGAACCCTCGGGTTCGTCCTTTTTGTTGGCCTAGAAAGCCAGTTTGAGCTCGGCCCGCACGAACGCCGGAAAGTCGTCATGCACCGCGAAACCACGGGCTGCGGCCTGCGCGAGCTCCTCGGGCTTGGCCGCGCCGCTGCGCATCGCGCACGAGCGGATGCCCGCGTTGAAGCCCGCGTCCCAGTCGGTCACGCGATCGCCGGTCATCCAACAACGGGTCGGATCGAGCCCGTGCTCCGCGATCTTCTCGAGGATGAAGCGCGGGCTCGGTTTTCGATAAAGCGAAGGCTCATCCGGACGTTCCGGGGCGGCCTTGATCTCCAGGATGCCCGGTGCCGGCAAAGCGAGCAGTTCGAGCATGCGGCGGTTGCAGGCATGGTATTGGTCCCAGGTGAAGATGCCGCGGTTGATGCCGCTCTGGTTCGTCAGGATGAAAAGCCGGTACCCGGCCTGAAGGCAGGCCGCCAAGGCGGGTTTAACGCCCGGGATGAGCTCGATCTGCTCCTCCCGACAGGTGTGGTGGTGGTCGCGGATCAGGTTGCCGTCGCGGTCGAGGAAAAGGGCGGGATGGCCGGGCATCGCCCCAGCCAACCTAACTTGCCCACAATCGCAAGGGAATGGAAAGGGGGCTTGACCGAGGGGGCGGGAGGGGTAGAACCGACCCTCATCCAAGCGTAGAACCATGGCCAACCCGAAACGTAAACAGTCCAAACGCCGCAGCCGACTCCGTCGTGGCGCCAACCAGTTCCGCGCCCCGAAACTCGTCAAGGATGCCGAATCCGGCGCCCTTCGTCGCTCCCACCGCGTCGACCCGACCACGGGTAAGTATCGCGGTCGTCAGGTCCTGGACACCGGAGCCTAAGCTCCACCCCGGGCTCAGCCCGACCTCATGACCGAAGCCACTCCGAAGAAAGGCCACCGTATCGCCCTGGATTGCATGGGCGGTGACATGGGCCCTTCGGAAGCCGTGGCCGCCGCCGCCCTCGCCTTCAAGGACGGGATCATCGGCCCGGAAGACACGTTGGTGCTCGTCGGGCACGAGGACAACCTTCGCATGCTCGCCTCCGAGCATCGCGCCCTGAAGAACAGCCGCGTCTCTTTCCGCCAGGCCGCCAGCATCGTCGCGCCCGACGACGCCCCGATGGCCGTGCTCAAGTCGAAGCGCGATTCCTCGATGGTGATCGCCCTCGAGATGCTCAAGGCCGGCGAAGTCGACGCCGTCGTCTCGACCGGCAACACCAAGGCCCTCGTGGCCGCCGGCACCATCAAGGTGCGCCCCATGGAAGGCGCCGAACGCCCCGCCCTCGCGGCCATCATGCCGCGGCGCGAAGGCCACTTCATCATGCTCGACGTCGGGGCCAATCCCGAAGCCACGCCCGCGCAGCTGCTGCACAACGCCGTCCTCGGCTCGATCTACGCCCAGAGCGCCCTCGGCATCGCCCGCCCCCGCGTGGGCCTGCTGACCGTGGGCACCGAAGAAGGCAAAGGCGGCCCGCGCATCAACCGTACCCACGCCCTGCTGAAGGCCATGGGCGACCGCATCAATTACGTCGGTCCCGTCGAAGGATTCGATGTCTTCGGCGACGCCTGTGACGTGGTCGTCACCGACGGCTTCACGGGCAACATCATCCTCAAGACCCTCGAAGGACTGGTCTACATGGTCCGCGACATGGTCGGCAGCAAGGTGAAGAGCAATCCGGTCTACCTGGCCGGCGGAATCGCCATGTTCCCGCTCCTGCGCGACCTCAAAGGCAAATTGAAGCCGGAACGTTACGGCGGAGCCCCGCTGCTCGGCCTGACCGGCCTCGTCATGAAGGCCCACGGGTCCAGCAACCGGCAGGGTATCGCCAGCGCCATCCGCCTGGGCCTCGAAGCCCTCGGCCACGGCGCCGGCCACCGCATGCTGGCCTCGCTGGCGGAAGCGAACGCCGTCGTCGCCGCCACCCCCGAGGAAGCCTGAGGTTTTAGTGTTCCCTTCCCCGCCCAAGGGGTCTTTTCTCACGCATCGATGAGCAGCGCTGAGCTATCAGTCTTTATCCGGGCCATCGGGGTCCGTACGCCGGAACGCACGCTCACCAACGCCGAGCTCTCGAAGATGGTGGATACCTCGGACGAGTGGATCCAGACCCGCTCCGGCATCCGCGAGCGCCGGATCGCCGGCCCGGGCGAGAACCCTTCGGACCTCGGCGCCCAGGCGGCCGCCCAGGCCCTGCAACGCGCCGGCCTGACGCCGGCCGACATCGACCTGCTCATCGTCGCGACGATGACGCCGGACATCCCCTTCCCTTCCACCGCATGCCTGCTGCAGGCCAAGCTCGGCCTGCGCCGAGACATCCCCTGCTTCGACATCTCCGCGGCCTGTTCCGGCTTCGTCTACGCCCTGCAGGTCGCGCGGGACATGATGCGCTCCGGCACGTACCGTCGCGTCCTCGTCATCGGCGCCGAGAAGCTCTCGAGCGTCGTCGACTGGTCCGACCGGACGACCTGCGTCCTCTTCGGCGACGGCGCCGGAGCGGCCGTGCTTGAGACCACCGCGGAGAAGAACGTCGGCCTGCTCGGCAACCTGCTCGGCGCCGACGGCAACAACGCCGAGCTGCTGCACTGCGCCGCCGGCGGTTCGGCCGCCCCCGCGACGGCCGATTCGCTCCGCGACGGCAAGCACTACCTCCGCATGAACGGCAAGGAAGTCTTCCGTCACGCCGTCCGCGTGATGGCTGAATCCTGCGAACGCGTGCTCGCCCAATGCGGCGTCACCTCGGCCGAAGTCGCCTGGTTCATCCCGCACCAGGCCAACATCCGCATCCTCGAAGCCGTCGCGAGCCAGCTGAACGTCGGCATGGAGCGCTTCCCTTCCAACCTCAGCCGCTACGGCAACACCTCCGCTGCCTCCATCCCGCTCGCGCTCGAAGAGGCGTGGCGGGAGGGCAAGATCAAGCACGGCGACCTCATCCTGATCGTCGCCTTCGGCGCCGGCCTGACCTGGGGCGCTACCCTCCTTCGCTGGCATGAACCCTCCCGCTAAAATCCTCCTCGCCGCGGCGCTCCTGCTCGGCGCCCACGCCCGCGCGGAATTCGTCCGTCAGGACGGCCACTGGCAGGTCAAGCCCGGCACCACGGCCGACGTGACGCCGCCCTCGCGGCTCCCCGTCCTCCTGCTCGCCATGGACCATGCCTCCGAGCGCGTCGACGCCGGCGACGTCGGCGGCGCGATCAAGGAATGGGAGATCATCGGCGAGGCCAACGTCGGCGCCGAAGCCGAGGCGGTCTCGCTGCTCACCCGCGCCCGCCTGCACGCCGGCCGCGGCGAATTCGAGAAGGCGACGACCTTCATCGACGACATCTTCGCGCGTCACTCCGGCTTCCCGGCGTTCGCCGGCGCCGTCGACCTGCAGTTCGACATCGCCAACCGTCTGGCCGCCGGCGAACGCCGCCGCCTCGGAGGGTGGTTCCCGTGGTTCAGCGACCGCCAGAGCGCGATCGCAATCTGGGAGAAAACCATCCGCCTGGCCCCCAACGGCCCGCATGCGGACGAATGCCTGATCCGCATGGCCCGCCTCGGCCAGGAAGAAGACCTCGCCGAGAAGACCAACGACGCGCTTGAGCGTCTCGTCAGCGACTACCCCGCCTCGAAGTTCGTGCCCGAAGCGCTCGAGATGCTCGCCACGCTCCGCGCCAAGGAATCGCTCGGACCCGCCTGGGACCAGGCGACGACGCTCGAAGCCGCCGACCACTGGCGCACGCTCGCCGACCAGTATCCGAACGACCCGCGCGCCAAGGTGGCCGTCGAACAGATCGCCCTCCTCCGCGACCGCGCCGCGCGCGCCCGCCTAAGCCTGGCCCGCTTCTACTTCTTCAACCGCAACAACCCGGAAGCGGCCAAGCTCATGGCCAACGCCTGCCGCAACATCGCCCCCGAATCCGCCGCCGCGAAGGAAGCGGAAGCGCTGCTCGCCGCGATGCTCAAGGATCCGAATCCTCCGAAGACCCTCGCCGACCGTCTCCTCGGCGTCGTGCCTCGTCCGCGCGCCCCGACCGAAGCCAAGCCCCAGGCCGTCGGCGAGGACATCGACTCCCTCGGCTTCAAGAAGGAAGCCCCCAAGGCCGGCGTCGGCCCGAACGAACGATGAGGACCTGGCTTCTCCTCGGCGCGGCCCTGCTGCTCGGCGGCTGCTCCGCCTATCAGGCCGGCGGCCCCAAGCCGGCGTTCCGCAACCTTGAGATCGCCCCGGTCCGCAACTCCACCTCACGCACCGGCACGCACGCCGTCCTGCACGCCAAGCTCGCCGACGCCTTCGCGGGCGATCCGCGCGTGCGCCTGGGCTCCGGCGACGCCATCCTCGCGACCGAAGTGACCGAATACCGCCGCGACGGCTTCACGACCAAGCCCGGCGACGCCTTCGCCTTCAACAGCTTCCGCGTGACCTTCGAGGTCCGCGCCACGCTGACGACCCAAGGCGGCGCGCGCACCCTCTTCAAGGACCGCGTCTTCCGCGCCACGACGACGCTGCAGAACGCCGGCGATCCGGTGGCGGAAGAGCTCAGCGTGGCTCCGACGCTGTTCGCCGACATCGCCTCGCAGATCCGACAGGCGGCCACCACGGCCTGGTGACATGAACCCGGCCGTCGTCGCACCGTCCCTCCTCGCCGCCGATCACGGCGCCTTCGCCCAGGGCGTCCGCGCGGTCGAAGCGGCCGGCCTGGACTGGCTGCACATCGACATCATGGACGGGCACTTCGTGCCCAACATCAGCTTCGGACCGCAGGTCGTCGCCGACCTCCGTCCCTTGACGAAGCTGCACTTCGACGTGCACCTGATGCTCAGCCATCCGGACCGCTACGTCGCCGCGTTCGCCAAGGCCGGCGCCGAGCGTCTCACCGTCCACGTCGAGGCAGACCATGACGTCGCGAAGACCATCGCCGCGATCAAGGCGGCCGGCCTCACCGCCGGCATCGCGATGAATCCGGACGCCGATCCTCGTCGCGTGCTGCCTTACCTCGGCGACGTCGACCTCGTGCTCTGCATGACCGTCTTCCCGGGCTTCGGCGGACAGTCCTTCATGCCTTCGGTGCTCGAGAGCATCCGTTTCGTCGCCGCCGAACGCGCCAAGCGCGGCGCGAACTTCCGCCTCGAAGTCGACGGCGGCATCAACGTCGAGACCGGGCGGCTCTGCCGCGAGGCCGGCGCCGACACGCTGGTGGCGGGCACGGCCTTCTTCAAGGCGCCGGACCGCAAGGCCTTCGCATCCGCGCTGACCGCCTAAGCGGCGGCGGGCGGCGGATCGAGGCGCAGTTCCTTCTCCTTCTGCAGGCGCAGCTGGCCGCAGGCGGCGTCGATGTCGTGGCCCTTCTCGCGGCGCAGCGTGGCCGTGACGCCCAGCGCGCGCAGCTCCTTCACGAAGCGGTCCTGACGCGTCAGGGACGGGCGGACCCACGGGAGGCCTTCGACCTTGTTATACGGGATGAGATTGACGTGCGCGTGGAGCTCGCGGGCGATGACGGCGAGCTTCCTGGCCTGCTCCAGCGAGTCGTTGATGTCCTCGATGAGGATGAACTCGAGCGTGAGCATGCGGCCGTGCTTGCGGGCGAAGGCCTTGGCCGCGGGGATGAGCTCCTCCAGGGGGAACTTCTTGTTCACCGGCATGATCTGGTTGCGGACCTCGTTGGTCGCGCCGTGCAGGCTGATCGCAAGGCGGAAGCCCAGCGGCTCCTCGGCGAGCTTGAGGATCTTCGGGACCACCCCGGAGGTGGAGATCGTCACCCGTCGGGCGCCGAAGCCGAAGCCCCACTGGGCGTTGACGATGCGCAGGGCGGCGAGGAGGTTATCGTAGTTGGCCAACGGCTCGCCCATGCCCATGACCACGATGTTGTCGAAGGAGGCCAGCCCCTCGGCCGCGCGGGCGGGGTCGGCCTTGTCCTCGATGCGGCAGACCTGGACCAGCTGGGAGACGATTTCGCCCACCGACAGGTCGCGCTTCCAGCCCTCCAGTCCGGAGGCGCAGAACTTGCAGCCATAGGCGCAGCCGACCTGGGTCGAGATGCAGATGGTCCGGCGGGACTTCTCCTGGCCGACCCCCTCCATGGGCGCCCGGATGATCACGGTCTCGATCAGGGAGCCGTCGCCGAGGCGCTGGAGGATCTTCTGGGTGACGTCCGAGGAGGCCTTGCGCTGGACCAGGGCCGTGGCCTCGAAGTCGTACTGCTCGGCGAGCCAAGCCCGGAGGCCGGCCGGGAGATTGGTCATCGCCTCGGCGGTCTCGGCCCGACGGGGATAGAGCCATTCGAAGACCTGGCCGGCCCGGTAGCGCTGATGCCCGGCGGCGACCAGCCGCTCGCCGAGGGTGTCAGGAGTTTCGCCGTGGATTGAGGGTTTTTCGGGCTTAAAGGCCATGGGAGGGGCAGGAGCAACGGACTCAGAGGCTCAGGACCCCGAAACCCCCGCCTTCCTGCTTGCAAGTGAGAATTGTTATCCCCAAAACCCACTTTTGCAATGAGCAACAAGGCCCTGACCCCACAAGGTGGAAAAATGAACTCCCTCCAGGCCGCCATCGACCTGGTGGCCACCGGTCAACCGGCCTTCTGCCTCCACCAAGCCTGGGGCATCGGCGTCATCCGCTCCTACGACGAGGCGACCAAGCGCCTGGTCATCGACTTCCCCGAGCAGAACAAGAAGGGACACGCCATGGACGCCGCCTTCTTCCTCGGTAAGATCGAGTTCATCAACCCCAACGGCGTGGTCGCCAAGGCCTACGCCGACGCCACCAAGGCCGAGATCGCCAACCTCGTCGCCAACGATCCGGCCGGAGTCGTCAAGGCCCTCCTCGCCGAGTACCCGACGGGCGAGTGCACCTCCTACGCCCTCGAGGCCAACCTCGACCGCATCCATTTCGCCTCCCTCCCCGCCGGCAAGGACCGCGCCGCCGCCTTCAAGGCCTGGTGGACCAAGGGTCGCGCCGCCGTCCGCAAGGACCGCGCCATCCTCGTTCCGGAACGCAAGGGCGGCCTCTACGCCCTCCTCGAAGCCCCGAAGGACCTCGGCGAAGATCTCTTCGCCCAGTACGAGAGCGCCCCGAACTTCGAGCGCAAGCTGATGCTCCTCGAAGAGCTCGCCGGCGCCGCCGCCGCCGAGACCCGCTCCGCCGCGACCGCCGCCAACCTCGACAAGGTCTCCGCCGACCTCCTCAAGGAGATCAAGAAGCTCGAGACCGCCCGCAAGCGCGACAACCTGCCCGCCATCCTCGGCGGCATCTGGAACCGCGATAAGTTCTTCCGCTCCGCCGTCGAGAACGTCGAGACCGTCAGCCCGACCGCTTCCGAGATCATCGCCCTCTGCTCCGAGAGCGACCTCGCCTTCGTCGCGCTCAACATCCCTCACACCACCGAGAAGATCCGCAGCCTCCTCGACCTCGTGCGCGCCCACCACGGCGACCGCTGGGCCGACCGCGCCTTCGACCTCCTCCGCAACCGCGACATCGGCGGCACCAAGAGCGGCTCCGCCAAGCTCGTCTCCGAATCCATCGCCTACCTCTGCGACCAGGACCTCGCCGAGGCCGTGGCCACGCGCTTCTCGCAGTGGCTCGAGACCCGCGAACTCCGCGCTCCGGTGATCATCTGGATCATCAAGAACCGCGACTCCAAGAAGTACGCCGAGATCGTCGGCCGCCTCATCACCCCTTCGCTGCTCGGCGCCATCCTCGCCTCCATCGACACCGAGTCCCTCGAGTCCAACTCGACGGCCCGCATCCCGCTCGCCAACGAGCTCATCAAGGACAAGGAGCTCATCGCGAACATCCTCACGCCGGCCGAAGGCAAGAAGGCCGACAGCGAGACGATCTTCGACCTGACCCGCACCATGATGAGCAGCCAGGGCTTCGACGAGATGACGAAGAAGGCCCTCCTCTCGCGCCTCGCCAAGATCGAGCCGCACGTCCAGCGCCTCGCCAAGTCCAAGCACTCCGGCTCCGAAGCCGAAGAGAAGGAACTCCTCGTCTCCAAGGCCTCCAAGGAAGTGAAGGAGCGCGAGCTCGAGGACATCGTGAAGGTGCGCCTCCCCGCGGTCAAGGAAGCCATCCAGATCGCCAAGGAGCACGGCGACTTGAAGGAAAATTCCGAATACAAGATGGCCCGTCAGGACCACGACACCCTCGCCGCCCGTCGCGCCGAGCTCGACGCGCTGCTCAAGAAGGCCCGCGTGACCGACTTCTCCGAAGCCAAGACCGACGCCATCAGCGTGGGCTCGAGCATCGTCCTCCGCCGCGGCTCCGACCAGACGGAGTTCGCCTACGACATCCTCGGCGCCTGGGACGGCGAGCCGGAGAAGAACATCCTCTCCTACATCTCGCCCCTCGCCAAGCAGTTCCTCAACCACAAGGCCGGCGAGACGTTCACGACCAATATCAACGGCAAGGCCGAAAGCTGGACCGTGGTGAAGATCGGCCGCTGGGTCGACAAGCGCTGAACGGACCGTCAGTCCCTACCGAAGAAGCCCCGGTGACGGGGCTTCCTCTTTTGACAAGCCCGCCACCCCCGCCCATCTTCGCCCCATGCCCGACCCTTGGGAATCCCTGCGCCTCCTGGCCGACCCCACGCGCTCCCGCATGCTGCACCTGCTGCACCGCGGCGAACTGGCCGTGGGCGAGCTGCAGGAAATCCTCGGGCTTCCGCAGTCGCGCATCTCGACCCACCTCGCCCTCCTCCGCAAAGGCGGCCTCGTGACCGACCGCCGCGACGGCAAGAAATCCTTCTACGCCGTGGCCCGCGACCTGCCGGCCAGCGTCGGCGGCATCGTCGAAGCAGCCCTGGTCGCCAGCGCCCGCGAACCGAAGGCCGCGGCCGATCAGCGCGCCTGGCAACGCATCGTCGAGAAACGCCGCCAGAAGGCCGAGCAGCATTTCAACCACGTGGCCGACCGACTGGGGCGCAACTACTGCCCTGGCCGCTCCTGGGAGGCCATCGGCCAGATGCTCTTCCTGCTCACTCCTAAGGTCCGGATCGCCGACCTCGGCGCCGGCGACGGCACCCTCTCCCGCCTCCTCGCCCGACAGGCCGAAAGCGTCCACTGCGTGGACAGCTCCCCCCGCATGGTCCAGGTCGGCCGGGCTTTGGCCAAGAAGGAGCAGCTACGCAACCTGACCTACGTCCTCGGCAACATCGAGAAGGTCCCCCTGCCCGACCGCAGCATCGACCTCGCCCTGCTGAGCCAGGCCCTGCACCACGCCGAGAACCCCCGCCAGGCCCTCGCCGAGGCCTTCCGCATCCTGAAGCCGGGGGGTCGCCTCATCGTCCTGGACCTACGTGCCCATCGCTTCGAGAAAGCCCGCGAGCTGTACGCCGACCGCTGGCTTGGCTTCAAGGAGAACGAGCTCCACGATTGGATCGAGGAAGCCGGTTTCGCCCAGTCTGAGGTCCGCGTGGTGGCCAAGGAAACCAAGGAGCCCGGATTCGAGACCATCTTGGCGACCGGCCTGCGTCCGGGGGCCTGAGTTATTCACAGTCGGGAGCCCCGGCGTGTCCTGATATTTGCCCTTCGAAGGGGGCTTATTGCTTGGCATCCCTCGGTCGCTTGGGCTATTCCTTGGCACCCCCGACGCGGAGCGAAACGCTCCCCTCACCCGATGCTTATCCAAGAGTCCCGTACCTACCAACTGGCCAAGGCAGCGCTGCTCGCCGTCCTGCTCGCCGTGACCCCCGTCACCGCCGTCCTGCGCGCGCAGACCAAGCCCCTGCCCACCGCGGAAAAGCAGGAAGACCCCCTGAACGTCCTGTACAAGTCCGCCGACAAGGCCTTCGAGGAAAAGAAGTACAAGGAAGCCCTCGCCCTCTTCACCGAGCTCGAGGAAAAGGCCGGCGACGTCGCCAACAGCATGAAGGCGGTCCTCTCCTTCCGCAAGGCCACCTGTCTCTTCTTCATGAAGGACTGGCCCAAGGCCCAGGCCGAACTCACCGCGTTCCTCGACAAATACCCCAAGGGCACCGAAGACTTCTTCGACGGCGACAACCGCCGCGGCACCGCCGAGCTCATCCTGATCGAAGCCTACTCCAAGCAGGGCAAGTGGGATCAGGCCCTCGCCCGCCTCGAGAAGATCCGCACCAACTCGCTCGCCCGTCCCGAAGAACGCGTGAGCGCGTTCACCCTTTCCGCCCAGATCGTCGTCGACCGCGCCAAGAGCTCGACCGACGACCTCAAGAAGGCCGCCTACGCCCAGGCCATCAGCCTCCTGAAGCAGGCGACCGCCGACGGCATCAACACGCCGGAACGCCGCGAAGCCGCTTACAAGCTGGTCGAGATGTACACCAAGCTAGGGCTCACCAAGGAAGCCACCCAGCTGAAGAACGAGATCGACGCCCGCAGCACCGGCTCGCCCGTCGAAGTGGTCCGCTCCAACTTCCAGCGCCTCGAGATCGGCGACGCCCGTTTCGCCGCCGCCGAATCCGCCGCCGACGAGGCTTTCCGCGGCGACTACTACCGCCAGGCCCTCAACAACTATCAGGGCACGCTGCGTCGCGTGAACCTCACCCGCTCCTTCGGCAAGGCCATCGAAGCCAAGACCGCCGAGGTCGAAGGCATGACCAAGGCCGCCCCGAAGCCGAACGCCGAGCAGGCCGACGCCATCCGCCGCGCCCAGCTCGACCTCGAGCAGTTCAAGAAGATCGAAGCCGAATTCAAGGCCAACAAGGACTACGACGCCTTCATCTCCTACCGCATCGGCCTCTGCCTCCTCGAACTGAAGCGTCCGTGGGAAGCCCACGTGGCCTTCCTCGACATCTTCGAGAACAGCCCTGAATTCAGCCGCATCGCCGGCGCCTACTACTACCACATCGTCGCCCTGCGCCGCATCGGCCGCAACAACGAGGCCCAGGCGAAGTGCAAGGAATTCATCCAGAAGTTCCCGAAGGACGAGATGGTCTCGTCCATCGCGCTGATCCTCGGCGACATCTCCCAGGAACGCGAAGAATTCCCCGAGGCCATCGCCCATTACAAGTGGGTCCAGGCCAACGTCGCCAACCTCACCCCCGAGGTCGCCGAAGAGATCGACTTCCGCATCGCCGCCTGCCTCTTCTCGCAGGTCGACTGGGCGCCCGCGCAGAAGGCCTTCGAGGCCTTCCTCAAGAAGTACGAGCGCTCCTCCGTCCGCCAGCAGGTCCTGTACATGAACGCGCTGTGCTCGTTCTTCCAGGGCAAGTACAAGGAGACCAAGATCGACTTCGACAAGTACGAGTCCGAATACCCGAAGGGTCAGTTCATCCCCGACGTCCGCTACCGCCAGGCCATCGTCAAGTTCGGCGTCAACCCGCCCGACATCGCCGGCACCATCAAGCTCTGCGAGGACTGGCTCAAGGATTTCGCCAAGGACCGCACCGACGAGGTCATCGCGCAGACCCCTGAGGTCTACACGCTGATCGGCGACGCCAACATCCGCCTCGCCGACGAGCTCGACAAGAAGGTCAAGGCGGCCGACATCGACCTCCGCGTCAACCTGAAGAGCCCCGATCGCGCGAAGTTCGCCGCCATCAAGGAAAAGCTCGAGAAGGAGAAGGAAGCCGTCACCGGCAAGGCGATCGACGCCTACGAGGCCGCCGCCAAGAGCGCCCGCACCAACCCGCAGGCCCTCGAGTTCGTCCTCGGCGAGCTCCGCAAGCTCCTCCCCGGCCGCGGCGAGCACAAGCGCATGCGCGACCTCTTCAAGGAGATCTTCGACTGGGACCACAACGACCCCAAGGCGATGACCTACCTCTACGAGGTGATCCGCTCCACCGAACGCATGGGCGACATGCCCGAGTTCGCCCAGCAGGCCGAGAAGGTCCGCAAGGAATTCAGCGCCAAGCTCGCGGACGCCCGCAAGGCCGTCGACCAGCTCGAGCGCAAGCAGGGCGTCACCCGCCCCGAGATCGACGTCGCCAAGGAAGCCGTCAAGAAGCTCTCCGCCGAGCTCGAAGCCGAGCTGGCCAAGGTCGAGGTCAAGCGCCAGGCGTCCATCGCCGAACAGAAGAAGCGCGCCCTCAAGATCCTCTCCGACGCCGTCGCCGAGTCCATCAACGACCGCAAGCAGGAGGGCACGGAGAAGCTCATCGTGTTCCTCGCCGAGAAGCTCGCCCGCAAGATCAAGCGCGTGAAGGCCGGCGCCAAGCCCGAGCCGGGCGCCTACACCAGCGCCGAAGCCGAGAAGGAGCTCACCAAGCTGCTCCGCCTCGACGAGAACCGCAGCTCCCTCGTCGCCCAGGCCCGCGGCTTCTTCGCCCTCGGCCAGCTCGCCGTGTTCACGCGCGAGCCCGAGAAGACCGCCGCCAACTTCGCCAAGATCGCCGCCAACTTCAAGGCCGAGGAGCTCAACCCGACGATCCTCGCGCTCGTCGGCGACAGCCTGCTCGCCAAGGGCGAGAACAAGAAGGCCGAGGAGTACTTCCGCTACATCCTCGAGTTCTCCCGCTCGTCGGAATACGCCGACTACGGCTTCGCCGGCCTGGCCGAGATCCGCTTCGGCGAGAAGAAGTACGCCGAGGCCCTCTCGCTCTGCAACGAGGCCATCGACAACAACATCCTGATGTCGAAGGAGCTCGACCTCCGCTTCACCCGCGCCCGCGCGCTCGCCGAACTCTCCAAGTACAAGGAAGCCAAGGAAGAGTTCGAGGAGATCGCCAAGACCAAGGAATGGCGCGGCGAGAAGACCGCCGCCTCCCTCTATTGGCTCGGCCTCATGGAGGAACGCCAGGCGACCGACAAGGAAGGCTACGGACGCGCCGTCGCCTTCTACCGCCGCTGCTACATGACCTGGAAGAAGTACGAGACCTGGTCCGCGAAGTCCTACTTCGCCGAAGCCAAGATCCTCGCCACCAAGCTCGACCAGAAGGACGGCGCCAAGCGACTCATCCAGGAGATGCTCCAGAAGGACCGCATCAAGGACACCCGCGAAGCGACCGAAGCCAAAGCCTACCTCCTCGGACTCTGAACGCCATGCGCCGCCCCCTCCTCCTCACCGCCTTCGCGCTCCTCGCCGCCGCCACGTCGCCGGCCCAGACCTTCGTCTTCAAAGGCGAAAAATGGGAGATCAACGACCCCTTCAAGCTGGACAACTCCGTCCCGCCCAAGCCCGTCGTCGACGCCAAGAAAGGCGTGATCAACGTCGTCAAAGGCACCGTTGACCGCACCAGCAACCAGGGCGGCTTCGAAGTCGTCCTGACCCGCAAGCTCTCCGAGGTCACCGAGGTCGTCTGGCCCATGCCCTCCCGGCTCCAGGAAGCCCAGAACAACGTCAACCGCGGCGAGCCGGCCAAGGCCCTCGACAACGCCGAAGCCGTGCTGAAGTTCTTCGAACCGCTCAAGAACGTCCCGGGTTCCTGGTGGGTCAAGGCCTCGCTCATCAAGCTCGATGCCCTCGACCGCCTCGAGAACGACGCCGCCACCAACACCTTCCTCGCGACCTTCGAAAAGGAGGAAGCCGCCCAGCAGCCGGAAGTCGCCACCCAGATCCAGCTCGCCAAGCTCATGCTCCGCGCCCGCAAAGGCGAGCATGACGCCGTGATCCGCGAGGCCACCGACCTCCTCGCCAAGGTCGACAGCTCCGAACTCCAGGCCCGCCTCCACCTGACGAAAGGCAGCTCGCTCCTCGCCGCCAAGAAATACGAGGCCGCGATGACGACCTTCCTCCGCGTGCCCGTCTTCTTCGGCTCCGAATCCGAGTTCATTCCCAAGGCCCTCCTCGGCGCCGCCCGCGCCTTCCGCGGCATGGACAGCCCGGCCCTGCGCGACCAGAAGCTCGAAGCCGTCTCCAACCGTTATCTCTACGACATCATCGTCTCCTATCCGGTCTCCAAGGAGGCCGAGGAGGCCAAGAAGCTGCTGCCCCCCGAGGAGCGCGCCAAGGCCGAAGCCGACCAGAAGAAGATCGCCGCCGGCGGCCCCCTCCCCGAAGGCGTGATGCTGGCCAAGCCCAAGCTCGCCGCCGAAGAGAAGGTCGAAGGCAACAAGTGAGTCCTTGCCCCTTTCCAAAACCTAACCTAGATACCAACCTACACCCCATCATCATGAAGATGAACCTACGTTCCGCCCTCCTCAGCACCGCCCTCCTCGGCCTGCTGACCGCCACCGCCTCGGCCCAGGAGGCCGCCGCCGCCGGCGCGCACCACAAGACCCTCGCCGACCTCTTTATCGAGGGCGGCTGGGTCATGTACCCGATCACCCTCTGCTCCGTCGCGATGATCTGGTTCATGGTCGACGGCTTCATCAAGACCAGCGCCGGCAAGATGTACCCCGCCGAGCACGTCACCCAGCTCCGCGAGCTCTTCAAGAAGGGCGACTACGTCGGCGCCTATAACTTCGCCAAGGCCGCCGGCTCCCCCGTCGCCGACGTCGTGCGCGCCGGCGTCGCCTTCACCCCGGATGGCAAGACCATGACCGAAGAGGCCATCCTCTCGGAGATCGTCCGCATCCAGGGCGAACTCAAGGGCCGCTCCTCCTACCTCTCCGTGATCGGCGTCTGCACCCCGATGATCGGCCTCACCGGCACCGTGACGGGCATGATGAGCGCGTTCGAGACCCTCGGCACCTCCGGCGTGGGCGACCCCTCCAAGCTCTCCGGCGCGATCGGCGAAGTGCTCGTGGCGACCGCCTCCGGCCTCTTCATCGCGATCCCGGCGTTCATCGCCTACTACCTCCTGGCCAACCGCATCAACAAGGGCATCCACGACATCACCGAGATCGTGACCGGCCTCTTCCGCGCGTTCCCCTACGACGAAGTCGCGGGCCGCAAGGTCGGCGACGAAGAGATCTACGCTTCCAAGCCCGACTGGAGCGCTTCTTCGAACGTCCAGGGCTAAGGCCCTTCCACCCCTAAACCAGCAGCACAACCATGGCAGGCGGAGGCGGAGGCGGAGAAGGAGAACCGGAGTTCCAGGTCGCGCCGATGATCGACGTGCTCCTGGTGCTGCTCATCTTCTTCATGTCGATCACCTCCTCGCAGGTGCTCAAGGTCGACAAGAACATCTCGCTCCCGGTCGCCTCCAACGGCGTCAAGCGCGACGACAAGGCCGCGGCCGGCCTGATCAACATCTCCTGGGACAAGACCACCGGCCAGGCCAAGTACAAGCTCGACGACCGCGAGCTCGACCCGAACGACAAGGAAGGCATCGCCAAGGAACTCGCCGACCGCAAGGGCTCCAACGAAAAGTACCGCCTGCTGGTCCGCGCCGACAAGGAGTGCCACGCCAAGTACGTGTCCAAGGCCCTCGAATGGGGCGCCGAAGCGGGCATCGACAACATCGCCTTCTCCGGCCTCAACCACGAGGAATAATCCATGAAGCAGAAAGAACAGGCCCCCGACGCCGCCCCGGGCTTCCAGATCGCCCCGATGATCGACGTGGTCTTCGTGATCATGCTCTTCTTCATGGTCATGGCCGGCGCCGTGAAGGTCGAGCACGAGCTCAAGACCACCCTCCCCGGCAACGCCGAGACCGCCAAGGAGACCGAGCTTCCCGACGAAGTCACGATCGGCGTCAGCGAGACCGGCGAAGTCACCCTCAACGAAGACCCGGTCGGCCCTCCCGGCGACAAGCTCCTCGAGAACCTCTACAACCAGATGAAGCTCATGGGCGATGCCGCCCAGCAGTCCAAGACCAAGCTGCTCATCACCGTCCAGGCCGAGGAGAACGCCCGCTACGAGCGCGTGATCAACGTCCTCGATATCCTGGCCAAGGCGAACATCACGAACGTCACGTTCGCGGTGTCCGACACGGAATAAACCTTCCGGTCAGCCGACGAAGACAAGCCGCCGCAAGGCGGCTTTTTCGTGCCCGGCTCAGCGGCCGAAGCCGGCTTCGGATTCGAGGACCTTGCGGACGGCCTCGAAGTCGTTGCCGATCCTGAGCGGAGCCGGCGCCGGCAGGTCGCCCGGGAAGCGGGAGGCGTTGGCGTCGCCGAAGGCGTCCTGCAGGACGTCCGGGAACTTGGCGGGGTGCGCGGTGCCGAAGACGACGACTTCGTCGAGCTTGGCGCCGTCGCGAGCCAGCAGGTCCTCCGCGGCCTTCCAGCCGACGGCGGAGTGCGGACAGAGGACGTAACCGCTGGCGTCACGGACGCGGCGCATGGCGTCCAAGGTGGCGGGGTCATCGACGGTGACGGCCTCGACCGAGGGCCCGCCCTCGCGCCAGGCGAGCAGGCGGCTGAGGTTGTTCGGGTCGCCGATGTCCATGGCGTTGGAGGCCGTGGGCGTGGCGCGACGCGGACGATACTGTCCCGTGGCGAAGAGGTCCGGCAGGGGCGAATTGGTGTTGGTCGCGGCGACGAGCGCGGCGACGTCCAGTCCCATGCGCCGGGCGAGCTGCACGGCGCCGACGTTGCCGAGGTTGCCCGAAGGCACCACGACGCCCATGCGGCGGCCCGGCGCCAGCAGACGCTTGGCGTGGAAGGCGAACGGCACCTGGGCGATCAGACGCACCGGGTTGATGGAATTGGCGGTCAGCAACGGACGACGGCGGCGCAGGGACTCGTCCGCGAGCGCGCGCTTCACCATGGCCTGACAGTCGTCGAACGTGCCGTCGACGGACAGCGCCACCACGCCGGGCCGGGCGCGGGCGATCTGGGATTCCTGCACGCCGCTGACGCCGACACGCGGATAGAGGACCACGGCGCGGACGCCGGGGACGCCGGCGCAGGCTTCGGTCACGGCGGCGCCGGTGTCGCCGGAAGTCGCGGCGAGGACCGTCAGCTGCGGGAACTCGTCGCCGAGGACGCGCGCGGTGACGCGCACGAGCGTGCGGACGGCGAAGTCCTTGAAGGCCGCGGACGGGCCGTGGAAGAGCTCAAGGACGCCGATGCGTTCGGCCGGCGTGCCCTTGAGCTTCTCCGGGAACACGAGCGGCACCGGGAAGTCGAAGGCCTCCCGGCAGAGCTGTCGCAGGACCGCGGGTCCGAGGACCTCGGCGAAATAAGGAGCCACGACGGCCTCGGCGAGGTCGGCGTAGGACGCGTGGCGATGGCGCTCGACGAAGCCGGGCGAGATCTGCGGGATATGCGTCGGCACCCAGAGTCCGCCCTTGGCGGGCATGGCCGAAAGCAGCACGTCACGCAGGGAACCGCGACAGGAGGCGTCGGCGGTGGAGACGAATTCCAACTTAGGACTCGGAGAGGACATGGACACCCTTGGGATTGATGCGCGAGACGTAAGGCGTGGCCTTGATCGGCACCGACGAGAACACGGCGGCGACGGCGGCGGCGACCTTGCGGGCGGTCTCTTCGCCTTCGCAGAGCGCGAACACGCTGGGGCCGGCGCCGGAGATCGAGAAGCCCAGCGCGCCGGCGCCCATGGCGGCGGCCTTGGCGCGATAGAACTCAGGGATCAGGCGGTGGCGATGAGGCTCGGCGATGAGATCGTGCAGCGAGCGGCCGATGAGGGCGTAGTCGCTCTTGAAGAAGCCGCACAGCAGGCCGCCGAGGTTGCCGCTCTGCTGCGTGGAGGTCTCGAGCTGGATCTGGCGCGGCATGATCTCACGGGCGACCTTGGTGAGCACGACGATGTCCGGGTGGACGACCGCGGCCCAGAGACGGTCCGGGATCGGCACGTCCATGACGTCGAGCTCGGCGTTGGAGCGGATGAGCGTGATGCCGCCGAGGAGGCACGGGCCGACGTTGTCGGCATGCCAGGCGCCGTCGGCCGCGGCTTCGCCGGCGACCACGAAGGGAAGGAGCTGACGACGGGTCAGCGGCTCGCCGAGGAGGCGGTTGACCACGAAGGCGCCGCCGACCGCGCTCGCGGCGCTGGAGCCGAGGCCGCTGCCGAAGGGCATCTTCTTGTGGATCTCCATCTCGATGCCGACGTCGCTCTTGCCGAGGTGGCGGAGGAGCGCATGGGCGGAGACGCCGGCGGTGTTCTTCTTGGAATCGAGAGGCAGGCGACCGTCGTCACCGGTGATCTTGGTGATGCGCAGGCCGGGGGTCGGCGAGAAGCGGGCCACGATCTCGTCGCCGGGGGCGTCGATGCAGAAGCCAAGCACGTCGAAACCGCAGGCCACGTTGGCCACGGTGGCAGGCGAAAAGATACGGACTTCTTTGAGCGGCTGAGCGGACATATGACCCCCTTTAACAGGGGTGGGCAGACCTTTCGGGTTGCCTCCCCATCGGTCAACGGTGAACATGACCGTTACCAGTCCTTTGATGTCCAACCGCATCCACCAGAACGGTTTTGTGACCGTGGCGGCCGCCTCGCCGGCCCTCCGTCTGGGGGATCCTGCGGCCAACGCCTCCCTCATCATCCAGGCCCTGGAAAAAGCCGCCCAAGAGGGGGTGGAAATCGTCGTCCTGCCCGAACTTTGCCTGACCGGCTACAGCTGCGGCGACCTCTTCGGCCAGCGCACCCTCCTGAACGGCGCCTTGAAGGCCCTAGGGCAGGTCTGCGAGGCCACCGCGAAGCTTGGCCTCACCGCCCTCGTCGGAGCCCCCCTGGAGGTCAACGGACGCCTCTTCAACGTCGCCGTGGCGCTTTCCCGCGGCAAGGTCCTCGGGGTCGTCCCGAAGACCCACCTCCCCAACACCGGGGAGTTCTACGAACAGCGCTGGTTCGCCTCCGCCCGGGTCGCCCCGGTCGCCGAGGTCGAACTCCTCGGCCAGAAGGTCCCCTTCGGCACCGACCTCCTTTTCCAGGCGACCGACATGCCGGACTGCGTGCTCGGCATCGAGATCTGCGAAGACCTCTGGGCCGTCGAGCCCCCGAGCGGCCCGCAGGCCCTCGCCGGCGCCACCCTGCTCTGCAACCTTTCCGCCAGCGACGAACTCCTCACCAAGGCCGCGTATCGCCGTGACCTCGTGAAGTCCCAGTCCGCCCGCTGCCTGGCCGCTTACGTCTACGCCGCCGCCGGCGCGGGCGAATCGAGCACCGACATCGTCTACAGCGGCCACGGGCTCATCGCCGAGAACGGCGTCGTGCTCGGCGAATCGGAGCGCTTCCGCTTCGACCTCGCGCTCATCGTCTCGCAGATCGACCTCGACCGCCTCGCGGCCGAACGCCGCCGCAACAGCACCTTCTTCGGCGCGCCCGTCGCGGCGCGTCCGCGCATGGTCGGCTTCACCCTCGGCGTCCCGACCGGCCAGACGCCTAAGCTGCGCCGCCGCTTCAGCCAGCATCCGTTCGTCCCTTCGGACCCGCACCGTCGCGACGAGAACTGCCAGGAGATCTTCGCGATCCAGTCGACGGGCCTCGCCCGCCGCATCCGCCACACGGGCCTCAAGCACGTGGTCATCGGCGTCTCGGGCGGCCTCGACTCCACCCTCGCCCTGCTCGTCACCCTCGAGGCCTTCAACCGCCTCGGCCTCGACCGCAAGGGCATCATCGGCCTCACCCTCCCCGGCCCCGGCACTTCGGCCCGCACCCGCGTCAACGCGATGCGCCTGATGGAGACGCTCGGCATCAGCGGCCGCGAGATCCCGATCAACGCCGCCGTCGAGCAGCACCTGCGCGACATCCATCATCCCGCCGGCAAGCACGACGTCACCTTCGAGAACGCCCAGGCCCGCGAACGCACGCAGATCCTGATGGACGTCGCCAACCAGAGCCACGGTTTCGTCGTCGGCACCGGCGACCTCTCCGAAGCCGCGCTCGGCTGGTGCACGTTCAACGCCGACCACATGTCGATGTACCATGTGAACATCGGCGTGCCGAAGACCTTGGTGAAGCACCTCGTCGGCTGGGCCGCCCACGCCCGCCATGTCGGCACCGAACGCGCCATCCTCGAGGACATCGTCGCGACCCCGGTCAGCCCCGAACTCCTGCCGCCCGGCGCCGACGGCGAGATCGCCCAGCAGACCGAGATGCTGGTCGGCCCGTACGAGCTCCACGACTTCTTCCTGTATCACGTCATCCGCAACGGCTTCCGTCCCTCCAAGGTCCTCTGGATCGCCGAGCACGCGTTCGCCGGGAAATATGACCAGACGGAGATCCGTCACTGGCTCCGCTCGTTCCTGAGCCGCTTCTTCAGCCAGCAGTTCAAGCGTTCCGTGATGCCCGACGGCCCCAAGGTCGGCTCGCTGGCCCTGTCCCCCCGCGGCGACTGGCGCATGCCTTCCGACGCCGAGGCGACGGCGTGGCTTGCCGAACTGGGCTAACCCTGCTTGATGGGAGGCGTGAGCCTTCCCGCCCAGACGCATCCCGCCGCCACCCAGGCCCTCCTGGCGAAGCTGGGCGCGGAGGTCGTGCGGACGGACGAGGCGTCGTGCTTCGCCGCGTCGTTCGACAACATGCGTCTGTCCTTCATGCCCGAGGCGGTCATCCGCCCGGCGACGGAAGACGACATCGGCGTCACGCTGAAGCTCGCCAACGCCCATCGCGTCCCGGTCACGGTCCGCGGCCGCGGCACCGGCACGACCGGCGCCTGCGCCCCGATCAAGGGCGGCTGGGTCATCCACCTCGACCACTGGGACAAGATCGAGATCGATCCGGTCTCCGCGATGGCGACGGTCCAGCCCGGCGCGATCACGGCGCACATCAACGACCGCGCGGCGCCGCACGGCCTCTTCTTCCCGCCCGACCCGTCGTCGGTGAAGCACTGCAGCATCGGCGGCAACATCGCCACAAACGCCGGCGGCCTGCGCGCGGCGAAATACGGCGTCGTCCGCGACCACGTCTACGCCCTCGAGGGCTTCCTGCCCACCGGCGAGAAGGTCCGCTGGGGCGCCCCGCTCCGTAAGTTCGTCAGCGGCCTCAATCTGCGCGACCTCTGGATCGGCTCCGAAGGCACGCTCGGCGTGATCACGAAGGCGACGATCAAGCTGTCCGCCCTGCCCGCCGCCCGCCGCACCTTCCTGCTGGCCTTCAAGACCGACGAGGCCGCCCTCGAGGCCGCCATCGACCTGCTGTCTCTCCGCGTGAACCCGTCGGTGCTCGAGTTCCTCGACGTCCAGACGGTCGCCGCCACGGAGAAACGCCGCGGCCAGCGCGTCTTCACCGACGCCGAACTGTCCGGCTCGGCCGAGACCCATGCGGCCCTGCTGGTCGAAATCGACGGACATCCCGCCGCGCTGGCCGAAGACGCCGCCAAGGTCGTCGCCTGGGCCAAGCGCCATGCGGTCGCCTTCCGCGCCCCCGAAGCCGAGGCGGAAGCCGAAGCGCTCTGGGAACTGCGCCGCACCTGCTCGCAGGCGATGTTCGCCCTCGGCGATGCGAAGCTCAACGAAGACGTGGTGGTGCCGATCCGCAGCTACGTCGCCCTGCTCCGCTTCACCCGCGAGGTCCGCGACCGCATCGGCCTGGCGACCCCGACCTTCGGCCACGCGGCCGACGGGAACTTCCACGTGCACATCATGTATGACCGGTTCAACCCGGAGCACTGCCGCAAGGCCGAACAGGCCATCCGCGAGGTGATGGAGAAAGTCGTCGAACTTGGCGGCGCGATCACGGGCGAACATGGCATCGGCCTTGCGAAGTCGCCTTTCCTCTCGTTGCAGCACACGCCGGACGAAATCGCCGCGATGCTCGCCATCAAGAAGGCCTTGGACCCGAACGGCATCCTCGCCCCCGGCCAGATCTTCGAACCTTTCAACGTCTGGGAACATCGCCCGATCAAGGTGACGCTGCCCTGGGACAAACACTGAACCATGCCTCGCACCGTCGCCGTCTTCGATTGGGACGGAGTCGTCATCGACTCCTCCGTCGCCCATGAACGCTCCTGGGAGGCCTTGGCCAAGGAAGAGAGCCTTCCCCTGCCCGCCGACCACTTCAAGCGCGGCTTCGGCAAGCGCAACGAGCTGATCATCCCGGACATCCTCAACTGGACGCGTGATTCCGCAGAGGTGAAGCGCCTGTCCAACCGCAAGGAGGCCCTCTACCGCGACATCGCCCGCACTGGGCACGTCCGCCTGCTCCCCGGCGTCCGCGAGCTCTGCGGCGCCCTCAAGGACCTCGGCATCCCCTGCGTCATCGGCACGTCGACGCACAAGGAGAACCTCGCCTTGTCTTTCGAACTCTTCGGCATCGGCCATTTCTTCGCCGGCGCGGTCGCCAGCGAGGACGTCACCAAGGGCAAGCCCGACCCCGAAGTCTTCCTGAAGGCCTGCGCCCTCGGCGGCGGCGACCCGGCGACCTCTTTCGTCTTCGAGGATTCCTTCTCGGGCCTCCAAGCCGGCCTGTCCGGCGGCTTCATCACGATCGCCCTCGCGACGACCAACACCCGCGAGCAGCTGGCGCCCGTCGGCGCCCACCGCATCGTGAAGGATCTCTCCGAAGTCGACCCGCAGTGGCTCGCCCGCGGGCGTCTGGGCTGAGATGGAATTCCGCCTCAAATCCGACTACCGCCCGATGGGCGACCAGCCGAGCGCGATCGCCGCGCTCGACGCCTCCCTCCGCGCCGGCAACGGCCGCCAGACGCTCCTCGGCGTCACGGGCTCGGGCAAGACGTTCACGATGGCGAACCTGATCGCCCAGCAGCAGCGTCCGGCGCTCATCATCTCGCACAACAAGACGCTGGCCGCCCAGCTCTACTCGGAGTTCAAGAACTTCTTCCCCGAGAACGCGGTCGAATACTTCGTCAGCTACTACGACTACTATCAGCCGGAAGCCTACGTGCCGGCGACGGACACGTTCATCGAGAAGGATTCGGCCATCAACGAGGACATCGAGCGCCTGCGCATCAGCGCGAGCAGCGCCTTGCTCTCCCGCCGCGACGTCGTGGTGATCGCCTCGGTCTCCTGCATCTACGGCCTCGGCTCGCCCGAGGACTTCCTGGCCGCGATGATCTCCCTCAAGGCGGGCATGACGCTGCGCCGCGACGAGCTTCTGGCGAAACTGGTGGCCAACCAATACGTCCGCAACGACGCCATCCTGGAGCGCTGCAACTTCCGCGCCCGCGGCGAGACGATCGACGTCTGGCCGGCCTACATGGAGTCGGCCATCCGCCTGGAGTTCTGGGGCGACACGCTCGAGGCCATCCGCGAGCTCGACCCGGTGAGCGTGAAGCCGGGCAAGCAGCTCCAGAAGTTCGACCTCTACCCGGCCAACCAATACGTGATGGCCCCGGGGCGCGTGAAGGCGGCCGGTGATGCGATCCGCGCCGAGCTCGAAGAGCGCGTGGCGTATTTCGAAAAGAACAACCGCCTCGTCGAAGCCCAGCGCATCCGCATGCGCGTCGAACACGACCTCGAGATGCTCCGCGAGACGGGGTTCTGCCCGGGCATCGAGAACTACTCGATGCACATGTCCGGCCGCCGCCCCGGCGAGCGCCCGCATTGCCTCCTGGACTTCTTCCCGAAGGACAAGCTGGTCTTCATCGACGAAAGCCACGTCTCGGTCTCGCAGATCGGCGGGATGTATCACGGCGACCGCGCCCGTAAGGAGCGCCTCGTCGAGTTCGGCTTCCGCCTGCCCTCCGCCCTGGAGAACCGACCGCTGCGCCCGGAAGAGTTCGACGAACTCGTCGACCAGGCGGTCTATGTCTCCGCCACTCCGGCGCCCCACGAATACAAGGTCTCCGCCGTCATCGCCGAACAGGTCATCCGTCCGACCGGCCTGCTCGATCCGATCATGGAGGTCCGCCCGATCGCCGGCCAGGTCGAGGACATCATCGGCGAGGCCAAGGCCGTCGCCGCCCGCGGCTTCCGCACGCTCGTCACGACGCTCACGAAGCGGATGTCCGAGGACCTCGCCAACTTCATGCGGGACAGCGGCCTGAAGGTCGAATACCTGCACTCCGACATCGACGCGATCGAACGCGTCGAGATCCTCCGCCGCCTGCGCGCGGGCCACTTCGACGTGCTGGTGGGCGTCAACCTCCTCCGCGAAGGCCTCGACCTCCCGGAAGTCGCGCTCGTCGGCATCCTCGACGCCGACAAGGAAGGCTTCCTCCGCAGCGAGACGAGCCTCATCCAGACCGCCGGACGCGCCGCCCGTCACCTCGAAGGCAAGGTCCTGCTCTACGCCGACGTGATGACGAAGTCGCTCACCCGCGCGCTGACCATCTGCGGCGATCGTCGCAAGCGCCAGGAGGCCTTCAACACGAAGCACGGCATCACGCCGAAGAGCACGCAGCGCAAGATCGAGGAAAGCCTGGTCGAACTCGAGGCCGACGAGGCCCTCGCCGTGGCCGAAGGCACCGACGACCGCGACATCGCCCGCGTACTGGCGGACATGGAAGCCGAGATGCTCGCGGCGGCGGACGAACTGCAGTTCGAGCGCGCGGCCACGCTGCGCGACCAGATCGAAGCCCTGCGCACCGGCAAGCCGGCTTCGCCGAAGCGTTCCAAAGGCCGTCGCTGATCAGCCGAAGCGGCGGGTCAGGTCGGCGTCCGTCCACTCGACATAAGTCCGGCGTCCGCGCGGACACGTCCCGGGCTGGGCGGTGCGGAAGAGCGCCTGGACGAGCTCCATCAGTTCGGCGTCGGAAAGGCCGTCGCCCTTGCGGCGGGCTTTGTTGACGGCGAGCTTGGCGAGGGCGTCATAAGCCAGCGAAGGGCGGCCGAAGTCGCCTTCGCGGCGGGCCATCTCGGCGAGCAGGTCACGCACGAAGGCCAAGGCCTGCTCCGGCTCAAGCCACGCGGGCAGGGCCTGGATGCGCCAGAAGTTGCGGCCGTATTCCTCGAAATCGAAACCGGCGGAAGTCAGCAGCGGCAGGCGCTCCTTGAGCACCGCGGCGGGCAGCGGTTCGAGTTCGATGCTCAGCGGGACGAGCAACGGCTGGCTGACCGGCTTCTGCGCGGTGAACTGCGCGAGGATGGATTCGTAGAGCACGCGCTGGTGCGCGGCGCCGAGGTCGAGGACGGCGAGTCCGGTGGGCGTCTCAAAGACCGCACGCTCTTCGCGGAGACGAGAAAGCAGGCGCCAGCCGAGGCGGACCGCCGGCGCATGGGCGGGCGAGACCGGCGCGGAGGAGGTCGGCGGGACATACGCGGCCGCAGGACCGGGCGGAGGCACGGCGACGCTCACGCTGGGCACGTCGACGGCGAGAGGCGTGACCGGCGCGACCGCCGGAACCGTTTCCGCAGGCAGGCCTTCGTCACCGCGTGCGCGCAGGACCGCGAGGACGGACTCGATGAGGAAGTTGCGGACCTTGGCCTCGTCGCGGAAACGCACCTCGCGCTTGGCGGGATGGACGTTCACGTCGACCCACGCCGGATCCATCTCAAGGAAGACGAAAGCCAACGGATAGCGTCCCTTCGGGATCAAGGTGTGGTAGCTCTCCGTCAGCGCGAAGGCCATCGTGCGGCTGTCCACCGGACGTCCGTTGACGACGGTCACGAGATCCTGACGGGTGCCACGGCTGACGCCGGGCTTACCGAGCAGGCCGCTGAGACGCATGCCCGGGCGTTCGAAGGCCGGCATGATGGTGACTTCTTCGGCCACCTGGCGGCCCCAGATCTCGCGGACGCGGTCCAGCAGCGGCGCATTGCCCGGCGAACGGAAGATCTCCCGGCCATCCTCGCGGAGCAGGAAGCCGACCTCGGGATGCGCGATCGCGTAGAGGCGGACCAGACGGACGATGTGCGCGGCTTCGGTCTCGTCGGACTTCAGGAACTTGAGGCGCGCCGGGACCGGATGGAAGAGATTGGCGACTTCGATGCGCGTGCCCGGAGCCATGCCGTGGTCGCGGCGATGGACGAGCTTGCCGCCGTTGACGGCGATCTCCGTGCCCGAAGGCGCGGATGCCGGACGGGTCTGCATCGTGAAGCGGGCCACGCTGGCGATGGAAGGCAGCGCCTCGCCGCGGAAGCCGAAGGTCGCGATGCGGTCGAGGTCCGCGGCCAGCTGGATCTTGCTAGTGGCATGGCGCTCGAGGCTGAGCAGGGCTTCGTCACCGGTCATGCCCTTGCCGTCGTCCTCGACGATCATGCGGGCCTTGCCGCCGCGGGAGAAGTCGACGGTCACCCGGCGGGCGCCGGCGTCGAGGGAGTTCTCCAGCAGTTCCTTGATGACCGCGGCCGGGCGCTCCACCACCTCGCCGGCGGCGATCTGGTTGGCCACGGTCGGCTCAAGGATGCGGATGGTCGACATGGTCAGGCAGGCCCCGGCACGGACCGTCCGGAGGGACGGCCGAGAGCGCGGCTGGGGCGGACGGAAGGCACCGGGAAACCTTTGCCCTTCACCCCCTCCCCTGCAAGTCGAACGGCTTGGAAACGGTCTTTGTTGCACCCGGCCGAAGGATGCCAACCTTGCTGGCGTGTCGAACCGCCTGGCCCACGAAAGCTCCCTGTACCTCCGCCAGCACGAGGCCAATCCCGTGCATTGGTGGCCCTGGTGCGCCGAGGCCTTCGAGGAAGCCAAGGCGAAGAACAAGCCGGTCCTGGTGTCGGTCGGATATTCGTCCTGCCACTGGTGTCACGTCATGGCCCGCGAGTCGTTCGAGCAGCCCTGGGTGGCCGACCTGATGAACCAGCACTTCGTCTGCATCAAGGTCGACCGCGAGGAGCGCCCGGAAGTCGACAAGCTGATGATGGACGCCGTGCAGATGATCCAAGGTCACGGCGGCTGGCCGCTCAACTGCTTCTGCCTGCCGGACGGACGCCCCTTCTTCGGCGGCACCTATTTCCCGCCCGAGGACCGCGGACACGGCCAGGTGCCTTGGCCGCAGCTGCTGATGCGCGTCTCGGATTTCTATCACCGCAACAAGTCCGAGCTCGCCGCCAACGCCGACGCCATCGCTCAGAACCTGACCCACCTGACCCGCGCTCCGGATGCGGACGGCAGCGCGCCTTCGCCGGAAGACCTCGTGGCCGCCGCCCGCCGGATCTGCGAGCAGCACGATGACACCTTCGGCGGCTTCGGCGTCGCGCCGAAATTCCCGTCTCCGCACACGCTCAACCTGCTGCTCGGCCTGCGCGGCGCCGCGGCGGTCGAAGCCGACCGCGCCCTCGCCACGCGCATCGACGCCGTCCTGACCATCACGCTGGGCGCCATGGCCCGCGGAGGCCTCTTCGATCAGGTCGGCGGCGGCTTCCATCGCTACTGCGTCGATCGCGACTGGACGGTGCCGCACTTCGAAAAGATGCTGTATGACAACGCCCAGCTCCTCGGCACCTACGCCGAAGCCTGGGCGCGTTACCGCGACCCGCTCTACGCCGATGTCTGCGCCGAGACGGTCGGATGGCTGCTGCGCGAGATGCGCACCGCCAACGGACTTTTCGCCGCCTCGCTCGACGCCGACACCGACCACCACGAAGGCACGACCTACGTCTGGACGGCCCCGGAAGTGGCCGCCGCGCTGGGCGACGAAGCCTTCCCGTTCGCGCAGGCCTACGGCCTCTCGGACAAGGGCAACTTCGAAGGGAAGAACATCCCGAAGCTCAAAGGGGACCATGCGGCGCGGAAACGTTTCGCCGCGGCCCGGGCCAAGCTCCTCGCGATCCGAGACCGACGGCCGCAACCCGCCCGCGACGACAAGAACCTGCTCAGCTGGAACGCCCTGCTCGTCGGCAACCTCGCCAAGGCCGGCTGGATCTTCGGTCGCAAGGACTGGGTCGGGCTCGCGCTCGAGACCGAGGCCGCGCTCTGGACCCGTTTCGCACGCGAAGACGGCGCCCGACTGCTCTCCGTCGCGCACGGCGACAAGACCTCCCTCGACGGAAACCTCAGCGACTTCGCCTGGTTCGCCGAAGCCGAGCTCAGCCTCGCCGCCTACGCGCCATGGGCGCGTCCGGGGGCGGCTCATCCTTACGCCGCCCGCGCCGAGAGCCTCCTGCTCGCGTCGCTCCAACGCTTCGGCGATCCGCATGCCGTCGGCGCGTTCGTCGTGCCGGCCGAGCGCGATGACCTCTCCGTCCGCCAGAAGGACTGGTTCGACAACGCGGTTCCCGCAGGCAACTCGTCCCTCCTGCATGGCTTCGGCCAGATCCAGATGCTTTCCGCCGACCCTCGCTGGGCGCGGGAGTTCGCCGACCTATCGACCGCCTACGGAGGACTCTGCAAGAACGTCCCCAACGGCGTCGCCCATGCCTTGGACGGCATCGCCCGCTTCGCCATCGGCCATGCGACGATCAAGGCCGGCGGCGGCTGGGACGAACTGCGCGACGCCCTGAACGGCGATGAAAAGACCGGACCGCATGCCCGCCCCTACCGGCCTGTCTTCCTGCTGCCGACGCCCGAGCAGGCCGGCTTCGCCGTCTGCGTAGGTCAGACCTGCCTCGCGCCCGCAAGGACCGCCCAGGAGGCCGCCGCGAGCCTCTGACGGCCAATCCGCTCTTGCCCGCACCGAGGGGAGCGGGAACATCCTGACAGGCATGTCAGCCGACCCCCATTACGTCTACGGCCAAGGGCAGAGCTCGCGCTCGAGCTACCCTATCCTGCTGGGGACGGTGACGGTCGAGGTGATCGGCTACAAGGAGCGGCGCTACCGCCCCAACTGGCGCCGGATCGGAATGCTGTTCCCGGTGTTCCTGCTGCTGCTCTGGGTCGGGCTGTCCGAGATCAACTATTTCAAGGAACGTTTCATGAACGGCATCCCGACGACGCGCCGGGCCGACATGTACCTCTATCTGCCTGACACGGCGGCAAACTCGGTCGTGAACCTCTTCCGCGACAAGGAGGAGATACGTTTGCGCGAAAGGGCGAAGCTGCTGGCGGCCAAGGATTCGTACGGTCGCTCCGCGCACCTCTACCGCAAGGGAGAATACTACGTCGGCGTCGCCAAGGCCGCGCTCGCCCGCCAGGACTACGCCGAGTTCGCCCGCTACATCGGCACCGGCGCTCAGCTGAGCCCGGCGAACCTGGAGGCCCAGCGCCTCTGCGCCGACCTCTTCTTCGCGTTCCAGCGGCCGCTCGACGCCTACCAGCTGCTCGAGGAGTCCCTCGTGTTCGCCAAGCAGGACCGCGAATACTTCCGCCAATACGTCCAGCGCTGCTTCATGCTGGACCAGGACGCGCGCCTCATCGCCACGGCGACGAAGCACCTGGCCGAACCTGAGCTGGCCGAAGACATCCGCGCCGACCTCCGTCTCGCGGCCGCCCAGGCTCACTTCCTCCGGGGAGATTTCGCCGACGCCGCGAAGCTCATCAAGGAATACCGTCTGGACCAGACGGCCGACGGCTACCTTCTCAACTGCCAGCTGCTCTGGGAAAGCGGCGACCGCTCAGGAGCCCTCGCGGAACTCGACGCCGCGCTGGCCGTCTTCCCGGCCGGCGTGCGCCTCCTGGAGATGAAGGCCCGCTGGCTCAAGGACAGCGGTGAGCTCGACCGGGCCAAGGACACTTTGGACCTGCTCGCCATCAGCCAGCCCGGCCGCCCGGGACCGATCATTCAGTCCCTCTACCTCCTGCCCGGCGAAGAAGGCCGCGCGCGCCGGGAAGCGTTGATCGAGAAGATCATCGCGACCTTCGGCACCCAGGAGCAGCCGATGCTGGACCTAGCCCGCTTCGGCAACGACACCTCGGACGTCGCGCTCACGGCCCGGCTCGCGAAGCTCGCGCTCGAACGTAAGTTCGGCAACCGCGTGCGCTTCGACCTGGTCCACGTGGAATGCCTGCTCAACGCCGGCCGCGCGCGGGAGACGATCCTGCTCGTCGACGCCCTCTACAAGCAGGCCGAACGCGACCAATGGGTCGCCGAGACGCGCATGGCCTTCGACGCCATCCGCACGATCGCCTACTTCGCCGACGGCCAGACCGAAATCGGCTCCATCAACCTCCAGAAGCTCCTGCAGCACCGCAAGGTGCCGCCGCAGGTGCTGGTCGCCGCCAGCCGCAAGCTGATCGCCGCCAGGCGTTACGACGAAGCCAACGAGGTGCTCATCCAAGCCCACCTGCAGAACGAGACGAACCAGGCGGTGCTCATGCAGATCGTCCGCCTCAAACTCGACCACCCGCGCATCTCCGCCGACCTCGAGACCTACCTGCGCCGGCTGATGCTCAACCGCCGTCCTTCGCCGGAAGTCCTCCGGGCCGCCTTAAGGCGACTCGGTTCGGACACCTATCTGTTCTCGGCGGACCGCGAGACCCTGCTGCGCGACGTCGAAGCCAAGCTTACGGGGCCGGCGTCGGCTCAGGGCGTTCGGTGACCTCGAAATAGGTCACGGAACCGAGCTTGGTACCGTCGGGAAGCCACAGGCCGCGGCTGCAGCCACGGTTCACGAATTCTTCGGCCTCGGAGGCGGACAGGACCGCTCCGGCCATGGCGAGACCTTCGGCCTCGAGGGCGGAGGTCGCGATGGCGCGCACGGGACCGGCGAGCGTGACGGCCTGACCAGTGCGAGGGTCGACGAGGTTGCAACGCTCAGGATCGGCCGTCTTGCTGGCCATGGCGAAGCGGCAGAGCTTGAGCTCGGAACGGCCGCCGACGCCGATGCGCCAGCCGGCGGATTCGCCGGGAGGATCGAGGGCGAGGGTGACGCTGCCGGAAGCCATCAGCAGGGCGCGGTGGATGCCCCAGCTGCTCTCGAGCATGTCCGCCATGCGGTCGAGCGCGTAGCCGCGGACGATCGCGCCGAAGTCGACGGAGGCTCCGAACTTGGCGCAGGTGAGTTCGCAGCCCTCGAGCTTGAATTCCCCTTCGCGGTAGGCGTTCCAGATCTGCTGCCAGGTCGCGTCGTCCTGGTTGAAGGTGACGTCGCCGCGCTCGCGCCAATAACGGAACAACGCGCCGGCGGTGGCGTCGAAAGCCCGACCGGTGTCGGCGCTTACGTCCTTGGAGAAGTTCCAGAGGGCCTGGATATGTTCGGAAGCCGCGATCATCGCCCCTTCGGGCATCTGGTTGATCGAAGTGACCGGGCCGCTGTCGTGACGGAGGTCGGTCTGGAAATCGAGGTCGTCGAGGAACTGGAAAAGGCCCTCGGCCGCGTTGCGCGCGTAGACGCCGTCTTCCGCGGCGATGCGGACCCAGAAACGGGAGCCGAAGGCCTCGTGCGAGAAGTTGTGGATGATGGGGGTGTCTTCCATGGCTTACTTCTGAGTAAAGAAACCGCTTTCGTAGCCTTTGGCAACCAGCACCCAATAGCGATCGGCACCATCGGGGCGAAGCGTCAGCTCGCGGACGGCGTAACCGGGGACCACCGGAACGCTGGCATCAAGCGCCGGGATGAGGCGTAGGGGCGCCTGGGCTGCCTGAGGGAATTCCCCATAGCCGACCGGATGGTTACGCAGGTAATAGGGTAACGGCCAATAGTGCCCGCCTTCCACGGCGACGTAGAACTTAGGCCCGTAAGCCTGAGCCATGCGGTTGACGCTACCGCGAAATCGTCCGACTTCATAGTCCGTCGGCGAGTGAGCGCTCAACGGCTTCCGGGCTAACAAGGCGACCATCGCCAGCCCCAAAGCCAAGACGGACATGCGCCCGGCGCCGCCGACGAGGAGATACGGCAACGCGAGCGTCAGCGGCAGCGAGAAGACCAGCAGCAATAGCCACGGAGTCTTGTAGGGCAGCGCGAGATGGAACAGGAAGACGAGGAGCGCGACCAAGCACGGCAGGTCGGTCTCATGGCGGCTTCTCCAACGAGCGGGCGCAAGGCCGGAACGGGCCAACGCAAAGACCGCCAGCCAGGCCGCTGCGCAAGCCCAAGGCGCCAGGCTGACCGCATACAAGGTATCTTCAGACTGTCCGCTGGCGACACCGAGGGAGCGGGCCAGCTGCACCCACCAGGTCCGCAGTCCGTCGAGGTCCGTGAAGCCGACCGACTGGAACAACGCCCAGGAGGCGACCAAGCCGAAGCCGAAACGCAGCCAGCGACGATCAGGCACGAACTTACGCAGGAGCACCAAGGCCAGGAGGAAGAAGACCAGGTAAGCCGCCGCGGTGACCTTGCAGGCGAGGGCGAAGCCGAAGGCCGCGCCGGAGAGCAGCCACCATCGGGAATCGGACGCCGATCCTTCGGCCCGCATCCACAGCGCGACGCCCCAGACGAAGCCCTCCGCCAAGAGCATCTCTTGCACGTAGTAATAACCGAAAGGCGTGCATCCGCCAGTCAGCACGATGAAGGCCGCCGTCACATACCGCGGCCCCTTGCCGACGCCCGGCAGGATCAAGGCTGCCGCCGCCATGAGCCCAAGGAAGATCGAGACGACGCTGCGAAGGTAATCCTCATGCATATCCATCGGCGCCGTACCCGTCACCTTGGCGGAAATGAGCAGCGCCGTGGCCAGCGTCGGTCCATGGAACTTGTCCTGATGCGTACTGTAAGGCGTGCCCTCGGAAAGCTCCTTGGCCAAGGACCACTGGACGGCTTCATCGGCGTGAAGGAGGCCTGGGGGCACGAAGGCGATCGCCGACCAGAACAAGGCGATGGTGACGACGACGGCCAGGCCGAACCGGGAGACCTTACCCGACTGGTTCGCCGCTTCCGCCATCACACGCCGAAGTGCTTCTGCAACGCGGTCTTGACGTCGAGCGGCACGAGGGCGGCCGACATCGGGCCCTGCGCTTCGCGCCAGGCGTAGACGGTCGTCAGGGCGCCCTTGGCGACGGCGCGTTCGCCGACGGCGGCGGTGAAGCCCCAGACGAGCTTCTTGTCACCGATCTCGACCGGTGTCAGCGCGACGGTCACGACGTCCTCACGGTAGATCGGGGAAAGGAAGTCGCACTCGACGCGCACGCGGGGAAAGCCGGTGAGCTTGGCGCCCTCGGTGCGGAGGAATGGCAGCTTGAGCTCACGGAACAGGGCCTCTTCGGTCGCCTCGACCCAGAAGAAGACCGTCGAGAAATGCACGATGCCGGCGGCGTCCGTGTCGGAGAAGTTGGCGCGGTAATCCGCCGTGAAAGGAGCCATGCGACCATCCAAGCCGTCCGGCCCGGGGGCGCAACCGTCAAGGCGCTTTCCGGCCGCCTTTACGGAGCCAGGACACCGAGGTCCAAGCTCCGCCCGAGGCCGCCACGCAGGCCCGCAGGAAGGCCTGCGGCTCCTGCTGGACGCTGAACAGATAGAGCCGCGGGCCACGCCCTTGCGGCGCCCGGGCGAAGGCTTCCAGCCACTCGCGCTGCCAACGCGTCTGCCCTTTCTGCGCGCCGCCGAACTTATGATACGAGCTGTCGGACCAGACCATCTTGGGTTCGCCCTTCTTCGTCTCGTAGAGGCGGACGCCGTCCTGGAAATCCGAGAACACCACCAAGGCGTCGTAGGGTTCGGCCAGCAGCCGGTCGAGCCAGGCGCCGAGGGAGCCTTTCTCGCAGGCCATCCGGACCTTCGCCTGCACCATCCGCCCGGCAGGGGTCAGGGTCTCGACGACCGTCTGCGTAGGTCCTTCGCGCAGGCGTGGCGCCTGACCATGGAAGCTGCGACCATAGACGACCTTGTCGCCCAGACCGACGACACGGGCGCCGTCGAAGCGAAAGACGTCCGCATCCGGGAACTGCTTGCGGATCTCGGCTTCGACGCGCGGCAGATAGGAACGCATCGATCCGGAGCAATCGAGGTAGACCGCCACGCGCTGGGCGCGGATGAACGCGCCCATCACCGGACGGCCGGTGAAGCCCATGCGATTACCCAGCCCAGAGCCCAAGCCGTTGCCACCGAAGGCCCCTTGTCCGCGGCCGAAACCGCCCTTCCCTTTGCCGGCCGCCAAGCCGCCTAAGCCAGACTCAAGGGTCGGCATCTTCATCGGCGGCAAAGCCAGCGTCGCGCTGGCCGACTTCGAGACCAGTCGCTTCGCCGGCAGCGCGACCTTCGGCTTTCGCTGGACCGGGTGAACGGAGGCAGGCGCGCCGGACTTACCTCCGGCGACGGCGTGCGCGACGAATTCCTTCGCGGCGGGTGGTCGATTCGGCGTGCGCAGGACGACCCAGCAGGCGAGCACGACCAGCAGCGCGTGGAACAGCAGCGACGAGGCCAGGCCGCGCCAGGAACGAGGGCGCGGGCGCGAGGCCACGAGTGGGTCGTCCAAAGACATGGCCCGCAGGTTAGCGGGCCATCGTCGGACTCAATGCCGTGGGCGGTCAGTCATCACCGAGGCCTCGCCCCCGCGAAGCCCTCAGGAACGAACCTCAGTTGCCAGGACGGGGCGGACCGTCGGGGCGCAGCCAGTCGACGAGCGTGAACTTTCCGCCCGAGACCTCGGCGCACTTCTGGAGCACGCGTGTCGCGGGATGGCGTGTGGAGAAAAGATAGAGCACCGGACCTTTGCCCGACTTGGCGGCCTCGAAAGAGCCCACCCAGGAATCCTCCCAGACCTTCTCCGCGACCGTGCGCGTGTCGGCGATGTCCGCCTCCGGCAGCGCGCGGTCCGCGGCGTCATCGACGTAGACGGTGCCCGCGCCGGCGCGGGTCTGCAGCACCTGATCGTTGAAGTCGGAGAAGATCACCAGCGCGTCGTAGCGCTTTTCTCGGCGCAGGATGTCGACCCAGGCGCCGACCGAACCGACTTCGAAGTTGCCGGCATAGCGGGCGAGCAGCTCACGTCCGACCGGAGTCATCCGGCTCGTGTCGACCAAGACGCGCGGGCCCGAGGATGAAGGACGATGCGGGAGACCGGCGAGGCCTCCGCCGCGGACCGCGGTGCCATCGACCCAGACCTTGATCGCCGGAACGCTGAAGACATCGGCGTCGGGGAACTGCTTGCGCACCTCGTCCTCGACCGCGGGCAGGTAGGGAGCCATCGAGTTCGAGCAATCGAGATAGACGGCGATGCGCGGGGCGGACGTACCGGCCGCATGCGCGAAAGCGGCGAGCAAGGCGAAGGCAACGGTCGCGACGAAGCGAGGGAGTCTCATGGGAGGTGGAGACTGCCTATGCGCCGGGTATCCGGCTGACAGCGATAAAAAGAGCCCTGAGGCGAAGCCCCCATCCTGCCCAGGCCGGCGAAGTCAGAAAACAGACGCCCCTCGACGACCCGGAGGGCGCGAGGGGCGGAGACCGACGAGCGAGGAGATCAGCGGGCGGGAGCGCCGGAGCGGTTGCTGGAAGCACCGGAACCGGAGGGACGGAAGCGCAGGACGGAGTTGGCGCCGGCGGCATTAGCCGGGGCGGACATCTCGACCGTGAAGAAACCGGGGGAAGTCTTGTTAGGGGTGACCGAGACCACCTTGGTGCCGGCGGGGAAGCGGTTGTCCTGGATGACCATGCCCGAACGGAGGTCGATCGAACCCGAGACGTCTTCGATCGTCTTGGAGTCCTTGGCGAGCGTGCCGACGGCCTGGATGAGCGGCGTGAAGGCGTAGACGGCGTTGAGGGCGTCCTCGGTGAGCTCGGCGGAGATCGTCAGCTGCTTGTCGACGACGCGCTTCATGCGCTTCTTCTCAGGATCCTCGGGGTCGACGATGTTCTTGAAAGTCGGCATCGCCGTGAGGGTCGCGCCGTCGGGGATGCCACGTCCGCTGACCGGCATGCCGACGTAGAGATCGTCATAGTTATGCAGGTCGTTGAGGGTGTTGGTGCCCTTCTTGGAGTTGCCGAACTTCACCATGATGGCGCTGCCTTCGGAAGCCGACACGCAGCGCTGGAAGATCGTGCCGGGCTTGTTGCCGTAGGCGCGGGAAGTGCTGATGCAGTAGAGACGGGGACCCTTGTTCTCGCGGGCGCCGGCGAAAGCCTTCTCCCACTCGTCTTCCCACTTGCGCTCCTCAGGGAAGCGCTTGTCGCCGCCGTTGTTGCAGGTGATGCGGCCGCTGGCGAGCGCCGTGAGGGGCTTGCTGAGCGTGAAGCTGACGTTCTCCTTGATCTCGGTGACCGTCGTGCCGGGCGGGATGCCGGAGCCGAGGGCGACCATGCCGACGATGAGGCCGGAAGTATCCTTGCACTGCACGACGTTCTGTCCGGAACCGCCGCCGCTGGCGATGAGCGTCACGGAACGGGCGAAACCGGCGCCTTGGTTGGTGCGGTCGGAGAAGACCACGGGCGGGTCGGGGCGCATGCCCTTGTCCGGCTTGTAGGCGGGCACGTTGCCGATGGCTTTGGTGCGGATCTGGCGGACACCGTCCTGGAAGTCGGAGAAGACGATCAGCGCGTCGTAGGTGCGGTCGTCCTTGAGGATGTCGATCCAGCCGCCGACGGAGCCCGTCTTGAAATTGGCGGCGTATTTCTTGTAGATGGCTCGCCCCTGGCTGGTGAGCTTGTTGACGTTGGTCTCCGTCGCGATGAGCTCGCCCTTGGCGTTCTTCTTGGAGCCCGAGCCCGTGGCGCGGTTAAGGTAGGGCGTGCCCTTGAACTTCTCGCCGCCGACGATCTCGTTGTCATGGACGTCGATGAACACGCCGTTGCTGAGGTACACGTCGGCGTCCGGGAACTTGTCGCGGATCTCCGCCTCGACGCGCTCGAGATAGGGAAGCATGGAGGCCGAGGCGTCGAAATAGACCGCCAGGCGCTGGGAGAAGATGTTCGCGCCCATGACCGGCTTCGCGACGAAGTTCTTGCCGCCGCCGGAGCCCATGCCGCGGCCGGTGCCGATGCCGCCGCCGGAACCGCCGCCGAAGCCCTTGGAAGAACCGCCGGCCATCGCGCCGGAGATCATCGAGGAAGCCGAAGCGGAGTTCGGCATGTCAGGAAGGGCGATGGAGGCCGAGGCGCTCTTGGAGGTGATGCGGGTCGTGGTCTTGGCCAGCGACTTCACGTTCTTCGGCTTGATCTTGTGCTGGGTGTTCTTGACGCGCTCGCCGCCGGAACCACCGCCCGCGCCGGTCGCGAACTGATTCGGATCCTTCTTGGCGTTATCCGTGACGGTCGAGACCACGAAGGCGGCCGCGATGAAGACCAGGAGCGCGTGGAAGGCGATGGACACCGAGAGACCGCTGGCCCCGATGCGCTGCCAGAAAGACTTCTTGGCACGCTTGGTACCAAGGATTTCGTCGGTCTCGATCTCCTTGACGGGAGCCGGGGGGACGTCGCCGGGGGGAGGCGTAGGGGTTTCTTCGCTCATCGTTAAAAGGGGGTGGTTAATCTTCCCCCCTGCCTTGCCTGCATCAACCCTTTTTGGGCAGGGGGACGGCCAATAACTGGCTTAAGAAATGGCTTGCGGGCAGGCCCGCCTGCCCTTCTCCTTCGCCTTCCACTGATTGCAGGGTGGAGCAGCCCGGTTAGCTCGTCAGGCTCATAACCTGAAGGTCGTAGGTTCAAATCCTACCCCTGCACCCAATTTCAAAGCCCTAAGGGGCAGTCACTTACGAAAGTGATTAAAAAGATACGGATTACGCTTGAACCGATCAGAATTAAATGCACGGTATCAGGTATTAAATTTGTCCTACGGGACAATGGGGTAAGTAAGATAAAGCAGTAAAAAACAGGCGGCTTGCATAGGGGTATGCAAGCCGCCTCCTTTTTGGGCGGTCACTCACCTGCCCTGGACACGAAAAAGCCCGGCTCCTCGCGGACCCGGGCTTCGTCGTTGCCGGAGATCGGCTCAGCCGCCGCCGGTCATCTTGGTGATGAGCGCGATGAGCGGGAGGAACATCGCGAGCACGATCGTGCCGACCACGACGGCGAGGAACACGATGAGGATCGGCTCGATGATGGAAGTCAGCGCGGTCACCGCGTTGTCGACTTCTTCGTCGTAGATGTCCGCGACGCGGTTGAGCATCTCGGGAAGCTGGCCGGTCTCTTCGCCGACCTGGATCATCGAAGTCACCATCTGCGGGAAGACGCCGGACTGCTCGAGCGGCACGGAGAGCGGCTCGCCGTCGCGGACGCGGTCATGCACGCGTTCGAGGGACTGCGCGATGACGACGTTGTCGAGCGTGTCGCGGGTGATCGAGATGGACTGCAGGATGGGCACGCCCGAAGCCATCAGCGTGCCGAAGGTGCGCGCGAAGCGCGAGACGGAGACGATCTGCACGAACGTTCCGACCTTCGGCAGGCGGAAGATCATCTTGTCGAAGACCTCCTTTCCTTTTTCGGAAGAGAGCCAGCTCTTCAGTCCGAAGTAGAGCCCGAAGACGGCGATCGGGGTGGCCCACCAGAACTCGGTGAGGAACTTGGAGATGCCCACGACGAACTGCGTGAGGGGCGGCATCGTGGTCTTCTGGCTGTCCAGCAGCTTCTGGAACGAAGGCACGACCTTCACCATCAGGATGTACACGATGATGACGGCGACCGACATGACGACGCCCGGGTAGACCATCGCGGACTTCACCTTCTTCTGGATGCGTTCCGCCTTCTCGCGGAACTTCGCGAGACGGTCGAGGACCTTGTCGAGCACGCCGCCCGCCTCGCCCGCGCGCACCATGTTGACGAAGAGCTTGTCGAAGACCTTCGGGTGGGCCTGGAGGGCTTCGGAGAGGTTGTTGCCCTGCGACACGCTCTCGGCGATGTTCGCGAGCACCGCCTTGAAGGCCGGGTTGCGTTCCTGCTTGGTGATCAGCTCTAGGGCCCGCAGGAGCGGGAGGCCTGCGATGATGAGCGTCGCCAGCTGGCGGGTCATCACCGTCACGTCGTTCTGCGTCACCTTCGAACCGAAGGAGAAGCCTGGCTTGGCGGCGGCCGCGGCCGCGGGCTTGGCGGCGGCGGAGTCGGCCGCGAGCGTGGTGACCATCAGGCCTTTGGCCATCAGCTTCTGGCGGGCCTGCGCATCGTCGGCGGCTTCGATCCGCCCGGAGGCCTGGGCCCCGTTGCGGTCGATGGCGGTGTACTTGTAGTCGGGCATGGGAGGTGCTTGGTTTTGTTGAAGTTCAGGTGTACTTGAGGACTTCCTCGATCGAGGTGTGTCCGTCGAAGATGCAGCGGAGGCCGTCGTCGCGGAGCGGACGCATGCCGGACTCGATGGCCTTCTGCTTGAGCACCAGCGTCGGGGCCTTCTGCGTGATCAGGGCGCGGAGCTGGTCGTTGATCGTCATCAGTTCGAACAGGCCTTGGCGGCCCTTGTAGCCGGAGCGGCTGCAGTCGGGGCAGCCCTTTCCGTAGTAGAACTTCTTGTTCGCGATCTCGAGGGCGTCGACGTCGAGCATGTTGACCACGTCCTTGTCCGGCTCGTAGGGCGTGCGGCAGGTCTTGCAGATGCGGCGCAGCAGTCGCTGGGCGAGCACGCCTTCGAGCGAGGCGGAGATGAGGAACGGCTCCAGCCCCATGTCGATGAGACGGGTGACGGCGCCCGGGGCGTCGTTGGTGTGGAGCGTGGAAAGCACGACGTGGCCGGTCAGCGACGCCTGGACGGCGATCTGGGCGGTCTCGATGTCTCGGATCTCACCCACCATGATCGTGTCGGGATCCTGTCGGAGGAACGAACGCAGCGCCGCGGCGAACGTGAGGCCGACCTGGTGGTTGATCGGGACCTGCATGATGCCTTCGACCTCGTATTCGACGGGGTCTTCGGCGGTGAGGATCTTGACGTCCTCGGTGTTCACTTCCTTGAGCGCCGAATAAAGCGTGGTCGTCTTGCCGGAGCCCGTCGGGCCCGTGACGATGAAGATGCCGTTCGGACGGCCGACCATCGCGCGGATGCCTTCCTTGATGTCGTCCTGCATCGAGAGCGCCTCGAGGCTCAGGTTGACGACGGTCTTGTCCAGGATTCGGAGCACGACGGACTCGCCGAACTGCGTGGGGAGCGTCGAGACACGAAGGTCGATCTGGCGGCCGCTGATGGTCGTCTTGATGCGTCCGTCCTGCGGGATGCGGCGCTCGGCGATGTTGAGGGACGAAAGCACCTTGACGCGGGCGATGACGGCCGAGGCGAGGTTCTTGGGCGGAGGCGCCATCTCGTAGAGCGAGCCGTCGATGCGCAGACGGATGCGGAACTCGGTCTCGAACGGCTCGAAGTGGATGTCCGAAGCCTTGGCCTTGACGCCTTCCTGCAGCACGAGGTCGACGAAGCGGATGATCGGGGCCTGGCTGGCCTGCTTGGTCACGTCCTCGTCGGTGACGGCGGCGGCGTCGACCTCGCCGAACTCGCCGAGGAGGTCCTCCATCGAAGAAGAGGTCGCCTCGCCGTAGACGCGCACCACGCCGGCTTCGACCTGCGCGGGGTCGGCGACGCCGAGCTCGATCTCACGCTGGAGGATGAAGCTCAGCTCGTTGATGACGGACGAGTTGAACGGGTCCTTGGCGAGCAAGGTGAGCTTGCCGGCTTCGTCGGCGACGGGCAGCACGACGTACTTGTGCGCCTGCGCGGGCTTGAGCAGCTTGACGAGCGCCTCGCCGGGATCGGCGGGGACGGCGGAGTAATACGGAGCGCCGAGATGATCGGCGATGGCCTGCAGGATGGCGCCGCGCTCGGCGAAGCCGGAGTCGACGAGGCTGTCGGCGAAGGACTTCCCGGTGGTCGTGGTCGATTCCCAGACCTCCTCGGCCTGGGCGGGCGTCACGAGGCCTGCCTCGAGGGCGATATCGCGGATCAAGTCACTATGGTCGTCGAACATGGGGAAAAGAAAGGGGGTTAGCGTTGGGGGGAGCCGCCGCGCATGCGCTCGCGCATGGCTTCGGGATTAAGGCAGTAATTGAAGACCTCCTCCTCGGTCACGACGCCTTGGGAGAAGAGGGAGAGCAGGTCGCTGTCCAGGGTGCGCATGCCGCGCGCGCCGCCGGTCTCGATGTCGGTCAGCAGCTGGTAGGTCTTGCCCTCGCGGATCTTGGCGGCGACGCCGTCGGTGCGGATCATGATCTCGAAGGCCGCCACGCGGCGGTCGTCCGTGGTATGCAGCAGGCACTGCGAGATGACCGCGCTGAGCGAGGTGGAGAGCTGGGCGCGGATCTGATCGCGGGCCGAGGCCGGGAAGGCGTCGATGATGCGGTCGATCGTCCGGGTGGCGCCGGAAGTGTGCAGGGTGCCGAGCACGAGGTGGCCCGTCTCGGCGGCGGTGACGGCCGCCTCGATCGTCTCGAGGTCGCGCATCTCGCCGATGAGGATGACGTCGGGATCCTGGCGCAGCGCGGAGCGGACGCCTTCGGCGAACGTCGGCAGGTCCTCGCCCACCTCGCGCTGCGTGATGAGGCTCTGCTTGTGCGGGTGGGTGTATTCGATCGGATCCTCGATCGTGATGATGTGGCTCTGCTGGTTCTCGTTGATCCAGTTGATCATCGAGGCGAGCGTGGTGGACTTGCCGGAACCGGTCGGTCCGGTGACGAGGATGAGGCCGCGGGCGCGCTTGAGCATGTCCTTCACCACGAGCGGCAGGCGGAGCTGCTCGAGCGTGAACATGTCCGAAGGCAGCAGACGGAGCACCATGCCGTAACCGCCGTGGCCGCGGAAGGCGTTGGCGCGGAGACGCGTGCGGTCGCGGAAGGCGAAGGCGAAATCGCAGCCGCCGTCGGCGTCGAGGTCGGCCCGGCGGGCGGCCGGCACGGCGGCGAGCACGAGGGCTTCGGTCTCGGCGGCGGTGAGGGCCGGGCCTTCGACGGCGACGAGCTCGCCGTTGACGCGGAGGCTGGGGGAACGGCCGACGCGGATGTGCAGGTCCGAGGCCCCGTTCTCGAGCATGGCCTCCAGCAGCTGGTTCATCGCGTAGGCCATCGGATCAGATCACGTCGTCGGCGACGGTGGCGCCGAGCACTTCCTCGATGGTGGTCATGCCGGAGGCGACCTTGCGCTGGCCGTCTTCGCGCATGGTGCGCATGCCGGCCTCGCGGGCCTTGCGGCGCAGTTCGACGAGATTGGAGCCGCCGTAGATCATCTCCTGGATCTCCTCGGTGATGATGAAGAGCTCGAAGACGCCGCGACGGCCCTTGTAGCCGCGCTCGCCGCACTTGGCGCAGCCGGCGCCCTTCATCGGGGTGGCGTTCGCGAGGTCCTGCTCGGTCATGCCGATGGAGTAGAGCTCCTTAGCGGTCGGCTTGTAAGGCGCGGCGCACGACTGGCAGACGCGGCGGACGAGGCGCTGGGCGAGGGCGCCGCGGAGGGCGGCGGACACGAGGAACGGCTTGACGCCGATGTCCACGAGTCGGGTCACGGCCGAGACGGAGTCGTTGGTGTGGAGCGTCGAGAACACCATGTGACCGGTCAGGGCCGCGTTGATCGCGATCTCGGCGGTCTCAAGGTCGCGGATTTCACCGATCATCACGATGTTGGGCGCCTGACGGAGCATGGCGCGGAGGGCGGCGGCGAAGGTCATGCCGACGTCGCGCTTGACCTGCACCTGATTGATGCCGGCCATCTGGTATTCGACGGGATCTTCGACGGTGATGATCTTGCGGTCCGGCTTGTTGATGTAATTCAACGCCGAATAGAGGGTGGTCGACTTGCCGGAGCCGGTCGGACCGGTGACGAGGAAGACGCCGTCGGAGCCGGTGACGAGGCCCTGGAACTTGGCTTGGTCGTCGGCGAAGAAGCCCAGCTCAGGCAGGCCCAGCTTGAGGCCCTCCTTGTCGAGGATTCGCATGACGATCGATTCGCCGTAGACGGTGGGCAGCACCGAGACGCGCAAGTCGATGTCGCGTCCGCCGGTGCGGGCTTGGATGCGTCCGTCCTGCGGGATGCGCTTCTCGGCGAGCGAGACCTCGGCCATGAGCTTGAGACGCGAGACGATCGAAGGCTGCAGGCGCTTGGGCGGGCCCTTCATCTCCTGCAGCACGCCGTCGATGCGGAAACGCACGCGGAAACGCTTCTCGAGCGGCTCGAGATGGATGTCCGAAGCCTTGCGACGGATGGCGTCGACGATGAGCGAGTTGACGTAGCGGATGATGGGGGCGTCGTCTTCCTTGACGTCGCCGCCCTGCGGCAGCTCAACGGCAAGGCCGTCGTCGCCGCCCTTGCCGAGGATGTCGTTATAAGAGGCACCGCCGCCGATGGGACCTCCGTTGTAGCATCGGGAAATGGCCTCTTTCAGCGCGTCAGGCGGGGCGAGGCGCGGATTGAGGGGCAGCTTCAGGATGCCCGAGAGGGTGTCGATCGTCTCGGTGTCGAGCGGGTCGGAGATGGCGACGAGCAGCTCGGCCCCGTCGATCTGGAGAGGGAGGATGTTGCGAGCTTCGGCCTGCTCGCGGCTGATCAGCTTGAGGACATCGTCCGCCGGGGAGACCTGGGAGACATCGACGAGTTCCATGTCGAACTCCTTGCTGAGCGCCTCGGTGATCCGCAGCCAGGCGACCTTGCCGGTCTCGACGAGCTTGGCGATGGCCAGGGTGTCGGCGTTCTGGCCGTCGGGGACCGGGGCGGTCGCGGCGCGGGCCTCGCTCACGTCGGCAGGAGACACCAGCCCCTTGTCCTGAATGAATTGGATGACGTAGTCGTCGGCGGTCGTCACAGTGGGGAAATCCGGAGCGGAAGAATGGGGATAGGGAGATTGCTCCTCAGAGAGGAGAACAACGGGGAATTTGACCCTAAATCGGGGGAACCTTCCCGCAACCGCAAATTAACCAAAGATTGGCCGAATTACGCTCCCCTCACCTGCTCGACCCATCGAACGACCTGCTCGCGGAGAAAAGAGGGCTCTCCGTCGTTCCAAAACACCACGTCAGCACGCTTAACCTTCTCCACAAGAGAAAGTTGCGAAGCGATGCGCGCGGAAATCTCCTCGTCGGAAAGGCCGCGGGCCCGTAAGCGCTCCCGGCGCACGACATCGGAACAGGCTACGACCACGACAGAGGTCAGGCCAGCGGCCAGGTCCTTCTCGAAAAGCAGCGGAATTTCGACGACGTAATCGCGGCCCGAATCGGCCGTGGCTTCGCGACGCAAGCGGGCGACTTCCGGATGGGTGATCGACTCAAGGAAAGCCCGCTCAGCAGGGTCGGCGAAGACCTTGGCTCCGATCCAACGGCGGTCCGGGACGCCCTGCGCATCCAGACAGGCGGCGCCCCATCGGTCGCGGAGCTGACTGACGCAGACGTGGGACTCAAGCACCTGCCGGGCCAGACGATCGGCGTCGATGACGACGAAGCCCAGCTCGGCAAAGCAGGCGGCCGCGGTCGACTTGCCGCAACCGATGCCTCCGGTGAGTCCGATGACCATGCCCTACCCTACCCTGCCGCCCCCTGAGGGCAAACCTCAAGCAGGGGTCGGGGAGGATTGCAGGCCCGGGCCGGCATCAGCGGCCGGAGTCGGGGCGACCGGGGCCGGCTCAGCCTGGGCAGGGGCCGTGGCCGGAGCGGCGACCGGAGTCTGGATGGCTCCCGTCTTGAGGATTTCCATGACATGGACGCCGTCGAGGGTTTCGTGCAGCAGCAGGGCCTCGGCGATCTTACGATGCGCTTCCGCGTTGTCGGCGATCAGCTTCTCGGCGCGGGCGTACTGCTCCTGGACGATGGCCGAGATGGCTTCGTCGATGCGGCGGGCGGTCGCGTCGCTGTGGGTCTGCGTGCGCGAGATCTCGCGTCCGAGGAAGACGGTGTCGGAATTCTCGCCGAAGGCGATCGGGCCGAGGTCGCTCATGCCCCAGTCGCAGACCATCTGGCGGGCGAAGCGGGTGGCCTGCTTGATGTCGGAGGAGGCGCCGTTGGAGATCTCGCCGGAGATGACCTTCTCGCCGACGCGTCCGGCCATGGCCATGCAGATGTAGTCGAGCAGGCGCTGACGGGTGTAGCCAAGCAGCTCCTTGGTCGGCATCAGCATCGCCATGCCGAGGGCGCGGCCTCGCGGCAGGATGGTGACCTTGTGGAGCGGGAGGGCGCCGTCGTCGATGAGCGCCTGGACGACCGCATGGCCGGCCTCGTGGTAGGCGGTGTTGCGCAGGTCGACGGCGTCCATGACGCGGCGACGTTCGCGACCGTAGGAGATCTTGTCGCGGGCTTCCTCGATATCGGCCATCTCGACCTTCTCGCGGTTGCGGCGGCCGGCGTGCAGGGCGCCCTCGTTCAGGAGGTTGGCGAGGTCGGCTCCGGACATGCCGGTGGTGATGCGCGCCACGCGCTGGAGGTCGACGGAGGGAGCGAGCTGGAAACGCTTGGCGTGCACGGCGAGGACGGCCTCGCGGCCGCGCAGGTCGGGCAGGTCGACGAACACCTGGCGGTCGAAGCGACCCGGGCGCAGCAAGGCGGAATCGAGCACGTCGGAGCGGTTGGTGGCGCCGATGACGATCACGCCGGCCTGGCCGTCGAAGCCGTCCATCTCGACGAGCAGCGAATTCAAGGTCTGCTCGCGTTCGTCGTTGCCGCCGCCGACACCGGCGCCGCGCTGGCGGCCGACGGCGTCGATCTCATCGATGAAGATGATGCAGGGAGCGAGCTTGCGGGCCTGTTCGAAGGTGTCGCGGACGCGGGCCGCGCCGACGCCGACGAACATCTCGACGAAGTCCGAGCCGCTGATGCTGAGGAAGGGCACGCCCGCCTCGCCGGCGACGGCGCGCGCGAGCAGGGTCTTGCCGGTGCCGGGAGGACCGACCATGAGCACGCCCTTCGGGATGCTGGCGCCGATCTTGGTGAAGCGCTTGGGGTCCTTGAGGAAATCGACGATCTCCTTCACCTCTTCCTTGGCCTCGTCGCATCCGGCGACGTCCTTGAAGGTGGTCGTCTCCTTGTCGTTGGCGTTGAGACGCGCGCGGGACTTGGCGAACTGCATCGCGCCGCGGTTGGCGTTCTTGAGGAAGCGATACATCATGAACAGCACCACGCCGGAGACCAGCAGCGTGGGCAGCACGTTGTAGAGGAACATCGTCCAGCCGGTCTGGGCGGGGACTTCCTTGAAGGCGTCGCGGGCGACGGAGGCGCGGAGGAGCTCGAACTCCTTCTCGGTCAGGCGGCCGTCGGCGGTGAAGCGGGCCTTGTCGCCGGCGTCGGCGCCGGCCACGGCGAGCTCGCCGGAGATGCGGACCCAGCTTTCGGAACCCGACGTGGGGTTCGGCTGGATGGTCAGGTTCTTGATCTTCTTCTCCTGGGCGTAAGAGAGGACCTGGGAGACGTTGAGGACCTGGACGGCGTTGGCGGAGGAGGCGCCCGGGAGGTTGAAGAGGGCGATGATGGCCACCATCAGCAGGAGCCAGACGAAGACCGGTTTCGTGTTCAGGCGGGGGCCGTTCTTATTATCATCCGGCTGGTCGTTTTGACTCATGGGCAGAAGATTTAACCTAAGCAGGGCCCAAGCCAAGTCAACCGGAGAGCCCCCTTCGTCGGGCCGCGCAGGCGCGCTGCTTCGGCCGGCGGCAGTCCGGGGATCCAAAGGATCGCCGGACCAGCCAGGACGACCGGAAGCGCTTCCCGCATTTCCGCGGGGATTTTACGGTTGATGAGCAGGTCGGAAAGCTTGGCCGTGCCGGGCGAGCCCAGCGGCTGATAGCGATCACCCTCCGTGCGACCACGCCAGAGAAGCGGCACCGCGGGTGCGACAACGTAGGCCTCGCGGTCGGGCGAAATGTCACCCTTGGACAGGCTGACCCACAAGGCTTCGTCCACATCGACCGACTCGACGAGCAGACCACAGTCATCATCGGGAAGCCCAACGATGAGGCGACGTTCGTTCGGACCGAACGCCAAGGGCTCACGTCTCACGCCGAGGACACCACCGGTGACTTGGACGATACGACCACGGACGGCGGAACTGGCGTCACGCCCCGCGGAGATGGCTGCGACCAAAGGTTCGAGGGAAGCCTCACTGGGGTCGGCGACGTCCTGCGCGTACAGGAAAGCGCGCAGGCATTCCTGGATCAACGCGGCCGGACGTCCGCGCAGCGCAGCGACCGGCATGGATCCATCGGCAGAGATGACACAACCCAGCTCGTGCGCCCACTGCGCCAGCGCGACCTGCGTCTCCCCGAGGATACGCGCCGAGCGCGCGAAGCCTCCTGCGTAAGCCGGGCCGAGGGCCTCGGCGCCGCCGGCGGCAAGCCAGGCGCGGATACGGTTGCGGGCAGCGACCGGCAAGGCGTTGGTCGCATCCTCGCGCCAAGGGATGCCGGCTTCGCGCAAAGGGCCGATCAGCGCGGCCTTGCCGACGCCTGCCTGGATCAAGGGGCGCCAGCGACGGTGGCCGTCCCGGAAAACCTGGAGCACGCGCGGAGCGGCGAGACCGGACAAACCTGCGCCGCGGGCGAGGCGGAGCAGCATGTTCTCGACGACATCATCGAGATGATGCGCGGTGCAGAGGATTTCGAAACCGAGGTCCGCCCGCTGCCGGGCGAAGAAAGCGTCACGCGCCGCGCGCAGCCCGGCCTCCGAAGCGGAACCCTGCCCTTCCCTGCTTCCTAGCAGGCAAGGCACGCCGAGCGCGGCGCACAGCGCGGCGACGAAACCGGCGTCCTCCGCCGACGCCTCGCCGCGCACGCGGTGATCGAAATGCAGGACGCGCAGGCGAGGGCGCAGGGCTTCGTCCGCCCAGAGCGCGCAGAGCAGATAGACCGAATCCGCGCCGCCGGAGACGGCGACGGCGACCGGGCCGGACGAAGCCGGCGCCGACGGCAGCCGCGGCAGCCGCTGAGCGGCCGCGCGCAAGGCGTCGGGACTGGGTAAGCTCATCGGCACGCGTTCAGACTAGGACGCGGCGGCTCCCTGCCAATCCAAAGCGAGGCTCAGAAGGACAGCGTGTCCTTGCCGTACCAGCGGCGCAGCGCTTCGGGCACGCGCACCGTGCCGTCGGCCTGGAGGTTGTTCTCCAGGATGGCGGCGAGGACGCGCGGCAGGCCGAGGCCCGAACCGTTGAGCGTGTGGACGAACTCCGGCTTCCCGTCCTTCGGACGGAAACGTATCCCCGCGCGGCGGGCCTGGAAGTCGGTGAAATTGGAGCAGCTCGAGACCTCGAGCCAGCGCTTCTGGCCGCCGGCCCAGACTTCGAGGTCATACTGCTTGCTGTGCGAGAAGCCGATGTCGCCGGCGCAGATCATCAGCACGCGGTAAGGCAAATCGAGCTTCTGGAGCAGGCGCTCGGCGTCGCCGCGCAGGAGCTCGAGCTCTTCGAACGACTTGTCCGGATGGGTCCATTTGACGAGCTCCACCTTGTCGAACTGGTGCAGGCGGTTGAGGCCGCGGACGTGCGCGCCCCAGCTGCCGGCTTCGCGGCGGAAGCACGGCGTGTAGCCGACGCGCTTCACGGGAAGCGAGGCCTCGTCGAGGATCTCGTCGCGGAAGAAGTTCGTGACCGGCACCTCGGCGGTGGGGATCAGGTAGAAGTCGTCGGTCTGCGCGTGGTACATCTGCCCTTCCTTGTCGGGCAGCTGGCCGGTCGCGGTGGCGGAGGCGGCGTTGACGAGCAGCGGCGCGTGGACCTCGGTGTAGCCGTTGGCTCCGGCCTCCTCGAGGAAGTATTGGATCAGCGCGCGGACGAGGCGGGCCATGTCGCCCACGTAGAACGGGAAGCCCGCGCCGGTGACCTTCACGCCGCGCTCGAAGTCGATCGCCTTGCTGAACCAGGAGATGTCCCAGTGCGGCTTGGCCGACGGGGAGATGAGCTTCGCGTGGTCGCCCCACTCGAGGATGACCTTGTTGTCGGCCTCGGTGCGGCCTTCGGGCACGGAGTCGTGCGGGATGTTCGGGACGGAAAGCGCGACGGCCTTCATCTGCTCCTCGGCCTCGGTGACCTTCTTCTCGAGTTCCTTCACCTTGGCGGAGGCGGCCTTCATCTCGGCGACCTTGGCCTGGAATTCCGGGGAGCCCTTCGGCATCGCGGCCATCTCCTTGTTCGCGGCGTTCTGCGCGGAGCGGGCGACCTCGAATTCGGCGACGGCGTGACGGCGGGCCTCGTCGGCGGCCAGCACGGCGTCGAGGTCGACCTGGAACTTCTTCCGGGCGACGCCCTTGCGGACGAGGTCGATGTTTTCGCGAAGGAACTTGGGATCCAGCATGGGCCGACTTTGCCCAAATCACCCGCCCGAGGGCAACGGGGAATTATCGCCCGCGCTGGATTCGTCCGGCCAGGAAACGGGCGACCCAGAGCGCGGTCTCCCGCTCCACGCCGGCGACGCTCAGCTTCAGGTCCTCGCCGCCGTCGACCTTGAACTCGACCTGGAAGCTCGTGTGGTAACTGTTTCGACCGCGACGCGTGGCCTCGGTCAGGCGACACGAACGGACGTCATGCCAGGCGGCCGACTTGGTCCGATACACCCCCAGGGCGCCGGTACGGACGGAGAGCTTGCCGCCCGCCAGCTCGACGACCGTGCGACCGGCGACGGCCATGATCGTGAGTCCGATGAGCGCGACGGACCCGATCAGAAAAGGGATCCCGAACAGCGACATCATCCAGTTGAACTTACCTTGGGCGATCTGGGTGCCATAGATGCCGCCGAGGGAACCCCCCGCCCAGACCAGCGTGAACGGCACGAGGAAGAAAGCGATGCAGCTTCGGGTCGAAAGGCTGAGCCGGAATCCATCCATGGTCTCGACGAACTCCACGCCCTTGGGGGGAGTCATCTCCGGCACGATATTACGATCCGCGAACGGCACCGCCGTCTGGCAGGCCGCCAACGGAAAAGTCTCCTCGCAGAAACGACAGACCGCCACGCCCTGGGCGGGCGCGATATCGGCCGCCTGGATCGGCAGCCCGCAGTCGGGACAATGAAGTTCCACGGGGACAGGATGAACCGGCGCCGGACCTAGACAAGTCAGGACGGCCTCACCTCTGCTCGTCGAGATAACGGGCCACCCAGGCCAGCCGCGGGTAAGACTGGCCGGCGGCGAAACAGAAATCCGGCCGGCCGTCGGCCAGTTCGCAGCGGAGGACGAGCTCCGGCCGAGCCGCGCCCTCGCTGTCCGCGGCGGTCCTCCGAGCCACGACGATCCGCCGGATCTCCTCATGGCGGAAGCTCCGGCTGGCGGCCCAGCGGCGAAGACCGCTGCGGAACTCCAACGTCTCGGCCGTACCGATCACGGTATCCGTCCCGAAAGTGAAATAAGCCGCGCTGCCGGCCAAGACGGCCAACAGGACGAAGAAGATCCCGAAAACGACCCAGAAATCGGAGGAGCTCAACGCACGCCCATGGAAGAGTTGAATGAGCGCGGTGACGAAGAAGAACGCCGTGATCAGCCAAAGCACCGCCGGCCCGACGCCGTCCGACTTCGTGATTTCGCAGCGGAACATGAAAGCATCCTCCGTCAATTCGACGCCCTCCGGCGGGGGCCCCAAAGGCAAAGCCGCGCGTTCCGCCCGCGAGCGGGCGCCCGCGCAGGAGCGCCGGACGCTGATCTCCCCGCAAAACGGACAGGCCAGCCCGGTGAAGCAGGCGGCGGACTCGTCCAAGCCTTCCCCGCAAACTGGGCAGTGCAGCTGCATGGCGCCAAGGATGTCCTAAGCGGCTCTCTCCGGGCAAGCCCGGAGGAAGTCGGCGCGAGGAGAGGCCACGCACGCGCACAAAGAAGATAAGCCCCGCCGCGCGAACGGCGGGGCCTATTTGCTATGCTTTCGCTTAGACTCGGCTCGCCTCGGGGGCGAAAACTTCGTCGGGACGGAAGAAACGGCGGACCTCGGCTTCCGCGGCGGCGGGGCTGTCGGAGGCGTGGCAGACATTGCGCATCATCTCGGTGCCGTAATCGCCACGGATGGTGCCCTTGGGTGCCACTTTGGAATTGGTCGGTCCGAGGAGTTCACGGACGCGGGAAATGACGTTGTCGCCCACGAGGACGGCGACGATGACCGGACGGGAGGACATGAAGGCCTCGATCTCGGGGTAGAAAGGCTTGTCGGCCACGTGAGCATAGTGCTCGCGGAGCTGAGCCGAGGTCAGACGGGTCATCTTGCTGGCCTGGATGTCGAAACCAGCGGCTTCGAAACGTGCGAGGACCGTTCCGCAGAGGCGGCGTTCCATGCAGTCGGGCTTGAGAATGATGAGGGTCTTTTCCATGAGGAACCCTTCGGACTGAAGGGTCGTAAACTATTCGCTTTTTGGCCCGAAAAGACAAGCCAGAAGCAGGAAAGCCAATAAAGGCCCTCAAAAACCCTTAAAAACAAGGCAAATAGCCTGCACCGCCAAGGCCCTGCCCTGCCCGATCGAGTCCATCCCCTCGTTGGTCGTGGCCTTGATCCCCACCTGAGAAGCGGTGATTCCGATGATTTCGGCGACCTTGGCCTTCATCGCTTCGACATGGGCCATGACCTTGGGTCGCTCACCGATGATGACGATATCGACGTTACCGACCACCCATCCGCCGTTGGCCTGCGCTTCGGCGACGGCCTTGCGGACGATCACGGAGGAATCCAACCCTTTGAGGGAGGTGTCGGTGTTCGGGAAGTAATGACCGATGTCACGCAAGCCGGCCGCGCCGAGGATCGCATCCGCCACCGCATGCAGCAGCACGTCCGCATCGGAATGCCCTTCCGGGCCGACCGGAGAAGGGATGTTCACCCCGCCCAGGATGCAGGGACGCCCGGCGACCAGCGGATGGATATCGTACCCGAGACCGACGCGGAAAGCTGGCAGGGGCTGGCTCATGCCCGATTATTAGGCGAGAAAACGCCCAAAGGGAAGCCCTTGCACAAAACCCTTGAAACGCCCTCCCTGAGGAGGCATTTTGAAGCCCTGTCAGTCTCAAGGCGCGGTAGCCAAGTGGTAAGGCCGGGCTCTGCAAAAGCCCCATGCGTCGGTTCAATTCCGACCCGCGCCTCCAGTTTAAACAAGAAGGGCGTCCCGATCGGGACGCCCTTCTTCTTGCCTGCGTTCGCTTCCTTCAGCGGACCGTCTTGCTGAGGTTGGCGACGCCGTTGACCTTCGAGTTCACGCGCAGACGCAGGCCGTTGAGGCGGATGAAGCCGGTGGCGTCGTCCTGGTTGTAGGCCTTGGTCGGGTCCGCTTCCATCGTGGCGATGTGCGGGTTGTAGAGCGAACGGGCGCTCTTGCGGCCGGCGACGTAGACGTTGCCCTTGTAGAGCTTCACGCGGACGGTGCCGGTGACGTTACGCTGCGACTCGGTGATGAGGGCCTGGAGGGCGAGGCGCTCCGGGGCGTACCAGAAGCCGTTGTAGACGAGCGTGGCATAGCGCGGGACGAGCGAATCGCGCAGGTGCATGACCTCGCGGTCCATGGTCAGGGACTCGATCTGGCGGTGGGCGAAATGCAGGATGGTGCCGCCCGGGGTCTCGTAGACGCCGCGGCTCTTCATGCCGACGAAGCGGTTCTCGACCATGTCGACGCGGCCGACGCCGTGACGGCCGCCGAGCTTGTTGAGCGTGCGCATGACGCCGAGGGGATCGAGCTTCTTGCCGTTGACGGCGACGCAGTCGCCCTGGCGGAACTCGAGTTCGACGTACTCCGGCTTGTTCGGGGCGTCCTCCGGGGAGACGGAGAGCTTGAACATGGCCTTGTTCGAGGGGTGGAAGGCGTCCATCCACGGATCCTCGAGGATGCCGGCTTCGTAGGAGATGTGGAGGAGGTTACGGTCGGAGGAGTAAGGCTTCTTGGCGCTGGCCTCGACCGGGATCTTGTTGTCGGCGCAGTAGGCGATCATCTCGGCGCGGCCGGGGAAGTCCTTGCGGAACGCTTCGTTGCGCCAAGGGGCGATGATCTCGAGGTCAGGGGCGAGGGCGGCGCAGGTGAGTTCGAAGCGGACCTGGTCGTTGCCCTTGCCGGTGGCGCCGTGGGCGATGGCGGTGGCGCCTTCCTTGCGGGCGATCTCGACCATGCGCTTGGCGATGAGCGGGCGCGCGATGGAGGTGCCGAGGTAGTACTGGCCTTCGTAGATGGCGCTGGCCTGCATCATCGGGAAGATGAAGTCGCGGGCGAACTCGGCCTGGAGGTCGTCGACGTAGAGCTTGGAGGCGCCGGTCTTCATGGCCTTCTGCTTGAGGCCCTTGAGTTCGTCTTCCTGGCCGATGTCGGCGCAGAAGGCGATCATCTCGGCGTCATGCTTGTCCTTGATCCAGGAAAGGAGGACGGAGGTGTCGAGGCCGCCGGAGTAGGCCAGGACGATTTTCTTCTTCTTGCTCATGGTAGTGGTATGGGAAAATCAGCCGCGGTGCGCGGCGAGGTGCGCGAGGATGGCCTTCTGCACGTGCAGACGGTTCTCGGCTTGGTCGAAGATGATGCTCTGCTTGCTCTCGAGCACTTCGGCGGAGACTTCCTCGCCGGGGTGGGCCGGCAGGCAGTGCATGAAGTAGGCGGAAGGCTTGGCCAGGGACATCAGCTTCGCGTTGACCTGGTAAGGCTGCATGGTGCGCAGGCGCTCGGCCTTCTCGGCCTCCATGCCCATGCTCACCCAGACGTCGGTGTAGACCATGTCGGCTCCCTTGACGGCGGCGGCGGGGTCGGTCGAGAACGTGAAGGTCTCCGGCAGGCCGTCCTTCCTGAGCTGGGCGCGGATCTCGGCGCCGGGCTCGTAGCCGGCGGGACCGGCGAGCGCGATCTCGACGCCGAGGGCGGCGCCGCCGAGCACGAACGAGTTGGCCATGTTGCAGGCGGTGTCGCCGAGGAAGGCGACCTTCTTGCCCTTCAGCGAGGCGGCGTACTGCTCAGGACGGCCGGGCGCGTAGCGTTCGGCGAGCGTGAACATGTCCGTCATGAACTGGCACGGATGCAGGAAGTCGGACAGCGCGTTGACGACGGGCATCGTGCCGCAGCGGGCGAACTCCTCGAGCAGGCTGTGCTCGTGGCAACGGATGACCATGCCGTGGAGGTAACGGGAAAGGACGCGCGCGGTGTCGGCCACGGTCTCGCCGCGGGAGATCTGCAGGTCGTCGGCGTTGAGCATCACCGGCAGGCCGCCGAGTTCGTGGACGCCGACCTGGAAGGAGACGCGGGTGCGGGTGCTCTTCTTGAAGAACATCAGGCCCCAGGACTGGTGCGCGAGGGCGGCGCCGGCGGACTTGCCGCGTCCGGACTTGAGCGCCGCGGCGGCGGCGAACACCTGGGCCGTCTCGGCCGGGCTCAGGTCGGTCTCCTTCAGGAAATGACGCATCTCGGAAAGCGTTCGAACATACCCCTCCCTGCCCGTTTGGACAGAGGAAAATAAGGGGGTAAACCGCCTCAGGCGGCCTTCCAACCGCCTAAGACCTGACGCAGGATCGCCACCGACTCCGCCAGCTCCTCGACGGAGGCGTTGAGCGGAGGCAGCAGGCGCACGGCCACGCCGCCGGCCGGCGCGGTCAGGATGCCGGCCTCGCGGAGGGCGGCGACGACCGGGAGCGGATCGACATGCAGGATGACGCCGACCATGTAGCCGGCGCCGCGGACTTCCTTCACGAGGTCGGGACGCAGGGCGACGAGCTTGCGCAGTTCGGCATGCCAGGCCACGGAACGCTCCGCCACCTTGGCGACGAGCTGTTCGGATTCAAGGATCTCGAGCACGGCCAGACCGGCCGTGGCCGCGAGCGGACCGCCGCCGAAGGTGGTGCCGTGCGAGCCGGCCTGGAAGAGGTCGTCATGCGGAGGGGCCATCCAGATCGCGCCGATCGGGAAACCGCCGCCGAGGCCCTTGGCCATGGCGATCGCGTCGGGCTTAACGCCGGCGTGCTCATAGGCGAAGAACTTACCGGTGCGGCCGATGCCGCACTGGATCTCGTCGATCATGAACAGGACGTTGCGCGCGCGGCAGAGCTGCTCGACGCCACGGAGGAATTCAGGAGTCGCCGGATTCACGCCGCCCTCGCCCTGGATCGATTCGATCAGCACGGCGGCGGTGGTCTTGGCGTCGATGGCCTTGTCCCAGGCCGCGAGGTCGTTGAGCGGCACGGCGGTGAAGCCGGACAGCAGCGGACGGAAGCCCTTCTGGATCTTTTCCTGCGGCGTGGCGGACATGCCGCCGAACGTGCGTCCGTGGAAAGCCTTCTCGGCCACGACGACGCCGATGCAGGCGCCCTCGGCGCCCGACTTACGCTGCCCGTGCAGACGGGCGAGCTTGAGCAGGCCTTCGTTGGCTTCGGCGCCGCTGTTGCAGAAGATGACGCGACCGGGTCCGCAGCGTTGCGAAAGGGAGTGGGCGAGCGCGCCCTGCGGCTCGTTGCGGTAGAGGTTGCTGACGTGGACGAGCTTGCCGGCCTGCTCGGTGACGCGCCTGACCCAGTGCGGGTGGGCGTGACCGACGGCGTTGACGGCGATGCCGGAGGCGAAGTCGAGGTAGCGCTTGCCGTTGGCGTCCCAGACGAGCGTCCCCTGCCCCTTCACGAGCGTGATGGGCGGCGCCCCGTAGTTGTGGGCGACGTTCGCCGCGTAGTGGACGGCGGCGGAGTCTGAGGCGGAGCCGCTCATCAACCGTGGACGATTTCGGTGCCGATGCCCTTGTCGGTGAAGACCTCGAGCAGGAGCGCGTGCGGGACGCGGCCGTCGATGAAGTGGACGCGGCGCACGCCTTCCTTCAGGGCCTTCACGGCGCTGTCGACCTTCGGGATCATCCCGCCGGCGATCACGCCCTTGCGCTTGAGCTCGTCGACCTCGCTCACCTTGAGCGTGGTGATCAGGGAGTCAGGGTTCTTCGGGTCGGCCAGGAGGCCGGGCACGTCGCTCATGAAGATGAGGCGGCGGGCGCGAAGGGAATTGGCCACGGCGGCCGCGGCGACGTCGGCGTTGGTGTTGTAGGCCTGGTCGTCGGCGTCGAGGGCGATGGGCGAGACGACCGGGAGGTGGCCGTCGGCAAGGGCCTTCTTGATGAGCTTCGTCTTCACGAACTTGATGTCGCCGACGAAGCCGATGTCGACGGGCTGGCCCTTCTCGTCGGCGCCGAAGAGCTTCTCGCAGAGGTTCACGTGGTTGCCCGGCATGCCGAGCGGGTTGGCGCCGCGCGCCTTGAGGGATTCGCAGATCTGTCCGTTGATCTCGTTGTTGAGGGTCTCTTCGACGATCTTGACGGTCGCGGCGTCGGTGACGCGCATGCCGCCGCGGAACTCGGACTTGATGCCGGCCTTGTCCATGGCGCGGGTGATGGCCTTGCCGCCGCCGTGCACGACGACGACCTGGATGCCGACGGCGGCCAGGAAGGCGATGTCGGTGGCCACGCGGTCGCGGCCCTCCGGATTCGGATCGTCCATGAAGCTGCCGCCGTACTTCACCACGAAGGTGGAGCCACGGAACTTATGGATGTAAGGAAGCGCCTCGTGGAGGACCTCGGCTTTTTGCGCGGCAGGAATGCTCATCTTGCGGTTCGGAGTGTCAGGGCTGCGGCCGGAGAGTAAACGGAAAACCTTACTCGCTCTTGTTGTAGTTCACGTAACCGTCGGTGAGGTCCGCGGCCAGGAGCCGGAACCTGGCGTCGCCGAGGTTGAGCTTCAGGCGGACGGCGAAACGGGCGGCCTTCACGACCTGCTTCCACTGGGGCTTGTTCTCAGGCAGGGGCTTGCCGCCCAGGACGGCGGGGACGTCGTCGTAGTAGATATCGAGCTTGGACTCGTCGAGGCCCGTCCGGGCGTAGCCGGCGGCGTCGGCGAGTCGGCCCCAGTTCGGGTCTTCGCCGTACCAGGAGGACTTCACCAGGAGGGAGTTGCCGATCGCGCGGGCGATCTTCTCGGCGTCGGCGCGGGTGCGGGCGCCTTCGATCTCCACGGCCACGACCTTGGTGATCTTCTCGCCGTCGCCGACGATCTTCTCGGCCAGGGCGAAGCAGACCTTGTCGAGAGCCTCCTGGAAGAGCGCGCGGAGCGGCGCCGGGGCGGAAGCGCCCACGGACACGCCGGAGACGCCGGAAGCGAGGAGCAGGACGGTGTCGTTGGTGGACATGTCGCCGTCGACGCTGACGCAGTTGAAGGACTGGTCGGAGGAAGCCTTGAGCGCCGTCTTGAGCTCGGCCGGCGAGGCGGCGGCGTCGGTGCAGACGAACGCGAGCATGGTGGCCATGTTCGGTTCGATCATGCCGGCGCCCTTGGCGATGCCGGCGACGGTGACGGTCTTGCCTTCCCAGACGAAGCGCGCGGTGACGGACTTCGGACGGGTGTCGGAAGTGAGGATCGCGTTGGCGGAACGGACGCCTTCGGCGGCGTCGCGGGAGAGGCGGGAGGCCGAGACCTTGATGCCTTCGGCGACCTTGGCCATCGGCAGCAGCTCACCGATACGCCCCGTCGAGCAGACAAGGAAGGCGTCGGAAGGCGCGCCCACGGCCGCGGCGGAGAGCTTGGCCATCGCGGCGGCGTCGGCGTCGCCTTGGGCGGCGGTGCAGGCGTTGGCGTTGCCGCTGTTGCCGACGATGCCGCGGATCTTGTCCGCGGAGACGGCGAGCACCTGCTGGCAGAAGCGGACCGGGGCGGCCTTCACGTCGTTGGTCGTGAAGACGCCGGCGGCGGCGCACGGACGGTCGGCGACGACGAGCGTCAGGTCGAGGCGGTCGGTGCCTTTGTTGCGGATGTCGCAGCCGGCGGCGCCGACGCGGAAGCCGGGCACGTCGGAGACGCCCGGCGAATCGTTGGTGAACTCGATGGACATGGAAAGATCAGCGCAGGCCTTCGGCCTCGTCCCAACCCATCATCAGGTTGAGGTTCTGGACGGCCTGGCCGCCCGCTCCCTTGAGGAGGTTGTCGATCACGGAGGTGATGATGAGGTTGCCGGTGCGCGCGTCGGCGACGACGGAGCAGGCGACCCGGTTGGTGTTGGCCACGTGAGCGGTGTCGGGGAAATCACCCGACTTGAGCAGGGTCACGAACGGACGGCCGGCGTAGGCCTTCTGCCAGGCGGCTTCGACCTGCGCGACGGTGATGCCGGGGGCGGGCACGACGACGGTCGTGGCGATGCCGCGGTGCATCGGCGCGAGGTGCGGGTTGAACTGGACCACGACCGGCTGGCCGGCGGCGGCGGCGAACTGCTCCTCGATCTCGGCGATGTGCCGGTGACCGGGGATGCCGTAGGCCTTGATCGAGCTGTCGCGCTCGGAGAACAGGAAGGCGACGTCGGCCTTCTTGCCGGCGCCGGAGACGCCGCTGTAGGAATTGATGATCAGGCGGCCAGGCTCGGGCTTGAGCAGCCCCGCGCGCAGGAGCGGCACGAGCGGCACCTGGATGCTGGTCGGATAGCAACCCGGGCAGGCGATGAGCTTCGCGGACTTCCAGGAGTCGTCGGCCTGCAGCTCCGGGATGACGTACCGGGCCTGCGCGGCGAGCGCCGGCGCGGGATGGTCATGGCCGTAATACTTCTTATACAGCGCGAGGTCGCGCAACCGGAAGTCGGCGGAAAGGTCGAGCACCCGCTTGCCCGCGGCGACGAGCGGCGCGGCGTATTCGGCGGCGACGCCGTGCGGCAACGCCAGGAACCAGACGTCCACGTCGGACTTCGCGCATTCCTCGGGCGAGGAGGCGGAGAACTGCAGCAACGAATCGACGACGCCGCGGAGGCGCGGGATCTCGTCGGCCACGGACTTGCCGGCCAAGGTACGCGAGCAGACGGCGGCGAGCTTGACCCGCGGGTGGCGGGCCAGGACGCGGACGAGCTCCTCCCCGGTGTACCCGGAGGCGCCGACGATGCCGACCTTGGTCAGGTTTTGGGACATGGCTTGAGAGTTTGGTGGTTTTGGTTGTCGAACTGATGGCTGGACTGGGCGGATTGGGCAACAAAAAGGCCCCGGGGTGCCGGGGCCTTCGAGGTTTCCTGTCCCTTCGCGGATTAACGCTTGGAGAACTGGAAGCGCTTGCGGGCGCCGGGGCGGCCGGGCTTCTTACGTTCGCGCATACGACCGTCGCGGGTAAGGAGACCTTCTTTCTTCAGAGGAGCGCGGAGGGTGGCGTCCATCTTCTGGATCGCGCGGGCGAGACCATGGGAGATGGCACCGGCCTGGCCGTTGGGGCCGCCGCCGATGACGCGGACGACGACGTCGAGCTGGCCGTCGAGGCCGGCGGTCGTGATCGGGAGGGTGGCGGACTTCACCAGGGCCTCGGTGTAAAGGTACTCTTCGACGGGCTTGCCGTTGACGACGATGGAACCGGTGCCGCGGGAAAGGCGGACGCGGGCCGAGGCGGTCTTACGACGGCCGACGGCGAGGATGGCGGAGGACTTGGCGCTCATTGCGAAAGGATCGGTCGATTAACCCTTGAACGGGATCGGGTTGGAGGCGGCGTGGTCATGCTTGTCGCCGGCGTAGACGCGCAGCTTCAGGAGCATGGCGTTGGCCAGGCGGTTCTTGGGGAGCATGCCCTTGACGGCATGGGTGACCAGGAACTCGGGGCGACGCTCGCGCATGGCGGCGGCGGTGCGGCGGTAGGCGGTACCGACCCAGCCGGTGTAGAACATGTAGGTCTTGTCCTCTTCCTTGGAGCCGGTGAGGCGGACCTTGTCGGCGTTGATCACGATGACGTAGTCACCGGTGTCGACGTGGGGGGTGTAGGTGGGCTTGTGACGGCCGCGGAGAATATTGGCGATCTTGACGGCAACACGGCCCAGGACCTGGTCCTTGGCGTCGACGACGTACCAGGTCTTGTCCTTGAGCTGCACGTTCTTGGCTAGCGTGGTCTTCATAAAGAGGGAAAGCGGGAACATGGGAAAGGACCCCCCTCCGTCAACACCCGAATGCGCCCCGGCGGGGGGCTGCCCTAAATAAGCCAAAAACAAGGGGGGCGCGGCCTTGGCCGCGCCTCCCTGCCCTTCCCTGCCGGACGGCAGGTCAGAAGATGAACTTGGCGTAAACCCGGCCCCAGAAGACCGAACCAGCGGTCAGCTCCTGACGGTCGCTGTTGTGGGCCCAGCTGACACCGGCGCCGAGTTCCGGACCACGGCCGATCTGGCGGGTGACATCCAGGGACGCGCCGAGGTAGCGGTAGGCGTTCTGGGTGGCGTAGACGGAAGCTGAGGCGTCGCTGTATCCGGCATAGGCCTTGACGATGATATCGCATCCGGCGAGGCCGACGTTGGAGCCCGCGAAGGACTTGGAGCCGGCGACCTCGACGGTGGTCTGCTTCAGCTCGGTGCTGTGATAGACGTAGGTCGAGGGCTTGAGGGCGACGTTGGAGAGCGAGAGGCCGGCGTAGACCTCGCGGTTGGAGTCGATCTGGGTCACGCCGTGGGTGGCGATGGAGCGGACGGTCGTCGCGGTGAGGCGCTGGTAGCCGACGTCGAGCTCACCGAAGGAGAAATCACGGCGGAGGCCGACGGCGTAGGTACGCTCGACGGAGTCGGCGTTGAAGAAGCTGCCGTAGATCGACAGGCCGCTCAGGCCGGGGGCGCTGTAATCAAGGGTGACGGAGGTCTGGATGAGTCCCTGGCTGTCGGAGCGCTCGATGCCGCGGAAGACGTTCTTGCCCTGCCAGGCGACGGCGCCGCGGAGGGAAAGATCCTGGGTGGAAGCTGAGACCGGAGCCGGGGCGGCAGGAGCGGAAGCGGAGGCTTCCTGGGCGTGACCGCCTGCGACGAAGACGGCGAGGGCGAGGGCGGTGAAAGCGTGTTTCATGTTGAGTGGTGTTGAGCCCTATTTCCGCCCAAAAACAAACCGTTGGCAAGCCCCAAGGGGCCGCCAACGGCGAGCGGGAGAAGGACTGAGGGGCGGTTACATCGACGCGATGATCGCGTCGCCGAACTCCGAGCACTTGATCTCGGTCGCGCCCTGCATCTGGCGGGCGAAGTCATAGGTGACGCGGCCGCCGCCGATGGCGCCGTTGAGCCCCTTGAGCACGAGGTCGGCCGCTTCGGTCCAACCCATGTAGCGGAGCATCATCTCGCCGGAGAGCACGACGGAGCCCGGATTGACGACATCCTTGTCGGCGTACTTGGGCGCGGTGCCGTGGGTCGCTTCGAAGATCGCGTGGCCGGTGAGGTAGTTGATGTTGCCGCCGGGGGCGATGCCGATGCCGCCGACCTGCGCCGCGAGGGCGTCGGAGAGGTAGTCGCCGTTGAGGTTGAGCGTGGCGATGACGTCGAAGTCGGTCGGGCGCGTGAGCACCTGCTGGAGGGTGATGTCGGCGATGGCGTCCTTGATGACGAGGCCGGCGCCGGGCTTGCCTTCGGGGATCTTGCACCAGGGGCCGCCGTCGATCTCGACCGCGCCGAACTCGCTCTTGGCGAGGTCGTAACCCCACTTCATGAAGGCGCCTTCGGTGTACTTCATGATGTTGCCCTTATGGACGAGGGTCAGCGACTTGCGCTTGTTGGTGATGGCGTACTGGATCGCCGAGCGGATGAGGCGCTCGGAACCCGGGCGGGAGACCGGCTTGATGCCCAGGCCGACGGTGGCGGGCTGCTCGGCGCCGAAACGGATCTTCTTAAACTCCTTGGGGAAGTTGGTCTTGATGAACTCGAGGGTCTTGAGGGCGATCTCCGAACCGGCTTCGAAGTCGATGCCGGCGTAGATGTCCTCGGTGTTCTCACGGAAGATCACCATGTCGACCTTGCCGGGGTTCTTGACCGGGGAAGGCACGCCGGTGAACCACTGCACGGGGCGGAGGCAGACGTAGAGGTCGAGCTGCTGGCGGAGGGCGACGTTGAGGGAGCGGATGCCGCCGCCGGTCGGCGTGGTGAGCGGGCCCTTGATGCCGACGAGGTAGTCGCGGAAGGCGGTGAGGGTCGCCTCAGGCAGCCAGTCGCCGGTCTGCTTGAAGGCCTTCTCGCCCGCGAGGACTTCCAGCCACTCGATCTTGCGCTTGCCGGCGTAGGCCTTGGCGACCGCGGCGTCGAGGACGCGGACGGAGGCGCGCCAGATGTCGCGACCGGTGCCGTCGCCTTCGATGAAGGGGATGGTAGGATGGTCAGGAACGGTGAGTTTGCCGTTGGCGATGGTGATGCGGCCGGATGCGGGGGTGCTCATGGTAAGGAGGGACATAAGAAACCGATTTCCGACAGACGGTTTCAAGCCTATACGCAGGCGGGAACCCCGGGAAAAGAAAAGGACCCCCTTGCGAGGGTCCTTGTGATGACCGGGAGTGCCGGCGCCATCCGCCCCGAGGGACGGAAAAGACTAGGAAGAATTACTTCTTCTTAGCTTTGGTGGCCTTCTTGGCGCTCTTCTTAGCAGCAGCCTTCTTTTTAGCCATAGGTGTGTCCTTTTTTTGGATCGTTGTTGGGTTTGAGGGCAGCGCCTGAAGCGCCACCCTGACGATACGCCCCACGCTCACCCGGGCGTTGCGCGCCTGGCGGGTGATACGAGTACGGAGCTCCGACGGTACGCGGAAAGAAACCTGGCGGGACCGGGTGGTCTCCAGGGAAGGACGGGAGTCGTCGTAACGATCGAGGGCGAGACGGATGGCCTCGCTCAGGGTGCTCAGACCGGTCCGATGCTGGAAGGCGACCACCTCGGAGTGAAGCTTCGGGGGAAGCGACACGGTGATCAGGCTTTCGCTCGGGGTTTCGGTTCGGTTCGTCACGTTGCGGTCAACTCTTGATGAAGAGTGATAGGTATAACCTGCGCTTGCGCAAGAGGAAACTTTCATGTCGTCGCGACGTCGCCGACGACGTGTAAAAAAATCGTGCGCACGCGCGCATCGTAAACATGAAATCGATACGACCGCGGCACGGACGGATGATTGACCGAAGCGAAGCGCGCGGACAGGATGCCGTCATGAGCGAACACGCGCACGGATCGGACGAGGCCACGCCCGGCGAGTGGCGGAAGCTCGCCGCCCTCGCGGCCGCGAGCGGTGCTTTCGGCCTGCTATCATTGGTCGCGGAGCGTTTCGGCGAAACCGGCCGTCCGTGGGCGCTCGCGCTCGTCGCGGCGTCCTGCGTCGCCGGCGGATGGGACGCCGCGATCGACGGATGGGCCTCCCTGCGGCGGCGACGCATCGACGTCCACCTGCTGATGATCGTCGTCGCGGTCGGCGCCTGGATCGTGGGCGCCCAGGCCGAAGGCGCGCTGCTGCTTTTCCTCTTCTCGACCGCCGGCGCGATCGAACATTACGCGATGGACCGCACCCGCGGCGCCATCGACGCCCTCCTCGACAAGTCGCCGAAGCATGCCCGCCGACTGGGTGCGGAGGACGTCGAAACGGAAGTGCCGGTCTCCGAACTGCGGCCCGGCGACCGCATCGCCGTCCTGCCCGGCGAACTGGTGCCGGCCGACGGCAAAGTGCTCTCCGGCGAGAGCGCGGTGGACGAGTCCAACCTGACCGGAGAGGCAAAACCGGCCCCGAAACAGGCTGGTTCCGAGGTCGCAGGGGGCACGCTCAACTCCTGGGGACGCCTGGTCGTCGAAGTGACCCGAGGCGAGAAAGACAGCGCCCTGCAACGTATCGTCCGCCTGATCCGCGAAGCTCAGGACAGCAAAGCACCCGCCCAGCGGGCCATCGACAAGTGGGGGGATGCCTACGCGATCTTCGCCCTCTCCGCCTCCGCCCTCTTCTATGTCTTCCTGAAGCTGGCGAGCCCCGCTGGCTGTGAAACTTCCGCCCAAGACGCCCCGCTTTACAGAGCGATGACGTTGCTGGTGGTGCTGAGCCCCTGCGCCCTGGTCCTTTCCGTCCCCTCCGCCGTCCTCGCGGCCATCGCCGCCGGCGCCCGCCAAGGCATCCTCTTCCGCGGCGGCGCCGCCGTCGAACGCCTGGCCGACGTCGATTGCGTCTGCTTCGACAAGACGGGCACGCTGACCGCCGGCGTCCCGGAGGTCGCCGCGCTCGAAGTCTTCCCCGCCGAGGCCGACCGCGACCGGGCGCTGAGCGCTCTGCTTACCCTGGAGGCCGCCACCACCCACCCCTTCGCCGCCGGCGTGGTGCGCGCCTGCCAGAAAGAAGGCGCCCGCCTGCTGCCCGTCCAAGGGCTTTCCAATTCTCCCGGCCAAGGCGTTTCCGGCACGGTCGGCGGCGCCCGCTGGAGCGTAGGCACCCGCGAGTTCGTCGGCGGCTCCTCCCTCCCGGCGGCCGCGGTGCCGGCGGGAGCGATCGTCAGCGAAGTCTGGGCCTCCGACGGCACCGTCACGGTCCGCGCCACGCTCGTCGACCGCATCCGCGAAGCCAGCCGCCCCACCCTCGCGGCGCTGCACGAGGCGAAGATCCGCACGGTCATGCTCACCGGCGACCGCGAAGAGGCGGCCGCCGCGGCCGCGCAGCAGGTCGGGATCCAGGCCTACGCGGCGGCGCTCACGCCCGACGCCAAGATGGCCGCGATCCGCCGTTACTCCGCCGAAGGCCACGTGGTCGCGATGGTCGGCGACGGCGTCAACGACGCCCCGAGCCTCGCCGCGGCGGACGTCGCCATCGGCATGGGCGGACGCGGGAGCGACGCCGCCCTGGAGTCGAGCGACCTCGTGCTCATGGACGACCGCCTCGAAAGGCTGGTCGACGCCATCGAGCTCAGCCGCCGCGCCCGCCGCGCCATCCGCTTCAACGTCATCGTCTCCGTCGGCGCCGCCCTCGGCATGGCGGCCTACGTCATCTTCCGCGGCGCCCCCCTGCCCCTCGCCGTCAGCGTGCACGAAGGCAGCACGGTGGTGGTCTGCCTCAACGGCCTGCGCCTGCTCGCCCACCGCCCTCGCCCGCGGAAATAAAAAGGCCCCCGGGCGAACCCGGAGGCCTTTAAAGCACCGAGCGGCAAGCTCAGCGGAGTTCCTTGCCGGCGCCGTCGAAGAGCTTGAACGCTTCGATGCTGTAGGTCGGGTCGGGCTTGGTGCCCAGGCGGACCTTGCAGGACTTCATCAGGTCACGGAAGAACTCGCGGTCCTCCGTGATGATGCGCTCGAGGTTCACCGGATGGAGCAGGATGTTGATCTCCAGTTCCTTCTCGGGGCCGGCGGCCTCGCGGAGGCGACGGATGACGCTGAGGAGCTTGCGCTGGATCTCGACCGAGACCGTGCGGGGGTTCTTGACGATGCCGCGGCCCTGGCAATGCGGGCAGGCCGTGTACATCGAGGTCGTGTTCGACTCCGTGTGGCGCTGACGCGTCATCTGGAGCACCCCGAGCTGGGAGATGGGCAGGATCTGGTGCTTAGCGCGGTCGTCTTCCATCGCGTCGCGCAGGGCCTCGAAGACCTTCTTGCGGTCCTTCGGGTTCTTCATGTCGATGGTGTCGATCATGATGAGGCCGCCGAGGTTGCGCAGCTTGATCTGGCGGGCGGCCTCGGTGACGGCCTCGAGGTTGGCCTGGGTGATGAAGTTGCCGTCCTTGGCGCCGTCCTTGCCGCGATGGCCGCCGGTGTTGACGTCGATGGCCGTGAGCGCCTCGGTCTCGTCGATGACGATCTCGCCGCCGCTCGGGAGCGGGACGCGGCGCTGGAAGAGCTGCTCGATCTGGCGCTCGATGTTGTAGCGCTCGAAGACCGGGATGGGGTCGGCGTACATCTCGACGCGCGAACGGGAGCGCGGCGACACCTCGCCGACGAGGTCCTGCACCAGCTTGAAGTCCTCGGGGTTGTCGACGAGGATGCGGTCGACTTCTTCCGTGAGGAAGTCGCGCACGGTGCGCTCGATGAGGCCGGGCTCCTGGTAGAGGAGGACGGGCTTGCGGTCGGGGGCGTTGATCTTCTCGACGATGGCCTGCCAGCGCTTGAGGAGCATGTGCAGGTCGCGGACGAACCAGCGGGCCTGCTTGCCCTCGCCGGCGGTGCGGATGATGACGCCCATGCCCTCGGGGATGGTCAGGGAGCGGAGGATGTCCTTCAGGCGCTCGCGCTCGGAAGACTCCTCGATCTTGCGGGAGACGCCGCACGCGCCGCTGAACGGCATGAGCACGAGGTAACGGCCCGGGAGGGCGATGTTCGTGGTCGAGCGGGGACCCTTGGTGCCGATCTGGTCCTTGACGACCTGGATGACGATGTCGGAGCCGGCCGGGAAGAGCTGCGGGATGTCCTTGGCCTGGTAGCGGGCCTTGCGCTGCTTCTGCTCGGCGGATTCGTTGTCGCGGATGAACTCGACCTGCGAGTCGTTGGCGGCCGGGAGCATGTCCCAGTAGTGCAGGAAGGCGTTCTTCGGCTGGCCGATGTCGACGAAGGCGGCCTTGAGCCCGCCTTCGAGGTTCTGGACGCGGCCCTTGAAGATCGCGCCGACCATGCGGTTCTCGCCCTTGTGCTCGATCTCGAACTTGTCGAGGACGCCGTTGGTGAGGAGCGCGACGCGCTTCTCGAGCGTCTCGGCGTTGATGACCAGCTCGCGGTAGGTCGCGCGGTCCTTGGAGAAGTGCTTCACGATGCGCTGGAGGAGCGGGAGCTCCTTGCGCCGCTTGGCCGCCTCGTCGGCCAGCTTGCGCTGGTCGATCGGGGAGGTCTGTTCGCCGCCTTCCGGCAGCTCGTCGTTGATATCTTCGGGTTCGTTGTGTTCGGGCATCTCGGTCAGGCGGTTAAGCCGGTTGCCGGAGAGCCTCCGTCTTCGCCGCCACCGGCCGAATGCCGGTGAACGCTCTGGACTAGTCCAAGGAGCAGGAAACAGCTGAGTACGAAAGACCCTCCGTAGCTAAGGAAAGGAAGGGGGACCCCGGTGACGGGCATCAGGTCGATGTTCATGCCGACGTTGATCACGACGTGCGTGCCGAGCACGACCGCCGCGCCGATCGCCAACAAAGAGCCGAACCGATCCGTCGTCCGCGCAGCCGTGCGCACGACGCGCCAGAACAGCAGGACGAAGGAACCGATCACCAGGAAACCGCCGGTGAAGCCGATCTCCTCGGCCATCCCGGAAAAAAGGAAGTCATTGTGCGCCGCCGCTTCCGGCAGGTAGCCGAAGCGCGCCTGCGTGCCGTTGCCGATGCCTTGGCCGCGGAAGCCGCCGCGACCGACCGCGATGACGGCCTGGTTGACGTTCCACGTGACGCCGAGTCCCTTGGGGTCGATGACCTCGGGGGCGACGAACGAAAGGATGCGCTCGCGCTGGTAGTCCTTGAGCAGGAAGAACCAGGCTTCGGCCTCGTGCTGGCCGCGGACCGCGCGCACGGGGTCCTTGGACTGCGGATTGGCCTTCGCGTACTGGTCGATCTTGGCCGCATATTCGGTCAGATCGACGGCCACCACGCCCACCAGCAGGACGGCGGCGGCTCCGGCCACCAGGAAGAACCTGGTGGTCAGGCCGGCGACGAACAGCAGGATGAATGAAAGCGGCAGGTAGATGAGCGCAGAACCTAGGTCCGGCTGCACAAAAATCAAGACAAACGGGACCGCGGCGACCCCGAGGGCGCGCGCCACCGTGCCCCAGGTCGCCCGGAAGGAGCCGATCGGGGAACGCGCGAGCAGAGCGGCGAGGAAGACGAGCGCGCCGATCTTGGCGAACTCGGACGGCTGGATCGAGAAGGGTCCGAAATCCATCCAGCGACGCGCCCCGTTCACGCTGCGGATGAAATCTCCGAGGTTGGTCTTGGCCAAGGCGCAGAGCGAGACGGGCAGCAGGAGCAGGATGGTGCCGAGATAGAGCCGTCGGGCATGACGCTGGATGAGACGATAGTCCAAGGCCGAGACGGCCCAGTAGGCGATCCAACCGATGACGACGAAGACGATCTGCGAGCGGTAGAAGGTCGACTCCCGGGCGCTGCCGGCCGACTGGATCGCCACGATGCCCAGGGTGCTGAGGAACAGGATGATGACCACCTGGGTCCAATCCGTCCGCCAGGCGAAGTTGGCGAAATTGTCCCACCAGACCGCGGCCGAAGACCGCTCATCGTCAAGGTGTCTGGACATGCCTTGAAGAAGCCCGACCGAGGCTCCGAGGCAAGGCGAACCTCCCGAAAGGGCTTGCCGAAGGAGCCGGCTCGGCAAGGGTATGAGCCCGGACCTCCGGTTATCGCGACGACCATGCCTGTGGCAGCCGACCAAAGCATCCTCGCCGCCGTGGCGTTCTCCTCCGGAGCCATCGTGGCCTATGCGGTCGCCAAATGGCGGGAAAACACCCTCGGCGCCGTCCGTGAGGCCCGCCTTCGTTCCGAAGTGGAGCTGGCCCGACGCGAAGCCTCCGTCGAGGCGGCCGAGCTGCACGCCCAAGCCGAGGCCGAAAAACGGGCCGCGGAGAGGGCGATGGCCGACGCGGAAGCCGCGGCCGAAGCCTCCGCCGAACTCGCCCGCGAGAACACCCGGCAGCGCGACCACCTGCTTCGCGAACTCCAACGCCTCGCGAAGGTCACGCCCGAGGAAGCCCGCGCCCTGCTCCTGGACCACCTGCGCGAGGAATACGGCGAGGAAGCCCAGCACCTCCGCCGCAGCCTGCTCGACCAGGTCGAACAGGACATCGACGACGAGGCCCGTCGCACTCTCCTCTCGGCGATGCAGCGCCTGACCACCTCCACGACGCAGGACGCCACCGCGCTCTCGGTCTCGTTGCCCAACGAAGACATGAAGGGCCGCCTGATCGGCCGCGAAGGCCGCAACATCCGCACCTTCGAACAGACCACCGGCGCGACGCTCCTCATCGACGAAACCCCCGGCCTGGCGATGGTTTCCTGCTTCGACCCGGTCCGCCGCGAGATCGCGCGCATCGCGCTGGAACGCATCGTGAAGGACGGCCGCATCTCGCCGGCGCTGATCGAAGACAGCGTCCGCCTCGCCGGCGACGAAGTCGTCAAGCATGCCCGACGACTCGGCCGCGACGCCGTGCGCGACCTCGGTCTTCCGCCCATGGACGCCGCCGTCGAGGAACTCCTCGGCCGCCTGCACTTCCGCCTTTCGTCCAACCAGAACACGCTCGCCCACTCGATCGAGGTCGCCCAGCTCTGTGCGATGCTCGCCGCGGAGATCGGCATCGACCCCGTCCCCGCGAAGCGCGCCGGACTGCTGCACGACCTCGGCAAGGCCATCGAAGCCGAAGCGGGTTCGAGCCACGCGCTCGCCGGCGCCGCCCTGCTCCGCCGACTCGGCGAAGACGCGCGCGTCGTGAACGCCGTCGCCGCGCACCACCGCGAGGTCCCGGCCGAGAGCCTCTACGCGCCGCTGGTCATGATCGCCGACGCCGCCTCCGGCTCCCGCCCGGGCGCCCGTTCCTCCACCCTCGAGTCCTACGCCCAGCGCGTCCGCCGTCTGGAAGAGATCGCCCTCTCCTTCGACGGCGTCCGGGAGGCCTACGCCTTCCAGTCCGGCCGCGAACTCCGGGTCATCGTCGACCCGGGCAAGGTCGACGACTTCGGGGCGACCGAGCTGGCCCGTCGCCTGCGCCTGAAGGTCGAGGAGACCCTTTCCTACCAAGGAACCGTCAAGATCGTGCTGATTCGTGAACAAAGGTTCACCGAAGAGGCCCGCTGAGGGACTTTCTTGTTGTTAAGCCGGAGGGGGTAATTATTCACATTGTTTCCGGGAGTCCCTCCCGGGTCATTTCGGCACCCCAAGGAGGTTCGTCCTCCGTCACCAAGGGTCCGACAAACCGCGTCGCCGCTCCACAACGGAGCGGCCGCATCATCCGGTCGGCCACAACGAAGGCCGCCCCAACATAAGCAACATGAGCCAAGAAGAAACCCAGGGCCAGGAGCCAGTCTCCGCCCACCAGCCCGCCGCGGACGCAGGCGCCAGTGAAGTCCGCACCCCCGCACCCCGCCTCAACGAAGCCAAGCTGGAATCCGCCCACGCGGAACTCCCTCCGCTCTCCGTGATCGGGGCCTCGTCCGAACCCGCCGCCAAGCCCGGCACCATCACGGCTCCGAAGCAGTTCGGCCGCCGTGGCACGCCGCGTGGCGTCGCTCCCTCCGCCGGCAACGGCCAGGAAGCCCGTCCCGCCATCGGCGTCGTCGAAGACCCGTCGCAGCTGACCGAGAAGCTCTCGGGCGACCGCGCCCAGTCCGCCGCTCCGGCCCGCGAAGATCGTCCGCGTCGCGAACCCCGCGAACGCCGCGAACCTCGCGAGCCTCGTCCGGAAGGTCTCGCCGAAGAAGGCCGCCAGCCCGGCATCCCGCAGGGCGACCGCCCGCGTCGCGAACCCCGCGCCGAAGGCGAACGTGGTCCTCGTCGCGAAGCCCGCGAACCTCGCCCCGAAGGCGACCGTGGTCCTCGCCGTGAAGACCGCCCGCGCCGCGAAGAGCGTCCGCGCATCCAGATCGAGCCCGTCGTCATCCCGGTCCAGGCCCCCATCGGCTTCTGGGCCTCGCTGAAGCGCAAGCTCGCCACCCTGTTCGGCATCCCCGACAAGGCCGTCTTCGTGCCTTCGTCCCGTCCCTACGCGCCGCGCGGCGAACCCCGCGGCGAACGTTCCGACCGCGGTCATCGCGGCGGGCGTGGTCGCGGCGAATTCCGCGGCGGTTCCCGCGGCGGCCGCGACGGCTCGCGCGGAGGTCGCGGAGAATTCCGCGGCGACCGCGGTCCTCGCAACGGTCCTCGCGAAGGCTGAACATAACGGGGGCGCCGATCGGCGCCCCCGCTTCTTTTACCCGACGTGCTCCAGGTCGCGCGCATCCGAGGTGGTCACGTGCTCCGAGGTTCGGTGCGCGCCGCCGGCTCCAAGAACGCCGCGTTGCCCCTGCTCGCCGCCTCGCTCCTCACCGGCGAGACGGTGACGCTGCGCAACGTGCCCGACCTGAGCGATGTCCGGTACATGGCCGAGATCCTCGGCCACCAAGGCGCGACGGTCGCGAACCCCGAGCCCGGCGTCTGGACGATCCGCGCCGGGCAGGTCGCGCACCGCACGCCCTACGACCTCGTCCGCAAGATGCGCGCGTCGGTCTGCCTCCTCGGCTCGCTCGTCGGCCGCCTCCGCCAGGCGGAGATGGCCATCCCCGGCGGCTGCGTCATCGGCCCCCGCCCCATCGACCTCCACCTGAAAGGACTTGAGGCCCTCGGCTGCGCGGTATCCGTCGAAGCCGGCTTGGTGCAGGTCGACGCTTCCCGCGCCCGCGGCGCGACCGTCCACATGGGCGGCCCGATGGGCAGCACGGTGCTCGGCACGGCGAACCTCGTGATGGCCGCCACGCTCACGCCCGGCGTGACGCGCATCGAATGCGCCGCGCGCGAACCGGAGGTCGTCGACCTCTGCGCGATGCTCGCGAAGATGGGCGCGAAGATCAGCGGCCAAGGCACGGGCGTCATCGAAGTCGAAGGCGTCGCCGCGCTGCATGGCTGCGACCACACGGTCATCGCCGACCGCATCGAGGCCGGCACGTATCTCGTGGCCGGCGCGATCACCGGCGGCGACGTGACCGTCACCCACTGCGATCCGTCGCACCTCACGGCCTTCCTCGACAAGCTCCGCGAAGCCGGCGTGGGCGTCGAGACCGGCCCCGGTTTCATCCGCGCCCACGGCAGGCCCACGCGCGCGGTCGAGATCGTCACCGAGCCTTACCCGGGTTTCCCGACCGACCTGCAGGCGCAGTTCATGGCCCTCCAGCTCCTCGTCGACGGCCGCAGCCCGATCACGGAGAAGATCTATCCCGCCCGCTTCATGCACGCCGCCGAGCTGCAGCGCATGGGCGCCGACATCGCCATCGAAGGCGCCACGGCCACCGTCGCCGGCGGCCGCCCGCTCTCGGGCGCTCCGGTGATGGCCTCCGACCTCCGCGCCTCCGCGGCCCTCATCCTCGCCGCGCTGGTCGCCAAGGGCGAGACGTGGGTCCAGCGCCTCTACCATCTCGACCGCGGTTACGAACGCTTCGAGGAACGCCTCCGTTCCCTGGGCGCCGACGTCGAACGCCTCCCCGCCTCCGCCCTGCCGAAAGGCTTCGCCGAGGACTGAGGGTTGCCAATTCGCCCCGACCCCGCACCTTGCGCCCATGGCCCGCAAGGATTCGCCCGATGACCCCCAGCCGCCCGCCGGCAAGGAAGCCGTGTCCCGCGCGAACCGCTCGCTCGACGCCGCCCTGCGCCCGCCGAAGCTCGACGACTTCGTCGGCCAGCAGCGCACGGTCGAACGCCTGCGCGTGATGATCGGCGCCGCGCGCCGCGAAGGCCGCACGCTCGACCACATCCTCCTCCACGGCCCGCCCGGACTCGGCAAGACGACCCTTGCGATGATCCTCGCCGAAGAGATGGGCCGCCCGGTCCGCGTGACCTCCGGACCCGTCGTCGAGAAGGCCTCCGACCTCGCCGGCCTGCTCACGAGCCTGCAGGAAGGCGACCTGCTCTTCGTCGACGAGATCCACCGCATCCCGAAGACGGTCGAGGAGTTCCTCTACTCGGCGATGGAGGACTTCCGCATCGACATCATGATCGACCAGGGACCGAACGCCCGCAGCGTGCGCCTCGACCTCCCGAAGTTCACGCTCATCGGCGCGACGACCCGCACGGGCCTGCTCACCGCCCCGCTCCGCAGCCGCTTCACCCTGCAGACGCGCCTCGACTATTACACCCGCGAGCAGCTGCTCAGCATCGTGCGCCGCAACGCCGCGCTGCTGAACCTCGACATCGACCAGGGCGGCGCCGACGAGATCGCCCGCCGCGCGCGCGGCACGCCCCGCATCGTCAACAACCTCCTGCGCTTCACGCGCGACTACGCCCTCGAGCGCGCCGGCGGCAAGGCCGACGCCAAGGTCACGGCCGCCGCCCTCGAGCTCCTCGAGATCGACCAGCAGGGCCTCGACGACATGGACCACCGCTTCCTCCGCGCGATGGCCGAGAAGCACAACGGCGGCCCGGTCGGCCTCAGCAGCATCGGCGCCGCCATCGGCGAGGACGCCCATACGCTCGAGGAAGTCCACGAGCCGTTCCTCGTGCAGGAAGGCTACGTCGTCCGCACCCCGCAGGGCCGCGTCCTGGCCCCGAAAGGCTGGCTGGCCGTGGGCCTCAAGCCGCCGGAGTTCTGAGCCCGGCGTTCTGACGCTGGACAACGGCGTTTTCCCTCGGCTAAGGTCGCTCCCTCACAGCCATGGCAAAACGTTGGGTCATCAAGCTCGGTTCCGGCCTCCTCACCCGCAAGGACGGCAAGGTCGACCGCGTCCAGATCGGCCGCATCGTCGATCAGGTCGCCGGACTCCATAAGCGCGGCATCCAGGTCGTCCTCGTGACCTCCGGCGCCGTAGCCGCCGGCATGACCGCCATGGGCCTCGAGAAGCGCCCGAAGGAAGCCCGCGAACTTCAGGCCTGCGCCACCGTCGGCCAGCCCGAGCTGATGTCCGAATACGGCAAGCACCTCCGCCGCCACAAGCTCCTCGGCTCGCAGATGCTGCTGACCTACTGGGACCTCGACAGCCGCGCCTGCACCCGCAACGCCCGCGCGACGTTGGACCTCCTTCTTTCCCGCAAGCGCTTCGTCCCGATCATCAACGAGAACGACGCCATCGCCGACGAAGAGATCAAGGTCGGCGACAACGACCGCCTCTCGGCCCACGTCGCCGCCCTCGTCGGCGCCGACCTCCTCGTCATCCTCTCCGGCATCCAAGGCCTGATGACGAAGTCCGACGGCACCGGCGACCTCATCCCTTCCGTCCGCAAGATCGACGACTCCGTGCGCGCCCTCGCCGGCGGCGCCGGTTCCGAACGCAACGTCGGCGGCATGGTCACGAAGCTGCTCGCCGCGGAGATCGCGGCCGAAGGCGGCGTCGACACGGTCATCGCCAGCGGACGACGCGAGAAGGTCCTGCTCGAACTCGCCGACGGCAAGAAGCTCGGCACGCGCTTCTCGCTGAAGAAGAAATGAGCGACCTCCTCCAGCGCGTGACGGAGATCGCCCGCACGGCCAAGAAGGCCTCGCGCGCCCTCGCCCTCGCGCCGACCGCCGTCCGCGACGCCGCCTTGCGCGCCGCCGCCCAGGCCCTCCGCGCCGACGAAGCGGCCATCCTCGAGGCCAACGTGAAGGATCTCGCCGCCGCCAAGGCCAAGGGCCTCACGGACGCGATGACCGACCGCCTCCGCCTCGATCACGCCCGGCTCGAAGACATCGCGGTGGCCTGCGAGGCCGTCGCGAAGCTCCCGGATCCGGTCGGCGAAGTCACCGAGGATTGGACCCGCCCGAACGGCCTGCGCATCATCCGCCGCCGCGTCCCGATCGGACTCGTCGCCATCATCTTCGAATCGCGCCCGAACGTCACCGTCGACGCCGCCGCCCTCTGCCTGAAGTCCGGCAACGGGTGCGTGCTCCGCGGCGGCAGCGAGGCCATCCACACGAACATCGCGCTGTCGAAGTCGTTCGCGACCGGCCTGCGCGCCGCCGGTCTGCCCGCCGAAGCCGTGACGCTCCTGCCCTTCACCGATCGCGAAGCGGTTCCCGCCCTCGGCTCCCTCCGCGGCATCGTCGACATCATCGCCCCCATCGGCAAGGGCCAGCGCGCGCTGATCGTCGCGCCGCCCAAGAGCGGCAAGACGGTGATGATGCAAAGCAT
>JACCDN010113349.1_pt1 | contig 90225 bp, 79 predicted proteins | sample 7441691 | NCBI WGS metagenome assembly JACCDN01 (sample SAMN15323439, study PRJNA562643) | freshwater metagenome | isolation source: river surface water | place: USA:Blue River Watershed | collected 2017-08-16 | reverse complement strand
TCTCCGGTAGGGCTAGTCGGAGTTATCTAGACACTTGGTGGGACGCTATAGAAATTGGTCGCAACACGAAAGACTTGCCTCCCCTTCGTTTGCCTTCTTCCGGTATCCCAAACCACAGAATTTGGCCGAGCAAATTTCCTGAAGCCCACAAAAGACTTTTGTGCTGCAAGAAAATATTGTCCGAAACTTCTGAAGAACTAGCCATTCCTCAAGAAAACCTACTCACTCCTGATTTTTTAAGGCAACTCTGCTGGGAAGAAATCGATTCACCATCCAAGGAAGTAGTTTTCGACAAGTTGCGTACATATGGAGCAAGAAGTTGGCAATGCGAGCTACTCAGCGAAAAACTTGCGGAAGCACTTATCGCGGCTCCGAAATTCGTCGAAGAAACTAAAACCGACTAGATTTCAATGTCTTTTGTTTCATTGACAAGCTGCCTAGCGTAAGGAACCTTAGCCCCTAGCACTTGAGCAACAATATCTCGTGCAATCGACTGAGCGGTTAAACCAACACGCTCAAGTATTTGATTGCGCGAAGCGTGTTCCAAAAATTCATCCGGTAGTCCGAGCTCATTTAGAGCTGTGTCGACTTCGGCTGCTCGGAGAGCTTGGCGAATCCGAGTTCCTATACCTCCAACTCGCACTCCATCCTCAATTGTCACGACGAGGCGATGCTGTGATGCCAATTGCACGACGCTCTCGGAAACCGGGACGACCCAGCGTGGGTCCACCACGGTGGCACCAATACCCTGGGCGGCAAGGAGTTCAGCGGCCTGCAAAGCTACACCTGCCATGACACCTACGGCAACAATCAAAACGTCCTTTGCTGGAGCCTCTCGAAGTACATCAAGACCATCGGGCATCCGGCGAATGCTAGCAAAAGAATCATCAACGCTACCTTTTCCAAAACGGATCATGGTTGGTGCGTCGTCAACAGCTAAGGCCTCGTTCAACAATTCTCTTAGGCGCTCGGCGTCTCTTGGTGCTGCAATCCGAATGTTGGGTACAACTTGGAAAACTGCAAGATCCCAGACACCATGGTGACTGGCGCCGTCAGGGCCAGTGACTCCGGCACGATCCAACACAAAGGTGACCCCCTCTTTATGCAGGGCCACATCCATGAGAACCTGATCAAAAGCTCGATTCATAAAAGTTGAGTAAACCGATACCACCGGATGCAGGCCGCCAAACGCCATACCGGCAGCTGAAGTCACGGCATGTTGCTCCGCTATTCCAACGTCAAAAACTCTCGAAGGAAACCTCGAAGCGAATTTTCCTAAACCTACTGGGTTTAGCATGGCGCCGGTAATTGCAACGATTCGCGGGTTTTTTTCGGCAATACGAACTAACTCTTCGCCATAAACGCTGGTCCATGAACTAGAACTTGCCTCTAACGACTCTCCCGTTTCTGGATTGATTTGACCTACGGCATGAAATTGATCTGCATCATTCAGTACGGCTGGGTCATACCCCTTGCCCTTTTGAGTAATCATGTGAACAATCACGGGATGAGCATATTTTTTTGCTTGCTGCAGCGCCTGCTCAACTTGCTGAAAGTCATGACCATCGATCGGTCCGATGTACTTCAAATCGAGATTAGGGAACATACTCTTTGGGGTTACAGATCCAAAAATTCCCTTTCCCGCTCCCCTAATGGCCGACCACAGCATTCGACCTGGAAGACCAAACTTGGCAAAGAATCTTTTGCTTAGACGGTATAGCTTTCTGTAAGTTTGCTCGGTGCGGATGTAATTCAGATTTCGAGCGAACCCACCAATGGTTGGAGCATATGATCGCCCATTGTCATTCACGATAATGACAAGCTTGCGATCATTATCATCAGAAATGTTGTTGAGTGCTTCCCAGGCCATACCACCAGTTAAAGCACCATCGCCAATAAGGGCCACAACAAATCTGTCTTCTTGGCCGGTAATGCGATAAGCCTTGGCAATTCCGTCGGCCCAAGATAGTGAGGACGAGGCGTGGGAGCTTTCGACTATGTCGTGTTCGGATTCTGAGCGCTGCGGATAACCAGCTATTCCATTTTTCTGACGCAGTTTGGAAAAATCCTTGCGTCCGGTGAGTAGTTTATGAACGTAACTCTGGTGTCCAGTATCGAAGATAAAACTGTCCTTTGGAGAATCGAATACACGGTGCATTGCCATGCTGATTTCGACCACACCAAGATTAGGGCCAAGGTGCCCTCCGGTCTTGGAAACTGAGGAAACTAAATACTCTCGAATTTCCTGAGCTAATTTGAGCAACTCGGGTACAGCCAACCTCTTAAGGTCGTCCGGTCCATCAATGCTCTCAAGAATAGACATTTGCGCCTCTAGGCGACCAGACTTCGCAATACGTATTGCAAGATGCCACCATTTCGGTAGTAATCAGCTTCACCGGGTGTGTCGATTCTGACCACTGCGTCGAACTCGATAACCGATTTTCCTGCTGCGGAGTGCTCAGACGGACTGGCGGTTACTCTCACAGTTTTTGGTGTGATGCCGTCGTTCAGTTGCTCGATCCCAACGATGTTGATGATTTCGGTTCCGTCTAATCCGAGTGATTCGGCTGACTGACCAGCTGGGAACTGAAGCGGTAAAACACCCATTCCAATTAGGTTGCTTCGGTGGATACGCTCGAAACTTTCGGTAATCACAGCTCGAACTCCAAGTAGTGAGGTGCCCTTGGCTGCCCAGTCGCGGGACGAACCTGAACCGTATTCTTTGCCGCCAAGAATAACCAAAGGTGTGCCTTGTTTTTGATAATTTTCTGAAGCGTCAAAAATGAAGGCTTGAGGTGCATCGGCCCTAGTGAAGTCGCGAGTGTAGCCACCTTCAACTCCATCCAGCAATTGGTTCTTCAGGCGAATGTTGGCAAAAGTACCGCGAATCATCACTTCATGGTTTCCGCGGCGAGAACCGTAGGAGTTGAAGTCAACTCGAGAGATACCACGTTCGGTCAGATACTTTCCGGCTGGTGAGTCTGCCTTAATTGAACCAGCTGGGCTGATGTGATCGGTAGTAACCGAATCGCCAAGTTTTGCTAACACCCTTGCGGAGTGAATGTCATGAACCGGTGATGGAGTCTTCTGCATGCCCTCGAAGTAAGGAGGTTTGCGAACGTAGGTTGACTTAGGGTCCCAATCGAAAGTAGCGCCCTTAGGAGTTGGAATTGACTTCCAACGGTCGTCGCCTTCAAAAACACCCGCGTACTGTTTCTTAAACATTTCGCTATTGATAGATGAATCGATGGTTGACTGCACCTCGGCAGGTGTTGGCCAAATGTCGGCAAGGAAAACATCTTTGCCTGTGGAGTCTTTGCCGAGCGGTTGTGTCTCGAAATCGAAATCCATTGTTCCTGCAATCGCATATGCAACTACAAGCGGCGGTGACGCAAGATAGTTCATCTTTACATCTGGGTTGATTCGGCCCTCGAAATTTCGGTTACCCGAAAGTACAGCTGTGACCGCCAGATCATTCTGATTGATAGCTGCGGAGATGTTCTCATCGAGTGGTCCGGAGTTTCCGATGCATGTGGTGCAACCGTAGCCAACCAAATTGAAGCCGAGAGCGTTGAGATCTCCGGTGAGACCAGCCTTCTCGTAATACTCAGTAACCACTTTGGACCCAGGGGCAAGCGAGGTTTTCACCCACGGCTTAGCTTTTAGCCCCTTTGCAACCGCCTTCTTAGCTAGTAGACCTGCAGCCAGCATCACAGAAGGATTAGAGGTGTTGGTACATGAGGTAATTGACGCGATAGTCACGTGTCCGTGATCAACACTGAAGTCATGTCCTGCAACAGGGGCTGGGTTGTGCCTCTGAGGCGCGTAGGTTGACAGAGCTGAGCCGAAGGATTCCTTGGCTTTACTCAAGACAATGCGATCTTGCGGCCGCTTAGGACCGGCAATGGATGGTACAACCGTGCTCAAGTCGAGTTCAAGGTATTCGCTGTAGCGAGGCTCAATTGATGGGTCATGCCAAAGCCCCTGAGCCTTGCAGTAGGCCTCGATTAGGCTAATTTGCTCCTGGCTTCGACCAGTCACACGGAGGTAATCGAGAGTAACTTCGTCGATTGGGAAAATAGCAACGGTTGAACCAAATTCTGGACTCATGTTTCCGATGGTTGCACGGTTAGCTAAAGGAACTGCGGTCACCCCTTCGCCGTAAAACTCAACAAATTTTCCGACCACTCCATGCTTACGCAACAGCTCAGTGATGGTAAGTACGACGTCTGTGGCAGTTGCGCCGGTTGGAATTGTTCCAGTCAACTTGAACCCGACAACCTTTGGGATCAACATTGACACTGGTTGGCCAAGCATTGCTGCTTCAGCTTCAATGCCTCCGACTCCCCAGCCAAGCACTCCAAGGCCGTTTACCATAGTGGTGTGAGAGTCAGTCCCCACGCAGCTGTCTGGGTAAGCCTGAAGCACTCCATTTACTTCGCGAGTCATGACTGTGCGAGCTAGATATTCAATGTTTACCTGGTGCACGATTCCTGTGCCGGGTGGAACCACTTTGAAATCGTCAAATGCAGTTTGCCCCCAACGCAAGAACTGGTAACGCTCGCCGTTGCGCTGGTATTCGAATTCGACGTTCTTTTCAAAGGCATCGGGAGATCCAGCAACATCAATAACCACTGAGTGATCGATCACCAATTCTGCAGGTGCGAGTGGGTTGATCCTTTTTGCATCTCCACCCAATTCGGCAACAGCCTCACGCATAGTTGCCAAATCGACGACACAAGGGACACCAGTAAAGTCCTGCATAATCACTCGGGCAGGCGTGAATTGAATTTCAGTGTCAGGTTCCGCCGTTGGTTCCCAGTTCACCAATGCGTTTACGTGTTCGGCAGTGATGTTGGCACCATCCTCGGTGCGGAGCATGTTCTCAAGCAAAATTTTTAGGCTGTAAGGCAAAGTTTGAGCATTCACCGAGTCGAGTCGGAAGATTTGATAACTCTTGTCACCCACCTGAAGCTGGGCGGCCGAACCAAAACTATTTACCTTTGACATTCAAATCCTCAATCTGAGCTACATTGCTAGGTCTAAAAATACCATTAGCCGCGGCGTTTGAAGACTCCTCGCACCATTAGCCAGTTGAGCCATAAAACCGCGGCATAGAGAGGTAGGCCCATAACCAAACGGGCGATCCCAAGAGCCTCTAAGTTGTTGGCCAGATAAAGCGGAAACTGAACCAGTAAACGGCCTGCGAACAGACCAACCCAGAGCAAAGTGGCTAGCGTGAATACTCGCATCTCGTACTTGTTTTTGCGCCAAGCAGTTCCTTCTTTGAGCAAGAAACCCATAAGCACGCCAATTAGAGGCCAGCGCACCAGAACAGATAATCCAAGTGGTACCAGGTAAGCCAGATTGGTAATGAACCCGGTGACAAAGTAATCCCTCGTGGAACCGCCTTCTCTCAAAGCTAGCCAAGCGGCCAACCCAACACCCAATAACCCGACGATGGCCTGAACCAAACTTTTTCTTCTAATCAATCTCAGAACAATAAAGAAGAGCGCAAAAACTGAGGCCCAAATGATGCCGAGCACCGCGTCTTTTGAGATGGCAAAAAGCAACACAAAGACGAATCCAGGTAAAACAGATTCAGCAATTCCTTGCCAACCACCCATGGATTCCAGAATTGATTTGTGATCAAATTCTGCTTTACCGTCTGCATGTCTTATGCCAAGACGTTGCGCAGCAATTTCGCTTTGTGCTTTGTCGTTCATTGAATTACTTCATTCCAGGGGGTAATACCGAACCGGTAGGGACTGTAAGAGGCAGTGGTTCGCTCGGAGGTAATGGGGTATCACCACGGTAAACAATTACGGATCTAAATAAATCATGAATAGCAGCAGCAGCATTTTGATCAATCAGCGCAGCCCCGCTTACGGTTCCTCTCAAACACCAACGAGGTCCATCAAAACCGATGAATCGAGCTTGACGGAATCCGGCTGGTCTTCCTTGATCGTCGACGAGCGGGAGTTGAGCTCTAAGTTCTATTCCCACCGGACCGAAACCTTCTTCGGTTGTGCCGCCCTGAGCCGCTACATTCTGCGCGATGGCTGAACGAATGTCTGACCAAATTCCTTCAGATTTTGGAGCGGCGAAAACTAGAAGTTGAAGTTTAGAATCGGCATGATCAAGAGTGACCGCGACGACCTTGCTAGTGCCCTCTTCAACCTCGACACTAATTGATACATCATTACGAGGTTCTATACGAAGTGACCCAAAATCCAAATAAGGTCGAACACCCACGATGTCATCGGAATCGAAGGGCCCAAGCGCGCTGGTTGAGTTATCGTTCATGTCTATTTGACTCCAGTGGAACCGAAGCCACCCTCTCCGCGATGCGAATCAGGCAATTGACTGACAGTCAAAAACCTTGCCTGTTCAACAGATTGAAAAACAATTTGGGCTATTCGGTCCCCCACTTGAATTTCAAAAGAGTCCTCTAGGTCTGTGTTCAGCAGAGTCACTCGAATTTCGCCGCGGTAGGCGGCATCAACTGTGCCAGGGGCATTCAAGACAGTGATGCCATGCTTGGCCGCTAATCCACTTCGAGGGTGAACTAAGCCTACGTATCCAGCTGGAATGGCTATGGCAACACCAGTTCCTACCGTGCGACGCTGGCCCGGAGGAATAATGATGTTCTCTGCGCTGCGCAAATCAGCACCGGCATCACCAGGATGCGCGTAGGCAGGCACTTCGCCAAGAGTAACCAAGAGTACGGGAAGGTCTTTCATCAGAAATTGAGCGTAGTCTAATTTCATGCCCATTGACCAAAAATATATTTATCGCGAGTGGCAGTATCCCCGATTGGCCTCGTTTCTGCCATTGCTGCTTTTTATACCGGCAATTTGGCTGGTTGGTGCACCGCTCAAAACTGACTTAGGACTCCCGCTGGGAATCGCGTTCACACTCGTTGCGACACTTTTGAAACTCAGAAACGCAAAACACATAAAAATCACTAAAGAAGCTCTTATTTTGGGTGATGCCGTCATTCCAAAAAGCATTTTGGGAAAAAAGGAAATAATCGGCAGCCAAGACCAATTTTTTGAACGAGGAGCTCGATTGGATTCGCGAGCTTTTGTATTTTTGAAATACGGGTTGCCGGGAATGGTCAAGATTGAAATCAACGATCCAAGCGACCCGACGCCCTATGTTTTGATATCAAGCCGTTCGGCGGCAAAGTTGATTGAAAGCTTGGACTAAGCGCACTCCACGCAAACTTCGCCGTGCTTACCCTTTTTTGGAGCGAGCATGGACCGGTGTTTCACAATGAAGCATTCTGAACAAGTAAATTCATCGGTTTGAGGAGGCACCACCACGACTTCTAAATCCTCGCTTACCACGTCTGGTAGGGCGAAGTCTCCATGATCAGCCTCATCGACATCAACCGTGCCACCGGTCTTAGCCGGAATGCGCTCCTTGATTGCGTCTAATGATTCCGCTTCGTCATCATTTTTTCGCGGGGCGTCGTAATCGGTTGCCATGCCTACCTTTCGTTACAAACCTTCAAGCGTGCATAGTTTGCAACTAAAAGTCAGATAATGCAAACAAGCAACGCCGATTCTAGTCAAATGTGTTGTGAAATCTGCCACTCACCCGCCGAAATCCGCTGAATTCGGGGGTTACGATGCCAAACTTACCTATGAAATAAGGAGCAATTCATGGATGACTTGAGGATTAGCGCTACGGATGGCGAATTCCTGATCCTGGAATCTCAAGATGGTAGCCGACACCGTTTACTGATTGACGACAGTCTCAAAGCTGCGGTTCGAGCCTCAACTTCTAATCGGGCAGCCGAAATTACTCTGAGTCCTCGGGAAATACAATCAGCAATTCGAAGCGGTGAGTCGTTAACGCAACTTCAAGAGCGAAGTGGCGACCCGATCGAATACCTCGAGAAGTTTGCCCAGCCAGTCTTAGATGAACTCACACATGTTCTTTCTTCTGCTTTGGGAGTTCGGATTTCGGTTGCTGGTGATCGCTACAGTGAAGTTAGTCAGACTGAATTTGGCGAAATCATTGGTTCAAGGCTCCATGCAAGTGGCGTTCAGTCTTTCGAATGGTCAGCACATAGAGATGAAAATCACTATTGGCGGATCACCGTTAGCTATGAATTAAATGGCTCCTCAGAAGTTGGCATCTGGTCATTCGACCTAAAGAAATTATTACTCGCACCAGAAAACGAAAATGCCGTTGCCCTGTCAACGCAAAATCAACTAAATTCTCCTCCAAAACTTAAACCGGTTGAGGTGGCTTCTCAAACGGATACGGCGGCATTGGCAGAAACTCAAAGAATGGAAACTGTAATCCCCATCGGCCGCTCTACTGATCGAGTGCAATCCGAGAAGAGTGCAGTTGCAAATCCAATTTCTGAATCCAATGATCTTCTTGACGCCCTAAAGAAAAAAAGAGAAGAACGTGCAGCTGAGGTTGTAGCAACTCAAACTGTTGAAATTGTTACCGAAGAAGTCTTGCCTGTATCTGCAACCGAACCGGAACCAACTCCCGCCCCAATCCGTCGTCCTGGAAGACCGAGTATTCCAAGTTTCGATGAAATTGTTCAAGGCACCAAGAGCGAAGACGAGTAAGCTGCCAAGCGAATAACTGGCACGGTAATTTCTTCTGGGGTTAGGCCCCCGTGTTGTCCAATCATTTGAAGGCTCGCTACCTTGGCAAAATCTCGGTGGTAGCAAGCCCAGTCCGACTTTGGCATCACAATCAAGTCGGGAAGAATATTTTCGTGTTGGAAAACTTCGCTCGAATAGCAGCCAGAGTCGACTAAATCCGCGACGGTCCAAACAGAAGCTGTGCCCGCCAGCCATTCGGTCAGTTTCAGCCTGAGGTCACCTATTTCAGCCAAACCCTCAAAGTACAGAAACGTAGCCCTAGGGTCTCCACCGACATCAATCAGTCCGGGGAGCTCCTCGAATTCGTCGAGATAAATATGCTTTTCTTTCGCCACATCAACTATTCCGTGGTCTGCGGTAAGAATTACTCCGCGGTCTGAGGTGACGCCCCGAACTAACTTGTGCATTTGACTGTCGACCAGTTCCAATTTCTCAATCCACTTTGCTGAGTGAACCCCGAATTTATGGGCAGTCTGATCCAACTCTGGTACATAGAGGTAAATGACTTTGCCTGTTGCTGAATTGAGTTCTTTCAATGCCAGCTCGAATCGTCTCTCGATTTCGGTCTCGCCAATGAATCTTGCTTCGGCGAAGGTAGCCTCGCTAAATGCCGAATCGTGATACTCCGGGCGGCTCACTACAACGGTATTTGCATGCACCTGACTCAAGCGCAGTGCTTTTGAATACTTGGAGATTTCCGAGATATCCAAGCCAGTTAGCAGGTTCACAGATGTTTTATTCGATTTATCGAACACGCGATATCCGATAAAGCCGTGGTTGCTTGGCGCTTGACCTGTTGCTAAGGACAGCAGAGATGCCGCTGTAGTGCTGGGAAAGCCTGAGTATCCCTTGGAGTTCTTGGACAGGTGCTTATTGAGAAATGGAGCATGTCCAGAATATTCAGAAAGATTATGCCAGCCAAGCCCATCAATCATTACAACAAGCGAATTCTTGACTTTTGGAAGCTTCAAGGAATTTGCCTCGCCAGAGAGCGAGCTGATAGCACTCCGCAACACATCTTTCAGGTTCCCGAAAGCCTGTGGTAACGCCGGTAGCATCGTAGGCATCCACAAATTCTGCCACAGCATCGAGAGAGCATGAGCGAAAAAGAACTTCCAGACGAAAAGATTCTCGATATCGACCTCTCGAAGGAGATGCAGGAATCATTTCTGGAATATAGCTATTCGGTTATTTACGCGCGCGCTCTTCCTGATGCACGAGATGGCCTGAAGCCGGTACACAGGCGAATTATTTATCAAATGGGCGAAATGGGGCTACGCCCTGAGCGTGGACACGTAAAGTCTGCTCGCGTGACCGGTGAAGTCATGGGTAAGCTGCATCCGCACGGAGACGCTGCAATTTACGATGCACTAGTTCGCATGGCACAACCATTTAGCCTGAGAGTTCCATTGATTGACGGTCACGGAAACTTTGGCAGCTTGGACGATGGTCCAGCCGCTGCTAGATACACCGAGGCTCGCCTGTCGGCGGCCTCAATGCTAATGAATGAGGGCCTCGATGAGGATGTCGTTGACTTCAAACCAAACTATGATGCCCAACTAACCGAACCTGAAGTACTACCGGCCGCCTTCCCGAACCTGTTGGTCAATGGGTCATCTGGAATTGCTGTCGGAATGGCAACGAACATGCCGCCCCACAATCTGAAAGAAGTTATCGCCGGGGCCAAGCATCTTCTTTCCCACCCTGATGCCAGTGTCAAGCAATTGATGAAGTTCATTCCAGGCCCTGATCTTCCAAATGGCGGCATCATCATGGGCCTAGACGGCGTGAAAGAAGCTTATGAAACTGGTAAGGGCTCTTTCAAAACCAGAGCCCGAGTCTCAATTGAATCCGTGTCACAGCGCAAACTTGGCTTGGTTGTTACCGAACTTCCATATCTAGTTGGACCGGAAAAGGTAATAGAACGAATCAAAGATGGAGTGAACTCCAAAAAACTTCAGGGGATCTCTGATGTAACCGATCTAACCGACCGTACTAATGGCCTCAAGTTAGTCATCGAACTCAAAACTGGATTCGACCCGCAAGTTGTCTTGGATCTTCTATACCGATTCACTCCAATGGAGGATTCTTTTGGAATCAACAACGTTGCGCTGGTTAAAGGCCGCCCAGCCACCCTTGGTCTCAAAGAAATGCTTCAGGTATATCTAGAGCACCGACTTGAAGTAACCAAAAGACGCACGGCAAATCGATTGGGAAAACGTGAGTCTCGATTACATCTAGTAGAGGGTTTGCTTATTGCAACCCTGAATATTGATGAAGTTATCCAAGTGATTCGCACCAGCGATGAGGTTGATGAGGCAAGAACCAAACTTCGCAAAGTATTTGACCTAAGTGAATTACAGGCAGAGTACATCCTCGAATTGAGATTGCGGCGCTTAACTAAATTTTCGCAAATAGAACTTGAATCTGAAAAAGCTGATCTAATTTCGGACATAAAAGAACTAAAAAGAATTCTTGCCAGCAAGGAGGCGCTGGAGAGTTTGGTCTCCGAAGAGCTTTCAGAGGTTGCTGAAAAGTATGGAGAACCGCGGCGCACTACTTTGATAACAGATTTTGAGGAAGTGAAGCCGGTTGCCGCTGCCAAAATTGCTGGGCTAGATGCACAACTTGCCGATTCACCAACAATCGTGCGGATTACCACGTCAGGCATGATTACTCGACATGACTCCGACGAGCTGGTAGAAATTGTCGGTTCAAAGAGGAAGCGACATGATGCGATAGCCGACAAGTTCAAAACCACTACACGTAGTGATATTGGTTTTGTCACTAGTGCCGGCCGCATTGTAAGAGTGCACGCATCAGACATTCCAGCAGTTGCTGATCCAACTGATTTGGCCGGCGGAGCAAAGGCAGCCGACTTTCTGGGACTGGCCAAGAAAGAGCGACTCCTGCATGCTTTTGTTTTGGATGACAACGCCAAATTGGCAATTGGCACCAAACGTGGAGTGGTCAAACGTCTAAGCAATGATTGGCCGAACAAGCACGAGTTTGAGATCATTGCTCTAAAGCCTGGCGATGAGGTCATCGGTGCTTGTCAGGGTGACTACTCCAAAGAGTATGTATTCGTAACTTCGGACGCTCAATTACTAAGATTCAACGCCGACTCTGTAAGACCAACCGGTCGAGCAGCAGCTGGAATCTCAGGTATGAGCGTCGGGAAAGATGCTGAAGCTATCTATTTCGGTTGCGTCGATCAGGAGGCAATTGTGGTCACCGCCGCAAATAACTCTGATGCCTTGCCTGGTACCGACCCCGGTTCGGCCAAGGCTAGCCTATTAACCGAATTCCCAAGCAAGGGTCGATCTACCGGTGGTGTAAGAGCGCATAAATTCATCCGCAATGAGAATCAGCTCTACTTTGCCTGGGTTGGTCAGGCGGATGCACTTGCAGCGACAAGTGACGGAAAACCTATCGAATTGAACCTTGAATTGGCGAAGCGTGATTCAAGCGGAACAAAAATAGATTCAGCTCTGGGTGGCTTAGGAACAAAGTAGCTTCTAGGCGTCGATTCGATCGCGCTCAAAGCTATCGGCTGAGTCGATAATGAAATCCCTTCGGGGTGCAACTTCATTACCCATAAGCAATTCAAAGACTTTATCGCTATTTTCTGCGTCTTCAATTCTTACTCGTCTAAGAGTGCGCCTAGACCTATCCATGGTGGTTTCTGCAAGCTGATCCGCATCCATTTCACCAAGACCCTTGTAACGCTGAATAGGTTCTTTGTAGCGTTTTCCAGATTTTTCAAGTTTTTGAAGCAGAGACTCAAGTTCCTGTTGAGAGTAGGTATAGACAACCTCATTAGCTTTGGAGCCAGCATTAATTACTTCTACTCTGTGCAGCGGGGGTACCGCAGCAAATACTCGACCATCTTCAAGTAACGGTTTCATGTAGCGATAGATCAAAGTCAGCAGAAGCGTTCGAATGTGCGCACCGTCAACATCAGCATCGCTCATCAAAATCACCTTGCCGTATCTAGCCATATCAAGTTCAAAACTTCGCCCAGAACCGGCACCGATTACCTGAATAATTGATGCGCACTCGGCATTTGAAAGCATGTCAGACACCGAAGATTTCTGAACGTTTAGAATCTTGCCTCTAATCGGCAATAGGGCTTGATATTCACTGTTACGCGCAAGCTTCGCAGTACCAAGGGCCGAATCACCCTCAACTATGAACAATTCAGAAATTCCAGTTTCTTGAGTGCGACAGTCAACGAGTTTGCTCGGTAGAGACGAAGATTCCAAAGCATTTTTTCGTCTCTGCGTTTCTTTGTGTGCCCGAGCCGAAACTCGAGATTTCATTTCCGCCACAATCTTTTCTAGAAGCAAAGCGGATTGGGCTTTGTCGTCACGCTTACCACTGGCGAAACGGTCATTGAGAGCCTTGCTAACTACGTTGGCCACTATGTTACGAACCGCCGGAGTTCCCAGAACTTCTTTGGTTTGCCCCTCAAATTGAGGCTCGGCCAATCGAACGGTAACTACGGCAGTTAGACCGGTAAGGATGTCTTCCTTTTCGACTTTGTCGTTGCCAACCTTGAGCTTCCTGGCATTTGAGTCGATCTGGGCCCTAAGTGTTTTCAACAGAGCCTGCTCAAACCCAGCAATGTGGGTTCCACCCTTTGGGGTTGCAATGATGTTTACGAATGATTTGATTTCAGTGTCGTAACCACTACCCCAGCGAACAGCGACATCTACTTCACAACTTCGGCTGACTTCACGACTAACCATGTCGCCAGATTCATCCAACACAGGAATTGTCTCGGTAAATTCGCCGCTGCCCGAAAGACGCCAAGTTGCAGTAAGACTGGAATCTTTGGCTAAATAGTTGGCAAACTCAATAATTCCGCCAGCGAATTTGAAATCCTGTTTTTCAACTACATCGCCCCGTTGATCTTCGATGTGGATTCCAAGACCGGGCACCAGAAAGGCGGTCTGACGTGCTCGATTAAATAGGTCTTCTAAGCTGAAATTAGCGTCTTTAATAAAAATTTGCGGATCAGCCCAATAGCGAACTCGAGTTCCGGTGACATTCTTGCCAACTTTGCCAATCTCCCGAAGAATGCTTCCGTCTTCGAAGGGCTTGAATTTATTATTTGGTTTCAACCCCTTGGAATCATCAAAAATACCCGGCTCCCCGCGTCGAAATGACATCGCGTAGGTTTTCCCATCGCGGTCGACCTCTACGTCCAAGCGCTCGGAAAGTGCGTTGACTACAGACGCACCAACGCCGTGAAGTCCGCCCGAGGCCGCATATGAACCCGAACCGAATTTTCCTCCGGCATGCAACTTTGTAAAGACAACCTCTACACCGCTCAAACCGGTTTTAGGTTCGATGTCTACTGGGATTCCACGCGCTTTATCTCGAACTTCAACGCTGCCATCCTCGTGAAGAATGATTGAAATCTCATCACCGTGACCGGCAAGGGCTTCGTCGACTGAATTGTCTATGATTTCCCAGAGGCAGTGCATAAGACCGCGCGAATCTGTTGATCCTATGTACATGCCTGGGCGCTTACGAACAGCCTCTAAGCCTTCTAATACTGAGAGGTGACGGGCTGAATATTCGCTCTTAGACACCCCGTAATGCTACCCGCGAGGCTTGTAAATTCGCGGAATTTACGCGTTTAGGTGATTGTTTACTTCGCAGTTAGCGAAATACCGCGACACGATACCCTTTTTGTCGCTTTGGTGTGTTGAGATAGATGCACCGAAAGGAATAGCAATGCACACTGAGACAGAGCACACCGAAGAGCAGACACAGGTCCGCGAATTGTCAGCAACAGACCGCTGCGATGAATGCGGTGCTCAAGCATATATTCGAGTTGAATTGGCTTCCGGTGAGCTTCTGTTCTGCGGACACCACGGAAATGAAAAGCGTGAGGCCCTAGAACCGATAGCTATTTCTTGGCACGACGAAACTGAAAAGCTGCTCTCCCGCTAATCTTTAGCTTGTTCGCTCGCGAGTTCTCTTGCAGCCAACTCTAGGTCGGCTACAAGGTCAAAGCTTGAGGCATCAATCTCTGCTCTATTTAGCGAGCCCCTCGCATCTTCAATTATTGAGTCTGCTAACCAACTGTTTTTAGCCAGAAGCGGTCCGTGAAGTAAAGAGCCAAGAATAAGACCGTGACGTGCAATTGGTTCAAGTTCGAGATCGCTATTCAAGTAGCCGTAAATCTCCTGGCCTTCGAATTCGGCAACACAGAACTTGGATTTACGCTCCACTCGATCAATTGATCTAGGTAACTCATCGAATAAACCGTGCATTGCAGCGTACCCGCTAGAGATGGCGATAACCAACGTTCCGTTTTGCATCCACTGGCGAATGGTAGGTGCGAGTCGAACAAAGTCGGCGTAAATTTGTCGCCATGCATCGGTGGAACCATGGCCAATCAAAAGAATATCGGGTCTTTCGCTTTCCGATTGGCCCGGCCTATGCTCAATACGTTTGCTATTTAGGCCGCCCCAAGCAATCCGCTTCTCCAGCACCAGGAGATTCCCGCCATCTCCATTGAGATTGAGGTGTTCCGGGTAAAGCTGCATTAGCTTGATCATCTTTCCACCTCATCGGGGCTAGTGAAGCCTAGATGGCGTCTTAGGCGCCGCATGGCGTCGGCAGAGAAAACTACTGTGCGAATACCCCTCTGTGGTGCAGGCAATCTCATGAACTCTTCAATGGCCTCAAACAAATCCGGCTCAATAAGGTCAATTTCGACGCCTTCGTAGGCAAGCCGTAAACCGAGCTCAGCGTAGTTGTAACCGCTTATCACATCTACATGCTTGATCTTGTGCATATCAACCGTCCAAAGCCAAGAGGGGTCGTGGACGTCTCTTCCGATGGCAATCATCAACCGATCAAGCGGTAAATCGAGATTGTCAATGTTGAGTTGGAAGCTAGTTGGATTTTGAACCAGCACAAATTCGACTGGCTCGCCTTGAATCTCAACTATTTCGCCTCGTGCAAATACCGGAGGCAATTCGTCTAAGACTTTCTCGGCCAAGACCAAATCAAAATCGTGTCCGAGGATTTCCCGAGCAGTGGAAAGTGAAGCGACAGAGTCAAGCGCATAATGTAAACCGCGATTGGGAAGGTCGAAAATTGCCTCTCGCTCACCCAGGGTAACGGTGCAGCGTTTACCGTTTAAGGATTGAACCTCTGCATCAACATTAGGTCTAGGAATTTTTTCTCCATACGTTGGAGCAACGCCTAGATTATTTCCTGCTCTTGCAGTTTCGCTAATGCCAAACCAGAGTTTTTTGGGAATCTTTATTTTCGTGTCAATTAGCAAGATATTTTGATCGTCGGCATTCAGTAGCACCGACTGTGTTGCACGACTTGCAACGTTCTCAAGTTTCTCGCGAACGACTGACGGTTCAATAAATCGATCTAACTGGTCTTCTAGAACATTCAGAAGTGTGACTAAACGAGGGGCCACCTCGGCAGTGATTGATTCTGCATGACCTTCATCCATCTCCAAGATCGCAATGTCACCAGGAATTCTCCCTAGCAAATCAGACTTTTCAATGATTGAAGAAAAGAAACCCTGTCTGATGTTTGCGGTCGATGGATTCGTGAACACTTCAAGACCATGTGCCCTGGCAATTGCAACCACCATTTTTGTAGTGGTCGATTTACCAGCCGAACCGGTAATCACAACTACCCCCTGCGGAAAATTCCGCAGAGTCTTAGCCAGTAATTTCGGGGCGACCTTGCTTAACAGCAGCCCAGGCAAGGCAGAACCGCCACCAGGCCGGAAACGCCGAATGACTAGACGCGCCAAGCGACTAAAAACAATCGCCGGAATGTAGATCATTTACTGACCTAGGAAATCCTTCAGCGCCTGAGCACGACTAGGGTGCTTTAGCTTAGACATAGTTTTAGCTTCGATTTGACGAATGCGTTCTCGAGTAACCCCAAGGTCTTCGCCAATTTGATCGAGAGTCTTTGAAATTCCATCCACCAAACCATAGCGAGACTTGATGACGATTGCTTCACGCTCGGTGAGACCAGCGAGTAGACGCTCAATCTCTTCATTTCGAGCACGCGCCACGGAGGCATCAACTGGAGAAACCGCCTCCACATCTTCAATCAGATCACCGAATTCGCTGTCGCCATCTTCACCAAGTGGCGTAGAAAGAGAGATAGGCTCACGTCCATACTTTTGAACCTCCACGACTTTTTCGGGAGTCATGTCTAGTTCACGAGCGAGTTCCTCGGGGGTCGGCTCACGACCGAGATCTTGCAAAAGCTGACGTTGCACACGAGCTAGCTTGTTGATTACTTCTACCATGTGCACTGGAATACGAATGGTTCGGGCTTGGTCAGCCATCGCACGGGTGATTGCCTGCCGGATCCACCAGGTTGCATAGGTCGAGAACTTGTATCCCTTGGTGTAGTCGAATTTTTCAACTGCACGAATGAGACCCAAGTTTCCTTCTTGGATCAAATCCAAGAATTGCATGCCACGGCCTGTGTATCGCTTAGCCAATGAAACGACCAAACGAAGGTTTGCCTCTAGTAGGTGACTCTTAGCTCGCTGGCCGTCTTTGACAACCCAACGCAGGTCACGTTCCATTTCTTTGCTTAGCTTTTTGTCAGTTGCAAGTTTTTCTTCGGCAAATAGCCCAGCTTCGATGCGTTTAGCAAGGTCAACTTCAAGCTCCGCATTTAGAAGCGCAACCTTTCCAATTTGCTTCAGGTAATCCTTGACCGGGTCTGCTGTTGCACCAGTGATCGAAGTTGTCTGTACCGGAATGTCATCATCATCTTTATGACTGATAATGAGGGCATCTTCAGGAAGATCGGCTGGCTTATCAGCGTGGTCATCCTCAACCTCAGGAACAACTTCTTCTTCAGCAGTCAAGTCGACGGCGGAAGTAGCCTCAGCGACTATTTCCTCGACCGGCTCGAGGTCATCTTCTTCTAACTCTTCGTCTTCGTCTTCGTCGAGAGCTGACTTCTTGCCACCCTTGACTGCCTTTACCGGCTTTTCTTTGTTAACTGGTTTAGCTTTGCTGGCAGGTCCGGTGCTTTTTGCTGGCTTCGCTGCAGGCTTAGCAGCCTGTTTTGCAGCTGGCTTTGCGGGTGAAGTTTTCTTGGCGGCCGGCTTGGTAGCAGGTTTTGCCGTCGCCTTCTTAGGCGACTCAGCTTTCTTGGCAGGAGCAGCTTTCTTGGCGGGAGCAGCCTTCTTGGCCGGAGCAGCCTTCTTCGCCGGAGGCTTTGCTGTCGTGGACTTCTTTGCCGCTGGCTTTACCGCAGTTTTGGCTGCAGCAGTCTTTTTGCCGATTGGCTTAGGCGCTGGCTTGGCCGGTGCCGCCTTTTTGGCGATCGGCTTGGTAGCTTTTTTTGCTACCGGCTTGGCAGCAGGCTTTGCCGCTGGTTTAGACGCCGCAGGCTTTTTTGCCTCGGGCTTGACAACCTTCTTTGTGGTCGAAGCTTTGGCAACTGGTTTTTTTGCTGGAGTGCTGATGGTCTTGCTTTCCGATGTAGATTCCTTCGACTTCGAGCCAGACAACAATCCGGTCAAAAAGCCACGCTTTTTACCGCTATCTGTTGCTTTAGCCATCGAAAACCTCCGGGTTGGGGTGAAACGGGCATAACTTGGACCCATGTCAAGTCCTTATGGATTGACTGGGTCTACTAGGCAATTATGCCACGACAGCGCTCAAAACGGCTAATCGACGCATTATTACATGCTCTGAAACAGCAGACTTAGGAGATTTATTCCCTATAACTCAGCTACCTTCTTAGTTTTCCGATACTCGATCGCAAACATAGACAGGCCAAATAATAAAACCAGAATTTGGGTTGCCATGGCCCACCGAAAGCCAGTAAAAGTAAACGGCGAGGAGGCTCCAGTTGCATGTTGAATCAAATCCAGGGCCCAACCGGCCAGTGCCATCATTATGAATGTGGCAGCGTGACCACCCACATTTATGAATCCATTTGCTGAACCTCTACGTTCTGCAGGAATTATTGTCCTTGAAATATCCATGGCAATCATTGATGCTGGTGCTCCGATGGAGATACTCGCGATAACTGCATAGAGAACCCACACCGGAGCTTGTTCATTTTGCCATGCCAAAACTAACCAGCAAATAACTTGCGTGAAGCCAACCGCCAGAAAAATGGGAATTCGAAGATGCTTTCTTTTGACGATTACTCTGCTCAGCAGTAATCCAATCGATAATGCAATTACGAATTGAACGAATAGCATCGTGGATGCAAAAGATGCGGACTGTCCCTGACCTTTGATCAAGAATGGAACACCCCAGAAGAGAGCAAAAACGGTTCCCGAAGATTGGGAGACAAACATAATCCAAAAACACATTCGGGCACCCGAGAACTTTAGGTTTACGACAAGTTGCCCGATTGACTTTCTAAAAGTTAAACCGTCATGGTTGTTAACTCCAACTGGTGCATCCCGTCTTATCACTAGTAGAACCATGATGCCGGTCATTAGTGCAAGCGCGGCAGCTACGTTAAAAGAATTTTGCCAACCCGCAAAACCTAAAAGCAACGCGAAAGGAATTGCCGCGATAACCTGACCGAATTGACCAACGTTGGTCATTAACAGCTGTAGTTTTCCTGCTCGATCTGGTTTGTTCCAGTCTTGAATTAGTCGAATCATGGAAACAAAGGTTGCGGAGTCTCCAATCCCAACCAACATTCTGCCTAGGTAGGCAAAGTTAATGTCCACCGACTGAGCCACTATGAACTGACCGGCAGTCATAAATAGTGCACCAATTATTAGAAGAACTCTGGGGCCGAATCTGTCAAGGAGCACACCCACCGGAATTTGCATGAGCGCATAGACCAGAACCTGAAAAACAACCAGAGCCCCTAGTGCTGCAGCAGAAACACTAAATTGCTCAGATGCTGGAATTGCTGCGGCGGCTAGCGAACTTCTAGTAAATACCGAGAGCGTGTAGGCAACGGTAGTTGCAGCCATAACTCCAGCCGAGCGCTGAAAACTCACTCGGAAGGATCTTCATTTGTCTGTTTGCGCTTTAGCGACAGGTAGTCTTCCAACTCGGCCGCAATTTCATCGGCGCTTGGTACGGCTCTTTCTGGCGAAGAAAGCTTGGGGTTGAATGTGCCTGATTGGTCATTCATGTATCCGGTCTCAAGCGTTGACACCATTTTGGCCAGTTCAGGATTTTCTGCAATGTTTTTTGTGATTTCTTGCGTGAACTTTAGACCCTGTTCCCGAAGTGAATCCGTCGGAAAAACCAAACCCGTTGCCGCAGTGATGCGCTCGAATGCAGCGACCGCTGCTTGAGGATAGTCAACGTCACTTAGGTAGTGAGGCACCAGCATCACAAAGCCAGCGCAAGGGATGTCTTCTTGGGTGAACCTGAATTCGATTAAGTGCAGAACATTTCCTGGTACTTGAGTTTGGGGCTTCCATTCCGAAACCGCATCAATCAAATCTTTTCGATTACCAGAGACAGTCACGCTAATCGGCCTGGTGTGTGGGATAGGGAAAGGAATTGAATGCACCCAGGTGAAATCAAGAATTTCGAAGATGTCCACAATTTCTAAAACTGCATCAACGAATGCATCCCATTTGAAATCAGGCTCGTAGCCATGCAAATACAAAAACTTTTGTCCAACTTCGTCTGTTACCAAATAAAGTGCGAGCACTTGAGGTTCGTATGAAGAAATATGATCCTTCTCGAAATACATCACCGGACGACGAGACCGATAGTCCAACAACTCATCATTTTGAAAAAGTGCCACTACCCGATAGTCGAGTTTTTCGAAAATGTGATTACCGAGCTGAGAGATTGTCGAGCCAGAGTCGGTAAATCCGGTTAGCCCTGCGATTAGATGTAACCCCCTTGGGACATCAAAGTCATCATCGTGTAACTCGTACAACTCGCTTGGGTTTACCACGTATTTATTCTACGAGCGGGTTTAGAGTGAAGCCATGGCTAAGCATTTGATAAAGGTTGCCTCCGTCGCACCAAAACTCAATAAAGACTCCGCGGTTGTCGTAGTGCTAGACGACAAAAATAGGAAACTAAGCATCAATCAAAACCTGATTCAACTTGGTATCACCTCGGAACATGATCTAACTAAACTCGGTGCCAAAAATGCGGCCGATGCCATCACCAAGATTCCGGGGCCAAATGGGTCGGTGATTGTGCTGCTGGGGGGTTTTGAATCTGGAAACTTAGATGCAATCCGTTATGCCGGAGGAACTGCCGGTCGAAGTTTGAGTGATTTTCGCAGTATCTATTTAGACATTTCCGTCCAGAATGAAACAGAGGCCGCCGCACTGCTTGAAGGCTACGCAATCGGTCACTACAGTTTCGACGCCTACAAAACAGGCAAAAATAAGCAACCTGCACAAAATGTAACACTTCTAACTAAGTTGAAGATCAAGCCCGCTACTTTGACTCGAATAGAAATATTGAGCTCTGCAGTGCATGACACCAGAAACCTGGTCTCTATGCCAGCCAATGATTTATACCCGCAAAGTTTCGTAAGCGAAGTCAACAAGTTAGTTCGAGGCGCCAAGTTAGCTGTGACTGTCCTGGATGAGAAGAAACTTGCTTCGGGTGGATTTGGCGGCTTAGTCGGGGTTGGCAAAGGTTCTGTGCGGCCTCCCCGCCTAGTCAAAATTGAATACAAACCGTCAGGTGCCAAGTTCAAACTGGCACTGGTTGGCAAAGGCATCACCTACGACACCGGTGGATTGTCTCTTAAGCCAGCGGCATCAATGCTTGGAATGAAGTACGACATGACAGGTGCCGCCACCGTTTTGAACGCTATCATCGCCATCGCTCGCCTGAAAGTAAAGGTGCACGCAACCGCCTACCTATGCCTAGCGGAAAACATGCCTTCGGGCACCGCAACTCGGCCTGGCGATGTAATAAAGGTGCGAAATGGTAAGACCATTGAGGTCACTAATACCGATGCTGAAGGTCGCTTGGTTTTGGCCGATGGCCTGTCACTGGCCAGCGAGGCATATCCGGATTTAATCGTAGACGTTGCAACACTTACCGGAGCCCAGCGCGTGGCCCTTGGCGCGAGGTACGCAGGACTCATGGGCGACGAAGCAGCAGTGAATAAAGTCCTAAAAGCCGCCCAGGCAGCAGGTGAACTGGCGTGGCACATGCCAATGCCCGAAGAACTTCGCACTCTTATGAACTCAGATATCGCCGACCTGCAAAACGCGAAAGTTGGTAACACTGCCGGCGGGATGCTCTTTGGTGCCATATTCTTGCGCGAATTTATTGGCAGAAAGTCGGCTAACTCAAGCGAAACGATTCCATGGGCTCACCTAGATATTGCTGGCCCGGCTGATAACGATGGTTCAGGCTACGGATACATCCCAAAGGGTGCGTCTGGTTCATACGTGAGAACACTTATAAGTATCGCCGAACAGAACGCAAAGTAGAGCTCTGCGGTCGGTGCTGCCGACAATCTCGGTAGTAAAGTTGGAATGTTCGCTTAATTTCTGTATGGGAGTCTGTCTTGGCCGAGCACAATTTTGATTTGGTAATTCTCGGAGGCGGAAGTGGTGGTTACGCCGCGGCACTTCGCTCTGCACAGCTTGGCAAATCTGTAGCACTAATCGAAAAAGACAAACTAGGCGGCACTTGCTTGCATCGCGGCTGCATTCCAACTAAGGCTCTGCTACACGCCGCTGAAGTTGCAGATGTGGTCAAAGACGCTAGCCACTATGGCATTCAAGCTCAATTCGGCTCTATCGACATGAACGTGGTTAACACCTACCGCGACGGAATTGTTGATCGACTATTCAAGGGTCTTACCGGTCTCGTGAATTCGAAGAACATCACAGTGATTAGCGGTGAAGGTCGTTTAGTTGGACCAAAAACGATTCAAGTGGGCAGCGACACTTACACCGGGACTAACCTTGTTCTAGCTTCAGGATCGTATTCTCGATCTCTACCTGGTCTCGAAATCGGTGGACGGGTGATTACCTCTGAGCATGCCCTGCAAATGACTTTCGTTCCTAACAAAGTTATAGTGCTCGGCGGTGGCGTAATCGGTGTCGAATTTGCTTCAATTTGGAGATCTTTCGGCACCGAGGTGACCATCATTGAGGGATTGCCAACACTCGTGCCAAACGAAGATGCAGCGGTCAGTAAAGCTCTGGAACGCGCCTTCCGCAAGCGTGGAATCGAATTCAAGACCGGTGTTCGATTCGCCGGTGTCGAGCAGCACGAAAACGGAGTAGTTGTTTCTTTAGAAAGTGGAGAAAAGCTCGAAGCTGAACTGCTACTTGTTGCAGTCGGACGTGGGCCAAATACCGCTGGTTTGGGCTACGAAGAAAATGGCATTGCAATGGATCGCGGTTACGTGCTTACAAATGAGCGTCTTCAAACAAGCGTTCCAGGCGTCTACGCTGCGGGAGACATCGTGCCTGGTTTGCAACTTGCACACCGTGGTTTCCAGCAGGGTATTTTTATCGCAGAAGAAATTGCTGGACTAAACCCTGCGGTAATTGATGAAAATGGAATCCCTAAGGTTACCTATTGCGAACCAGAAATCGCTTCGGTTGGATTGTCTGAGGCTAAAGCGGCTGAGAAATTTGGGGCTGACAACATCTCTACCTACGAATACAACCTTGGCGGAAATGGTAAGAGTCAGATTCTTGGTACCGCAGGATTTATCAAACTAATCCGTCAAAACAACGGCCCGGTAGTGGGAGTTCACATGATCGGATCTCGCGTCGGAGAGCAGATTGGCGAAGCCCAACTCATCGTGAATTGGGAGGCGTACCCTGAGGACGTCGCAACCCTAGTCCATGCCCACCCAACAATGAACGAAGCCATCGGTGAAGCACACCTCGCCCTAGCCGGCAAGCCGCTTCACGCACACGCCTAACAACAGGAGCAATAAAGAATGAGCGAATCAGTAGTACTTCCAGCGCTGGGCGAAAGCGTAACCGAAGGTACTGTCACCCGTTGGTTAAAGAAGGTCGGCGACACAGTAGTCATTGATGAGCCACTGGTTGAAGTCTCGACCGACAAGGTAGACACGGAAATCCCATCTCCAGTTGCCGGAACTATTGAGCAAATTTTGGTGCAGGAGGACGAAACCGTTCAGGTAGGTGCCGTATTGGCCATTATCGGTAGTGGCTCTTCAGCCCCAGCCGCACCCGCAGCGCCAGCCGCGGAACCTACTCCGGCGCCAGCCCCTGTGGCCGCGCCAGGGCCAGTCGCTGCGCCAGTCGCTGCTCCAGTTGTGACTCCTCCGGTAGCCACTCCACCAGTTGTTCCGGTACCAGCTCCTACACCAACGGCTCCCGTTTCGGCTCCGAGTTCAGGCGCAAGCAGCGATGCCGGATACGTGACTCCTTTGGTGCGCAAGTTGGCGAACGAAAATGGCATTGACCTACAAAACGTTAACGGCACCGGTGTTGGCGGGCGAATCCGAAAGGAAGACGTTCTTGCCGCTAGCCAGGGATCACCCGCGACTACAGTTTTTGCAGCTCCAGTTGCGACCCCAATGACTTCTTCAGCACCTCACGTAGCGACTGCTGCGTCGTTGTTGCGCGGAACAACCGAACCGATGTCTCGACTACGTAAGGTTCTTGCTGAACGTGCAGTGGCATCAATGCAGTCAACTGCACAACTAACCACAGTGGTTGAAGTTGATGTAACTCGAATCGCCAATCTTCGAGCCGCGGTACAACCGGCATTTGTTGCTGCCACCGGCGGCAAATTAAACTTCATGCCATTTTTCACATTGGCAGCAGCAGAGGCCTTGCGTTCTCATCCAAAACTGAATGCAACAATCGATGGCGAAAACATTGTTTACCACCCAACCGAGAACATCAGCTTTGCTGTTGACACCGAAAAAGGATTACTGACTCCAGTAATTCGAGACGCTTCGACTCTCAACATTGCCCAGATTGCTGGACAGATTGCCGATCTCGCGGCAAGAACACGCAACAACCAATTGAAGCCAGATGAATTGGGTGGTGGCACTTTCACGCTCACAAATACTGGCTCGCGCGGTGCATTGTTCGATACACCAGTAGTGTTCCTACCTCAGGTGGCGATTTTAGGAACCGGTGTGGTGACCAAGCGCCCTGTGGTAGTTGCCGGCACCGATGGACAGGACACGATTGCTATTCGAAGCATGGTTTACCTGGCTCTTTCATACGATCATCGACTAGTCGACGGAGCCGACGCCAGCCGATTCTTGGTAGACGTTAAGACCCGCCTAGAAGAAGCTAACTTCACGGCAAACTTAGGAATCTAAAAAACCAAAAGGATTGACCCTCGACTAATTGTCGGGGGTCAATTTTTTTATTACTCTCCCATGCGGCGATTCACTGATAATCATGATCCCCTTCCACTCCTGTAATCGGCATCTCGCAATCGTTTTAAATGAACTCATGTTCCCTAGCTGATACAGAATTTTGAATTCAAATTTCCAGTTCGTCAAGTTCGTCAATTTTTTCCCAGATTCGAGTTGGTTACACACGGGAGGGATACGCTGCGAGTGCTTAGTTTGCTGATTCAAAGTTGGCAACAAAATTATTGCAAGGCATACAGGCAAAAGAATTACCGCGTAGAGCATTCTGAAGTGTCTTCGATACTTGGGGTTTCCAACCTCTAGCACCACTCGTTTTGCACCAACCCGCAGTGGTCTAACCTCTAAATTGCCTCGCTCCAGCAGCTGAACCTGGCGATACCAATTGGTAACCAGAGTTGAAAATCTCACGTGCCGCTCAACCCCCAATTGACGCAGCATTCGATTCAATTTCACTGTGCAAGCATCTAGTATTCGAAGCCTACAAATACGTCCAATTACCAAACTGGGGAATAATCGGCCGATCTGTGGATTTAAACTGAAACCATGCCAGCATTTGAAGTTATCGGGCTCTCTCCCAATTTCGTAGATTACGAATCAGCCTGGCAATTGCAACGCAGCGTTCATGAGCGAGTTTCAAAAGGCACCCAGAAAGACACTGTTCTGCTACTCGAGCACAGTTCGGTATTCACGGCAGGGAAACGAACTGAAATTGATGAACGTCCCATGGATGGCACACCGGTAATCGACGTCGATCGCGGTGGCAAAATAACCTGGCATGGGCCGGGCCAACTGGTTGGCTACCCCATCATGAAATTACCGGAACCAATTGATGTTGTTGGATACGTGCGCTGGTTGGAGCAAGTGCTGATTGACTCAATTGCCGAATTTGGAATTCTAGGCGAGCGCGTCCCAGGACGAAGTGGAGTTTGGGTATCCGTAGCGGGTTCGTACGAGAAAGTTGCCGCCATCGGAATCCGAGTTGCCGAAAAAGTAACGATGCATGGCTTCGCACTAAATTGCAACAATTCACTGGCTCCCTATGAGACGATTATTGCCTGTGGCATCCGTGATGCCAAAACCACGACTCTCTCAATCCTGACCGGCCGAGAGATCACACCAGCCCAAGCTGCCGAGGTAGTGCAACGACACCTCGGCGAGATTGAATTGAGACGATGAACGATAAACCCGAGCGCAAACTGCTTCGTCTCGAAATTCGAAATGCTTCTGTACCAATTGAGAAAAAGCCCGAATGGATAAAGACCACGGCAAAGATGGGCCCTGAATACAAGGCCCTTCAATCACTCGTTAAATCAGAAGGTCTTCACACCGTTTGCCAAGAGGCCGGGTGCCCAAACATTTTTGAATGCTGGGAGGATCGCGAAGCAACATTTTTGATTGGTGGCTCTCAATGCACCCGTCGATGCGATTTTTGCCAGATAGACACTGGGAAGCCTGCAGACCTCGACACAGATGAACCTAGACGTGTAGGTGAATCAGTAAAGTCCATGCAGTTGCGCTATGCAACAGTTACCGGTGTGGCCAGAGACGATCTTGAAGACGAGGGAAGTTGGCTTTACGCCGAAACCATACGACAGATTCATCAGCAATCCCCCGGAACCGGTGTTGAAATTTTAGTTCCAGATTTCTCTGGTAATCCAACACATCTCCAGAGAGTATTCGATGCTGCTCCTGAGGTTTTTGCTCACAACGTTGAAACCGTACCTCGCATTTTCAAACAAATTCGCCCGGCGTTCCGCTATGAAAGATCACTTGATGTAATTAGTCAAGGTCGTAATGCAGGCTTAGTTACCAAATCAAATCTGATTCTCGGTATGGGCGAAACTTCTGAGGAAATAGTTCAAGCCCTCAAGGATTTACATGATGCCGGAACAGACATCGTCACTATTACTCAGTATTTGCGACCTACCCCTAGACACCATCCGGTTGACCGCTGGGTAAAACCACAAGAATTTGTCGAATTCGCTCAGATTGCTGAAGAAATCGGCTTCCTCGGCGTTCTCAGTGGGCCATTGGTGCGCAGTTCTTATCGTGCCGGAAGACTCTGGGCTCAATCAATGCAAAAAAAGGGTCGTGAAATCCCCGAGGGTTTGCAGCACCTAGCCGATGCAGCCGCGAAGCAAGGCTTCAGCCAAGCAGCTCACTAAATTTCGTTAGGCTATACCCCATGGCAAAAAACTCCCAAAAACCGGCACGTCAACCATCACGATTTGTTCAAGTGGTAAAAGTTCTTTTGAAAACCGCGAAGGACGACAAAAATGCGTTGGCGTGGTCAATCCTGGCGTTCGTTGGATTGGTTGGAGTTGGCCTTTTAGTTGCCAATATTGTTGCCCCAGGTCAAACTGTCGCTGCAGTGCTGTGGGGAATAACTGGAGGCCTTGCCGGCATTCTCGCGGTCATGATCATTCTTTCGCAGCGCGCTCAGGCAGTCATACTTGCCGGTTACGAAGGGCAACCCGGAGCTACCGGAGCGGTTTTACAGCAATCACTTCGACGCGGATGGCGCTTTAGCGAAATGCCGGTACACGTTAGCCCTAAAACCCAAGAGATGGTATTTCGCGCAGTCGGACCCGGTGGAGTTGTGCTAATTGGTGAAGGCTTCTCAAAAGCCAGGGTTCAACAAATGACCGAAGAAGAACGCCGCAAGGTGGCTCGCATTGCACCGGGCGTTGTAACTCACATTTTCTATGTGATTCCAAACGATCCTGATGCAGTGAAGCTTGCCAAACTTGGGCCTAAAATTCTAAAGCTCAAGAGGGCACTGAATCGTGCCGAAGTATCAGTAGTGGCCAAACGATTAGAGTCAATTGGGCTAAACATCCCTGTTCCCAAGGGCATGGACCCTCGGAACATGCGCATGCCTCGCCGCTAAAGTTTTACATCGGCGTAACATTTCGGGGCCAATCGGTAACACGCCCGAAGGTAGAATTTACGGGTAAACCACCTTTTGAGAGGGAATACCCCATGTCTAACCACCCAAAGTTCAAGACGGCTTCCGAGGTCGTCAAGTACATCAAGGACAACGACGTTAAGTTCCTTGACGTGCGATTCACCGACCTACCTGGTGTTCAGCAGCACTTCAACCTTCCAGCGGCCATGATTGATGAAGAATTCTTCGTAGACGGCCAGCTATTTGACGGCTCATCAATCCGCGGTTTTGCGTCAATTCACGAATCAGACATGCAGTTGATTCCTGACGTGACCACTGCGTACCTTGACGCATTCCGCGTCGAGAAGACCTTGGTTATGTTGTTCGACATCTATAACCCACGTAATGGCGAAATTTACGCTAAGGACCCTCGCCAGGTAGCCAAGAAGGCTGAGGCGTACCTAGCCAGCACCGGCATCGCCGACACCGCATTCTTTGCTCCAGAAGCTGAGTTCTTTATCTTCGACGACGTTCGTTACGAGTACAAGCAGAACAGCTCGATGCACTTTATCGACTCAAGCGAGGCTGCCTGGAACTCTGGCAAAGACGAGCGTATTGATGGACAGGGTGGAAACCTAGCCAACAAGACCCCATACAAGGGTGGTTACTTCCCAGTTGCTCCGGTCGACCAGCACGCCGACATGCGCGACCAGATCGTTCTCGAACTAGAGGCAGCTGGTCTAGCAGTTGAGCGCAGCCACCACGAAGTTGGTACTGCGGGTCAGGGAGAAATCAACTACCGCTTCGACACTCTGGTGCACGCAGCAGATGACATCCTGAAGTTCAAGTACATCGTCAAGAACGTAGCCCACGCATTCGGCAAGACCGCGACCTTCATGCCGAAGCCTCTATTCGGGGACAACGGTTCAGGTATGCACGTTCACCAGTCACTTTGGAAAGACGGCAAGCCTTTGTTCTACGACGAGTCTGGCTACGGAGGTCTTTCGGATCTAGCCCGTTGGTACATCGGTGGAATCTTGAAGCACGCTCCTTCGCTTTTGGCTTGGACCAACCCTTCTGTAAACAGTTACCACCGACTAGTTCCAGGCTTCGAAGCACCGGTCAACTTGGTTTACTCTGCTGGTAACCGTTCGGCCGCGATTCGTATCCCGATGACCGGAACCAACCCGAAGGCAAAGCGCATTGAGTTCCGCGCCCCAGACGCTTCGTCTAACCCTTACCTAGCTTTCGCGGCTATGCTGATGGCTGGTCTAGACGGAATAAAGAACCGCATCGAGCCACACGAGCCAGTGGACAAAGACCTGTACGAGTTGCCACCAGAGGAAGCAAAGCTAATCCCTCAGGTGCCTGGCAGCCTCGAGCTAGTGCTTCAGGCTCTAGAAGCAGACCACGACTACCTACTTGCTGGAGATGTCTTTACCAAGGATCTGATCGAGACTTGGATCGATTACAAGCGCACCAAAGAGATTCAGCCGATCGCGCTTCGACCTCACCCATACGAGTTCGAACTTTACTACGGCGTGTAATCAGCCAAATAAAAAGAGGCTCGCAGAAATGCGGGCCTCTTTTTTTATGCAAAGAATAGCTTTTCAAAAACCATTCTGGCTCGACGAGTGTAGGCCAGGTAATCTTCCTCGAGCTTGCTTGCGCTGTGCGGTGGATATTCGAGAATTCTGGCAATTCCTTCGAGTTGTTTACGATCGTTAGGTAATACATCGGTGCGCTTGTTGGCCCAAAGCACACTCGCCGAGCGCACTCGAGACGCCATGACCCATGCCTCGCTTAGCACGGTTGCATCGTGTGCTTCGATCAGTTGCTCGTCGACCATCGCTTTGAGTGCATCAAGCGTGCGTGGAGTTCTAATTGCAGCGTGATCTTTTCCAAATTTGAGTTGGTAAAGCTGAACTAGCCATTCAACGTCGCTTAGTGAGCCTCTACCAAGCTTTAGATGACGTTTAGGATCGGCTCCTTGAGGAAGTCTTTCATTTTCGACACGTGCCTTTATGCGTCTAATTTCGACTATCGCACTCTGTTCTAGTGACTCGGGATAACGATATTTATCAATGATTGAAACGAACTCTTCACGCAATTTGTCACTTCCTGCGATGACTCTCGCACGAAGAAGTGCCTGCGCTTCCCAAGTATTTGCCCAACGCTGGTAATAAGCCAGATATGAATCAATTGAACGAACGACGGCACCGTTTTTCCCTTCAGGTCGCAAGTCGATGTCTATTTCAAACTCCAACACAGGGTCAGCGGTTAGACGCTTCAGTTCTGAAACTATGCGTTCGGCTTGCTTTTGGAGTTGCTCTCCGGGCAATTCGGGATCTGTGCTATAGGTAAACATCACATCCGCGTCTGAACCAAATCCGAGTTCTTCGCCGCCAAATCGGCCCATTGCAATAATGCCGAAATCAACAGTCGAACCAAGTGACAGCTTTGCCAAGTCGAGCATCGCTTGTAAATAAACTTCAGTGACATCACTTAGACCCTTTGAAACCTGGCCGATATTCAGATCTCCTAAAACAGCACCAAGGGCAAGACGAAGGGTCTCTCTACGACGCACCTGCCTAATGGCATTAGCGGAATCATCGGCTTTGTCGTGTCGCTGCGAAATAGCATCAAACTCTTCTCGAATTGCCACCGATGAAATCGGTTGTAGTTCCTCGGGGTTTTCGAACCAAGCAGCCGCCTCTGGAATACGTTCGAAGAGAGCCGTTGCCAACCGACTTGTACCGAGTACCTGAGTCATGCGTTCGGCAGCACCTGAAGAATCCCGAAGCATTCGCAAATACCAGTGTGACTCCCCCAAGTCCTCGGACAGCCGCCTAAAAGCTAGTAATGCGGCATCAGGATCTGTACCCTCAGAAAACCACTGCAGCAAGACAGGGAGCAACTGTTTTTGAATAGCTGCTCTGCGAGAGAGTCCTGTAGTGAGCGCAGCAATATGGGTAAGTGCACCCTTCGGGTCGGTAAATCCAATAGCTGCAAGTCGATCCTGCGCCTGAATATTCGATAGCTCCAGTGTTGTGTCGTCAAGTTTTGCTACTGCGCTCAATAATGGTCGGTAGAACAAACGTTGGTGCAGTCCGCGCACTTCAAGCTTTACCGATTCCCAACGTTCAATGAGGCTAGCTGCATTGAGTTTTGGATTCACAGCCCTGGCTAAGGCTCGCTGCGCCTGCTCAGATGTTGGCATTAAATGGGTTCTACGCATTTGCGACATTTGTATTCGATGCTCAAGTAGTCGCAGGAATTGATAGTCAGATGCAAAGGTGTTAGCTTCTGCACGACCGATGTACCCACCCTCTGAGAGAGCAAATATTGCGCTCATGGTGTCTCTATGACGAAGGGATTCATCGGTTCTGCCATGCACTAACTGCAGCAATTGCACTGTGAATTCAATGTCTCTAAGTCCACCTGGTCCAAGTTTTATCTGAAGATCCACTTCATTGGCAGGTATGAATTCGGTCACTCGCTCTCGCATTTTTTGCGCAGACTCCACGAAGTTATCTCTCGATGCCGAGGCCCATACCTTAGGTGAAAGAGCAGCTATATATCTTTGACCCAGTTCAAAGTCTCCGGCTATTGGCCTTGCCTTGAGCAAGGCTTGGAATTCCCAGCTCTGAGCCCAACGGTCGTAATAGGCAATGTGTGACTCGAGTGTGCGCACCAAGGCTCCACTCTTACCTTCAGGGCGAAGATTTGGATCTACCTGCCAGAGCATTGCCTCAGCTGAATTTCCATCCATCGCGCGCATCATCCTGGTGGCAAGCTTGGTGGCGATTTCAACCGCACGCTCGTTATCTAGATTGGACGAACCCTCCGCAACAAAAATGACATCAACATCGGAAATGTAATTAAGTTCGCGTGCCCCACATTTACCCATTGCCATTACAGCAAGTTTCGTTTGAGAAATTTCATCATGGGTAAATGAGCCGAACTCGCTTGATTTACTTAGCTCGGCCCGTGCCACCAAAAGTCCCGCTTCAAGCGCAGCACCGGCAAGGTCTGCCAGAGCTGCAGCAACTTTTGGTAATCCCAATTCGACATCTTGCTGTGACAAATCGAAAATAGCAATTTGTAAAAGCTCTTCGCGATATTGAAGTCGGAGCCTAGCCCAAACTTGGGTGACCTCGAAGTCTGTCTCCAGCATCTCAGCTATAGAGGCGCATAGAGATTGATTGAGTTCAGCAGCTGTTTTCAATTGAGTAATTGGTTTTTCGAAATGAGCCAAAAACTCGGGTTTACGACGGAGCAAGTCAGATAGCGCCTCTGATCCGCCGAGAAGTAAGCAAAGGCGCGTAGCCGACTCTTCTTTATTGATAAGTTTTTTGATTTTGGCTTTATCTAGCTCGGCCAGGGTAAGTAAGAAATTCAATGCCTGATCAGGATTCGCACACTTGGCCAAGCTGGCAAGAGAAGACCGACCCGAATCACCAACCAGTCTCACCAGCTGATCAAGTTTGGCAACGGTCCCAGATAAATCTGCGAAGCCGTATCTGGCTAGTTCGGAAAGACCGGACACTTGCTGACTAGAGAACTTCGAAGTTTTGCTTTAGCTCGTATGGGGTTACCTGCGACCGGTACTCGGCCCATTCTTGCCTCTTGTTTGCGAGCACGTAACTGAACACTTCTTCACCGAGAGTCTCTGCAGCAAGTTCAGATTCCTCTAGCTTGCGAATGGCGTGCTCCAGGTTTTGCGGCAGAGCTTGAATTCCCATCGCGCGGCGCTCAGCCTCGGAAAGCGACCAAACGTCATCCTCGGTCTCGGCTGGTAATTCGTACTCTTCTTCGATTCCCTTCATACCTGCTGCAAGCACGAGTGCGTAGGCCAGGTATGGGTTTGCAGCAGAATCAATGGCTCGGTATTCGATTCGAGAAGAATTTCCTTTATTTGGCTTGTAAAGCGGTACTCGAATTAGCGCAGATCGATTGTTGTGGCCCCAACATACAAAGGAAGGAGCCTCACCGCCACCCCAGAGACGCTTGTAGGAATTGACGTACTGATTTGTGACGGCCGTAATTTCGGGTGCGTGCCGCAAGAGACCAGCAATGAAATGCTTGGCTGTTTTGCTGAGGTGATACTGCGAACCGGGTTCGAAGAACGCATTGGTATCGCCCTCGAAAAGTGACATATGAGTGTGCATTCCCGAACCTGGGTGCTCGGTAAATGGCTTGGGCATGAACGTCGCGTATACGCCCTGCTCAATCGCAACCTCTTTTATCACAGTACGGAAAGTCATGATGTTGTCAGCCATGGTCAGAGCATCTGCATAACGCAAATCAATCTCGTTCTGACCCGGACCCCCCTCATGGTGACTAAATTCCACTGAAATACCAAGTTGCTCCAACATCGAAACAGCGCGACGTCGGAAATCGTGTGCGGTTCCACCGGGGACGTTATCGAAGTAACCGGCCTTATCTACCGGAATCGGGCCTTCCGGACCAATCTGAGATGACTTCAAAAGGTAGAACTCAATTTCAGGATGAATGTAAAAAGAAAATCCCTTGTCTGAGGCCTTGGCTAATGCTCGGCGAAGAACATTGCGAGGATCGGCGGATGCCGGTGCTCCATCTGGGGTTTGAATGTCACAAAACATTCGGGCGGTCGGGTCGATTTCGCCACGCCAAGGAAGAATTTGAAATGTGCTCGGGTCTGGCAGTGCCAGCATGTCAGCTTCGTATGTGCGAGCGAGACCTTCGATAGCCGAGCCATCGAATCCAATTCCCTCGGCAAATGCTCCCTCAACTTCTGCTGGTGCAATAGCTACTGACTTTAGTGTCCCTGCTACGTCCGTGAACCATAGTCGAATGAACTTTACGCCGCGTTCCTCGATAGTTCTGAGCACAAAATCGCGCTGCTTATCCATCGGGTTTTCCTCTCTCTGCCTGCTATTAGGCTAGTCGCTATGGCTCCAATTCGCATTGCCCTAGCCCAAACCAACCCTGTCGTTGGTGACCTTGCCGGCAATCTGAGCCAGTGCTCGACAGCCGTTGCTAGCGCCGCCGAACAGGGTGCCGCGGTCGTGGTTTTTGGTGAAATGGCGACCTCGGGCTACCCCATTGAGGATCTTGCCTCCCGCGAAGCTTTTCTCAACGATGCCGTCGACGCCGTAAAGGAGTTCGCCACGGATTTGAACGCCAAGGGCCTTGGCGGTGTAGTTGTAGTTTTAGGTACCCCAGCGATAGTTGCGGAGGAACACAGAAACCATTGGGCGATCGCCCAGAATGCCGCGGTGATTATTCGCGAAGGAAAAGTCTGGGCTGGCTATGCAAAACACCACCTGCCTAACTATTCAGTCTTCGACGAGTACCGGAATTTCGTTCCTGGCGACCAGAGCATAAATTTTGAACTAGAGAATCTCAAGTTCTCCTTGTTGATTTGCGAGGACATCTGGCAGTCTGGTGGACCGGTAGCTCGACTTAGTGAAGACAGATGCGATGTGGCTCTGGTGCTGAATGGTTCTCCATTTGAAATCGACAAGGATGACCGTCGAGTTGAGCTTGTAAAGAATTTGGCTAAAGAGCAAAATGTCGCCGTGGCCTATGTGAACCTAGTCGGAGGCCAAGACGACCTGGTCTTCGACGGAGATAGCTTCCTAGTGGATGCCAATCAAAACTTGATTGCTCGTGCGCCTCAGTTTGACACTGGATTGCTAATGTTTGATGTCGCATCTAAGACGGAAATAACTGCGGTGACACCGAGTGCTCAACACAAAAACGATGATCTGTGGCAAATCTGGAATGCTCTGACATTGGGGCTGCGGGATTACACCAATAAGAATGGATTCAAATCTGTAATTCTGGGATTGAGCGGAGGAATCGATTCCGCTCTTTGTGCAGCTTTAGCGGTTGATGCCCTCGGAGCCCACCGAGTGTTTGGTGTTTCTATGCCGAGCAAGTATTCCTCGGATCATTCCAAGAGCGACGCCTTTGATTTAGCCAAGAGGCTAGGTATCAACATACGAACAGAACCGATCAAGGGCGCTGTTAAAGAGTTAGAAAAGCAGCTGAAGCTAAAAGATTTATCAGCAGAGAATCTTCAAGCTCGTGTCCGCGGAACCATTTTGATGTCGCTAAGCAATCAAGAAGGTCATCTGACTTTGACGACCGGTAACAAAACTGAGTTAGCGGTTGGCTACAGCACAATTTACGGTGACTCGGTCGGTGGTTTTGCACCGATCAAAGACGTGTCAAAAACCTTGGTCTGGGACCTAGCCAAGTGGCGAAACGAACAGGCAATCAAACTAGGTGAAACAACACCCATCCCCCAAAATTCGATCAGCAAGCCACCTTCAGCGGAGCTTCGCCCAGGCCAGGTAGACCAAGATAGCTTGCCGGAATACGATGTGCTAGATGAAATCCTGTCGGCCTATTTGGAGCGGAGACTCGGCGGCAAAGAGATCAAGGCGATGGGTTTTGACTCAGCCACGGTGGATAAAGTTATCGGGCTGGTTGATCGTGCCGAATGGAAACGCCGTCAATCCGCGATAGGACCAAAAATTACCGGCATGGCTTTTGGGCGAGACCGACGACTTCCAATCACAAATAAATACAAATAGAGGAAAAATGGCTGCAGACAAACTGATTTCATCTGGTGGACCTTGGGAAGCCAAGATTGGCTATTCACGGGCAACTATCGCGGGCGATTATGTTCACGTTTCAGGGTCAACTGCAACTGTTGACGGAGTTTTACAGCACGAGGGCAGCGCTTATGGACAAACAAAGACTGCTCTTGAAGTTGTAATCGCCGGCGCCCTAGCCCAGGCAGGGTATTCACTCGAAGATGTTGTTCGATCGCGCGTTTATCTCACCAATGCAGATGACATGGATGAAGTCGGAAGAGCACATGGAGAAATTTTTGGAGAAATTAGACCAGCACTCACTATTCTGGCTGGAGTCAAATTCATCAACCCAGCAATGCTGGTTGAAATCGAAGTAGATGCTTGGAAGCGAAACCACTGATGGCAAAAATCCCACGTATTTCGCACATTCAGAATTTCAAGGATTCGGGTGAAAAATTCGCCTGTCTTACTTCTTACGATGAGCTAACGGCCTCGGTTTTTGACGAAGCCGGAATAGCTCTTATCTTGGTCGGAGATTCAGCCGCAGAAAATCATCTTGGGCACGAAAGTGTTCTCGCAATCACAATCGATGAAATCATTTCACTAGGTCGTGCGGTAGCCAATGCTGCAAAGAACGCTCTTGTGGTTGTCGACATGCCGTTCGGAAGTTACGAAGCCTCGACAGAGGATGCGGTGAGAAATGCCATCCGAATTATGAAGGAAACTGGAGCTGAGGCGGTAAAACTCGAGGGTGGAGTTCGAAGCACTGCTCAAATTTCGGCAATTGTTGCCGCAGGAATTCCAGTGGTGGGCCACATAGGCTTCACGCCGCAAAGTGTCCATGCACTAGGGGGCTTCAAGGTGCAGGGTCGAGGTAATGCTGCTGAAGATTTGATGGCAGACGCGGAAGCAGTTCAACGCGCTGGTGCTTTTGCCGTGGTGCTAGAACTGGTGCCAGCCGACCTTGCTAAAAGGGTGTCCCAGACCCTCTCCATTCCCACGATTGGAATCGGAGCCGGAAATGGCACGGATGGGCAGATATTGGTCTGGACCGACTTTGCAGGGTTGAGTCCGGCAAAACCTAGAAAATTTGTGCGGCAGTACCTAAACCTTCGGGAACAACTTCTTTCGGCTGCTAACTCTTTTGTCGCAGATGTAAAAGCTGGTAATTTTCCAAACGAAAGTGAATCATTCGAGGACTAATCCTCTCGCTCTTGCTCCTCTTTCCAATCTTTAGATTTCTGAGCAATGATTTCAAGGGCGCGCTCTGCCTCTGATCGAGTTTTGAATGGACCAATTCGATAGACCGCAATTGACTGTTTGCCGACCTCAACTTGATTCGTTTTAGTGTTAAACCAGTACTCGTTTTGTTGGTCAGACATCGTTCTCCCTCACTCTTAGACTAGAGGTATGCCACGCGATGCCAACACAGGATTTCTGACTCCGGGGGTCGTTTCAGCATTAAGACCTGTGCCAAGTGATATTGTTCGACCTGAATATGTTGGCAAACCAGCTCCAGCAAAATATGCAGAAGGCGACGTTTGGGGCCCAATTGAAATCGAAAAGATTCGAACTTCCGGAAAAATTGCTGCACAAGCCATAGAGCTCGTCGGCAGCCATTGCCAACCAGGTATCACCACCGACGAACTTGATCAAATTGGCCACGAATTTTTAATTGCAAACGGGGCATACCCCTCGGCTCTCCAATATCGAGGTTTTCCCAAATCCATTTGCACCTCCGTAAATGAGGTAATTTGCCACGGCATTCCCGACAATACTGAGTTACAAGATGGTGACATCGTGAACATAGATATAACCGCCTACAAAGATGGATTTCACGGCGATAGCAATAAGACGTTTCTCGTGGGCAACGTGAAAGAAGAATTGAAGCTCCTGGTAGAGCGAACCAATGAAGCACTACACCGTGCAATTGCAGTCGTGGCACCGGGTAGGCAGATAAATGTCATCGGCAGAACCATCGAGGCCTACGCAAAGCGTTTCGGATATGGCGTGGTGCGTGACTTCACCGGCCACGGCATAGGCAAGGCTTTCCATAGCGGACTGGTAATTCCCCACTATGACGCGGCCCCGCTATACGACACCGAAATGCAGGTTGGAATGGTGTTTACCATCGAGCCAATGCTGACGCTCGGGACCTACCACTGGGACATGTGGCCCGATAATTGGACAGTCCTCACCCGAGATAAGAGCATCACGGCACAGTTCGAGCACACTTTGGTGGTCACCGAATCCGGTGCCGAAATCCTCACACTTCCATAGAATCGTTGAATCATGGCAAAAATCGCAATCGGCATTGACATTGGCGGAACTGGCATAAAAGGTGCGCTGGTTGATGTAAAAAATGGTGAAATGATTGGCGATCGCATTCGAGTGGAAACGCCCGAAGGCGGCTCGACCGACGACATTATTGCCACTGTAAAGGATCTAATTAAGAGAATTCCTGGTGCAGATAAAGACACCCCGATTGGAATTTGTTTTCCTGCTGTTGTCCAACATGGAGTCACAAAATCTGCAGCCAACATTTCCAAGAAATGGATAGGTTTTGATGCCGACAGTGCTTTCACCAAAGCACTAGGCCGGGACGTTCACTTGGTCAACGACGCCGACGCCGCGGGCTTGGCTGAAATGCGATTTGGTGCCGGCAGAGCCGAGCGCGGAGTTGTCATTATGACAACACTTGGAACTGGTATAGGTACCGCAATTTTCCACGATCAAAAACTGGTGCCGAATGCTGAATTGGGTCACCTTGAAATCGATGGTGTTGACTATGAGACCAAAGCTTCATTTTCAGCCAAAGAACGTGAAAGCCTAAGTTGGGAACAATGGGCCGAGCGACTTCAAAAGTACTACTCAACACTGCAGCGACTATTCTCCCCTGACTTAATCATCGTTGGCGGTGGGGTTTCTAAGGAACATAAGAATTTTCTCCCACTTTTAAAGATTGATTGCGAAATTGTTCCTGCGGAGATGCGCAACAACGCCGGCATTTTGGGTGCTGCCCGACTGGCTTATCGCCTAGCTAATAAAAAATAAATGGATGGGCCGGCCGATACGCCGGGTTTTGTCCCCTTTCGGGTGACGATCATCTATCTAGGACTGCCGTTACCGACAGCCTCAAGCAACCTACCCGAGTGCTAAATCGAGCCGATTTATGCGCACTCTATCTGGTCTTGCTCCAGGCGAGGTTTACCTAGCCAGAACGCTCACGCGCCCTGCTGGTGGTCTCTTACACCACCGTTTCAGCCTTACCACTCGCGTGGCGGTCTACTCTCTGTTGCACTTTCTCGCGGGTTTCCCCGGGTGGGAGTTACCCACCACCTTGCTCTGTGGAGCCCGGACGTTCCTCGTCGCTTCCGCGCCGCGATCGTCTGGCCAACCCATCCAAATCCAAGGTTACTTGCACAACTACATATTGAAAAGGCTCAAAGGTGAGCGGTGATGTTGGTGGCCAGAACCTCAGCGGCCTGTTCCCCCCAAACCCGAATAATAGTTATAGAACAGGGAGCAACTTGGGGACGCCAGTAAGCAGACTCTCCCGCCTCTAGCGCCCACTTAATAAATCCTCTTATCGGCATCACGTGAGCAACTACAACCACGGTTTTGCCGGAGTACTGCTCGACAATTTGTCGCCTCGCCTGATTTATTCGAAGGTCAAAGACTTCCAGTGACTCTCCATTTGGCGGTGCAACAGTGTAAGAACCTTGCCAGGCGAGAAGTTCATCTGGGGATTCCGCTGCTACTTGCTCGTTGGTTTTTCCATCCCAATCCCCAAAACCAATCTCGCGAAGCTTCTCATTAAGTTCAACTTTCAGACCAAGTGGTGCTGCGATGACTTCGGCCGTTTCACGAGTGCGATTCATCGGTGACGAGACAATTGCCGTGACGGGAGGTATGTGCTTCCAACGCGCGTCATTTCCAAGTTGCGAGATTACTCCTGATGCAGCAGCGGCGTCAGCGCGCCCGGCTGCACTCAAATTTGGGTCATCTCCATCGCCACCAGAAATTTTGTGAGACTCAGTTAGTGCAGTTCTTCCGTGACGGACTAAAACCAGAGTAGTTAGAAGTTCATCAGAAACTTTAGGAGCTCGAATCGAGGTAGGACCTGCCAGATTAAATTCGGTGGTGAAAGCACTTGGCTTTGCTGTGCTGCCAGAATCGTAATCAGCCAGTTCATCCATGGCACGATTTGCCAGAGCGTCTGCCAGCGTATTTTGCTCGCGCGGTATCCACTGCCAAGTTATGTTCTTTCCCCTAATCAGCTCCTGAACCTGAGCTCCCAGCGAAATCATGTCCGGGTGCTTGATTTTCCAGCCACCCGACATTTGCTCGATCACAAGCTTGCTATCCATCCGTACCGCCAGATTGGCTGCTGGGTTTATCTCTAGTGCCGCTTGAATTCCTGCGATAAGCGCAACATATTCAGCTACGTTATTGGTGGCAACACCGATGTAGCGGGCAATTTCACGGATGACCTGCCCAGTGCCAGAATCAATAACCACGGCACCGGAGCCGGCGGTTCCAGGATTACCTCGACTACCGCCATCGGCCTCAATGATAAGAAGTTCGTTCACTTAGCGGACCAAAATTCCATTGCACTCGGAACAATGGGCTAATTCGTCCATTGGTGTGGCTCGAACTTCATCAAGTCCAGAGCCAGACATGGTCATGCCGCAGACTCCGCAAGATATTCCATTCAATCGACCAACGCCAGCTCCTCGGTCCTTGAGTTTTTCATAGTGGTCGGCTAGTTCCGTCGAGAGATTTGCCTTGGCTCGATTGCGATCTTCAGTTAGCAATACTAGGCCCGACTTCAACTTGGCAATCTCAGCGTCTCTCGAGTTTTCAAGTTGTTGAAGCTTCTGCTGACAAGCCTCGCGTTCTTTAGCTGTTTGAACTACCTCGGCAGTGGCCATTTCAACTTTCTCAAGCAGAACAATTTCTGCTTCTTCGAGAGTGTCTTTACGTTTTGCTAAAGACAATAGTTCGTGTTGAATTCCTTGCACATCTTTTGGGTTGCTGCTGCTTTCAAGCCGTTGCTTATCCCTAGCAATTCGGTCTTCAACCAAATTCAAATCTTGTGCGGCTCGAGAAAGTTCAATTTCCAGAGCGTCTAGAGCATTCCTCTGGGTAAGTAAATTCTCAGACAATTTCATGAGCTCTACTCGGACTTCTTCTAATTCACCACTTTGATCCAGAGCGCCCAGCGCTATCCTAGCTCGCCGAATTTGCAAATCGATTTGACCTAAATCCAGCAAGGTTTGTTGTTGTTGCTGACTTGCCTTCATACAATCTGCCTAATCTATTGAGTTACAGCGAAGTCCCAAGGATCTGTCCTTAAGTCGCTAAGAACAAACTTAACACCGGGAACGGCAATTGCTAGTTCTTTCGCCGCTACTTCCAACCAAACGGATTCGGCAGCCCAATGAGAAATGTCAACTAAAGCAAAATTCTTGCCAAGGGCTTTAGCACTCTCGATGGCGTCTTGGGCAGGGTGATGCCTCAAATCCGACGTCAAGTAGAGGTCTGCATCTGCTGCGATAGCATCCATGATGAATGAATCGCCAGCGCCACCGCACAATGCAACCTTGCTCACTTTCTGTTCGGGATTTCCCGCAATTTTTAGGCCACCGGCTGTAGCCGGAATTCGCTTCGCCACCAGTCTTGCAAAATCAACCAATTTCATTGGTTCAGGCAAAAATCCAATTCTGCCGTGACCAACGCTTGCCCCTAGCGGCACCAGTGCAGTCGGTTGTTGCAAGCCAAGGGCAGCCGCCAACGAAGCCGAAACACCAGTAGTGGTGATATCGGCGTTCGTGTGTGCCGAATACAACGAGATTCCGCTTCTTATTGATTTGCTGAGGATTCCTCCCTTGAGAGTTTCCTCGGCCACAGTTTGAATGCCCCTAAGCAGAAAGGGGTGGTGCGACAAAATCATTTCGAAGCCACCAGCTTTGGCATCGTCAATCAGATCAGAAGTTACATCTACCGACAGTAAAACTTTTGAAACTTGTGAATTGAGCGAACCCGCAACCAAACCTGGGCTATCCCATTCCTCTGCGCCGCTTAGTGGCCAGATCGCTTCGGCGGCCGCGACGATGTCTTTGACTTTGGTCATAACTACTCAGCGGTCACATCAACTAAGTCATGTTTGCGTGATTCTATCTTGATGACCTCTTGCTCCTGCAATTTGATTCGCTTGCGGCCGAAAAGAATCGGGAAAAGGAAACTTACTAAGGGAGCAACATATATCCCGACATTGAAATGTGAGTCACTTATGTATCCGAGCCACATCCAAATTTCACTCTCGTTTGCTATCAACCCAAAGCCAATTGCGACTGCCAGGGTGAAACCAGAAATGTTTACCCAGTTCCAAGCCTTATAGAATCCGTAGTCTCGTGCAAGTGAGACTTCATGATAGGCGATTCGACGAATTGCAACGTCACCCACGAAAATACCAGCCCACGCCAAAATTATGACCGCCAAGAAATCGAAATTGATGTAGTTGGATCCATAAATCCCAATTGCCAAAGATAATAATGCGATTGCTGGCTGACTAACTGCAGCTTTTATTTTGATACCAATCGCAGAGAATGAAACGCTTGTTCCATACATCCACGAAGCGATCCAAATCAATACAGTGGCCACAGCGCTGTAGAGCAAAACGTTGGCTGCCCAGCTCGGCAAAATCTGTGACAGTAATTGAAGTGGTGATTTCATAACTGCGATTTTTGCCGGTGAAGCAATTGAACGAATAGCAACCAATCCGTAACTCGCGATGAGCAATGGTAGAACTCCGGTGGAAAGGGCTACGAAAGTTGAAACTTTTGCTCCCGATTCTCGCATCGGGATTTTACGAGTGAATTCCGCAACAGAGGTAATCCAAAATGCCCCAAAGAAAACACCAACAAGACTAGATATTGCTGCGAGCCCGAAGAAATCAATGTTTGGGGTAAAGGTCATAACACTGAAATCAAGTTGACCTGCCGTGGCCGCGATAAAAACTATCACTCCAGTAGCGCCAATGGCACCGGCCACAAGCTGCGACCAATAAAGAACCTTGCCGCCGAGCAGGGCCAGAACTCCTCCAACTAGCAGAAGACCAAACAGGACTACGCCCTGCCACGTGAAGTCTGGAACCTCGGCGGTCAAAGACTCCGAGAAGCTCGGTAGTCCCGCAAACACGCCGCTAAATGCGCCGGTTGCCAGGTAGAAAATAGCAGCTCCAAAAATGATTTTTATGGCCACTAGAGGTATTGCAGAAACCAAGTTGCCGTGAACGCCAAAAGCTGCACGTGCCAGTATCAAAGTCGAAAGTCCACTTCGTTTTCCGGCAATCGCTGCAACTGAAATTATTGCCGAACTAAATAGCAAACCTATTGCAATTGCGACTAATGCATCGCCCGGATTCTCAAGTCCCGCGAGGAAGGCCGCTAAAACGAGAGGAGCCACACCAACTGTTAAGCCTCCCCAAATGAAAAGTTGAGAAATGGCTTTCGAACGACGAGAAATCGTCGATATCGGTTTGTCTGACTTCTCACTCTTGGGTTCTTTGGCAAAGGGTAATTCACCATTCGCAAGCAAATAGTCGAATTGATCCTCTTCTTCCTCCACGCTCTGTTCCGCCGACTCAACTATGTCAAAACTTCCAGTTGCAAAACCTGCAGCGGCAACCGGCTCCGGCTCAGCCTGCTGAATTACTCTTTCCGCCTCTTCACGCTCAACACGTTCGGCTTCTTCGCGCGCGACTCTTTCGGCTTCTTCGCGTTCAAGGCGATTTTGCTCGGCAATTCTCTCTGCCTCTTCACGTGCAACACGTTCAGCGTCTTCGCGTGCTTGACGCTCTTGGTTTATTCGGTCTTGTTCGAGTAATCGAGCTGTTTCGAGTTCTGCTTCAAGTTTTTCGGCAGCTTCTGCACGAATGCGTTGCACAGCTTCGTTGCGGACTCGTTCCGCTTCTGCCTCAGCCTCAGCAACCGCATTTGCAATGGCCGCTTCTCGCTCAGCTTCGAGTCGAGCTATCGCCTCTTGCTTTGCAGCTTCAATCGCGTTTTCGTTGGCTATTATTTGAGCGGCCTGGCGTTCTTGCCAATCCGGAACAAGATTTTTCCAACTATCTTCGTCACGAAAAACTTCTTGGACTGGTTCGGGCTCGACAGGTAATCCGGCTTGCGCTCTGCGGGCGGAATTTAGAGCCGCTTTAGCTTGCTCCGATCCGGAAGCTTCCATTTCGCGAACCCAGGCAACATAGGCCTGAGCATCTTCAGCCCTAAGTTTGGCCTGAGTTTCCAGGATTTCCATCGCCGAGAGAGCGTCTTTGGCGCTTTCTATAGCTAACGCCAATTCGGCATCGTCAAAGGCCTGCTTGCGAGGAGGCTCGAATGGGTTAGTCATACCGAAAATACTAATGCCGCGCCATTTCTGACGCGGCATCAATGTTCCCCGAGGGGTATTTGTGGGCCCTACCGGGCTCGAACCGATGACATCCACGGTGTAAGCGTGGCGCTCTACCAACTGAGCTAAAGGCCCAACAACAAGCCAGCCTAATACAAAAGGCCGGCCCTTGCCAATTTAAAGCGATGCTAGAGCGCGATCGTATTCATCTAGAGATCTAGCCTGACCAGGCGCAGTAATGAACTTCGCGGCAAGTTTGCCATTTTTATCAACTACGAAAGTTGCCCTATTGGCAATGCCGGCATCTTCAATAAATACGTCGTAGGCCTTGGCCACGCCTCCATGAGGCCAAAAGTCCGCTAACACCGAGAATTTATAACCCTCGTGCTCGGCAAACTGTTTTTGGACAAATTTGCTGTCGACCGAAATTGCCAGTAATTCGACATTGTCGCGCTCAAAACGAGCAAAATTGTCGCGAAGCTCGCATAGTTCGCCAGTGCAAATTCCAGAAAATGACAGCGGGTAGAAGACTATGACTACAGGCTTCTTACCTCGGAAGTCACTGAGGGTTACCGTTTCGCCAAACTGGTTTGTCAGCGAGAAGTCAGGGGCTTCGTCTCCGATGATTAGTGTCATTTTTGGACCTTTCGTCATTTTGGGCATTTAGATACCAGCAATTGGTCAACCTAGCCCAGCGGTGAAATCTTCCCACCAATCTAAGAATAAACTTGCTCTTGGCTCAAAACCCGAGCCAGGTACTTCCATCCCCCACGAAAGAGGATGTTCTTGTCAATAAACAACCAGGACGCATACGCGGTCAACACCCCAGACCAAGACCCTGAAGAGACCCGCGAATGGCTCGAATCGCTCGATGCGGTTAGTCGAGTGCACGGCCGTGGCCGCGCTCGCGAGATCATGCTGAACCTGCTTCGTCGGTCGCACGAACTTCAACTTAATGTTCCGATTGTTCCAACCACCGACTACATCAACACCATCGCACCGGAAAACGAACCAGCGTTTCCGGGTGACGAAAAAATCGAGCGTACTTATCGATCATGGATGCGCTGGAACGCCGCCATGCTTGTGCACCGCGCACAGCGTCCTGGCATTGCCGTGGGCGGACACATTTCAACTTTTGCATCTTCGGCTTCGCTTTATGAAGTTGGTTTTAATCACTTCTTTAAGGGGCAAGATCATGTTTCTGGCGGAGACCAGATTTTCATCCAGGGACATGCATCCCCTGGCCCATACGCGCGCGCTTTTCTTGAGGGACGACTAAGTGCAAATCAGTTAGACGGATTCCGTCAGGAAAAATCTCACGCCGGTGGTGGCCTGTCGTCATATCCGCATCCGCGTCTAATGCCGGAGTTTTGGCAGTTCCCAACCGTATCAATGGGTATCGGCCCAATCAATGCGATCTACCAAGCGCAATTCAATCGCTACCTTTCAGGCAGAGGATTCAAGGACACAAGCGATCAGCATGTTTGGGCATTCCTTGGCGACGGAGAGCTAGACGAAGTTGAATCACGTGGAGCACTGCAACTTGCAGCCAATGACAATCTAGACAACTTGACCTTTGTGGTTAACTGCAACCTTCAGCGTCTTGATGGTCCGGTGCGCGGCAACGGAAAAATCATTCAGGAACTTGAAAGTTTCTTCCGCGGTGCTGGTTGGAACGTAATCAAGGTGGTTTGGGGTCGCGAGTGGGACTCGCTACTTGAACAAGATCACGATGGCGCACTTGTTGACTTGATGAACAAAACTCCTGACGGCGACTACCAAACCTACAAGACCGAAAATGGTGCATTCGTGCGTGAGAACTTCTTTGGTCGCGACCCACGCACCCTCAAATTGGTAGAGAACCTTTCTGACGATGAGATTTGGGGACTAAAGCGTGGCGGACACGACTACCGCAAGGTTTATGCGGCATACAAGGCAGCGGTGGAACACAAGGGACAGCCGACTGTAATCTTGGCTAAAACCATTAAAGGCTTCACTCTTGGTAAGTCATTCGAAGGACGCAATGCCACTCACCAAATGAAGAAGCTAACTCTCGAGAATTTGAAGAGTTTCCGCGATGAGCTACACATCCCAATTTCTGATTCGCAACTTGAGCAAGACCCATACCAGCCTCCTTATTTCCACCCTGGAAATGACGCTGCAGAAATTCAATACATGCACGAGCGTCGTCGTGAACTTGGTGGCTATCTGCCTGAACGTCGAAGCAAGTACGTTGACTTCAAACTTCCGACAGAAGATGCCTACAAAGTTGCCAAAGGTGGATCAGGAACTCAAGAGGTTGCCACCACAATGGCTTTCGTTCGCTTAATGAAAGATCTTCTTCGTTCGCCGGAATTCGGTGACCGAATTGTTCCAATCATTCCGGATGAGGCCCGAACATTCGGTATGGATGCATTCTTCCCTACTGCAAAAATCTACAATCCAAATGGCCAGCACTACATTTCTGTTGACCGAGAACTTTTACTTTCTTATAAGGAATCATCTGCAGGACAGATTATTCACACCGGAATTAACGAAGCTGGTTCAATTGCGGCGTTGACCGCTGCAGGAACTTCATATGCGACTCAGGGTCAGCCGATGATTCCGTTCTACGTGTTCTACTCGATGTTTGGATTCCAGCGCACGGCGGATGCTATCTGGGCTGCTACCGACCAGTTGTCTCGTGGCTTCATGATTGGTGCAACCGCCGGTCGAACCACACTTACCGGTGAAGGTTTGCAGCACGCTGACGGTCACTCTCCGATTCTGGCAGCTACGAACACCGGAGTTATTAGTTACGATCCTGCCTACGGATACGAAATTGGACACATCATTCGAAGCGGAATTGAGCGCATGTATGGCGGAGCTCACAAGGATCCAAACGTTCTGTACTACCTGACTGTTTACAATGAGCCAATTGTTCAGCCTGCGGAACCGGAGGATGTAGACGTCGATGGAATCGTCCGCGGTATTCACCGAATCAGTGAAAACCACCACGATGGTTTGAAGGCTCAGATTCTCGCATCGGGAGTGGCAGTGCCTTGGGCTTACGAGGCCCAAAAGTTACTCCAAGATGACTGGGGTGTATCAGCCGATATCTGGTCTGTCACTTCATGGACAGAACTGCGCAGAAATGGCTTGAAGCGCGATGAGTTCCGCTTCTTGAACCCCAATGCCGAAATTCCGGTGGCTTACTTGACCCACAAGTTGAAGGATGCCCGCGGACCATTTCTTGGCGTCTCCGACTACATGCACCAAGTTCCGGACCAAATTCGCAATTGGGTTCCTGGAGATTACGCGACTCTCGGAGCTGACGGTTTTGGATTTTCTGATACTCGTGCAGCAGCTCGTCGTGCGTTCAAGATTGATGGTCCTTCAATTGTTGTTCGAGTGCTCGAGCAATTGGTTGAGCGCGGAGAAATTGATTCTTCGATTCCACAGCAAGCAATCGACAAGTACCGTCTTCACGATGTAAATGCCGGAACTTCTGGATCAGCCGGTGGCGAGGCCTAAGAAAGAAACTCTTGCCTGGCTCAAGTCCATATCGGGTGAGCTAAATAGCGAGACGCTCAAAAAACTCGAAGAGACGCTGCCTTGGTATCGCGAAATGCCTGCAGCGAGACGAGCATCGGTTGGCTTGGTTGCGCAGTCCGGCATCAGCTCCTTCCTGGCCTGGTACGACAATCCAAAGTCGCAACCCTGGGTGGCGGCTGACGTATTTGAAGTTGCCCCTAGAGAATTACTTCGATCTATATCTCTTCAGCAAACCCTCCAGCTGATTCGAGTGGTGGTGCAGGTTGTAGAAGAAAGAGTTCTTCGAGATGATCCTGAACTGCGCGACTCGGTTCTGCTCTACTCACGAGAAATTGCCTTCAGCGCCGCAGACGTCTACGCACGAGCGGCAGAAGCCCGCGGACTTTGGGATGCCAGGCTCGAGGCACTGGTGGTTGATTCGATATTGAGCGGTGAACACACCGACGAGATTTCTTCTCGCGTTGCAGCATTGGGTTGGCGAGCGACTGGTTCCGTAATTGTTTTGATCGGGACGGTTCCAGCTACATTCGATGCCGACCAATTTCGCAGGGCTGCCCGCAAGGCACACTCCGATGTTTTGATTGGGATTCACAGTGATCGGCTGATAGTAGTTTTAGGCCACATCGCCGAGCAGAAAGGCGAAAACAAGAGTTTCAGCACGATTATCAAAGAGCTGGAGCCTCACTTTGGGGATGGCCCAATTGTGATAGGCCCAACCATTCGAGACGTATCTTCGACCACAATTTCCGCAAAGGCCGCTCTTTCAGCATTCTCAGTGATCCGCAATTCGACCAAGTCTGAGCGAGTAATTCACGCTGACGATTTATTAGCCGAGCGTGCACTCGCCGGTGACGGAATTGCTAAGCAAACGCTGATTGAAAAAATCTACGGACCTCTAGCAGCGAATTCTCCGGAATTACTCGAAACGCTCAGTGCTTACCTTGACTCAGGTAGATCACTCGAAGCCACAGCCAAGTTGCTTTTTGTTCACCCCAATACCGTTAGGTACCGTCTAAAAAGAATTTCAGATGTGATTGGCTGGGATGCGACTGGTGCTCATGAAGCATTTGTTCTTCAAGTTGCCATGGTTCTCGGTTCACTTGGTGAAAAATAGTTCTTAGCCATAAGGAGTAAAGATGATTGCAATAGTTTGTCCTGGACAGGGAGCACAGACCCCTGGTTTTTTTGCTCCATGGCTGGAAATCGCGCAATTCAAAACTGCCATTGAGTCAATGCAAGAGGCAAGTGGTTTTGACCTGATCAAACATGGAACTTTAAGTGACGCAGATACCATCCGCGACACCGCAGTGGCTCAACCACTAATCGTGGCCGCCGGAATTGCAACTGCAGCAACTCTTTTTGGAGACAAGTCTGCGGCGGAGTTTGGAATTAGCGGAGTCAGTGGACACTCGGTAGGCGAAATTACAGCAGCCGCAATCGCCGGAATCTTCAATCAGGACCAAGCAATTCAGTTTGTTAAAGTTCGCGCCGATGCAATGGCCCACGCAGCGGCAATTGAACCAACCTCGATGGCAGCAATTGTTGGAGGCGATCAAGCCGTAATCGAAAACCGACTTACAGAACTAGGCCTTGAGCCTGCCAACTACAACGGAAGCGGTCAGATTGTTGCCGCCGGATCGGCCGATGGAATTGCCAAACTGCAAGCCGAGGGGCCAGCGGGGGCTCGAGTAATCCCGCTGCAGGTTGCTGGCGCCTTCCACACTCGTTACATGCTTCCGGCGGTTAGCGCACTAGCCGACTATTCATCGGGAGTCCCAACCAAAGATCCAAGCACCAGAATCTGGAGCAACGCCGGCGGTCGACTGATTGAGAGCGGGCAAGAATTCAAGGAATTATTGGTTAAGCAGGTTTCAAGCCCGGTTCGCTGGGATCTCTGCATGCAGGCCATGGTTGAGGCTGGCGTAACTGCGATTATTGAGGTTAGCCCTGCCGGAACGCTGGCGGGTCTGGCCAAGCGATCAATGCCTGGCGTTGAGTGCGTGGCTGTAAAAACACCTGAAAATCTAGAAGCCGCTTTGGCACTAATCGACAATCATCGCTGATTTATCAGCGGTATCTTTGTAGAGTTCGACGAATCGGAGCCTAATGAACCAGCCAACACTCAACCAGTACTCGCCGGTTAAGTTTTCGCGTATCTACGCGCTTGGAGCTGCCCGCGGCGATCTTGCCGTTACCAATGATGACATTGCAGGCCCAATAGATTCGAGCGACGAATGGATTCAACGACGCACCGGAATTATCACTCGTCGGCGAGCTAGCAAAGATCTTTCATTAATGGACATGGCTGTTGAAGCATCGACTCAAGCAATCGAGCGTGCAGGAGTTGATCCGAAACAAATCGGAGCGGTGATTTTCAGCACTATTACCCACCCCCACCAAACTCCATCAGCAGCCGCTTTGCTTGCAGACAAGATTGGGGCCAATCCTGCACCGGCCTACGACGTGTCTGCTGCCTGCGCTGGATACTGCTATGGAATTGCTCAAGCAGATGCACTTGTTCGTTCAGGCATGGCCAAATTCGTATTGGTAGTCGGAGGAGAAAAACTTTCTGACTTCATCGACCCAACCGATCGCACTATTTCATTCTTACTGGGCGACGGAGCAGGTGCCGCAATCGTCGGGCCGAGCGACACTCCTGGTATTAGTCCTACTGTCTGGGGAAGCGACGGATCACACTGGGACGCCGTGGGGATGACCGCATCGCTAATCGAACTTCGTGATGGTGAGGCCGGTTGGCCAACGCTAGTTCAGGACGGTGCCACTGTTTTCAAATGGGCAGTTTGGGAAATGGTAAAAGTTGCACGCAAGGCGCTCGAGGTTGCCGGGGTAAAGCCGGAGGAACTAGCAGCACTGGTTACCCACCAAGCGAACATTCGCATCATCGATGAATTGGTGAAGCAGCTTGAACTGCCTGAATCTGTTGTTGTGGCGCGAGACATCATTTACACCGGAAATACATCGGCCGCGAGCGTGCCACTCGCCATGGATGCCCTACTAACCTCAGGAGAAGTCAAATCCGGCGGTCTAGCCCTGGAGATCGGCTTCGGAGCGGGGCTTGCCTTCGCGGCTCAAGTGGTCGTTCTACCCTAAAATTGTTCAGAGAAACCAAAATCAAGGAGAAACCGTAATGGCACTATCGCAAGCAGAAGTCCTATCAGGCCTAGCAGAAATCGTTAACGAAGAGACCGGCATTGACACCAGCTCAGTACAGCTTGACAAGTCATTTGTTGACGACCTCGACATCGACTCAATCTCAATGTTGACCATTGTCATGAACGCTGAAGGTAAGTTTGGCGTAACCATCCCTGAGGATGAAGTTGCGAACCTTAAGACCGTAGGCGATGCCGTTAGTTTCATCACCAACGCTCAATAGGCCACAGAACTTTGTCTCAAAAAATAGTCGTAACCGGAATTGGGGCTACCACTCCACTCGGTGGCGACGCTCGATCAACCTGGCAGGCATTGCTTGCCGGTAAATCAGGCATTTCTCGCCTGGAGCAACCGTGGGTTGAGCTGCATCAGTTGCCGGTTACTTTCGCTGGACAGGCAAAAGTCCTAGCCAAAGACGTTTTGAGCGTTCCAGAGACAAAGCGACTTGATCCTTCAAGCCAATTCGCGCTAATTGCCGGCCGCGAGGCCTGGGAAGACGCTGGTAAACCAGACGTTCAACCGGAACGTTTAGCAGTTGAGTTTGCCACCGGAATCGGCGGCGTGTGGACACTGCTGGACGCATACGACACCTTGAAGGAGCACGGGCCAAGGCGCGTACTTCCGATGACCGTCCCGATGCTTATGCCTAATGGCCCGGCTGCTGCTATCGGCATGGACATCGCAGCTCGTGGCGGAGTTCGCACAGCTGTTTCCGCTTGTGCGTCAAGCACCGAGGCCATTGCGAATGCAATCATTCGGCTTCAATCAGGAGAAATAGATGTGGTGGTGGCCGGTGGTGCAGAAGCGGCAATCCACCCACTACCTATTGCAGCTTTCGCATCAATGCATGCTCTTTCTCGCAACAACGACAACCCAGCCGGAGCTTCACGCCCATACGACGTAGCTCGAGATGGCTTCGTTATGGGTGAGGGTGCTGGCGCTCTAGTTCTCGAAACCGAGGCACATGCAAAAGCTCGCGGTGCCAAAATATACGCTGAATTAGTCGGCGGTGCAGTTACCAGCGACGCTCATCACATCACTGCACCAGATCCAGAGGGTGCCGGTGCGGCTCGAGCCGTGATTGCGGCATTGAAGCAGGCAAACGCAAAGCCCGAAGAGGTTGTGCACATCAACGCTCACGCAACATCAACTCCGGTTGGTGACATTGCGGAGTATGTGGCCTTGAAACGTGTTTTCGGAGATCACCTAAACAATATTGTCTTCTCGGCGACGAAGTCGAGCACAGGTCACCTACTCGGCGGAGCTGGTGCCATCGAGGCCATTTTCACTGTTCTAGCTTTGCACGAACGAGTGGCACCACCGACGATCAACCTTGAAAACCAAGATCCCGAAATTCCATTGGATGTTGCCACTTCACCAAGGAAACTTCCTGAAGGTCCTATTCTCGCCATTTCGAATTCTTTTGGTTTTGGTGGGCACAATGCAGTTATTGCATTCCGCAGCTATAACTAATTTGCGACAGATCGAAGCCAGATAACTGGAGCATCTGCGCTGTTCACCCTGAAGATTTCTAATTCATCGTCCCAGGGTTGTCCAATTAAGAAACGCATTTGCCGTTGTAACTCGATAGAATTCGATCCAGACTGTTGCAAAGCTAGCCGTAATCGAAACTCGTTGACCAGAATATTTCCGGCATCGTCTGTCTCACTCTGGAATATTCCTAGGCTAGGCGTGTAAGACCAACGATGGTTCTTCTGTGTAATCTCAAATCGAATTGTCTTCCAGCCCATGAGCTCAGCGGCCAACTCAGTTCCATGATTCTGCGAACCTTGCCAATGAAACTCAGCCCGATACTCGTCTTGGCTGACCTTTAGCCAGCGCAGTGGTATTGGTTCGCCGAGCACTCGACCAATCGTCCATTCAAGGTGTGGCAAAAGTGCTCGGTGGGCACTATGAATGAAGCCCATGCCTTGGGCAGAAATACCGTTCATTTCGCCTCCTGAGCCTAGGTACGTCTTCCCCAACGACCTGTGCTCCCTGAATGAGGCAGAACAACAGAGTAAGCCCAAACGGGCGGATTACGCAAGCCGAAAACTTGCTTCGGTGGGGAGTGCGGGACTTGAACCCGCGACCGACGGATTATGAGTCCGCTGCTCTAACCGGCTGAGCTAACTCCCCCGCCTGATGAGTCTAATCATCAGATTTGAGACTTTCTGCAGCCTCGATGATGGCCTTCTTGGCCTTTCTTGCAACCTTCTTTGTGCGCTTCAGTAGGTCGCCGCGAAGATCGTCCAATTTGTCACGCATTTCGTCTACGGCATCTTCTGCTTTATCCACGAGGCTCAGAGATGCAGCGCGGAGCGCAACGGTCTGTTTGCGCAGAACGAGCATTTGTTTATGTAGCCGTGAATTCAGCCTTCCGATAGGAAGCAGGTAATCTTCCCGGTTGTCGTCTGAAGTTCTAGCTGCGTCTTGGTCGCCACGATATAGCCCTTCGAAAATGGCTAATGTTCTTTCAATGTCATGCGACTGAATTAGGTAGAGAGAGTTCTCACTCAAACGTTCGAGCTCTTTTTTATCTGCGGTGAGCACTCGCTTGAGACGATCTGCAAAAATCTCCACATCATCCGGTGGAAATAGATAACCATTGTCTCCGTCGTGCACCAAGTGCGGAAGTGCCATAGCATCGGCTGCAACTACTGGACGCCCCGATGCCATTGCTTCCATGGTTGCGATGCTTTGCAGCTCTGCAATTGATGGCATGGCAAAAACGGTAGCTCGCTCATACGCTTTTGGTAACTCTTCTTCGGAGATGTGTCCCAAAAAAGTTACTTGCTTTGCAATTCCAAGATCTTCGGCTAACTTTTCAAGATTCTTACGTTCTCCACCATTACCCACAATTTCTACCTGGGTGTTTAATTCACGAGGAAGTTTTGCGACAGCTTGAAGTAAATTGTGGATGTGTTTTTCGTAGTCAAGCCTTCCTAAAAACAGAATTCTTGGCTTTTTGTTGCTGGTAGGTGTGGCATTGGCGAATTTCGATGAATCGATGCCGCAAGAAATCGCCAGAACGTCAGAAACGCCAGCGGCGGCCTCAAGTAATTCGGCAGCTCTACGAGTGGGAGTCGTGATGAAATCAACCTTTTTAAGAACGCGACCCGCATCTTTCCAGGCCATTCTCATGGCAAACTTTTCGAGAAATTTAGGAATGATAACCGAGTACTGAATCAGGTTCTCGGGCATTATGTGGTTTGTTGCCAGAACCCTAATTCCCTGTTCTTTGGCGCTTCTCACTAGGTAGCGTCCGACGATCAGGTGCGACTGAATATGCACGGCATCCGGCTTGATTTTCGCCAGCAGGGCATCAGTTTTCGACTTTAGGGTGAAAGGCCAAATGAAGCGCAATGTGGCGTGCTGAAGCACCCTGTAGCTCTTGATTCGGTGAACCGTCATTTTGGAGCCATCGTGAATTTCGGTGAAGGTGCCGTGCTTGTCGTTATAGGCGGGGGCGATGATGTGTATTTCGTGACCGTGACGGGCTAAACCTCCAGCCAGTCGTTCCGCAAATCTCGCCGCGCCATTGATATCAGGCGGAAATGTATCCGCGCCGATAACTACGGTCAAGGGTTTTTGTTTTACAGGCACAGGAAAATTTTACCGTTGAGCACTGGCTTTAGAGGCCAGCTCCGGGTGAACTTTGGAAAGTAGCCAGACGCCAGCAATTGCAATAATTCCTGTTATCGCAAATCCGATAGAGGTAAGCAAATTTGCTTCTTGGGCTTCCCCAAGCACCACAATCGCGATGGTCACCGCCACAATTGGATCAATTACCGTCAATCCGGCAATCACCAAATCAGGTGGCCCTTTTGCGTAAGCATTTTGAACGAACCATCCTCCGAGCGCCACTGCAGCCAAAAGAGCAATAAGACAAAGCAGAGTGAGCCATTCAAAACTCCAAGAATAAATGCGCAAAATCACAACCTTCGCAAGTGTGGCAACAAAACCATAGAGCACTCCCGCTCCGAGTATGTAAGTGAGCGGGGTGGCAGCCTTTTTAGATCCAAAGTGAAGAATTCCGAAAATTGCCAAAATGACCAAGAGAATTCCTAAAACAGTTCTCAAAGCGTCATCAGTCAAAACATTCTCATGCGCGACTGCCGAAGCCATGATTACGAAACCAGCGATTCCAGTTGTGCAAAGCGTGATAGCCACAATGCTTGCTCTATCAACCGAAGTTTTAGTAACTTTTGCATTTAGAAAGTATGTGATCACAAGTGCAATTGCGCCGATTGGTTGCACCACAATAAGTGGAGCAAGTGACAAAGCTCCGAGTTGCAGCACTATGGCTAATCCGGTGAGCCCCAAGCCAGAAAGCCATTGCGGTCGCTTGAACAAACTACCGAGGTGCCTAAGGCTAAACCCCTGAGTTTTTACCGAGTGATCCCCGGTTTTAGTTACTTCGTTATTTTGAAATTGGGCTCCAAAAGCCAGAGCCACAGCTGCCAAAATAGCCAGCAATATCGCAATGTACCTGAGGCCCTCAGCTGGGCCAAAAAACTGTTGCATTGCGCTCCTTGGGTTACTCAATCAACCTTAATTCACCAAGTTGTTTGAACTTCGGAGGCTTCAGGTAAATTTATCGGGTGACTATTAGACCAATCTGCATCAAGGGCAACCCCGTTCTGCACCGCAGGGCCAATGAAGTGGTTGATTTTGATGAAAATCTGGAAACTTTAGTAACAGATATGTTTGACACCATGGACAAAGCTCCGGGCGTTGGTCTGGCAGCCACGCAGGTAGGCGTTGGTCTAAGAGTGTTCACCTACAACTGGACTGAGGAAGATGGCACTCACCTTAGAGGTGTGGTCATTAATCCAAGTTTGGAGCTCGGGCCTATTTCAGATGAAGAGCCTGACGAAGAAACAGAGTGCGAGGGCTGCCTCTCATTTCCAACCTATCGGTTCCCCATAAAGCGAGCTGATAAGGCAATACTCACCGGATTAGATATTGATAAGAACCCTGTTCGGATAGAAGCAACTGGTTGGTTGGCCAGAATTTTCCAACACGAATACGACCACTTAGAAGGATTCCTTTACATCGACAAACTTCGCGATGAGTTCAAAGCCGAAGTCGAAGAAATTGTCGAACAAGAGGGCTGGGGTGTCGATGGACTTAGTTGGTTGCCAGGTAAAGACAAAATCGAGGCCTAACTAAGCAGCCTCGGCATCATGAATTGCTAGGTATAACTGCTCCGGTGTCGCCATCCGCAGGTTTATAAGCAACTGGTTCAACCTAATTCGAAACGCGTTTTCATCGATACCAAGTGACAAACGAATTCCATCTAAAGATTTGCCCGAACCAAAAGCCTCGAGTAACTGAGCATCTGCTGAGTTGAGCTGACTCTTGTGGAGCATAAACATGGGGTTAGGCATAGCTCTATAATCGGCATGATTCAAAATGTCAGCCAAAGATGTAAAGTCCAAATTTGAGTCCGGTTTAGTCAAATTTTCTAAAGATCTCAAAAGCTCTGCCATAGGCGCGTCTTGAGTAATCACATCAGATGCACCGCAACGTAATGCCGAAAGCACAAGTTCGGAAGTTGCGTATGTTCCGGTAATAATTACCGGAGGGCAAAGTTCATGCTTTTCCGAGAACCTAACTACAAGTTTGGAAGTTAGTTCTAAGCCGTTAAAACCTTTGAGGCGATGATCGATTACCAGTGCGTCTACCAGTAAATCTGGAATTTTCTCTAGAGCGATTTGAGCATCAGACTCTTCGTAGACCAGTTGAAAATCTGGCCGTGACTCGATCATCATTTTCCGGCCAGCACGAATAGCAACATCACCGTCCACCAAGGCTATTCGCAGCAAACTATGACCTAGCCAAAGTCTTTAGATTGGGGAAAATAGCCGATACTGTAAAACCGACTCCTGGTACCCTGCTGGCTTCAACTGTGCCGCCATACAAGCTTGCTCTTTCAGTCATTGCCGTGATGCCGGCTCCGATTATGGCCTCGGTTAGCGAACGTCGATCTTGTTCAACCGTGTAAGCAAGTTCTTCCAAACTAAGTCCACGGTTCTGCAGTTCAACCCCATTGTCCTTGATCAGCAACTGCACTCCTTCATCAGTCCAGGAGAAATCAACAGTTACATCCGTACCCACCGGAGTGTGTTTGCGAACATTCTCTAGTGCGTCGAAGACGATTCGATAAATAGCAAGTTCCGCACCCTCATCAATGGCAAATCGTGGTCCTTCATGCCTCAGGGTGATGTTATAACCGCTTTGTCTAAATGCAATAACTAGAGAATCTAAATCGTCAATTCGCGGTGGCGAGGCCTGAATCGAGTGCTTTTTGTTGAACATGTCAAAAAGGCGTCGCAATTCTATGTGCGCCGACCTGGCGCTTTCTGCAACTTGTTCTAACACACGAGAAGCAATCTCTGGGTTCGCTTGAGTTGCGTAAACGCCACCTTCAGCCAAACTTATGCTCGCTGAAACTCTTTGAATTATCAGCTCGTTTATGTCACGGGCAATTTCGAAACGTTCGTTTTGTTCGGCAATTTCCAAGGCCTGCTGTGCTTGGATGCGATCCGATACTGCTCTATCAAAGGATGTTCCCACGTGAGTTTCACGAGTAATCAGCAGACGACCTGCAAACCAAGCCAGAGTCGATGTGGTGATAACAAGTAAGGCACCAAATAGCAGAAGGTTAAGTTCGCCAATGCGGCCTGTTGTAGTGATGCCAAAAACATTCACGAAATTATGAATCGTGAACCAAAGCATTGAAATTCCAGCGAGTGTTGTTACCACGAGCGCTACTATTCTTTGAAGGCGATTTCCGAAGGCGGCAATAGCGGCCAAAGCAATTAGCGAAATGACTCCCGCCGCGCCGGCTCTGATATTTAGGCTAATAGCGAGAACTGCACCAGTAAAAATCAAAAGGATGCTAAGCCAGGAAAAGTTTCGTGCTAGGAGCACAGCGGTGGAATTGCATAGCGCGACCAAAATAGACGTGAGACCAATCGAGATGGCATCAATTCCACCAAATAAAGACAAGGAGAAAAGAGCCAGAAAGATACTCGATTGCCACGGGCGACTTTGAATCCAACGAATCATGAACACCGCCTGAAAAATGGCTCCCCGGCTTGGACTCGAACCAAGAACCTATCGGTTAACAGCCGATTGCTCTGCCAATTGAGCTACCGAGGAATGCTTTCGCAGCCTCTAACATTACCAAAGATTGGGGTAAGTTTCGACCCGAATGACCCTAATAACCTAGCTTTTGATCAACTATGCCTACCCATTCGCCCTTACCTAAATAGGCCTTCACATTGGCATCGATTCGTTGTGCGAAAAGTGGCACTACCTGCACGCGACTGTCGGCGGTATGAGGGGTAATCAAGACATTAGGAGCATTCCAGAGAGGGTGGCCATCTGGTAAGGGCTCAGGGTCCGTGACATCAACGGCGGCTCCTGCAATCTCACCCATCTCGAGAGCAGAGATTAAGTCACTCGTGTTTACCATCGGACCGCGCGCAATATTCACCAGATACGAAGAATTCTTCATGATGGAGAACTTGCTGGAATCAAATAGCGAGCGAGTTTCAGGTGTTAGCGCTGCGGCAATCACCACAAAGTCAGCTTTTGCTAACTCCTCATCCAAGGCTTCAAAAGTTCTGGTGGCTGTTGCTCCAGGCATCTGGATATTTCTATTACGAACCACCACAACTTCGGTGCGAAACGGAGCCAGTAGCAGAAGCAATTCTTCTGTGATCCCACCGCCACCAACAATTAGAACGCGACTATCGTAAATCGAGACTGCAAAACTTTTGCCCCAACTCTTTGACCGGACTCGCTCGGGAATTACACGACCAAGGGCCATCATTAGCAACAATGCATGTTCTGCAACCGGCTTTCGATATGCGCCCTTTGCAGAGGTGAATCTAATCGGATGTTTTATTATTTCTGAAAATGCGTCCACCCCAGCGAATGGAAGTTGCACCCATTCGATGTGAGGATTCTCTTTTAACAATTCCCCCAAAGCAGCAGGTTTCGAATAGTCGGTCCAAATCACGGCATTTACCGTTTGGTCAAATTCCGCTACCTCCGCCCCCGCATTGATTACGGCCTGTTCATACTCCGGAAAACTTTTTGGGAGAATACTGATTTTTTTGTTGGCCAAGATTATCCCTGCATGTTTCTGCGTTCGGCTTCAAGTGAGACTAGTTTCTGTTGAATGTCTGCGTAAACGTCTGGCTCTGCGGTCTGGTCGGTTCGACGCAAGGCAGCTAGTAGTTCATTCTTTTCTCGAGCTAAAACAGCGGCTAATCCTCTAGCCACAACCCCTTGACCATATCGGAGCAGCTGTTCATCGGTATGGGCCGGAAGGGTTTGACCAGCAATCTCAAGAAGAATTCCCTGGAGTTCAGGAGGAGTTGCCCCTGCCACTGTTGGCAAAAATTCGGCTTTGCCATGCCACGCTGATGCAGCCTCAACGGCATTGGCAATTGCTATGTGCGTCGGTGCCGAAAAGGCATTCGCGGTAATTCTGCTTAGTTGCTCCCTCGTGTATGAAGCTTGAACCTGCAAAATAACTTCAAGCAGCTGACGTTCAAATCTCATGATTGGATCAGACAAATTAATGGCCGGAAAAACACTAGGTTCCGATTCTGGGTCATGGTCCGGAGCCAAAGGTACACGCTGGTCACGTCGCAATTCAGAGACTGCATCATTCCTGCTCTGTTTGGCAGCCACGTCCACTAAGGCTCCAACTTCATTGCCCTCAAGGCTCACCCAACCGGCCAGCGCTCGAACATAAGCCGGCCTAAGGGCAGCATCTCTTATACCTGCAATGACGGGCGCTGCGGCCCTGGCCGCAGCAACTCTGCCTTCTACGGAATTAAGATCGAACTTTGAAATTTTCTGCTTAATGGCAAACTCAAAAATTGGCTTTCTGCTTGCAATCATGTCCACCACAGCCTCATCGCCTCTGGCTGTTCGTAAATCACAAGGGTCTAGGCCATCTGGCCCGACCGCAACAAAAGTTTGGGCGTTGAACTTATTGGCATCGTTGTAAGCGCGCATTGCGGCCTTTTGGCCTGCGGCATCTGGGTCGAATGTAAAAATAACCTCTGCAGGAGAGTCAATCTCATTAGACAACATTCGATTCAAAATTCGGATGTGCTCATCGCCAAAGGCAGTGCCGCAGGTTGCAACGGCAGTAGTCACGCCAGCCAAATGACAAGCCATTACGTCTGTGTAACCTTCAACAACCACAACCTGCTGTTGCTTGCTTATGCTCTTTTTTGCGAGGTCTATACCATAGAGCACCTGTGACTTGTGGTACACCAAAGTATCACTTGAGTTTAGATACTTTGGACCATTATCGTCTTCGAATAATTTACGAGCACCGAAACCAATTACCTGAGCTGTGCTGTCCTTGATCGGCCAAATTAAGCGCCCTCGAAATTTATCGTAGTAACCTTTGTCACCCTTTGTCACAAGTGCGGCGGCGAGAAGTTCATCATCGTTGAACCCCAGCGACTTAAGATGATTGTAAAGCTCGGACCATGCCTTGGGTGCGAAACCTAGGCCAAAATGATCAGCGGCGGCTTTGTCAAAACCCCTACTCTTGAGAAAATCTCTGCCGGCCTCGGCGCCATCTGACAAAAGTTGAGACTGATAGAAGGCTGCGGTCGCTTGATTTGCCTCAAGGATACGATTGCGTTGCGCATAGTCGCTGGATTGCCCAGTGCCTTCCTCGTAAGTAAGTGCAAAACCGATCCTCGAAGCAAGTTTCTCTACCGCCTCATAGAACGAAATTGATTCCAATTGCTGGAGGAATTTGTAAACATCTCCCCCTTCTCCGCAGCCGAAACACTTGTAGAAGCCGTCATTTGGCTTAACTGTGAAAGATGGGGATTTTTCATCGTGAAAAGGGCACAGACCCTTTAGTGAACCCACACCAGCTGGTTTTAGCGAAACGTAGTCGGAGACCACATCGGCGATGTTGACGCGAGACTTGACCTCTTCAATGTCTCTTGTGCGAATCTTGCCAGCCATTCCACTAATCCTAAGTTCTTATTCGGCTGCGATTTGGCTTTGCGATTTAGAGCCAACAAGCTGGTAGTGCAGATTGATAGCGCTCTGATCGGTTAGGCAGGCCACCTGGTCAACTATCACCCGCCGCTGCTCAGCCTCCCCCTTGGCTTCGCGCCAGGCTTTAGCTGCATACGAGTCAAGGTGTCTGCCGTTTGCTGCCAAAAGCGCGTCAGCCAGTTCGATGAGAATCGCTCGTTGATACTCATAGAAGCCTTTGCGAGAATCAATCGACATTAGAAACGCAGAAACCAAGCCTTTCAAAACACTAATCTGTGCGCGAATTTCTACAGGCACTAGCAATTGCGATTGATACCTGGTTACTTCAGTTGCATGAGCCGACTCGAGCGTTCGATTGGTGGAAGTTAGCACAAAATTTCCAATGAGAGACGAGCTCAGATTCTTAAGTGTCGCTAGTTCTTTTTGATCCCCCGAGAAATTCTTCAGCCAAAACTCATTTAGTTCCAATCGAGAAAACGCGTCCTCTAGCTGCGATCGATCCAGCACTCCGCCATTCCAGACGGAGATTTTGTCGATTAGCCCAGCACGAACTCCGCGATCGGCGACCTGCCTAAGATCAATAAAGCCACTAACTACTGCGTCCTCAAAATCATGCACTGAGTAGGCAACATCATCTGCAAAATCCATTACCTGCGCCTCAATGCATTTGGTGCGCTGTGGTGCTCCATCCCGAAGCCATTCGAAGACCGGCATATCATCCTGGTAAACGCCAAACTTAACCGATTTTGAAGCTCCGCGTTCCTGAATGGCATTCTGAACAGGCCATGGATACTTACAGGTTGCATCGAGGCTTGCTCGAGTTAAGTTAACTCCGCGAGGTTCGCCGTTGGCACTAAAAACCTTTGGTTCAATCCGAGTGAGCAACCTCAGTGTTTGAGCATTGCCCTCGAAACCACCGATGCTGGATGCCCAACCATTCAAAGCAGTTTCACCATTGTGACCAAAAGGTGGATGTCCGAGGTCGTGTGCCAAACAGGCCATGTCGACTATATCTGGGTTTATACCTAGCTCAGCCGCCATCTCACGCCCCACCTGAGCCACCTCGAGAGAATGAGTGAGTCTGGTTCGCGCAAAATCACCAGCGCTCGGCGAGAGCACTTGAGTCTTTGCACCCAAACGCCTCAGCGCACTCGAGTGTAAAACTCGTGCTCGATCCCGAGCAAACTCACCACGTCGACTGCTGCTTTTTCGATCCTCGGGCTCGAAGCGTTCGCGGTCGAAGTCGGTATAGCCGTTTTCGCTCATCTATCCCCCCGACACATTGAGTTCAGCCTCTAATAACATTGTGCGATCACTGCCCACCAATTCGCGGGATTCAAGCCAGCGATCAGGGAGCGAGCAGCTTTTTACTCCACCAAGACGACCTCGAGGACCCTCGGCTCCCTCTCCTGGATAAGGAAGGTCCCTGTCCAACTCTGAAAGTATTTCGTCCATGTGATCAAGCGATTCGACTTGAGCTAACTTAGCTCTGAACTCTCCACCAACCGGATATCCCTTGAAATACCAGGCAACGTGTTTTCGAATGTCACGGCAGGCATGCTCTTCAGATTCGAAATATTCCACGAGCAACTCCGCGTGACGTTTGAAGGCATCGGCAACTTGGCCGAGATTAGGCTGAATGAGCTCTACGGCCCGGTTGGAATTTGGATCACGCTGATACTCGTCAAAGGCCTTTTGCAAATCGCCAAACAGCCACGGGCGTCCGAGGCAACCGCGACCAACCACGACCCCATCAACACCAGTCTCACGCATCATTCGAATCGCATCAGCTGCAGACCAGATATCACCATTGCCAAGCACCTGGACATCCGGGAGTGATTCTCTTAGTTCGGCAATTGCATTCCAATCGGCGTTGCCTGAATAATAATCACTCGCGGTTCGACCGTGGAGTGCAATTGCCGCGACTCCTGCATCACGAGCCACCTTGCCGGAATCTAAGAAAGTCAGGTGCTCGCTATCAATACCCTTACGCATTTTCACAGTGAGTGGAAGTTCACCGGCAGCCTTGACCGCAGATTTCACTATTGACTCAAAAAGATCACGCTTCCAAGGAAGTGCTGCCCCACCACCCTTACGCGTTACCTTAGGCACCGGGCAGCCAAAATTTAAATCAATATGGTCGGCTTTGTCGGTGTCGACCAGGAGTTTGATTGCATTAGAGATCGTCGACGGATCTACACCATATAGCTGCACACTACGAATCTCTTCACTTGGGTGATGCCCGATAATCCGCATTGACCCTTCGGTCTGCTCAACCAAGGCTCTAGAGGTAACCATTTCGGATACGTACAAGCCGCCGCCAAATTCTCGGCAAAGTCTTCGAAAAGCCGTATTGGTGATGCCAGCCATAGGTGCCAGCACCACAGGTGTATCAATTGCCAACTTTCCGTATTTGAGTGGCATTTTGTTTTAGCCAACCAACTTTTCGGCTAGGTAACCTTTTAGCTTGCCGAGGGAGATTCGCTCCTGAGCCATAGAATCTCGCTCACGAACGGTAACTGCCTGATCTTCGAGAGACTCAAAATCAACAGTGATGCAGAACGGTGTTCCAATTTCATCTTGGCGACGGTAACGACGACCAATGGCTCCAGAATCGTCGAAGTCGATGTTCCAATGTCCTCTGAGATCTTGAGCCAGGTTTCGTGCTAGCGGTGACAGGTCTTCATTCCGCGAAAGCGGCAGCACGGCCGCTTTAATTGGAGCCAGTCGATAGTCGAGTCGCAGCACAGTGCGAACATCAACCCCACCCTTAGTATTTGGTGCCTCATCCTCGTGATAGGCATCTACGAGGAATGCCATCAATGAACGAGTCAAACCGGCAGCCGGTTCAATCACATAAGGAGTCCAGCGCTCACCCTTTACCTGATCAAAGTAACTTAGGTCTGCGCCAGATTCTCGGGAGTGAGTGCTCAAATCAAAGTCGGTGCGATTTGCAATTCCCTCCAGTTCACCAAATTCGCTACCTGGGAACCCGAACTTATACTCAATGTCAACAGTACGCTTTGAGTAATGTGAAAGTTTTTCCTTCGGGTGCTCAAATAATCGCAAGTTTTCCGAATTGATACCCAGATCGGTATACCAGTTCATTCTCTGTTCAATCCAATAGTCATGCCACTGCTCATCGGTTCCGGGTTCAACAAAGAACTCCATCTCCATCTGTTCGAATTCACGAGTTCGGAAAATGAAATTTCCGGGAGTGATTTCGTTGCGGAATGATTTACCTATTTGACCTATGCCAAATGGCGGCTTCATTCGAGCAGCGCCGAGCACATTGGCAAAGTTGACGAAGATACCCTGAGCTGTTTCAGGTCGCAAATAATGTAATCCCTCTTCAGCCGCTACCGGACCAAGAAATGTCTGCAATAGGCCATTGAAGGCTTTTGGCTCGGTCCAGGTGCTCTTGCCGCCGCAATTCGGGCAAGCGATGTCATTCATTGACTCCGGTGCGCGACCCTTCTTTTCTTCAAAGGCCTCTTCAAGGTGGTCCTGTCGGAACCGCTTGTGACAAGCCGTGCACTCAATGAGGGGATCAGAAAACTCACGAACGTGCCCAGAGGCTTCCCAAACTTTGCGCGGAAGAATGACTGATGAATCAAGTCCGACAATATCTTCGCGGCTTTGCACCATCGTGCGCCACCACTGCTTTTTGATGTTCTCTTTGAGCTCGACACCCAGCGGCCCGTAATCCCAAGCTGAACGACTTCCGCCATATATCTCACCGGCCTGAAAAACAAAACCTCGACGTTTGGCTAAAGAAATTACTGAATCTAAGCGATTTGGGGTAGCCACTAGCACTCCAGTTTCTGGCACCCAATCTCGAGGCGCTGCTGGATGCAGTGCTGGTTGGGTGCGAAGCCTTAAGTTTACTTGCCCGAGGGCTTCTTGGGCTGGTCGACTGCCCCACCAAATCGCCGATTTCTACCCTGAAAGTGCGAAATAGCCTCTTGCAAACTATCCCGATTGAAATCCGGCCACAAGGTATCAAGAAATACAAATTCAGCGTAAGCAGACTGCCAAAGCATGAAATTAGAAGCTCTTTGCTCGCCGGATGAACGAATGAAAAGGTCCACGTCTGGTAGCCAGTTGCTCTGCAGATGCTTGGCCACGGTTTTTTCAGTAATTGCGCCCGGCTTCAATCGACCCGATTCAACTTCGGTGGCAATCTGATTGATTGCGTCAGTGATTTCGATGCGTGACCCGTAATTTATGCACATGGTTAGAGTCAGAGTTGTATTTCTCAAAGTCAACTTCTCTGCGGCTTCTAGATCTTCGATCACCGACTTCCAAAGCTTTGGGCGACGACCGGCCCAGCGAATTCTCACACCCCATGCATGCAATTGATCCCTGCGCCTGTGCAGCACGTCTCGATTGAAACCCATGAGAAATTTGACCTCATCCGGTGAACGCTTCCAATTTTCGGTTGAGAATGCGTAGACGGTTAGGTACTTAACGCCGGCTTGAATTGCACCTTCGACCACATCTAGTAACGCTGCTTCGCCTGCTTTATGACCCTCAACTCTAGTTAAACCTCTTTGATTTGCCCATCGACCATTACCATCCATGACTATCGCGATGTGGTTAGGGGTGATACTCATGAACGCTCCACATGTTGCAAGGATTTCAAACCTCGCTCGATATGCCATTGGGAATATGCCGAAACAATTCCAGAGGCCGAGAGAGTACTTTTTTCCGATGCTTGATCAATAACCTGCCAATCACCGGTCAAAAGTGCAGCCAGCAATCTGGAAGTGTCTAAATCAATTAGTGCTGCTCCCATCGGTCGACAATCTTCACAGGCAACACCGCCGACCTGCATCACAAAAGACTGATGCGGACCAGGAGAACCACATCGTGCGCAATCGAAAAAATTGGGGGCCCATCCTGCAATTGAAAGTGCCCTCAATAGATAACTATCCAATACGTGAGCGGGACGGTGCTCCCGATTGGCTAGTGATCTGAGCCCGCCAACAAGTAACAGATATTGCTGCGGGGTAGACATCTCTCCGGTTAATCTTTCGGCGGTTTCCACCATTACAGTTGCCGCCGTGTAGCTTGCATAATCTTCGATTATTTCTCTACCGTACGCTCCTAGCGTTTCGGCCTGATTCACAGTATCGAGGTTGCGACCCTCGTAAAACTGGATGTCAGCAACCATAAACGGTTCTAGACGGGAACCAAACTTAGAGGCTGTGCGGCGAACGCCTTTTGCGACTGCCCTGACCTGGCCGTGATATCTAGTGAGCAGCGTCACAATTCGGTCAGCTTCCCCAAGCTTGTGGGTGCGCAGAATCACCGCTTCGTCTCGATAGGTTGGCACGATACCAGTATCTAGTAATGGGCTGGATTACTTGCGAATGGCTCGGTTGACCGCAGAAATAATGGCTTTCAACGAGGCGGTTGCGATGTCGCCGTCTATGCCAACTCCCCAAAGCGTCCGGCCGGAAACTTCCATTTCAATGTAGGCGGCGGCCTGGGCATCTCCACCGGCACTCAAGGTGTGTTCTACGTAATCGAGAAGCCGAGCCTGGACGCCCTGTTGTCCAAGAACATCTAGGAATGCAGAAATTGGGCCATTGCCACTTCCCTGCGCTGCAACTTCAGCTTTTCCGTCTCTAAGCACAACCTCAAGACTGACCACGCCGTCCATTTCGCTCGCGGTACGCATTCGCTTTAGTTCGAATCGACCCCACTTCTGATCTTCAACCGATGCCGGCAAGTATTCATCGGTGAATATGTTCCAAATCTCATCGCTAGAAATTTCGCGGCCAGAGGTATCGGTTACATTTTGCACCACCCTCGAAAATTCAATCTGCAATTTGCGAGGTAAATCAAGATTGTGATCAGACTTGAGCAAGTAAGCAACCCCGCCCTTACCCGATTGTGAATTGACTCGAATTACCGCTTCGTAAGAGCGCCCCACATCTTTGGGATCAATTGGCAAGTATGGAACGGCCCAGACCAGTTCATCGATATGCACACCTTTGTCTTTCGACTCCTTGTGCATCAACTCGAAGCCCTTCTTAATGGCGTCCTGGTGTGAACCACTGAAAGCGGTGTAAACCAAGTCACCTCCGTAAGGGCTGCGTTCATGCACCGGCAATTGGTTGCAGTACTCAACGGTTCGCTTTATTTCATCTAAATCGCTGAAGTCGATGTGGGGGTCGATTCCCTGACTGAACAAATTCAAGCCAAGAGTGATTAGATCAACATTTCCGGTGCGTTCACCGTTTCCGAATAGGCAACCCTCGATTCGATCTGCTCCGGCCAAATATCCAAGCTCAGCTGCCGCCACTGCTGTACCACGATCGTTGTGTGGGTGAAGCGAAAGCAAAATGCTGTCGCGCTTAGCCAAATTGCGATTCATCCACTCAATCGAATCAGCATAGATATTTGGTGTAATCATTTCGACGGTGGCTGGTAAGTTGATTACCATTTTGTGATCGGGGGTTGGCTGAATCACATCGATAACTGCATTGCAGACTTCAACCGCATACTCTAGTTCTGTTCCGGTATAGGACTCTGGTGAGTACTCGTAGAAAATCTTCGTGCCCGGCACCATCGATTCAAGCTCTTTACACTTTCGCGCACCATTTAGAGCAATATTTAGAATTCCGGTCTTGTCCTGATTGAAAACTACGCGACGCTGTAGAACCGATGTCGAATTATAAAAATGAACTATTGCCTGTTTCGAACCTTTCAGAGACTCAAAAGTTCTTTCGATTAATTCGTTTCGAGCTTGAGTAAGCACCTGAATAGTGACATCATCAGGAATCTCATTTTGTTCAATTAGTAGTCGAACAAAATCGAAATCTGTTTGACTGGCTGATGGAAAGCCAACTTCGATTTCTTTGTAACCCATCTTGACCAGAAGTCGGAACATTTTTAGCTTGCGCTCTGGGCTCATCGGATCAATCAGGGCCTGATTACCATCGCGCAAGTCAACAGCGCACCAACGTGGCGCCTGGGTGATGCGCTTAGTTGGCCAAGTGCGGTCTGGAAGGTCTACTTTTATTTGTTCATGGAACGGCACATACTTGTGAACCGGCATTCCAGAGGGCTTTTGTGTGTTTTTCAATTTGGTCTCCTGTGCCCAATCCGGGCTGAAAATTTTTAGGGTTAGCAGCTACTCCGCGCCGAGGTACTTGGCCTCGTCGCGGCTGCTAAGTAGTAGACCGATGAACACAGAACAAGACTAACCCAGCGGCCGCTAAAAACCTAGGCGCCCCAATTGCTTAGGGTCGCGCTGCCAATCTGGGGCCACTTTAACTCGGATTGAGAGAAATACCGGTTGCTTCACGAGTTTCTCAATCTCAAGGCGAGCTCTTCTGCCAACATCGCTAAGGCGGCTACCTCGGTGTCCAATAATTATGGCCTTTTGGCTGTCTCTTTCTACCCAAACATTCACGTGAATGTCGAACAGATTTTTGCCTTCTCTAGGCCCCATTTCATCGAGTGTCACTGCCAAGGAATGCGGAAGTTCATCGCGCACCCCCTCCAAAGCCGCCTCACGAACCAATTCACAAATTCGCATTTCAAGCGTTTCTTCGGTCGTAATTTCGTCGGGATACAACTGCTCAGAAAACGGCATTTCAGAGATTAGTAATTCAGATAGTTGTTCTAATTGCTGGTTGCCCAGTGCGGAAACAGGGATGATGGCATGCCAATCGCGAATCTTCTGCACCTCGAGAAGTTTTTCGGCTAACAACTTTTTGTCAACCAACTCACTCTTGGTGACTATCGCAATCAATTTTGCTCGTCGAAATTGGCCGAGCTGCTCGTTGATGAACATGTCGCCCGGACCGATTTTTTCGTTGGCGGGAAGGCAGAATCCGATCACATCGACATCAGAAAGAGTAGATTCAACCAAGTCGTTTAACCGCTGACCAAGTAGTGTTCGAGGCCTATGCAACCCAGGGGTATCAACCACAATTAATTGACCAGAATCTCGATGCACAATTCCGCGAATTGCTCGTCTAGTGGTTTGCGGTTTTGAACTGGTAATTGCTACCTTTTCACCAACCAATGCGTTGGTGAGAGTTGATTTACCAACATTTGGTCTTCCGACGAACGACACAAAACCAGCGCGATAATCCTTAGTCATTTGTTGCACCAAATGCGGCAATCGCATCGGCTAAGTCTTCGTCTCGACTTACCAATACCGATACCAAACGTTTTCTTCGGCCTTCGATTCGCTCTGCCCGCAATTTGAGGCCTGAATACCTAACTTCGTCTCCCCTGAGCGGAAGTCTGCCAAGTTCCTTGGCCAGTAATCCCCCGACGCTATCTACATCTTCATCCTCGAGTTCGATTTCAAAAAGTTCTCCGAGTTCGAATAGTGAAAACTTTGCGGCCACTCGATAAGAACCGTCAGCAAGAGCCACAACCTCAAGCTCGGTTTCATCATATTCATCAGCGATTTCACCAACCAACTCTTCGATGATATCTTCAAGAGTCACTAATCCTGCGACACCGCCGTATTCATCAACCACTATTGCGATGTGCGTTGCGTTGGCTTGCATTGCCTTCAATAGGTCGTCAACAGGCATTGATTCTGGAATAAAAACCACCTTGCGAAGCGCTGCGTGAGCCTTGGCCCTGCCCGAAGACTTAGGGCCTTCGTGCAAAATTCGAGTCAAATCCTTGAGGTACAAAATCCCCTTGATGTCGTCAATCGATGTGCCAACCACCGGAAGCCGAGAAAAACCACTCTTGAGAAAGAATTCCATGGCTTCGCTGAGGCTTGAATCGCCAGATATGGTTGCCATGTCTATACGAGGCACCATGATTTCGCGAACCAAGGTCTCGCCGAATTCCTCTACAGAATCAATCAGTTCTTGCTCAAACTCCTCAGGTTCTTGAGTTTTGGGGAGCGACAGCGGAGTGAATAGCAAGTGCAAAGAATTAATCGATCGACCTAGAACCCTGGCTAGATATATTCCGCTTTTCTTGTGCCCGAGTTTGCGAGCCGCTAATTGTGAGCCGAGCAATAGGCCAAGCATGAGCAAAACCGAAACAATCGCAGTGAGCCACCATGGCCAACCAAGTGGGGCTAGTGATTGACCAAGCGTCACCCCAAATATTCCGGTGAGTGTCATCCGCAAAAAACTAAGCGTCTCCGCCTTTGCGGAATTTTCCTGATCAACTTCAAGCGCAGCCTTAACTATCGCAGCCAAGGTGGTCAGTGTTGCTAGAAATAGCGCGACCCAAAAAGCAATAACTAACAACTAGGCTGCTTTCTCACTCGCATAAAAGAGTTCGAGAATCTCATTCTGCAGTCCGAACATTTCGCGCTCTTCATCAGGTTCGGCATGGTCATAACCAAGCAGGTGAAGAATTCCATGTGTGATCAGGAGTAGAACTTCGTTTATTAGCGGATGTCCGGCCTTTTCGGCCTGGCCGTTCGCGTATGCAGGGCAAACCACAATATCGCCCAGCAGCCCCGGTGGAGTTTGCTCCTCATCAGATCCGGGCCTGAGCTCATCCATAGGAAAACTAAGTACATCCGTAGGGCCTGGTTCATCCATCCATTGTTGGTGCAGCAGTGACATTGGCTCTTCGCCCACAAACTGGATTGCAAGTTCAGCAGCAGGATGAATATGTAGCTGATCTAAAGCAAACTCGGCAAGACGCAGTACGCGCTCGTGATTTATATCGAATTCAGTTTCGTTATTGATTTCTATACTCACGGCTTTACCCGTTTCGCTGAAACCGCCTTTTTAGCAGATTTTTTCTCTTCAAACTTTGAGTAGGCGTCGACAATTTTCGCAACCAATGAGTGTCGCACCACGTCATCGGAGGTGAGGTATTTAAAGGACATTCCATCAACTTTGCTCAACACCTGAATAGCCGTATGCAATCCCGAAGTTCCGGCCGGTAGGTCAATCTGGGTTATGTCCCCGGTAATTACCATTTTCGAGTTGAAACCAAGTCGGGTCAGGAACATCTTCATTTGCTCTGGGGTGGTGTTCTGAGCCTCATCCAAAATGATATAAGAGTCATTTAGAGTTCTACCTCGCATATAGGCAAGAGGCGCAACCTCAATGGTCCCCGATGCCATGAGCTTCGGGATTGTCTCAGGTTCTAACATGTCGTGTAGAGCATCGAAAAGCGGTCGAAGGTATGGGTCAATCTTGTCGTTAAGTGTTCCAGGTAAAAAACCTAAGCGCTCTCCTGCCTCAACGGCAGGGCGAGTGAGAATGATTCGACTGATTTCTTTGCGCTGCAGCGCTTGGACCGCCTTTGCCATGGCCAAGTAAGTTTTACCGGTACCAGCCGGACCTATTCCAAAAACAATTGTGTTCTCGTCGATGGCATCAACATAAAGTTTTTGACCTAGGGTCTTTGGGCGAATATTTTTTCCGCGCGAAGACAATATGCTTTGGCTCAGAACATCGGCTGGCCGAATCGAGTCTTCCTCGAGCATTTTTGCTGAGCGTGTAAAATCCTGTGGAGCTAACTCTTGCCCAGCTGCTATGAGTTCCACCATCTCTGAAATTAAGTTTGTGGCGAGGTCCACAGTCTCCTTTGGCCCACTGATGGTCAACTTATTTCCCCTGGCCAAAACTTCAACTGCTGGATAAGTAGCTTCCATAGTCCTCAGCAGGCCGTCATTTGCACCCAAGAGGTTTACCATCGGCACACTAGTGATTTCAATCGTTTCGCGAACACTGCGCGCAGGAATTTTTGTCATCTACGATTTAGGCGTTGCGCTCATTACGTGCCCATGCACGTGAAAAACAGACTGGCCCGCAGCTGCACCAGTGTTGAATTGCAAACGGAAGGATCCAGTTGAAAGCTCTTCTGCCACTTTGCTTCCTAGTTGAACCAAGTCGACTAACGCTTCCGTATTTGCGAAAGCCAATTTTGCGATATTTTCGTGATGTTCACGCGGAACTACCAAAACGTGAATTGGCTGCTTTGGCTCGATGTCATTGAAAGCTATAGAGTGCGTTGACTCCGCGATTAATTTCGCTGGGATTTCACCCGAGATAATCTTGCAAAAAAAGCAGTCCTGATTGGTCAATTTGCCTCCATAAATCAGTCTAGTTTCTACCGATAGTGTCCGGTAAGAGCCTGAATTACAGAAATTGCAGCCACACCAGCGGTAGAGGTGCGCAATATCGATTCACCCATGCGAAGTCGACGAGCGCCAGATTGCTCAAACAATTCCAGTTCCTCATCCGAAATACCACCCTCAGGCCCCACGACTATAGCCACCCGGCCGCTTAGTTCCTTGACTGACGCCAATCCAACCTCAGCTGTGGGATCTAGCACTATAACGTGGTCGAAATCAGCGAATGATTTAGCCACATCACGGGTATCCGAAGGCTTGGCAACCCTTGGGAAAAAAGCCCGAAGCGACTGCTTTGCAGCCTCATCACAGATGATTTGCCATCTCGCCTGACCCTTGGCAGCCTTGGCCGCGTCCCAACGTGAAATGGATCGTTCGGCCTGCCAAGGAACTACAGCGAAAACACCCAGTTCGGTGGCGGCCTGAACTGCAAGTTCGTCTCGATCACCTTTTGCCAAAGCTTGTACCAAGGTGAGCTTGTTTGATGACTCCGATTCTTGGCTAACTGCGGCAACTTCAACGAAGAGTGACTTAGCCAATACTTCAACTACCGACCCGCGCACTCTCAGCCCAAACCCATTTGTGATTTGAATCGCTTCTCCGACCCGCATGCGGCGAACTCCAGCAGCGTGTTTGCCTTCTGAGCCGGTCAGTTCAATATGTGCACCAATTTCGGGAATTGACTTCAATTCGCTCCAAAACATTGGCTCAATCATTATTTGTGCTTACGTTTCGAGAAATGACTTTGGCTGTGCTTCACGAGTCTAATTTCGTCATTCTTTCTCAAGCTCGCAAGAGAACGGAAAAGCTCTTTCTGCTTTGAGTCGAGTTTGGTTGGAGTGTGAACTTGGAAAGTAACAATCAAGTCCCCTCTTCCTGCGCCTCGCAAATGGTTAATGCCCTTGTGTCGCAATGTAACTTGATCGCCACTTTGAGTACCGGGTTCAATTTCTACTTGTGCCTCACCGTCAAAGGTTTCGATTTTTGTCAAAGCACCCAGGACCGCATCATGCAAAGGTAACTCGAGCGAGCAGTGCAAATCATCGCCCTGGCGGCTGAATGATTCATGCGGCCTCACCGAAATGTCAACATATATGTCGCCCTGCGGGCCGCCGGCGAACCCTACTTCACCTTGACCGGAAAGCTGCAATCGCAACCCATCTTCAACGCCAGCAGGAATATTCAAATCCAAAGTTCTTCGGGCTCGAACTCTTCCTTGCCCGCGGCAATCGTTGCAAGGATCAGCAATTACCTGACCAAAACCTCGGCAGGCACCACAAGGCTGCGAAGTGACCACATTTCCTAGGAGTGAACGAACCTGCCGTTGAATCTGTCCCGTGCCGTGACAAATGTCGCAAGTTTTGGGATTGGTGCCCGGTCGGCAGCAACTTCCATTGCAAGTTGCACAGATAATCGCGGTATCGATTTCTATTGACTTCTCGCAGCCAAACACAACTTCACCCAATTCAAGATCCACTCGGATTAGTGCGTCCTGACCGCGTTCGGCTCGACTGCGTGGGCCTCGCGCTTGCCCACCGCCAAAGAAAGTGTCAAAAATGTCGCCAAAACCAAAGCCCCCGGATCCAAATGTATCCTGACCGCCCATGTCATACTTGCGTCTTTCCTCAGGGTTACTGAGCACCTCATAGGCGTGGGTGACCGACTTAAAGCGCTCATGCGCTTCCGCGGTGTCGTTTACATCTGGGTGCAATTCTCTAGCTAAACGCCGATAGGCCTTCTTAATTTGATCTTCGGTAGCGTCACGGGAAACTCCAAGTACCTCGTAGTGATCAGCCAATTAGAGCCCTCCGAGCGTTTGAGTTAGGTAGCGAGCAACTGCTCGAACAGCCGATATGTTCGCGCTGTAATTCATTCTGGTTGGCCCAAGCACGCCGAGTTTGGCAACTTCAAATCCCTCTTTTTCATACCCCGACATCACGACAGTTGAGGAAGAAAATTCACTGAGTGCATTTTCAGAACCAATGCGCAAAGCTACCCCATTTTCTTCAGCGTGCATTTCCTGAATCAACCTCAGTAATACAACTTGTTCTTCGATTGCCTCAAGCATTGGGGAAATGCTGCCCTTGAAGTCGTCTTCGTTTTTGGCAAGGTTAGCGGTTCCGGCGAGAATAACTTTGTCTTGTCGGTTCGCGTCAACCTGTTCCAACAAGGTATCCAGTACCAGCTGAACGTTTGTTTCTCGGCTTGGTGAAAATTGCGAGGTGAAGTCTCTCAATTTTGCCGAAACTTGAGAAAGAGAACTGCCGGTCAAAGTTCCGATAAGTTTTGCACGCAAAGTCGATACAAAATCGTCTTCTATTGCAGATGCGAATTGAATCAGATGTTGCTGGACTCGGCTGATGTCGGTAACTAGGAGAAGCAAGAGTTGGTTATCCGCCACTTTAATTAGCTCAACACTTTTTACGTGACCTTTGTCTAGGCTCGGGTACTGAACCATGGCAACCTGGTTGGTTAGTTGCGCCAGTAATCTAACGGTTCTACCGAGTATTTCATCCAAGTCGGCACTGCCCTGCATGAACGTTTCTATTGCTGTGCGCTCCGGCAAACTCAGTGGCTTAACCTCACCTAGGCGATCAACAAACAGTCGATAACCCTTGTCTGTCGGCACCCGCCCCGATGAAGTGTGTGGTGCGATAATTAGCTGCTCATCTTCGAGCAAGGCCATTTCGTTTCGTATTGTCGCTGATGAGACGCCGAAGGAGTGGCGCTCGACCAGAGACTTACTCCCCACCGGCTGGCTGGTTTCGATGTAATCGTGAACGATGGCACGAAGTACTTCGAGACTGCGCTCAGGAATCATGTTCACCTCGTTAGCACTCATTGGTTACGACTGCCAATTTTACCTTGGTAATTTCACTATGCTCTAGATATGAGTAATCCATATGCAACCGCGCGCCAATGGACGCCGGAAGAGGAAAAAACAGCATCGATTTTGATTCACGCCATTTCTATTGTTCTTGAACTAATTGCCCCAATCATTGGTTATGCAGTATTCAAAGACAAAGGGCCCTATGTAAATCACCACTCAAAAGAAGCTCTCAACTTTTCACTGACAATTTTGATTTTCTATGTGGTCCTTGCCATAAGCATCATCGGCTGGGCCGTGATTTGGCTGGTTCCGTTCTACGCAGCAATTTTCCGTATTATCGCTGCTGTGAAGTCCTCGCAAGGCGACTTCTATAAGTATCCGCTGACTATCCGCTTCATAAAGTAATTTCAGCCGAGTAAGTCAAGCGCTAGCCTGTCGGCAAGTAGTCGGCCCTTAAGGGTCAATACCAACTTCCCTTGAAGCGCTGCCTTTCCCTCTACAAGCCCTTGTGCGATAAAGTCACTGATCTGCTTTGAAGCATCGATGTTCAACTTCTTGACCGTTTCAACTTCTAGACCCTCGGCGATTCTAAGTTCGAGCAAGATGCGTTCGGTCAACCTAGTTTTTTCGTCCAAGATCTCCCTGGCTAGAGCGGGAGAATCTCCAATGGAAATTTTTTCTGAATATGTTGCGGGATGCTTTACATTCCACCAACGTGTTCCACCGAAGTGTGAATGTGCTCCTGGGCCAAAGCCCCACCAATCGTTGCTTTGCCAATATGCCAGGTTATGTCTGGAACGCGTGGACTCGGAAGTGCTCCAGTTACTAACCTCATACCAAGAAAAGCCGGCTCGACTAAATAAATCATCGGCAATTTCGTATTTGTCTGCGTTGAAATCTTCATCGGGCTGATCAATTTTGCCGTTCTTGATTTGCTGAGCCAGTTTTGTACCCGGCTCAACAATTAGTGAATAGGCGCTGATGTGATCTACGCCGAGTGCAAGAGCCGCACCTACTGATTCACGCCACTGCATAAGAGTCTCACCCGGAGTGCCATAGATCAAATCAACCGAGGTTTGCAACCCAGCTCGTTTTGCCGAATCAACGGCGTGCGCAACATTCTCTGGATTGTGAGTGCGATCAAGTATTGCTAGAACTGATGGCACAGCTGACTGCATCCCGATTGAAACCCTGGTAAACCCAGCCGCAGCAAGGGTTTCAAAATATTCCAAGTCAACATTGTCCGGATTTGCTTCCGTTGTGATCTCTGCATTAGGCGCAAAATCGTAGTGCTGATGGAGAAGTTTCAAGATGCTGACCAGTTGGCTGGCCTCAAGTTGTGTTGGAGTTCCGCCGCCAAAAAAAACCGAGCTGAACCTCCTAGGTGGTAAGCCCGCCCGGTTAATTACGTCTTTACTGAAAACAATTTCAGATTCTAAGTCTTTCAAAAAAGAATCTTGAGTAACTCCGCGCAGTTCTGAAGCGGTGTAGGTGTTGAAATCACAATATCCGCACCGGACTCTGCAGAAGGGAATGTGCAAATAGGCGTGCAGTGTTCGAGAGTTTGCGCCAATCACTGCAGAGCTTGGCAAAGTTCCGTCAGGCGGAGCTGGATCACCACTCGGCAAGGCTGCCATTACTTGCCCTTCTTTTCGCCCTTTTTCTCACCATCTGTAGAAAGTGCGGCGATGAAAGCTTCCTGCGGAACTTCAACTCGACCGACCATCTTCATGCGCTTTTTACCCTCTTTTTGTTTCTCAAGAAGTTTGCGCTTTCGAGAAATGTCACCGCCGTAACACTTTGCCAAAACATCCTTACGCATGGCTCGAATTGATTCACGAGCAATAATGCGAGAGCCAATTGCAGCCTGAATCGGAACCTCGAACTGCTGTCTAGGTATTAGCTCGCGTAGTTTTCCGGTAATCATCACTCCATAGGCGTAGGCCTTATCCTTGTGAACAATTGCGCTAAAGGCATCCACTTGCTCGCCCTGCAAGAGAAGGTCTACTTTAACCAGGTCGCCTTCAGCTAATCCAGCCTCTTCATAATCCAGTGATGCATAGCCTTGAGTTTTGCTCTTAAGTTGATCGAAGAAATCAAAAACGATTTCAGCAAGTGGAAGCGTGTATCTCAGTTGAACCCGATCCTCGCCGAGATACTGCATGTCAATCATTACCCCGCGACGCCCCTGGCAGAGCTCCATGATTACTCCAACGTAATCCTTTGGCGCAAGAATGGTTGCTTTCACGATTGGTTCGAGCACAGTCTTTACCTTGCCGGTTGGGAATTCACTCGGATTTGTCACGGTAATTTCTTTGCCATCATCCATGGTCACCTCGTAAACCACAGACGGTGCCGTGGCAATCAAGTCAAGACCAAATTCGCGCTCAAGTCGCTCTGTGACAATCTCGAGGTGAAGCAAACCCAAGAAACCGCATCGGAACCCAAAACCAAGGGCTACTGAGGTTTCCGGTTCGTAGGCAAGGGCAGCATCACTCAGTTTTAATTTGTCGAGCGCTTCTCGAAGATTCGGATAATCGGAACCATCAATTGGATAAATTCCTGAATAAACCATTGGCAATGGATCTTTGTACCCCTTGAGAGCCTCTGTTGCCGGTTTCTGTGCGTTGGTAACAGTGTCACCAACCTTGGATTGGCGAACATCTTTCACTCCGGTGATTAGGTAGCCAACCTCGCCCACTCCCAAGCCTTTGGTAGGTTCTGGTTCTGGCGACGACACACCGATTTCCAGGAGTTCGTGAACTGCCTTGGTTGACATCATCTGAATGCGTTCTCGAGGAGCCAAACTTCCATCAATCATTCGAACATAAGTGACCACTCCGCGATAGGAATCGTAAACCGAGTCAAAAATCATCGCACGAGCCGGAGCATTTGGATCACCAACTGGATTTGGAATCGTCGCGACGATTTTGTCGAGAAGCGCATCGACACCGACGCCGGTTTTACCAGAAACCCGAAGACAATCTTCAGGGTTTCCGCCGATTAGATTGGCCAATTCTTCAGCATATTTTTCCGGTTGCGCTGCCGGAAGATCAATCTTGTTTAGAACAGGAATGATTTCGAGGTCATTTTCCATGGCCAGGTAAAGGTTTGCCAGGGTCTGTGCTTCAATCCCCTGGGCTGCATCAACCAACAGAACAGCACCCTCGCAGGCAGCTAGGGAGCGTGAAACTTCATAGGTAAAGTCCACGTGACCTGGCGTGTCAATCATGTTCAACGCATAAACCTGACCGTCAACATCCCAGGGCATACGCACTGCTTGGGACTTGATGGTGATGCCTCGCTCACGCTCAATATCCATGCGGTCAAGGTATTGGGCGCGCATAGACCGATCGTCAACCACTCCAGTTAGCTGCAGCATGCGGTCGGCCAAGGTTGATTTACCGTGGTCAATGTGGGCAATGATGCAGAAATTGCGAATTAGGTCGGGGTTGGTCTTAGCCGGCTCTAGGCGGGTTTTAGCGCGTGGCGACAATTTGACCTCAGATTTGATGGATTAAAGGGACCGATTTCGGTTCTTCTAATTGTCGCATACTTGCCCCTAAATGCCTTGCGCTGGTAGTCTTTAACCCGATACGGATGAGTGTCTCCATCCAAATCCCCAAACCTCAAATTCACGAGTGTTCACACGAGCGCTCGAATCAGAAAGTGAAACATGGCAAACATCAAGTCGCAAATCAAGCGAATTGGCACCAACGCTAAGGCAAACGAGCGCAACAAGGCAGTCAAGAGCGAACTCAAGACTGCAATCCGCGCTGCTAAAGAAGCTGTTGCTGCTGGAGACAAGACCAAGGCTGCTGCTGCAGTTGCAGTGGCTTCAAAGAAGCTAGACAAGGCAGTGTCAAAGGGAGTAATCCACAAGAACCAGGCAGCAAACCGCAAGTCGGCTATTGCAAAGAAGTCTGCAGGTCTTAAGTAAAAAATTTTTGAAAAATCCCCGTCGATTAATCGGCGGGGATTTTTTATTCTATGTAGCGATCACGCCCACCGTAGAAACCGGCAGCAGCCTGGACAATTCCAGTGAAAACTATGGCCATGACTCCAGTAGCCCAACTTCCCGTGGCGACTGCAAAGGCACCGATCGCGAACACGCCCACACCAGAGAGCAAATACCCCCAACCTTGACTCATCGCACTTAATACAGTGGTTTTGGATTGACCGTGAGCTCGCGTTGAAATAATCGTCAGCGATAGAGGGAAAGTTGCGGTTTGACCAATTGAAATCAGCACACAACTAATAACGAGCCAAATTGTGTTGTTGGGATCACCGGCTGAGAGAAACAAACTCAAGGAGGTAAAACCACTCATCGATAGAGCAGAGAAGCCGAGTGCAAGCCAGGAAATTGACTTGAGCCTATTCATTACCGGACCTAAGAGCATCGCTGTTGGTATTCCGATTGCTGTGGCCAACCCAAGAAACCCGCCGGCTAATCCCGGATTTACTCCAATCGAAATCAACATGGTTGGTAACCAACTTAGAACTACATAAAAATTCATCGACTGGATGCCAAAGAACAGCAGAGAAGACCAGGCAATTAGCGAGCTGTAAACCGACTTGGTATCAGCCTTGGCTGCATGCGAGGGAATACGAACGTGAGGCTCCGCCTCTTGAACGCGTGGATACCAAAAAACGACCGCTAACAGTGCCGGGATCGCGGTAACTAGCAGCGACATTTCCCATCCGCCAAGGGATTCACTGAGTGGTACAGAAACTGCAGCGGCGATACTTGCGGTAACGGCAAGCATCGTGGTGTAGCCACTTGTTAAGATCACTGTTTGCTTGGGAAAGTCCACGCGTAGAAATGTTGGCAACAAAACGTTGGTAATGGCAATGGCCAAACCAATCAGTAGCGTGCCAATCAACAGAATTGAATAACCAAACCAACTGCGCAAGGCTATTGACACAAATATGATGACCAGCATCAACAAAATCGCTTGATTGAGTCCAAATCTTCGCAATAGCCAAGGTGCGAGAAAAGCACCAGCACCAAAGGTAAATACAGGCGCTGATGCTAGGAGTCCAACTTCGGTTGGCCCTAACTTTAGGGCACCGGTGATTTCATGAAGTAGTGGCCCAATTTGCGCAATTGGTGGTCGCAATATAACTGTGATAAAGAACAGCGCAATCAGAGTAAGAACCACGAGTTTTTTACTCAAAGTGCACCCTTTTTCGATATCAAAATAATTAACTGCTCCAAGTTGTAAATTGGGTCTCGTTTTTCGCCTTTTGCGGCTGCATCTGCGTCTGCCATCGCAATGACGGTGCGTGCCATCCCTTCATCCGTCCAGCCGTTTAGATTTCGGCGAATTTGCTCTAATACCCAAGGTTGCACACCCAAATCACCTGAAGTCACGGAGCGATTACCAAAGGCTTTGGCGTAGCGACGCATTGTGGTGGCCAAGCCCGCGACTATTTGCACCGGATCGGCTCCAGAAGCTAATAGGTGCCTAAGCAGACCGAGAGCCTTGGCAGATTGCCCAGCGATCGCGGCATCGGCAACCTTAAACACAGAGGTTTCTACTCGACCACCGTAGTAGCTGTCAACCAGCTCCTCGCTGATGGTCGAAGACGAGTCCTGCATCAGTTGGGCGCAGGCGGCGGCGAGTTCGGCCAAGTCTTTTTCGAAAGCCTCTTGCAGTGCCTTTATTGCTCCAGAGGTGATTTGCCTTCCCTCGCTTGCAAACTCGGCTGTGATGAATGCTGCACGCTCGGAATCTTTTGTCAATTTTGCACATGGGACTTCGGTCACATTTGGGTTACCGCGCAGAGCATCAAGAAGTTTCTTGCCGCGCACTGACGAGCCATTGTGGATCAAAACCAAGGTAGTTTCATCGCCGAGGGAATCAAGATAAGAAATTCCGTCTTCAATCAACTCATCTGAGCATCGGTCTAGCCCCCGAATGATTACCAATCTCGGTGAAGCGAAAAGAGAAGGGCCGCTGAGATCCTGGAGTTGCCCGCCAGAGTAGTCGGCGGCTTCAATGTCGGTTATTTCAAGATCTGGATTGCCCAAGCGCAGTTGCTCACGAATCGACCTGAGTACCCGCGAAACCAGATATTCCTCGGGGCCAAAAACCAGTAAGACTGGCGCTGGCGTTACCTTACGCCAATCAGCAACCTTTGCCTTACTCACTGGTACAGCCTAACTTGACCCAGTATCACTAATTTGAAAACTCCCGTCGATGTTCTTGAGTGCTATCGAGCCGAGCAAGTCGGTTCTCAATAAAACCGCCCCCGCCCTAGCCAATGCGCCTAGGGTTCGCCTTGTTGGGTGACCGTAGCCATTGTTCGCCCCAACTGAAATTAAGGCGATTTTGGGCTTGAGCCACTCTATGAATTCGGAGTATTGATCGGACGAACCGTGATGGGAAACTTTCATAACCAAAGGCAAATTTCTATCTGTGTACCAAGACCCAAGGTTGCTCGCCAAACGCATTTGACCCTTTTCGCCTATGTCGGCAAGCGTCAACAATTGAAATTTAGGAAACCGGAAAAGCATTGTTACGCTACCGTCGTTAGAGTCATCCGCTTCAATTGCGGTGCGACTTGGTGAAAGAACCTTCCAGGTGATTGAACCTAGTGAACCATGCAAACCCGATTCAGTCTTCCAGGTTGGGATTGCTGCTGCTTCGAGTTGGAGCCTTGAAAGGTCTGCTCCCGGCCTGTCGTCTTCGAAGCTCGTAACCAATGCTCGCCCCACAGAGCGATTAAGAATGGCTCCAGATAAACCATTGACGTGATCGGCATCGAAGTGGGTTAGGACCAGCAAATCTATGCGAGATACTCCAAGTCTGCTCAGACAACTATCAATTTTCTTGTTATCACGTCCGACATCGATAACTGCCACGGAAGCACCATCTCGGATTACGGTGGCGTCGCCTTGCCCAACGTCGCAACTTGATATCTGCCAATCAGGCATTGGCCAAACTGAAGTCCTGACTACTTTATAAAACACATATCCACAACTGGACGCGACTATCACTGCGATTAATGCCAAAGATATGTTGCGGTGATTGGCAGATTTGGAATTTAGCGCATGAAGAGTTAGGCCGATAAGAAAAATTGTAAGAGCGATGCCAACTCCATCTAACCGCCAAGGAACCGTAGCTGCGGGAAGGTCAGCTAACAAGCTAGCAATTTTAGGAATCGGCCAGGCAACTACTGATGCAAGCCAAAACATTGCGCCTGATATCGGCGGACACCAGAAAAAAATAGAAGCAACCAGTCCCAAAATTGTGATTGGAGCAACCAGTGGTTCGCAAAGAAGATTGGCAAGTAGCGAATAGGTTGGTAATCCGCCTTGCAAGCCAAGCAACAGAGGTAGGCAAAATAGTTGTGCCCCAAGACTTACTGCTATCCCCATGGCTAGCAACTTGGGTAACTTTGTTGCCAATTTTTGATACAGCGAAGGTGTCGCGATCAGAATTCCCGCCGTTGCCAGTACCGACAAGGCAAAACCATATTCCCTAGACAAGAGAGGGTTCAGGCAAAGTAAAACAATCACGCTGAGCGCCAAAGCTGAAAGCGGATTGATCTTCTGGCCAATTGAAATTGCGATTAGGACAGCAAGTGCCATAGTTGAAGCCCTAAGCACACTTGGCTGAAAACCCACCAAGAGCACATATGCTGCAAGCGCAGTAATTGAAAGAATCACTCGGATTCGAATGCTAAACCGAGCCAAGAGAAAGTAACTTGCTCCAACCACAATTGCGCAGTTTGCTCCTGATACCGCCATCAGGTGGGTAAGGGAGGTTGTTCTCATGGCAGCTTGAAGTTCATGGCTGACCTGACTGTCATCGCCCAAGGTGAGCCCAAGCACTATCGCCGATGCGTCATTATTCACGCCAATGATGGACCGCGTCAGTAACTTTCGTATTTCAGAAAGTGGATCAAGGCTAAAATCCGAAAAGATTTGCCATTTCGTGGAAGCCAAAACCAGAATGGTTGACGCAAAGCTGACGAGAAGAATCGCACTGGTACCACGCTTTCGAAAAATCAAAGCTGAAGCTACCAAGGCCAATAACGCGGTGAGTATCAGCCAGTTCTGCTGAGTGACGATACCGAAAGTAAAGATCCAAAGATACACCGCTGAAACTATGGTGCTCAAAGAGTGACCTTGGGTTTGATTTGTTGGAACAACTTGGTGCCGATGCCAGATACACTCCGAAGGTCTTCGACTTTCTTGAATCCGCCGTTTGCAATGCGCCAGTCGATAATTCGTGCTGCAAGTGTGGGGCCAACGCCGGGCAATTCTTCAAGCTGCGATTGAGATGCATTGTTGAGAGATATTGCTGAGGATAGAGAGTTGATAAGACCAGGCGCTGCGGCCTGACCCTTCGCGAGTACGAGAATCTGCTCACCATCTCCTATCGGTCTGGCCAAATTGATGCTCGTTTGATCGGCCTTATCGGTAAACCCACCCGCAGCAAAGACAGCCTCAAAAACCCGACTATCAGACGGTAGGTCGTAGATTCCAGGTTTCTGAACTTCGCCAACAACATGCACGTAGCAATCTGGCGGAGCCATGGAAACGGCAGCTTGAGACGCAGCAAGACCGCTAGCGGGTAAAGGTTTAGCTGAATTTAGGCTGTACAAAAGGGCAACTACAACCATGACCGCTAAGCCAATCACAATTACCAGCCGCTTATTGACCAGCTCCCCGCTAGCGATTACCGCTTGTAGTTTGTCTTGAAGAAACCTCACCAAAGCAAACTAAGACTGCCTAACACCAATCTTGGGAGCTCAGCAAAAACTGTTGATAAGTAACTAGTAAGTGGCTATGTTGACAAGTTTTGGCGCTCGAATAATTACGTTAGCCACCTGTTTATCCGCAATTGCGCGAACCACATTTTCTGATGCAAAAGCCTTTTCGCGTAACTCATCCTCGGTAATAGAAACCGAGACTTCAAACTTGTCGCGCAATTTTCCGTCCACTTGAACCACCGCAATAACTGAGCTTTGCACCAGCAAAGACTCGTCTGCTTCCTGCAAACCAGCAAGGGCAACTCCGGGTTGATGTCCGAGTTTTTGCCACATATCTTCGGCGGTGTACGGGGCGAATAGTGAGATTGACTTGGCAACCACCTCGGCTGCTTCACGCACCGCAGGATCGCCCGGACCAGCTTCGCCATCGATTGACTTTCGCAGAGCATTCACAAGCTCCATGACCTTGGCCACACCAACGTTGAACTTGAATCCTTCAATCGCCGGACCAAAGTCTCGCAAGAACGAATGCGTGGCTTTACGAAGCTCTGAGTTGCCAGTCTTGAAATCGACACCCGGTTTTGATGTCACATCGTTTGCAGTGCGCCAGGCTCGGGCCAAAAACTTGGCCGAACCGGCTGGAGAAACATCGGCCCAATCGATGTCATCTTCGGGCGGACCAGCGAAGGCCATAGTAAGGCGAATTGCATCAACCCCGTGCTCATCTAGCTGATCGCTTAGAGCAACCAGGTTGCCGCGCGACTTAGACATAGCCGAACCATTCATTAAGACCATCCCCTGATTCAGCAGACGAGTAAATGGCTCTTCGAAATTAACGTATCCAAGATCATGCAAAACCTTGGTGAAAAAGCGTGCGTAAAGCAAATGCAGAATTGCGTGAGTTACACCACCCACGTACTGATCAACCGGTGCCCACTCATTCGCTGCCTCCTGCGAGAATGCCTCTTCGGTTGAGTTTGGGGATAAGAACCGCAAGAAATACCATGAAGAATCGACAAAGGTATCCATAGTGTCGGTATCGCGCTTTGCGGGCTGTCCACATTTCGGACAATTAACATTGACCCAATCCTCAGCTCCACCTAGCGGTGATGTGCCCTTTGGTTTGAGGTCAAGACCTTCCGCGGAAGGTAATTGAACCGGTAACTGGTCGGCTGGAACCGGGACTTCGCCGCAAGTTTCACAATGAATAATCGGTATTGGAGTACCCCAATAACGTTGACGTGAAATCAACCAGTCGCGCAGGCGGAAATTCTTTGCCGGCTTACCCTTGCCGCGAGCAGACAGTATTTCAATTGCCTTGGCAATCGCGGCATCTTTGGTCAAACCATTTAGTTCACCGGAGTTGACCATTACTCCATCGCCTGCGGTAGGAGCTCCAATTTCATTTGGATCGCCCTCACCGGTATCGACCACCATGCGCACCGGTAAATTAAAGGCTTTGGCAAATTCGAAATCTCGCTGGTCGTGCGCTGGTACCGCCATGATGGCGCCAGTTCCGTAGTCTGCGAGCACGTAGTCGGCCGCCCAAATCGGGATGCGCTCCCCATTAATTGGATTTACTGCGAAAACACCAAGCTCGACACCGGTCTTCTTTCGGTCGGTAGCGAGCCGCTCAATATCATTGGACTTCTTAACCTGCTCTAGGTAGTCCTGGAACTTAGCTCGCACCTCTGGCGTTGCCATGGATGCAAGTTCGGCTGCCAGGTCGCTATCGGCGGCAACCACCATAAAGGTCGCGCCAAACAATGTGTCTGGTCGTGTCGTGTAAACCGTGATTGGATTGCTCCGACCCTCAACTTCAAACTCAACTTCTGCGCCAACAGAGCGACCGATCCAGTTACGCTGCATTGTCAAAACTTTTGCCGGCCAGTTGCCCTCCAGCGTGTCAAGGTCATCGAGCAGGCGATCGGCATATTCCGTGACCTTGAAGTACCACTGAGTAAGAGCCTTCTTAGTGACCACACTGTCGCAGCGCTCACACAATCCAGCCACGACCTGCTCATTAGCCAGAACGGTTTGACAGCTCGGACACCAATTTACGTTTGAGTTTTTGCGGTAAGCCAAACCCTTGTTGTAAAACTCTAGGAAAAGCCACTGGTTCCAGCGATAGTAAATCGGATCGCTGGTTACGATTACGCGGTCCCAATCAAAGGAACAGGCGTAGCGTCGCATCGAGGCTTTCTGCTGGGCAATATTGTCGTAGGTCCAACCCTTAGGGTCAAGGCCACGCTTAATAGCGGCATTCTCAGCAGGAAGACCAAATGAATCCCAGCCGATTGGGTGCATCACGTTGAAGCCCTTTTGAACCCAATATCGTGAAATTACGTCGCCGAGCGCATACGCCTCAGCATGACCCATGTGCAAATCGCCGGATGGGTAGGGAAACATGTCAAGTACGTATTTCTTCGGGCGCGGATCGCCAGCTAACCCCGAGTTGAACGGCCGTAGTTCATCCCAGACCGGTAACCAGCGGTCTTGGATTGCGAATACGTCGTACTCGGATTGGTTTTGAAGCTCAGACATTCTTATAAGGTTACCAATTGACCCAAGGGTCACGGGCTTGCAAGGCCTGTAAAAGCGCTCCCGCCTTTACCTTGGTTTCTTGAAGTTCCTCGGTCGGCACCGAATCAATAGTGATTCCACCGCCAACCCCGATAGTTGCCCTGCCATCGGAAACAATCACTGAGCGAATTGTCATTCCGAACTCGGCCACGCCCCCGTGAGTCAGATAACCAACGATGCCAGAATAAGCGCCTCGCGGACCACCTTCAAGTTCACCAATAAGTTCCATGGCACGCTGCTTAGGCGCTCCTGTCATCGAGCCGCCAGGGAAAGCAGACTTGAGCGCATCTATTGCAGTCAGGCCATCTGCCAGCTCGGCCCCAATGGTGCTCACCAGTTGATGCACTGTCGCATAGGTTTCCACTTCAAATAATCTAGGCACTTGAACTGAATCTGGTTTTGCCACTCGGCCAAAATCATTTCGCATCAGGTCGACAATCATCAAATTTTCAGCACGTTCTTTTTCATTATTTTTAAGCTCAGTTGATATTGCTAAATCTTGTTCAGCATCTTTTCCACGTGGCCTAGTGCCTTTGATTGGTTTAGAAGAAATAACCCTGTCGCGAGAAACTTTTAGAAATTGTTCGGGCGAACAGCAAATAACGGCATCGCCGCCAATACGAAGAAAAGTGGAAAACGGTGCCGGGTTGCTTTCTCGAAGCTGCAGGAAAGTTAGCAGGGCATCGCCAGATATATCCATAGTAATTTCGTTGGTTAGACATAGTTGATACACATCTCCGGCAGCAATATGCTGCTGCGCATTTTCAATAAGTAATAAGTAGTCTTCAGCCGAATGACGAACCTTGGCATTTTTTGAAATTAACGGAGAGTGTTTAAGACGATACATAGCTTGCTCTCCGCCGCTAACCCCTATGCGAAGTAGTGCCGCGTGGTGCCAATACTCAAACTTCTCTTCAGTTTCAAAATCACCGATGAAGTAAATTTGACCGCCATCATGATCGAGCACCAACGCCCGATCTACGTGTAAAAAATCGCTGCTGCCGTCGTAGTTTATTTTTCCAACGTAGCCAGGACGAAAATCAAACGGTAAAGCAATTTCTTCAACAGCCTTTAGCTCATCGGCTAGCCAGTCAAAATCAGCCCGGCTCACTACCTTGGTTGATGCTCCCATTACGCTAAATCGCTCAGTGGGATGGGTCTGCCGATCAAGCCAAAAGGCATTGGCGTCGTTGGCGTGCAATCCAACAAAAAGGTCAGCCGGATGCACCCAACCCTTGAGCGTGGAAACGAAGAGTGGCACGCCTATTAGATTAGACAACAGAGACGGAGGTGGCTAATGACCAATCAACTACTGCAGTTCAGCGAGTCTTGGTTTACTGAGGTGCCGCCAAGTCTGGAGACCGAACTTGCCGTAGCCGACAGCTGGCTGGTTGAAGACGGACGCTGTCGCAGTCTTCAGGCTCATTTTGACCGCTTCAGAACCTGGACTGAAACCCAGTCGCCCGCCTCTGCAGCCCAGCTGACAGACTTCTTTGCTGCCGTCACCAAGGCGATTCCAACGGATGGGCGATGGTTTCCTCGAATCGAACTTCATCGAGAACAACCAATCGGTAAGCAATTGCACCTCAGGCTTCGCGAATCTCCGGAACAACTTGGCAACGCGATTCTCTGGACGTTTGGCGAACCGGATCCTCGGACTCAGGCGCAGATTAAGGGACCGGACTTAAGCCTTGGCATGCAACTTCGACGTCGAGCCAATATCATGGGAGCCGATGAAGCTGTTATTTTGGACAGTGCCGGATTTATCTGCGAGGGTGCGCTGTCTGCTTTAGTTTGGTGGCGAGGAAATGTGCTTTGTGCACCAAACGATGATACAGCTTGGTTAGATAGCATTACTCGCCGTGAAATTTTCGCTATTGCCGAGCAAATGGGGCTGACCACCCGCACTGAAAAAGTTAAACCCGCCGATCTGGTCGAAACCGAAGTATGGATACTCTCTAGCCTGCAGGGAATTCGCCCGGTGGTTGATTGGTTGGAACTTGGTGGGCCACTAGCAATCCCTACGCATGTGGAATCATTCAACAAGCGGCTTCGACTTCTCAGCTCTTCGATTAGGTAATCAGAACTTATGTGTGGACGATTTGTTGTAGCAAAAACTTCATCCGAGATTATGAAGATATTCGAAGTAGATGAAATTATTGGCGAGCAGCCTGGTGTGAGCTATAACGTTGCACCAACTCATCAGATTTCAATAATTGTGGAACGGCCTGATCAGAAAGCTCAAGACGGTTCCCCACTTGGTGAACTTCATCGAGAAATGTATTCTGCGCGATGGGGCTTGGTGCCCCGCTGGAGCAAGGATGGCCCAGCAAATTCCTCTCCGTTGATTAACGGGCGCATCGAGAGCATTCTTGAAAAGCCTTCTTTCAGGGAATCTGTTGCTCGTCGTCGCTGTGTGATTCCAGCTTCGGGTTATTACGAATGGCACGTTGCCGAGGATGGAAGCAAGCAACCGTTTTACATTTCTGCCGGACCGGATGGCATGCTCGCCCTTGCTGGGCTCTACGAATGGTGGCGCAATCCGAGTAAAGCTGAGAATGACCCGACCCGCTGGCTGCTTTCGGCCACCACCTTGACCAAGGACACCGCTCCTGATCTAGCCCACATCCACGACCGTAATCCGGTGCTACTGAGTCCGGAAACCCTTGACGCCTGGATTGACCCGCATAATCTCGGCGATCTTGACCTGTTAAGAGCGGTGGCCGGTGAGAGCGATTTGGTAGCTGGTGAGGTGGAGTTTCACCGGGTCGATAATGCGGTCGGCTCTGTCAAGAACAACAGCCCTGAGTTGATTCTCCCTTTATAAATCAAGCATTTGGGCAACCTTCAACCAATGGTTGAGCTCGCCACGCCGTAGCAATTTGCTTTGTCGGTGGTGACTCCTACATTCTTAACATTCGAACATTTGTTCGAATTTTTTGAGGGTGGGAAGGGGTCTGAAATGACTCGAATCGATGAATTAGTCGAGGTTGCGGTGAACCCAAACGGTGAGCCAATTGGCTTCAGCTGGCGCAATGGTGCCTACCTAGTGCTCAGCAAACCGGTGCGCTGGTTTGCCAGAAGAGAGTGGTGGGTTGAATCGGCCAGAGTGCAGCGCGGCATTGGATCCGGCGTGCTCGAGGTAGAGATGTGGCGACTAGTAGCTCAAAACCAAATTGCTTCAAGAGAGAACGAAAAGAACCAATTTGAACTAATCCACAATATTGTTGACGATAAAAATATCTGGAAGCTCAGCCGTATTTACTAATGTCGTTCGTTCACCTACACGTGGCGTCAGCATTCTCAGCGCACTACGGTGTTACCAGGCCAGAGCTGCTCGCAGAAGCTGCGGCTTCGCTTGGAATGAATGCACTGGCCATTACTGATCGCGACGGGCTATATGGTGCGGTGAAACATATTGGTGCTTGTCAAACCTTAGGTATCTCGCCAATTATCGGAGTTGAACTTTCTGTAGTTGATGATGAGGGCGCACCACTAGCCCGTTGCGCAATCATCGCCCGCGGCCACGACAACGGAGTTGGCTGGTCGACCCTGTGTTCGATAGTTTCGGCAGCTCACGGCTACAACATAAAAGCCGCGCTAACTAATCGTGGACGCAAGCAAGATCGCATCGCAATTCGTCGCGGTGAGTTAGCAAAAATAATTGGCGAGACCCTCGGAGCCTGCACGGTATTGCTCGGCAATGACAGTGATGTTGGCAGAGGTGCTTTACAAGGCACGCGTGAAGAAGCGATGCAGTTACTAAAACCTTGGCAAGAACTATTCGCAATTCCAAATTCACTTGCGATTGAAATTACTACCCTGCTAACCGAACCGGGTAGTGAACATTCGGTGATGCAAGCCAGTCGTATGCTGCAGTTAGCCGATGCCGTAGGTTTACCAGCAGTGCTCACCAATGCCGTGCGTTACCTAACCCCAGATGACGCAGTCACCGCCGATGTTCTGGATGCCGCCCGATTTTTGGAGCCACTGGGTTTTTTTCAAACCCAACCCAATGCTCAGGCCTGGCTAAAACCAGCGGGCCTCATGCTCGCGATTGCCAATGAAGTTGCCGGCGATAGCAATAGAGCGAGGCAGCTTGTTGAAGAAACCGAGATGCTGGCTAATCGTTTTCGGCTCGAGCCGGTATCGGATTGCGGATGGGGAAAGCCGAAAACCCCAGAGAAGTCTTCGCTCGGGATTGACGGCAACCCCTTTGAGGTGCTCTGGCAAAAGGCCGAGGCGGGTGTTGGCTGGCGCTATCCGGGGATATCCGCAAAAGAACTAGCCAGAGTTCAGCATCGGCTTAACCAAGAGTTAATCACCATCAACCAACTGGGCTTCGCGACCTATTTTTTGACCGTAGCCGATGTGGCCCAGATGAT
>JACCDN011229619.1_pt1 | contig 90268 bp, 81 predicted proteins | sample 7441691 | NCBI WGS metagenome assembly JACCDN01 (sample SAMN15323439, study PRJNA562643) | freshwater metagenome | isolation source: river surface water | place: USA:Blue River Watershed | collected 2017-08-16 | reverse complement strand
TGTTTTCAAGTGCGTTTACCATTTTGTTTTTGTTTTGGTCTTCGACCCTGATTTTGAAAAAGTTGGTTGCATCCTATACAGATACAGCCAAAGATAACAGCATCATGATTCTTGGGGCATCTTTCATAGGCGCTCTTGCCTTCACTTTTTCGGATAGTTTTTGGTTCAATGCCGTAGAAGCCGAAGTGTATGCCATGGCGACACTCTTGATTGCATTGCTTTTATGGCTCGGATTGAGATGGGAACAAGACATGGATCAGCCGCGAGGAAATCGATGGTTATTGTTGATCAGTTTGATCATCGGATTGTCTTTTGGAGTACATTTCATGGCGTTATTAACCATTCCGTCTATTGGATTTTTATACTACTTCAAAAATTATAAAACCGTTACCATTAAAAGTTTTGTGATTGCAAATGTGATCATTGTAGCCATATTATTGTTCATTTTCAAATTACTACTTCCTTATGCTTTGGCCTTTTTCGGGAAAACCGAAATCTTTATGGTGAACAGTTTGGGATTGCCTTTTGACTCGGGAAGTATTTTTGCTTTGATCGTAATTATTGCCTTTTTCATTTATGCATTGAAATACACCAAACAGAAAGGGCATCCCTTTTTTAATACGATCTTGCTTTGCATTCTTTTTGTCTTAATTGGTTTTTCTACGTGGATGATGTTACCCATTCGCGCCAATGCAAATACGCCTATCAACGAGAACAAACCATCCGATGCAGCCGAAGTATTGGCGTATTATAACAGGGAGCAATATGGAGTAAATCCATTGTTTTATGGTCCGCAGTTCACAGATGAGTTTGCTGGTTTGGATCCAAATAATCCGTATTTAGACAAAGCGCCAAACTACGAAAGAGATTACAAAACCGGTAAATATGTGATTGTAAATGATTACATCAAAGCCGAACAAAATACAGATGATGCACACAAAGCATTGTTGCCTAGAATGTGGAGTACAGAACACGTAAAAGGGTACATCAATTTTTGTGGCGTTCCCAAATTTGAAATCAAACCAGAATATGCAGGAGAAAAAGAACTGATTGAAATTGTTGCCGAATTTAGAGATGCATATGCTTCTAAAAAAATTGACAACGATGATTACATTACCTTTTTAAGAAAATTTGGTCAGTATTTGGATGTTCAAAAACCTTCGTTTATAGACAATATTAGTTTCATGATCGAGTACCAATTTGGTTACATGTACGGTCGTTATTTGTTGTGGAATTTTGTAGGAAGACAAAACGACAACCAAGGCCGTTATGATAATCTAGATGGTAATTGGATGAGTGGAATTAAATTTATCGATGAACTTCATTTAGGTTCGCAAGATAATTTACCATCAGACGTGCTGAATAACAAAGGGAGAAATTTTTATTACTTCCTGCCTTTTATTCTCGGATTGATAGGTTTGATGTACCATGCTCAAAGGGATTTAAAAAGTTTTTATGTGCTTGTTGCCTTGTTTTTATTTACAGGGTTAGCCTTAAAAATTTACTTGAACGAGCGTCCTTTCGAACCAAGAGAACGCGACTATGCTCTTGTTGGATCGTTCTATGTATTTGCTATTTGGATTGGTTTTGGAGTATATGCTATTTACGAAATTGTAAAAGAAAAATTAGCGCCAAAAATTGCAGGCCCTATTGTACTCGTCGTTTCATTATTGGCTGTTCCTAGCGTGATGGCATTCCAAAATTGGGATGATCATGATCGTTCTGGAAAATACACTGCTATTGCAATGGCGAAGCAATACTTAGATTCGTGTGCGCCCAATGCTATTTTATATACGATTGGAGATAACGACACCTTCCCGCTATGGTATGCTCAAGAAATTGAAGGATATAGAACCGATGTAAAATTATGTTGTACCAGTTTGTTGATGACCGATTGGTATATTGATCAAATGAAAAACAAAACCTATGATTCGGAAGGTCTTGATATTACTTTTGAACACAACCAATACGTGGGAGACAATAGAGACGGAATATTGTTTAGCAAACAAACAGAGAACCGTTGGGATCTGAAGAGTTTTATCGCATTTGCAAAAAGCGAAACCAATTTAGTTGAAATGGAAAGCGGAAAAATGCTGCATTATCTTCCAACGAATAAAGTAAGAATTCCTATTGATAAAGCGCAAATCATCAAAAATAAAGTAGTCAATTCGAAATTCAATGATTCGATTGTACCGTATATTGATATCGATATCTCAGGAAGTGTATTGTACAAAAACCGACTCATCATGTTGGATGTTTTAGCAAATAACAACTGGAAACGACCTATTTATTTTAGCCCTGGAAGCTTTGGAGACGACGATTATCTTTGGATGAAAGATTACCTTCAATTGGATGGAATGGTGTATAAATTAGTTCCGGTTAAAACACCTTACAACGAAGATAATTATCCAGATATGGGTCAGATCGATACCGATAAAATGTATGCTACCGTAATGAAATTTGATTGGGGTAATGGAGAAAGCACAAAAATTTACCACGATCCAGAAACGCGTAAAAACAGCATCTCAACGCGTAATAATTTATCAAGATTGATGTATGCTTTGATTGATGAAGGACAAAATGACAAAGCCAAAAAAATTATTGATTTGGCCATCAACAAAACTCCTTTAGAATACTATGGTTATTACTCAACTTTGAATGCGTTGGCAGACGGATATTACAAAGTAGGCGAAAAAGAAAAAGCAAGACAACTCTTAGATAAAATAATGAAAAAATACCAAGAGAATATAGGGTATTATAAAACGTTTAAACCATCAGAACAAATTCATTTAACTTCTGATATCATGACCGATCTTTACCATTACAAAAACTTACTAAAAGTAATGAAGGATAATAAAGACACGGCCTATTATTTAAAAAACAAAGCAACCTACAATTCGTACAATAAAATGTTTGAACAGTATGGTGGCGAAGAAGAATAATATTCACTTATTTGAGTGCCAATTGGAAACAATTGGCACTTTTTTTATATGATCCAATCAATTCACTTTTTATTAAAAAAAATCTATCCAAAATTTGTCTGGGAACTTCCCAATGATGAAAAAAAAATCTATTTGACTTTTGACGACGGTCCTATTCCAGAAATTACCGAATGGGTGTTAAGTGTGTTAAAAGAATACAATGCGAAAGCTACTTTTTTTTGTATTGGAGAAAATGTGCAAAAACACCCAGCAGAATTTCAAAAAATTTTATATGACGGTCATGCTATAGGAAACCACACGTTCAATCATTTAAACGGATGGAAAACGACGAATAATGACTATTTAGAAAATGTGGAAAGATGCAAGATTGAATTGGAAAAGCGGGGGTGCCAAACCCAATTATTTCGCCCACCTTATGGTAAAATAAAAACAGCACAATCGAAAAAAGTAGCACAACTTGGTTATAAAATAGTGATGTGGGATATCATTAGTAAGGATTATGATAAAAACACATCAAAAGAGGCATGTGTCAACAATGTACTGAACGCAATCAAACCCGGGAGTATCATTGTAATGCACGACAGTATCAAGGCATTTTCTAAGGTAGAACATGCGTTGCCTATTGTATTAAAAAAGTTATCAGAAAAAGGATATACTTTCGAAAAACTATCCTAAACTTGCTCTTGAACCAATGTGATGATTGAATTAGCATCTAATTCACCAGACTGTCTCCAAACCATTTGACCATTTTTGTAAATCATCAAGGTTGGAAGGCCTTTGATTTTTAGTGCTTCTGCAAGTTCTTTGTTTTTATCCACATCAATTTTTATCACTTTAGCTTTGTCTCCAAGAGCGGCTGCTACGTGTTTAATTACTGGATGCATCGATACTGATGATTCATTCCACTCGGTGTAAAAGTCAATTAACACAGGGATTTGAGCACTAATAAGTTCACCAAATTTTGACATAAAACCAAAATATTTTAATTCTTTTTCTATTTAAAAAGAAATATTATAATACAAATGTAGTATTTTTAACTAATTATACTACAAAATTACCTTTTTTTAGTTCAATAACTGTTATTTCAGGCATTATTCCAACTCTTCCAGGATAGGCATGAAAACCAAATCCTCTGTTTACATAAACGTAACGCCCATTGTTTTCGTATAAACCTGCCCATTGCTTGTAAATATACTGGATGGGACTCCATTGTATAATTCCTGGGATTTCTATACCAAATTGCATGCCATGTGTATGGCCTGACAAGGTTAAATGAAAATGCTTTGGATGATTTTTTAATTCATGTTCCCAATGACTCGGATCGTGACTCATCACTATTTTAAAATCCTCTTTTGCTAGATCTTGAGTAGCTTTATTGATATCCCCTGCTTTTTTAAAATTATGTCCCCAATTTTCTACTCCCACAAGTGCTATTTCAGCAGCTCCTTTTTTTATTTTTACGGACTCGTTCAATAATAAGTTGAAATCAATGTCGCCATACAAGTTTTTGATGGCTTTGAAGTTTTCGTCTTTTTCTGCTTGTGAAGGCCATGAAATATATTCTCCATAATCGTGATTACCTAAAACTGAAAATTTACCAAAGGGATGCGTTTGAATTTGTTTGAAAGTATCGATCCACGGATGCATTTCTTTAGCATGTGTATTCACAATGTCGCCGGTAAACAAAATCATGTCCGAATTTTGCTGATTAACCAAGTCTATTGCGTACTGAATTTTTTCAGGATCATCAAAACTACCACTGTGAACATCAGAGATTTGGGTGATCGTAAAACCATCAAAATCATCTGGTAAATCGGGAAAAAAGACCGTTTGTTTGATGACTTTATAATTGTATTTCCCCAAAGTCATTCCATAAATTAGAGAACTAAAAGGAATGGCCGCAAGACCCAATGCAATTTGGCTGATGAATTTTCGTCTTTCTGGAAAATAAGCAACATCCTCATTATAATAACTAAAGTAGTTTTTGGTTGCTACGACCAATCTAAAAACATCCTCGAGCATCAATACTAGGGTAATGATCATTTTTGGAACCAACACCAACAACAGAGCACCCATAGTAAGCATGGTCATGTGGGTTTGTCCAATACTTCGGTCAAATTTAGAGGCTTGGTATGCAATAAAAAGAATAGCACTTGCCGAGACGAGGATATACGCCCATAGCACCCAGCGTGTTTTCGTATAGGTTTTTACCGCTTGAAAAGCATATAATTCAATAATTGAAATGATCACGATAAGAAATACCCAACGAAACATATAGTATAATTTAATGGCAAAATAACGAAGAAACCAATCTAGTTGTAACCTTTTTAGGGTTTATTTAAGATTTGTTATTCTTTCGTAACAATCTGCATGGTTTCTGTTGAGATTTGTTTTAACAAAACTTTTTTCCCGTTTTCAACTGTTTGAGATGCTTTTTCATCAAAATGTCTGATGGTGTAAAGGGTTACATTTTCTTCAAAATCCAATTTGAATTTTTTAGCCAAAACAGGTTTCAATTCGTTAAAATTTCCAAATTTATCTTCAAGACAAACCGAAAAGCTAATCGCTGAATTTTGAATCAAACTCACTTTCATTTTATATTGATGGAACAGACCAAAAATCTCGCTGATGTTTTCTTCCATGATGAATGAAAAATCGATTGAAGCCAAGGATAAGAGTAGTTGGTTTTTCTTTACGATAAAACACGAGGTTTGTGGCTCCAATGTTTTTCCGCGAGAAACACTTGTTCCAGGAAGTAACGGATTGATAAACGATTTCACAAAAAGTGGAATTTCCTTTTTCTGAAGCGGTTGTAAGGTTTTTGGGTGAATGACCGTTGCGCCATAAAATGCCAATTCGATGGCTTCACGATACGAAATTTGGTTCAAAAGAATCGCGTTTTCAAAAAACCTTGGGTCCGCATTCATCACGCCGGGAACGTCTTTCCAAATTGTCACACTTTCGGCGCTTAGGCAATAGGCAAATATGGCAGCTGTATAATCAGAGCCCTCTCTTCCCAAAGTAGTTGTAAAGCTATTGCTGTCAGAACCTAAAAATCCTTGTGTAATACTAATGCTTTTTTTATCAACTCCTTTTGCTATCAGATTTTGGGTAATTTCCCAATCTACTATTGCGTCCCTGTAGGTCGTATCCGTTTTGATGAAATTTCTCACGTCTAACCAGGTGTTTTTTAATCCAATTTCATTGAAATAATGACTTACGATTGTGGTTGAAATTAATTCGCCAAAACTTACAATTTGATCGTACACAAAATTGTAGTTGGGTGATTTATTACTTCGAATAAAATACTCTAAGTCAGCAAAAAGACTGTTTACTGCAAAGAAAGCATCATTGGATTCGTCTTCAAACAATTCCAATAATATTTGAAGGTGGTATTTTTTTACTTCTTGAATTGAAGCTTGTAACTCATTGGACTTGTTAAAATAGTTTTTGATGACTTCTTCAAGTGCATTGGTTGTTTTTCCCATGGCAGAAATGACCATTAGTACATTTTCATTGCCTGCGGTAGTAACTACATGGGCTACATTTTTTATTCCTTCAGCATCTTTTACCGATGCACCTCCAAATTTGAATACTTTCATTTTTATCTTACTTATTTAGGAATTATTTGATTTGCTTTTGCTCTCTAAAAAAAAGGCGATGCCATTTTCATCCATTTGAACTACTCGCCAGTCTTCTAAAATTTTCGCTCCCGATTTTACATAAAAATCAACTGCTGGAGTGTTCCAATCGAGTACATTCCATTCTATTCTTCGAACCTGGTCTTTTTTACCTTGGTTGATGACTGCATGGTACAATGCCGATCCAGCTCCGGTACCTCTATGACTTTCTTTTACAATCAAATCTTCTAAGTGGATGGTTTTGCCTTTCCAGGTAGAATAACGATAATAATACAAAGCGATTCCTATAATTTCGGCATTCACTTCAGCTACAAAGGTATAAAACAAAGGATTATCACCAAACCCATCTCGAACTAAATCAGCTGCTGTGATGACAACCGCATGAGGTTCTTTTTCAAAAATGGCAAGTTCCATAATCAATTCAAGCACTTTTGGCATGTCCTCTTGGTTCGCTTTTCTAATAATCATTTCTAACGTATTGGTTTGTTTCCGATTGCAAATATAATCAGAAGTTTAAGATTATTTATGTTTGGTATTTGACAAAAAAAACGATATTTGCAAATCAACTACAACGATTTCGTAATGAACACAAACAACAGAACTTTAGGAGAGTTTATCATCGAAAACCAGAACGATTTTCAATATTCAACAGGGGAATTATCCCGAATAATTAATTCGATCCGATTGGCTGCAAAAGTGGTGAATTATAAAGTAAACAAGGCAGGTCTAGTTGACATTGTGGGTGCTGCTGGAGAACAAAACATCCAGGGTGAAGACCAACAAAAGTTAGACGTGTATGCCAATGAAGTTTTTATCCAAACGCTGATCAATCGAGAAATTGTGTGCGGAATAGCTTCTGAAGAAAACGACGATTTTATTACCGTGGCCGGTAGTGATCATAGCCACAACAATAAATATGTGGTGTTGATGGATCCACTGGACGGCTCGTCCAACATTGACGTGAATGTGTCGGTAGGAACTATTTTTTCAGTTTTTAGACGTGTGACTCCTCTTGGAACACCTGTTCAAATGGAAGATTTTTTGCAAAAAGGGATTTTTCAAGTCGCAGCGGGTTATGTTATTTATGGTACCTCTACCATGCTGGTGTATACTACAGGTCATGGGGTTAATGGTTTTACATTGAATCCAGCGATCGGAACATTTTATTTGTCACATCCCAACATGCAGTACAGTAAAGACGGATCGATTTATTCTATCAATGAAGGAAATTATGTTCATTTTCCTCAAGGAGTAAAAAATTACCTCAAATATTGCCAATTGGAAGAAGGGGATCGTCCGTATACTTCGCGCTACATTGGAAGTTTGGTTTCGGATATCCATCGAAACATGATCAAAGGAGGTATTTATATCTATCCAACCAGTTCCAAAGCACCCAAAGGGAAATTACGTCTTTTGTATGAGTGCAACCCAATGGCATTTATAACAGAACAAGCGGGTGGCAAAGCATCTGACGGATACAAAAGAATTATGGAGATTGAACCCACAGAACTACATCAACGGGTTCCGTTTTTTTGTGGAAGTTACCACATGGTTACCAAAGCAGAAGAATTTATGCAAGCAAGTACATAAAAAAAAGGGCTCACATTGGAGCCCTTTTTTTATTATTTATTCATGTGTGTCATTTCGTACACAAAGGTTTCTGCATCTACGTTTAATACCAATAATGACATTGCTTTGTCTACTATAAAGGTTACGTTTCCAGGGGTAAAACCTAATGCTAAAGCAAATTTGGTCAGTACCTCTTTTTGTTTTGGTCCTAATACATGATCCACATAAACCATACGTGCTAAATCATACAAACGCTCTAAACGTTGTGAATGTAAGTAAGGAGGATTGATTGGATATTTGGCTGGATTTTCCAAAATTTCTTCGTATTCTGCTGTTGATATTTCCAATCGAACGGCTAACTTATCTAAAAATTCTTTTTCTTCTTTGCTTAGATTACCATCAGCAAAAGCTACACGAACAATCGCAGAAAAATGACTTTTATTTCTACTTTTAAATTCGCTATCAAATAAATCTGAAAATGACATAATGTGTATTTTTTATGCAAATATAATTCTATTTCAAGATTAAATCAAATTCCAAAACCATCATTTTAAAAATAAATTGTAAGTTTACATTGCAAATTATTAATTGTATTACCATGCAGGATTTTTGGGTATTCTTTAAAATTGGACTTCATCATGTGCTCGACATTAATGGATATGATCACGTGTTGTTTTTAATGGCATTGACTGTTCCTTATGTAATCAAAGATTGGAAACGCATCTTGATATTGGTTACCGTTTTTACGGTTGGTCATTCACTTGCATTGCTGCTTTCTGTTTTTAATTTTATTACAGTAAATGCTAATTTGGTCGAGTTTGTGATACCTATTACTATTTTGCTAACAGCACTTTATAATTTAAGTACTGCCGGTAAACCTGCTCAAAAGGAACCAATTAATTTTGTATCAATTACGACCCTCTTTTTCGGAATCATTCATGGCTTAGGGTTTTCCAATTATTTTAAAACCATTTTGTTTGGCGATGCCTTAGACAAATTACCCAATTTGTTTGAATTTGCCATGGGGATCGAAGCTGCACAAATTATTGTAGTACTTTCTGTTTTACTCTTGTCCTTTGTTGTTCAAACATTATTCAAATTCAACAGGCGTGATTTTGCACTGACCACTTCGGCATTTGTGATCGGTGTAGTGGTACCCATCATCATTGAAAATCCGTTTTGGAAAAAATAATATTATTTTCATAATTCTAGAACCTTAAGAGTGCTTATATTTGCTGAAACAACTCAATTTAGTTTCTCTTTTCCCAATCATTAACATGAATTCAAAAAAACAATCTAAATACGATAAAGCTTACTTGCGAATTGCTTCCGAATGGAGTAAGCTTTCCTATTGCAAACGAAAACAAGTAGGAGCGATTATCGTTCGCGATCGCATGATTATTTCTGACGGATACAACGGCACCCCCTCTGGATTTGAAAATTGTTGTGAAGATAATGACGGACTTACCCACTGGTATGTGCTTCACGCTGAAGCCAATGCAATCTTAAAAGTAGCCCATTCTACCCAAACCTGTGAAAATGCTACGTTGTACATTACCCTTTCACCCTGTAAGGAATGCAGTAAATTGATACACCAATCGGGAATCAAAAGAGTGGTTTATCAACATGGGTACAAAGATACATCGGGTATTGATTTTCTTGAAAAAGCAGGTGTAGCCTTAGAACAAATAGCAGAATTGGATTAAAGAATCAGCGAATCACATGCTAAAAATCGAAAAAACTTACATTCCCTTATTTGTCATTCTATTCGTAACTTTTGGAATTGTAATTGGAAAATTCTGGGGTTCTGATTCAATTAATGACAACTCCAATCCCTACAAATCGAAACTCAACAAACTGATTAATTTTATTGAAAGTGACTATGTAGATGAGGTCAAAACCGATTCGATTGTAGATGTCACCCTAACCAATATTTTAGCAAGTTTAGACCCACATTCCATTTATCTTCCTGCCGAAGACCAAGAATTGGTAGCCGAAGAAATGCAAGGAGATTTTGTGGGCATAGGTGTTTATTTTTATTCCTTTAATGATTCGATAGCCGTTGTAAAATCAATTGAAAACGGTCCTGCAAAAAAAGCCGGAATAATGGAAGGCGATCGAATTTTATATGCCAATAACACCAAATTATTCGGAAAAAAAATCGACACAGAATTGGTTTTTAGCAAGTTAAAAGGAGAAATAGATTCGGAGGTAAAATTGACTATTTATCGAAGATCCACTAAAAAGATCTTCAAAGTAACACTGAAAAGGGCTAGTATTCCACTGAAAAGCGTTGATATTGGTACCTTATTGAATTCAAAAACAGGTTACATCAAAATCAATCGATTTGCCGAAAATACCGCAAAAGAATTTCACGAGGAATTGGTTCGGTTAAAACTAAAAGGAATTACCTCATTGGTCATCGATTTAAGAGAAAATGGCGGAGGCTTGATGGATGTTTGTAATGAAATAGCCGATGAACTGTTGGCCGATCAGGAATTGATTGTTTTCACAAAAAATAAAAAAGGAACGATCGAAAAATCATTTGCTACTGATAAAGGTGATTTTGAAACCGGAAATGTATCGATTTTAATAGACGAAAATTCAGCTTCAGCTAGCGAAATATTAGCAGGAGCTATTCAAGATAACGATCGGGGTCTAGTGTATGGGCGCCGTTCATTTGGAAAAGGATTAGTGCAGCAGGAAATGAATTTTGAAGATGGTTCGGCAGTTCGATTGACAACGGCGCGTTATTACACCCCAAGCGGTCGATCTATCCAAAAACCCTATGTGAAAGGGGACAGCGAATCGTATTATGATGAGAGTTATCAAAGATGGGATAGTGGTGAGTTGTATCAAAAAGACAAAATAAAAATTGCCGATTCTCTAAAATTTAAAACCAAAAAAGGGCGAATAGTATACGGCGGCGGCGGAATCATCCCCGATGTGTTTGTACCTATGGAAGCCCTTCAAGGAGAGGAAAATTTAGAAGCTATATTGCAATCTGGGGTACTAAGCCATTTTGTTTTTGAACAATTGGACACAAAAAGGAAGGATTACAAAAAAATGTCATTTGAAGAATTTAAAAGCAAATCTAAATCTCAGAATTTTTTGCCTGCCTTCGAAAAATACCTCAGAAAATTAGAATTTGAAACGACCGTACTGAAAAGTAAATCGGTTGTCAATAGATACGTCATGGCCGAATTTGCCAGACAATTATTTTCAGATACGGATTATTACAAAGTACTTATTGAGGGAGATAAAATGATTCAAGAAGTGTTGAAGAAACAGGTAAAATAATTTATTTTTTTATTGAATCATGACTTTGAGCCGGTACATGATCGTTCCATACAGTCAAAATATCAGTAGCGACCGCAGCACCCGAACCAGCAGCAATACTTAATTGACTTCGCCATCCAGCCAAGGTTCCAGCTACATAAATTCCTTCTGTTACCAAGTGATCTTCATTGATTAATTGGATCCTATTTTTGGTTGCTAATGCTTTTTTATGCGGAATCACAAATTGCATCAAGCCTTCTATTGCAATGGTATTGGAGTGACCAATTGCCAAAACAATACTTTTTGTTGGATAAGAATTCTTGTTGGTGATGACAGTAAAATGGGGGTAATTTCCCTCAACTGCCATGACTTTTTCACCCATAATTTGTGTTACATGAGGGTATTTTCTTGCCAAATGATCTGCAGAAGAATGGAGTAATTCTGAACCCAAAGTTCCTGGGGGAATTCCGTAGGCGTTATTAAAAACTGCGTCTTGTAAATCAGATGATTTTTGGTGTAATAGAATTCCTGTTTTTTTATTTTGAACAAAAGGTTTTGAATGGGCAGACCCAATTACTAATGCGCAAGAAAGTCCAGCAACACCTCCGCCAATGATCAAAACATCAAACATAGTTGGAATTAATTTTTAAGTTTCTCTTCGATTTTTTTCGACATTTTAAAAATAATCAAAATGAACACAGCACACAATGAAGCAACCACTCCAATAAGTGCAACCGAACTTTTGCCTTCCAATGGATTTTCATAATCCAATAAGGTTAGATTGAAAATGGTTAAGCCAACGGCTAGAAAAATTAATATAGTAGTAAAAACTTTCATGGTAATAAATTAGTAGGCCAAAAATACAAAATACTTTTTAGATAAATAAACCTTTAACATTCGCCGCAAATAATTTAACAGCAATTGCTAATAGGACCACGCCAAATGTTTTTCGGATCACCCCAAGTCCGTTTTTTCCTAGAATTTTCTCAATCTTAGCTGACGATTTCAGTACAATATAAACGAGGATGATATTCAATAAGATAGCGATAATAATATTGATAGCGGCATACTGAGATCGAAGCGATAATAGCGTAGTCATGGTTCCGGCTCCTGCAATTAAAGGAAATGCTAAAGGAATGATGGATGCCGAGCTCGCTTCGTCTTCGTCTTTATAAATTCTAATACCAAGAATCATTTCTAAAGCCAAGAAAAACAACACAAAGGATCCCGCAACAGCAAATGAATTGACATCGATTCCAATTAATTTGAGAAGTTCTTCTCCCACAAATAGAAAGACGATCATGATTAATCCCGCTGCAATCGAAGCTTTTTCGGATTCTATATGTCCCACTTTGGCTCTTAAATCTACTACAATCGGAACAGTTCCTACGATATCAATGACTGCAAAAAGCACCATCGATATGGTGATGATTTCTCTAAAATCTAATCCTAACATGATTTTTTTTTTTGCAAAGGTAGAATTTTGTCCATTAACTTAAGTTATTTATTTGTAAACAATGGATGGATCATTTTATTTATTTTTTATAGAATTGTAACATCCATTAATGATTTCAATTACCTTTGCAAAAAGAAGAATAATCATGTTTCAACTAGGAAAAACAATCGTTTCAGAAGATATTTTAGAAAAAAACTTTGTATGCAATCTATCTGCATGTCACGGTGCTTGTTGTGTGGATGGTGATGCTGGCGCACCATTGAGCGAAGAAGAAACTAAAATTTTGGAAGAGATTTACCCGAAAGTGAAACCTTATTTAAGAAAAGAAGGTATTGACGCCATCGAAAAACTCGGAACTTGGGTAAAAGGAACCGAACAAGATTTAGAAACACCCTTGATTGACAATAAGGATTGTGCTTATGTTATTTTTGATGGGAAAACCGCTCTTTGTGGTATTGAACAAGCCTACAATGAAGGTGTAATTTCATGGAAAAAGCCTGTTTCTTGTCATTTATATCCTATCAGAGTAAAAGATTTTACCGAGTTTGCAGCAGTCAATTACGATCGTTGGGACATTTGTAGCGATGCCTGTTCTCTTGGACAAGAACTTCAAGTGCCTATTTATAAATTTGTAAAAGAAGCACTTATCAGAAGATTTGGCGAAGATTGGTACGCCGAATTAGAAAAAGTAGCTGCCGATTTAGAAAACGAAAAATAATTTTTATTTAAAAGCATCCAAGGCAATGGATGGTTTTCCGTCGGTTTGCCAAGCATTTAATTGATACCCACTCCAGGTTTTTTCACCTTCGGGCTCCCAATAAATTACCCCTAAACCTTTGTTATTTGGTACGCTTTTCACCGCGTTTATGACAGCGGTCAACATGTTTTTGGTGTCTTGTACTTGTTGATAATCGCCACCCACTTCCACCACCATTACTTCTTTGTTGTATCTCAAAACCATGTCTTTCAGATTGTTTTCAAGATCCGCGATAACGGTTGTGTAATTTGTGTTCAACCAATACGGATAGAACGAAGCGCCAATTACATCAAATTTTAATCCATTTGCCACCGCTTGATCAAAAAACCAACGGTACAAACCATTGTCGTTTCCTTTGTCTAAATGGATGACTACTTTACTGGTTGGGAAAACCAATTTGGTAGCATCATAACCTTTATTTAGTAATTGAACCATTTGACTAAAATTGGTATAACTTCCTTCTGGAAATAAGAAGCCACCCGGAATTTCATTTCCAATTTGAACCCATTCTGGGGTTACGCCAACATTTTTTAGCGCCAATAATACTTCATTTGTATGATTGTACACATCCGTTAACAATTCAGCAAAGCTATGTGTACTCCATGCCAAGGGTTTGTTTTGCTGGCCCGGATCTGCCCAAGAATCACTGTAATGAAAATCTATCATGACGCGCATTCCCAAGTTTTTTGCTCGAAGTGCCATGGCTACGGTTTCTTCTTTGCTGCAATGTCCATTTATGGGATGATTGGATGGGTTGACCCAAACGCGTAATCGAATGGTATTGATTCCTCTGTCTTTTAACAATTGCAGACAATCTTTATTAGTACCGTCGGCATCTTTAAACTGATATCCAGATGCTTCCATTTGTGAAAGCCAACCAATATCTGCTCCTTTAGCAAACACGAAATGGGAAGGCGTAGGTTGCGGATCGTTTTGTGAATTACTACAACTAAATTGTAAAAAGACCACAAAAATCAATAATCGAAAAGAAGCCGCGTTCCTCATAAAGTAGTTTTTTATATTTTTATGAAAAAAGGGCAAATCTAATTTGCCCTCTAGTGGAGAATACCGGATTCGAACCGGTCACCTCTTGCCTGCCAGGCAAGCGCTCTAGCCAAATGAGCTAATCCCCCTTTTTTTGAAAGTCAAATGTACTATTTTTTATTTTGAGATTCAAAATATACCTCACATTTTAAAAAGTTAGTGTATTTATAGTAAATTTACAAAAAATATCAATGTATGTCTGATAAGAAAGCGCTTGGTTATGTTGAAGTTGCCCTCCAGGATAAGGTAGCCACCCTCACATTTTACCACCCTGCAAGCAATTCATTTCCAAATTATTTGTTGCAACAATTGGTTGAAGAATTCAATCGATTATCAGTAAATGATGCTGTAAACGTAGTTGTTTTGCAAAGTGAAACAGATGTTTTTTGTGCAGGAGCCTACTTTGATGAATTGCTTTCTATTCAAAATAAAGAAGAAGGCGCCTTGTTTTTTTCAGGATTTGCCAAGGTTATCAATGCGATGCGTACCTGTTCTAAATTGATTATTGGACGCGTCCAAGGCAAAGCAGTTGGTGGTGGAGTCGGATTGATTGCCGCATGTGATTATGTTGTTGCAATTGAAAAAAGCGCCCTAAAATTATCTGAACTATCCATCGGAATTGGACCTTTTGTAATAGAACCTGCCATTACTCGCAAAATAGGAGTTTCTGCTTTTTCAGAAATGAGTTTGTCGCCAATGGAATGGAAAACCTCGCAATGGGCACAAGAAAAAGGATTGTTTTCTAAAGTGGTTACAAATCAAGATCAACTCGATCATGAAATCGCTTTGAAAGCTTCTGAACTTGCTGGTTATAATCCAAATGCCCTTTTGGAATTGAAAAAAATAGCGTGGCAAGGCACTGAAAAATGGGATCAATTGTTGCTTGAACGTGCCGCCATTTCTGGGGATTTAGTGCTGTCAGATTTTACAAAGAAAGCGTTAGAGAAATATAAAAAATAGCAAGATGAAATTACGGGTACTAATAGCTCAAATAGATATTCAAAACAAATTAAAGTCAGCTCCAGACGATCAATATCAAATTGGAATTTTAATCGGTTCGTTTGTTCCGATGATCGTTTTTGCAGGAATTGCCTATTATCTGTATTTTAGAGCTAAAAACCGGACTAAAAACCAATAGAAACACTAAATTTGCAATCTAAATAACATTCAATGAGCACCATTAGAATTACCAAACAATTCAATTTTGAAACCGGTCACGCACTTTATGGATACGACGGAAAGTGTAAAAATGTGCACGGACATAGTTATAAATTGTCGGTTACAGTGATTGGCAAACCCATTACAGATACTTCTAATGTAAAATACGGGATGGTGATTGATTTTTCAGATTTAAAGAAGATTGTAACTGAAGAAATCGTTGATCAATTTGATCACGCTACTGTTTTCAATCAGAATACCCCTCATATCGAACTAGCAAAAGAATTATTGTCTCGTGGTCATCACGTTATTTTGGTAGATTACCAACCTACGAGTGAAAACATGGTGATTGATTTTGCCAAAAAAATAAACGATAGACTTCCAAGTCAAATTCAATTACATTCCTTAAAACTGCAAGAAACAGACAGCTCTTTTGCCGAATGGTATGCAGCTGATAACCTGTAATTTTTTCTTCTTATATGAAAGCCAAAAAAATATATTTTGCGTCAGATCAGCATTTTGGAGCCCCAACGCCCGAGGCTAGTTTTGTGCGTGAACAAAAATTTGTGGCTTGGTTAGATGAAATCAAACAGGATGCAGAAGCACTTTTTTTATTAGGCGATTTATTTGATTTTTGGTTTGAATATAAAACGGTGGTTCCAAAAGGGTTCATCCGTGTTTTAGGGAAGCTTGCCGAAATTAGAGACAGCGGAATTCCCATTTATTTTTTTGTTGGAAACCATGATTTGTGGATGGGAGATTACTTCCAAAAAGAATTGAACATTCCAGTTTATCACGACAATCAAGAGTTTGTTTTTAATGGCAAGACTTTTTTAATTGGTCATGGCGATGGTAAAGGACCTGGAGACAAAGGATACAAGCGAATGAAGAAAGTGTTCACAAATCCTTTTTCAAAAGCATTGTTTCGTTGGTTGCATCCCGACTTGGGAGTAAAATTAGCTCAATATCTTTCTGTGAAAAACAAGCTTATTTCAGGAGAAGAAGATGTGGTATTTTTAGGAGAAGACAAAGAATGGCTTATTCAGTATGCCAAAAGAAAATTGGAAACGAAACATTATAACTACTTCGTATTTGGACACAGACACCTTCCAATGGTTTTGCCCGTTGGCGAAAATGCACAGTATGTCAATTTAGGAGATTGGATCGGCTATTTCACCTATGGTGTCTTTGACGGAACTACATTTGAATTAAAAAAATTCGAATAATTTTAATAATATCTCAATTAATTAAACCTAAAAAAAAGGTTTCTTTAAATTTACCCTCCCCTTATTGTTTATTTGATAATATTGTGCTATTACTTGCATGAATAATGCTATTCTTGAAAAATAGAAACGTGTAGATTTGAATAAATCAAAAAAACACATAAAATCATGAGTAATTTAATTCAAAGACCACAATTAAAAGAAAAGTATGATAATTATATCAACGGAAAATGGACACCCCCTTCTACAGGACAATATTTTGAGGTAGTTTCACCAGTTGATGGAAAATTATTAGCAAAAGCTGCTCATTCTGCAAAATTAGATATTGAGATGGCTGTAAATGCTGCAAGCGAGGCATTCCAATCTTGGAGCCAAACTTCTGCTACTGAAAGAAGCAACTTATTAAATAAGATCGCTGATAGAATCGAAGCCAATTTGGAACATCTTGCTGTTGTAGAAACACTAGATAATGGTAAAGCAGTTAGAGAAACTTTAGCGGCTGACCTACCTTTGGCAGTGGATCATTTCAGATATTTTGCAAGCGTTATTCGTGCTGAAGAAGGTAGTATTACAGAATTAGATAAAGATTCAGTTTCTATCATTGTAAACGAACCTCTAGGTGTAATAGCACAAATCATTCCATGGAACTTCCCAATATTAATGGCAGTTTGGAAATTAGCTCCTGCTTTAGCAGCAGGAAATTGCGTGGTTCTTAAACCAGCTGAAAGTACACCCGTATCTATCATGGTACTGATGGAAATCATTGGAGATATACTTCCTCCGGGAGTGATCAATGTAGTAAATGGTTTTGGTGCAGAATTGGGTAGAACTTTGGTTACCAATCCAAAAGTTGCTAAAGCTGCATTTACTGGATCTACTGCTACAGGAAGAATGGTGATGCAATACGCAACCGAAAACATCATTCCGGTTACTTTAGAATTGGGTGGAAAATCACCAAATATTTTCTTCCCATCTGTTATGGACGAAGACGATGCATTTTTAGACAAAGCCATTGAAGGTGCGGTACTTTTTGCTTTCAACCAAGGTGAAGTTTGTACGTGTCCTTCTCGTCTTTTAGTACACGAATCAATTTACGATCGTTTCATTGCACGAGTATTGGACCGAGTTAAAGCAATTAAAGTAGGAAATCCGCTTGATCCAACAGTAATGATGGGAGCTCAAGCATCTCAAATTCAAAAAGATAAAATCCTTTCTTATATTAAATTAGGAAAAGAAGAGGGTGCCGAATTACTTTGCGGGGGTGATGTGAATCATTTAGGAGCAGATTTAGAAGGAGGTTACTACATTCAGCCAACACTTTTTAAAGGGCACAATAAAATGAGAATTTTTCAAGAGGAAATTTTCGGACCTGTATTGGCCGTAACCACTTTTAAAACTACCGAAGAAGCGTTAGAAATTGCCAACGATACCATGTATGGTTTAGGAGCAGGTGTTTGGACACGTGATTCACACGAGTTGTACCAAGTACCAAGAGCTATCCAAGCAGGGCGTGTATGGGTAAATCAATACCACGCGTATCCAGCAGGAGCTCCTTTTGGAGGGTACAAACAATCAGGTATTGGAAGAGAAAACCACAAAATGATGTTGGGACATTACCGTCAAACTAAAAACATGTTGATTTCTTACAACAAAAATAAATTAGGATTTTTTTAGTAGAAAATCAGCATAGTTTAATACTTTAGAACCATTAAGTAATTAGGAAGAAAAGGTGCTTCATCTTGAAAATCGTAATTATTTAATGGTTTAATTTCTTTTAATAATGGAAAAAATAAAACGTTTAGAAGCTACCCAAAAAGCACTCGATTTAATTGATTTTTTATCCGATAAATTCGGAGATTTGATGTTCTATCAAGCTGGAGGTTGTTGCGAAGGAACGCAACCACAATGTTTTGAAAAAGGAGGATTTTATCTCAGATATCAAGATGTATGCATTGGAACTGTAAATGGCTTTGAGTTTTGGGTGGATAAAGATTTATTTGAATATTGGAAACATGCCCATTTTACCCTTGATGTAACGGACGGAATTGGAGCTGGTGGGTTTTCATTGGAAACACCTTACGGCAAAACTTTTGTAATTAAATACCGCCTTTTTACAGAAGAAGAAAGCGCTCATTTAGAACCAATTAAATTCAATGAGAACTAAAGTTCATTAATTGGTATTGTTTTGGGGTCACACCTTCGTGCTTTTTAAATAATCGAATAAAATAATTACAATCTTCAAATCCAGTTGCATATGAAACTTCATTGATTTGAATGTTCGGATTGTTTAATAATTTTTTAGCGTATTTTATTTTTTCATTTAATATAAATTCAATTGGGCTCATGCCTAATTCTCTCTTAAAATAGCGATAAAATGAGGTAGTACTCATACAGGCTTTGTCGCTTAAATCTTTTAGATTGATTTGCTCTCTAATGTTTTCTCTAATGAATTCAATACTTGGCAAAATTGGGTTGTTTGAATGAATGAATTGTTCGTTTTCAAATCTTTTTGCAGTTTGAGTTTGAATGATTCGAATAATTAATTCTTGTAAAGTAAGATCGGCAATCGCGTCTTTTGTCAACGAATTACCCATGCACTCTTTGATGAGTTTATTGATCGTAGCCGCTAAGTCAATATTGTTGTAAAAAAAATAATTTTCGTGATCTAGTTTCCAAAGGTTGTTTTTGCCTTCTTTGGGGTATTTTTCGTTTAAAAAATCGAGGGTATTCGTAATAACTTTGTTGTCAATGGCTAACGCTATACACTGCGTGGGGTTGTCTTTAGTAGCTTCAGGAAAATCTATTTTCATTTCCACATTTGAAGGAACAATAACCGTTTCACCTGGAAGGTATTCAAAGCTAGGGTCTTCAAATAGATGCATTACTTTTTTCCCACGTAACATACTAGTTACGACCAAATCATTAAATTTTAGAGGAACCAAGGCCGTTTCTTGATAGGTTTCAAAAATATTCAATTCACAATGATCCAATGAAAAAACCGTTCTGTTTTCAACGAGGGTTTTCAACGACTTTTCGTGTGTTAGTTGAGGGGTATATAAAAGTGCCTTTTGGTTCATTTTAAAGGATCAATAGAAATAGCAAGTTACAAAAAAAATCAAAATAATACGATTCTTTTTTACAACAAATTATTTTAAATCTTTCACTCTTAACTGAATACTGATCTCATCTTTGTATTCATTTTCATCGATGCAATAGGCAATTTCAAATGGTTTTCTGTTTTTGATTGCAGGTAATTTATTTCCAAGTCCAAAACCAATTGCACCAAAACCTTGCGATTGGTGTTGTTTTACGTACAATTTTAAATGTTCGTCTCCTTGACCAATTGTTTTGGCATAACCTGTATCAACTACATCTTTGGTAGCAAAAATAGGGGTCATGTTTTGAGGTCCAAAAGGCTCAAATTGATGTAAAATACGCACCAACTTTGGCGTTATGTCGGTTAATTCAATTTGGGCATCAATAGTAATTTCAGGAACCCGCATTTCGGGGGTGATGGTTTTTTTTACTTCTGCTTCAAATGCAGCTTTAAAGGGCAAATAATTTTCGGGTTTTAGCGTCATCCCTGCTGCATACATGTGACCTCCAAATTGTTCTAAATGTTCTGAGCAATTTTCTAATGCATTGTACACATCAAATCCTTTAACAGAACGAGCAGAAGCGGCTAGTTTATCTCCACTTTTAGTAAATACAAGCGTAGGGCGATAATAGGTTTCAGTCAAACGGGAAGCCACAATTCCGATCACGCCTTTGTGCCAATCTTCTTGAAAAACGACGGTTGTAAAATGATTTTGTTCGTTGTTGTTTTCAATTTGAGCCAGCGCTTCTATGGTTATTTGTTTGTCGAGCGATTTTCTATCACTGTTGTATTGTTCAATCTCGGACGCAAATTGATCGGCTTGTTCACTATTGTATTCCGTTAATAATTCGACAGCATGGTTACCATGTTTTATCCTTCCGGCAGCATTGATGCGCGGTGCAATCATAAAAACAACATCTGTAATCGTTAAGATTTTCTTCTTACTATTTTTCAATAACGATTTGATTCCGGGTCTAGGAGCCGCATTGATTACTTCCAATCCAAATTTTGCAAGCACTCTGTTTTCTCCCGTTATGGGTACAATATCAGCCGCAATTGCAGTAGCTACCAAATCAAGATACGGAACTAAATCGCTCGTGGTTTGGTTTCTGTTTTGGGCCAAGGCTTGGATCAATTTAAACCCAACGCCGCATCCGCAAAGTTCATCATAGGGATAAAAACAATCCGTTCTTTTAGGATCCAATACGGCAACTGCATTGGGTAATTCGGCACCGGGTCTGTGGTGATCACAGATGATGAAATCAATTTGCTTTTCATTTGCGTAAGCGATATGATCGATCGATTTTATACCGCAATCCAAAGCAATGATGAGGGTAAAATCATTGTCGTCTGCAAAATCAATGCCTTTAAAAGAAATGCCGTATCCTTCATCGTATCGGTCTGGAATGTAGGTAGCAATATTTGGATGAATTGTTTTGAGGTAGCTTGAAACCAGAGATACAGCGGTAGTTCCATCTACGTCATAATCGCCAAAAACGAGAATGTTTTCGTTGTTAAGGATGGCTTTTTCAATTCTATTTACGGCTTTGTCCATGTCTTTCATCAAGAAAGGATCATGTAAATCTTCTAAAGAAGGTCTGAAAAAAGTTTTTGCTTGATCAAAAGTAGTAATTCCTCTTTGAACTAATAACGAGGCAATGATGGGATCTATTTGTAGTTCGGAGATTAGATTTTGAATGGTTTCTTTTTCGGGAGGGGATGCAACGGTCCAACGCATATACTAAAATTTAAGGCGGTTATATTTTTATTATTGATGACACAAATCACGGGTATTATTTTTTTCCTCCAACAACAGCTACGATTTCACCTTTGGCAGGTTTTGCCTCAAAGTATTGCAATAATTCATTGGCAGTTCCTCTTTTGGTTTCTTCGTGTAATTTGGATAATTCTCTCGAAATAGACACGGGTCGATCGGCTCCAAAATACTGAACAAATTCTGCCAACGTTTTGTTTAATTTATGTGGAGACACATAAAAAATCATGGTTCGAGCTTCTTCAGCTAGCGCTAAGTACCTTGTTTGTCTTCCTTTTTTTTCGGGTAAAAATCCTTCAAAAACAAATTTGTCATTGGGCAAACCACTGTTTACCAACGCTGGGACAAAAGCAGTTGCACCAGGCAAACATTCAACGGCAATATTGCTTTCTACACAGGCGCGAGTGAGCAAAAAACCAGGGTCAGAAATGGCAGGTGTTCCTGCATCTGAAATCAAAGCAATGGTTTCTCCTGCTTGCAACCTCTTGATGATGTTTTCGATCGTTTTATGTTCGTTGTGCATATGGTGACTATGCATGTGTGTAGCAATTTCAAAATGTTTTAGTAATTTGCTACTTGTTCGAGTGTCTTCTGCCAATATCAAATCGGCTTCTTTCAATACTTTGATAGCTCTAAAAGTCATATCTTCAAGATTGCCAATTGGAGTAGGTACAATGTATAATTTTGACATTTATTCGAATTTTTTTGCTACAATTTCCAGAAAACGTTCTTCATAATCAGCCACATCTTCCCAATTATTATAATCGGGTTTTACAAAATCTTCAATAAATTCTTCGGCTTCTTTAAAAGAATCGAAACTGTTCAGTTGCGAGATAACACGGTTGTAATCTTCGTCACTGCCTCCAAATAAATTATTTACAAACCCTATTCTATCATTTATTCCGATACTAATTCCAGTAGCTGATTTATCACTAATTGGCGCTTCTTTTTCCTCAAATTCTTCAAAAAGAAGGGTTGAAACATCGTTTGGTTTTACAAAAACAGGCTCTACATAATCACCTCCTAATAAATCTTCGAATGTAAACTGATGTACTTCTGGCTTCGCTTCTTCTTTTGTTTCTTCGTCTGATTTTAATAAAAAGTCTTCACTTGGTTCGAAATTAAATCCGATTTCTGCCTCTAATTCCAAAGGGTTTTCATCTTCATTTTCTTCTCCCTCATTTTCCTCTAATTCTTCATCCTCCACTTCCTCTTCTGCAATTTCTTCTTCCTCTTCCTCCAAAACTTCTTCTTCCACAAGTTCTTCCTCTTCCTCTTCTATTTCAATCGCATCGTCTTCTGCAAGAAGTTCTTCCTGTTCTTCTTCAACAATGATTTCTACAGGTGGAATTTCTGCAACGACAACAGGTTCTTTTTCAATAAGGGGCGCTTCTTCTTTTTGTAACAAGTCCTCTAATTCACTTTCGGAAAGGGTATTCTTACTCACATCGATGTTATCGTTATAAAATTTTAAGACTCCCAAAACAGTGTATAATTTTTGAGTTTCAATATATAATTGATCTATTTCAGACTTGTTTTTTAACTTCAAAACACGGTGTGCAATGCTTATTAATTCGGCTTCTAGTCTTTTCTTCATAACTTTTAAAATTATAGTGAGTTGGTAATCTAATTTTTATAGTAAATTTGTTTTTTACAAAGTAATAAAAACAATTCCTTTTTTAAGGTCTAAAAATACAAAATGTTTCTCGAAAATACAGTAAATCATAAAGAACAATTTGGTTGGATTGAAGTAATCTGTGGATCGATGTTTTCTGGAAAGACAGAAGAACTCATTCGCAGGTTAAAAAGAGCACAATTTGCCAAGCAAAAAGTTGAAATTTTCAAACCCTCCGTCGATACTCGATACGATGAAGAGATGGTAGTTTCGCACAATAAAAATGAAATCCGTTCTACACCGGTACCGGCTGCTGCAAACATCGCCATCTTGGCGCAAGGTTGTGATGTCGTGGGTATTGACGAGGCCCAATTTTTTGATGATGAAATTGTGAAAATTTGCAATGATTTAGCCAATTCTGGGATACGGGTGATTGTTGCCGGACTGGATATGGATTTTAAAGGAAATCCATTCGGACCCATGCCCGCACTTATGGCTACCGCGGAGTATGTAACCAAAGTGCATGCCGTATGTACGCACACAGGTAATTTAGCCCATTATAGTTTTAGAAAAACCGATAATGATAAATTGGTCATGCTAGGAGAAACAGAAGAATATGAACCCTTAAGCAGAGCAGCTTTTTATAACGCAATGCACAAGAATAGCGATGCAAACGAAACCACATCCAACGAATAATCAAATATTTTGATACTTTCTTCTAGAAATATTGTTTCAATTCTAAATGCCGAAGTCATCGGGAAGAACCCCGTTACTTTGTTTGACGTAGTCTCTATCGATAGTCGTTCGATGCAAAACAACCAAGAAACTTTATTTTTTGCATTGGTTGGACCCAATCATGATGGGCATCAATACATTTCAGAACTTGCTCAACAGGGTGTTTCCCATTTTGTAGTGAGCCAAATTCCAGATTCATTAAACGAATCGCTTACTTTTTATCACGTAAAGGATACCTTGGTTGCTCTTCAAGAACTTGCCGCCTATTATAGAAAAGAGTTTGATATTCCAGTCATTGGAATCACGGGAAGTAACGGAAAAACGATCATCAAAGAGTGGTTGAATTTTTTACTAAATCCAGAGTACAATATCATTCGAAGTCCAAAGAGTTATAATTCGCAAGTAGGGGTTCCGCTATCGGTTTTAGGGATCAATGAAAAACACAATTTGGCCATTTTTGAAGCCGGAATTTCGACTACAAATGAAATGGAGCATCTTCAAAGGATGATTCAACCTACGATAGGAATTTTTTCAAATATTGGTTCGGCACACGACGAAGGATTTGAAGATATGGGTGAAAAAATCAAAGAAAAACTCAAACTTTTCACGGGTGTTTCTGTTTTAATTATCAATAAAAACAAGACAATTGAAGTTTTTATTCCTTCCAAAATCAAGACGTTTACCTGGAGTTCTAGCGACAAAAGCGCCGATGTTTATATCATGACGTCAGAAAAAGGAGAAGGGACCCAACTTAAAATCACCTACAAAGCGTTGTGCTTTACTGTAGAAATCCCTTTTCAAGACCAAGCATCTGTAGAAAATGCGATCCAATGTTTGATGGTTTTATTGCATTTGCAGTACAGTCAAGAAACAATTCAGGAAAGAATGAAGTTGTTATATCCGGTCGAAATGCGTTTGAAAGTGAAAAATGGAACCAACAACACTTCAATCATTGATGATAGTTATGCTTCCGATTTTCAATCTTTAAAAATTGCTTTGGATTTTCTCGAAAGCCAGAAACAATACAAAAAAAAGACACTGATTTTATCAGATATTTTTCAAAGCGGTTTACCCGATGAGGAACTGTATTCTAAAGTATCTCAATTGATCATTTCAAATAAAATAAACCGCGTCGTGGTAATTGGAGCCACCATTTCGAAGTACGCAAAAAAATTCCCGAATTGTAAGGCCTTTTTATCGACAGAAGATTTTTTACATCATCTGGATGAAATCAATTTTGAAAATGAAACCCTTTTGATTAAAGGGGCTCGAAACTATCAATTTGAAGAAATTGTAGCCGCTTTAGAAGAAAAAACCCACGAAACGGTACTGGAAATTAATTTAAATGCCATCAGTCACAACCTGAATTTTTTCAAATCTAAATTAGATCCTACGACCAAATTAATGGTCATGGTGAAAGCATTTGGTTATGGAAACGGTGGTTTTGAAATAGCAAAATTATTAGAATACCACGCCATTGATTATTTAGGTGTTGCTTTTGCAGACGAAGGAATTGCATTGAAAACAGCGGGGATTCAATTGCCGATCATGGTTATGAATCCAGAAACAACGAGCTTTCCATCGATCATTCAACATCAATTGGAACCTGAAATCTATTCTTTCAAAGGGTTACACTCTTTTTTGAAATTGGCTACAGCCAAAAAGCTAAACGGATTTCCGATCCATATAAAACTAGATACTGGAATGCATCGATTGGGTTTTCAAGCCGCCGATGTCGCCCAATTAATCACCATTTTAAAAGACCATCCACACGTAAGCGTAAAAAGTATTTTATCTCATTTGGCAGCCAGCGATGATTTGGAATTGATGGATTTTACTTTACATCAAATTGAGGAATTTGAAAGCATGTCGACGGCGATGATCGACGAATTGGGTTATGCACCTATTCGTCATCTTTTGAATACATCGGGGATATCTAATTTCACCAATGCGCAGTACGACATGGTTCGATTGGGGATTGGTTTGTATGGTATTTCGAACGATGCAGAAGAACAAAAATTCTTAGAAGTTGTGAGTACTTTAAAATCGGTTATTTCCCAAATTCGATTTTTGAATGAAGGCGATAGTGTGGGATACGGAAGACGTTTTATGGTTACAAAGCCTACCAAAGTGGCTACCATCCCAATTGGGTACGCCGATGGAATTTCGAGACAACTTGGTAATGAAAACGGATATGTCATGATCAAAAACAAGCCAGCTAAAATTTTAGGAAGCGTGTGCATGGACATGATGATGGTGGATGTATCCGATATTGATTGCAAAGAAGGAAATGAAGTGATTGTTTTTGGAAAAAAACCTACGGTAATCGAAATGGCTCAACAGTTACATACAATTCCGTACGAGATTATTACTGGGATTTCACAACGGGTGAAACGTATTTTTTATCGAGAATAAAGCATTGTTTACAACCATTTATAATTGAATCCCGTCATCTTTACGGGATTTTTCTTTTTTTATGAAATCCATACCAACTAATTTATTTTCTAATTACTTTTGTAGTTATTAATTAATAAAATATTGAGTATGAAAGTTGCTGTTGTTGGTGCAACCGGTATGGTTGGAGAGGTGATGCTTCAAGTATTGTCAGAAAGAAATTTTCCGGTAACGGAATTGATTCCTGTTGCTTCCGAAAAATCGGTTGGAAAAGAAATTGAATTTAAAGGTAAAAAATACAAAGTGGTAGGCATGCAAACGGCTGTAGACATGAAAGCAGATGTGGCTTTGTTTTCTGCTGGAGGTGATACTTCTCTTGAATGGGCGCCAAAGTTTGCAGCTGCAGGGACTACTGTGATTGATAATTCATCAGCCTGGAGAATGGATCCAACCAAAAAATTGATTGTACCCGAAATCAATGCAGGCGAATTAACAGCAGCAGACAAAATCATTGCCAATCCAAATTGTTCCACCATTCAAATGGTGATGGTTTTGGCACCTTTGCATAAAAAATACAACATCAAAAGAGTCATTGTTTCAACCTATCAATCCATAACGGGAACGGGAGTGAAAGCGGTTCGACAATTAGAAAATGAATACGAAAACATTCAGGGTGAGATGGCTTATAAATATCCGATTCATCGAAATGCCATCCCACAATGTGATAGCTTTGAAGACAACGGATACACAAAAGAAGAAATGAAATTAGTGCGCGAAACGCAAAAAATATTGAGCGACAAAACCATAGCAGTTACTGCAACTGCGATTCGTGTACCTATCGTAGGTGGACACAGTGAAGCGGTGAACATCGAATTTTCAAATGATTTTGACATCCATGAAGTTCGAGCTATTTTGGATGCAACTGACGGTGTCATCTTGCAAGATAACATTGCAGAATTTCAATACCCAATGCCTTTGTATGCTCAAGGGAAAGACGAGGTGTTTGTGGGACGTATTCGTAGAGATGAAAGCCAACCTAATTCCTTAAATATGTGGATTGTTGCCGATAATTTAAGAAAAGGTGCTGCCACCAATACCATTCAAATTGCAGAGTACCTGGTAGCAAATCAGTTGATTTAGTTAAAAAAAATAAATTAACATTTTTGAAATAGTTTTTTATCTACTTTTGAAAATCAAACAAAAATAAAAAATATGAAAAAAGCAATTGTTTTATTATGTGCGTGCATCGCTTCGTTAGGCTATAGTCAGACTAAAGATACAGCAGCGACTTATCCTCTAAATGAAATCAAAGGAAATGCAGCCTATTTGTTAGGAGGTTTCCCTGAGTTTTCTTACGAGAGAATCTTAAGTGAAGAATCATCAGTTGGGGTTTCTTTGGGTTTTGCAATCGATGAAACGATTACGAATTCTTTCGAATTAACACCTTATTACCGTCACTTTTTTGGTAAAAAACCAGCCGCAGGTTTTTATGCAGAAGGATTTACCATGCTAAGTTCCGTGCGTCCAGAATATAACTATTATGTTTACAATCCTGCTACATCTAGTTATGTAAACAACATTACGAGTGACTCTTACACTAATTTTGCTGTGGGTTTTGGTCTTGGAGGTAAATGGGTTTCTAAGAAAGGCTTTGTGTTTGAAATAGGTGCAGGTGTTGGTAGAAATTTAAACAATTCTAATAAAAACGATTTCTATGACATCACCTTTGTAGGTCGTGGAGGAATTACTTTTGGATACCGATTCTAATACAATAAATTAATAAAAAAAAGCTTCTCAATTGAGAAGCTTTTTTTGTTTTATACTGTTTTCATTAACCAGTTTCTCATCGAGACTTCGTGGTTGATGATGTCTCTAAGATCTGATATAGCAACTCGATCTTGTTTCATTGTATCGCGGTGTCTGATGGTCACTGTTTGGTCTTCCAGCGTTTGGTGATCTACCGTAATGCAAAATGGAGTTCCCAATGCATCTTGTCTTCTGTAACGTCTTCCAACCGCGTCTTTTTCATCGTAAGCTACGTTGAAATCCCATTTTAATTCATCAATGATACTTTGCGCTACTTCTGGCAAACCATCTTTTTTAACCAAAGGCAATACGGCTGCTTTTGTAGGAGCAAGTACCGATGGAAGGCTTAAAACGGTTCTTGTAGATCCGTCTTCTAGGGTTTCTTCTTTCAATGAATTTGAAAAAACGGCCAAAAACATTCGGTCCAAACCTACGGATGTTTCTACTACATAAGGAGTATAATTCGAATTTGAATCATTGTCAAAATATTGTAATTTTTTTCCTGAGAATTGCTCGTGCGCTTTCAAATCAAAATCAGTTCTTGAATGAATTCCTTCTAATTCTTTAAATCCAAATGGGAAATTAAATTCAATATCGGCTGCAGCATTCGCATAATGAGCTAATTTTTCGTGATCGTGAAAACGGTAATTTTCCTTACCAAGTCCAAGAGATAAATGCCAGTTCAATCGGGTGGTTTTCCAATAGTCGTACCATTTCATTTCTTCGCCTGGTTTTACAAAAAATTGCATTTCCATTTGTTCAAATTCTCTCATTCGGAAGATGAATTGTCGCGCTACGATTTCATTTCTAAACGCCTTTCCGGTTTGTGCAATTCCGAATGGAATTTTCATTCTACCCGATTTCTGAACATTCAAGAAATTAACAAAAATCCCTTGTGCTGTTTCAGGACGAAGGTATAAATCCATTGCACTTTCTGCAGAGGCTCCTAACTTGGTGCCAAACATCAAATTAAATTGTTTTACATCCGTCCAGTTTCTTGAACCACTTTCCGGACAAGCAATTTCAAGTTCTTCGATAAGGGCTTTTACATCTTCTAAATCTCCATTACCCAAAGAACGTCCCATTCTTTCAAGAATTTCTCTTTCTTTCGAAAGGTATTCCATCACACGTGGGTTGGTCGTTTTATATTGTTCTTCATCAAAAGCGGCGCCAAATCGCTCGCGTGCTTTTTCGATTTCTTTTTTTGCCTTAAGATTTAATTTTTCAGCATAGTCTTCAATCAAAACATCGGCACGGTATCTTTTTTTGGAATCTTTGTTATCTATCAAAGGATCGTTGAATGCATCAACATGACCCGATGCTTTCCAAGTGGTTGGATGCATCAAAATTGCAGCATCTAATCCCACAATATTTTCATGCATTTGCACCATTGATTTCCACCAATATTCGCGGATATTTTTCTTTAATTCTACTCCGTTTTGTGCATAATCATACACTGCACTTAAACCATCATAAATTTCGCTCGACGGAAAAATAAATCCGTACTCTTTTGCATGCGAAATTACATTCTTAAATATATCTTCTTGTTTTGCCATACTGCAAAAATATAAAAAGTAGCTCGAATTGTCCATTGAATGCAAAATTTTTATAATTTTATTTTATAAACGCCATGATATGATATTCAATCTCCTCAATTTGTTCTATCCAAAGGTCTGCGCCGGATGTGAATCTTTATTATTACACAACGAATATGTTATTTGTACCCAGTGCCGGCATGAAATTCCATTGACTTTGCATCACACCCATGACAACAAAGAAGTAATGGATAAATTTTATGGTCGATTGGATCTTCATTTTGCAGGGGCTTTGTTTTATTTTCATAAAAAAGGGATCGTTCAAGAAATGATCCATAAGTTAAAATACAAAGGCCATGAAGAAATTGGGACGGCTATCGGACTTTGGTATGGATCGGAAATAAAAAACCATCCCATGCTTAAAGATGTAGAAGTCATCATTCCGGTTCCTTTGCACAAAAAAAGGTACAGAAAAAGAGGCTATAATCAAGTAACAACTTTTGGCGAAGCGCTTGCTTCTTCGTTGCAAATTCCTTTCAATCCGGATCTTCTCATCCGGTCAAAATTTACAGAAACGCAAGTTTGGAAATCGCTTGTGGAACGGAGTAATGTGTCCGAAAAAGGTTTTGAAGTGATTGAAGACGAAACAATGTACGGGAAACATTTTTTGTTGATTGATGATGTCATTACAACCGGCGCCACGCTTGAAGCTTGCGGAAGTGCTTTGCTGCAAATTCCGGGATCACGATTGAGTATTATTTGCATGGCAATGACCCAATAAACCCTTTTTTGGAACTGGGTGTGATTAGCCTCTGAAAAATAGACTTATATTTTTCTTAAAATGTTTCGGATAAAGTAAATATAGTTGTTATTTTGCGTTACAAAATTTGAATGGATGTTGAAAAAAGGAATATTGATTGTAGCTATTATTGGCTTAATTTCTGCAGTGAGCTGTGCAAAACGTGGTTCCATAACTGGAGGCTCCAAGGATACGTTAGCGCCCGTACTTGTGGGGAGTTTTCCAAAGAATTTTTCTACTAACAGCAAGGCGAACCTCATTAAGTTGGTTTTTGATGAATATGTCAAGTTAAAAAACGTCAATAAACAATTAATTATTTCGCCTCCCATGAAGAAGGCGCCCACCCTTTTACCTTATTCAGCCAGTAAAACGATTACCATCCAATTGTATGATACCTTACTCGACAATACAACCTATAGTTTTAATTTTGGGAATAGTATTGAGGACAATAATGAAGGGAACCCATACGAACAATTCAAATACGTCTTCTCTACAGGAAAATTTATTGATTCGCTGACATTGAATGCAAAAGTGAAAGATGCCTACAGCAATAAAGTCGATAGTTACGTGTCTATTATGTTGTATGAAAAAGACGCCAACTATGTAGATTCGATCATTTACAAAGAAGTGCCAAGATATTTGACGAGTACGTTGGATAGTTTGAAAGTCGTTAAATTAGAAAACATCAAGCAAGGTAATTACCAGTTGATTGCATTGAAAGACATAAACGGAAATAATAAATTTGATCCAAAAATAGATAAAATTGGCTTTCAAAAAGACGTTATTTCGTTTCCAAATGATACGTTGTACGAACTTGAATTATTTAAAGAAGTGGTGCCTTTTAAAGCAGTGAATGCTGTTCAAGCATCGGCTAATAGGTTTACTATAGGTTATGAAGGTGATCCTAAGGAGGTTAAAATCAATCTGAAAAACGGGACTGAAAAAATTCCATTCAAACTTTCAAAACTCGAAAATAAAGATTCATTGAACATCTGGTTCAAAGCCCAAAAAAATGATTCGTTGGCAATTGAAGTGGTAAAAGCCAACTACAAAAAGTCATTTTCACTAAAGGTAAAAGAGCAGAAAAAAGACAGTGTAGCTTTTAGCAATGAGCGCGGAGTCGATTTGAGTTTTAGGGATCGATTTGCAATTCATTCCAACACCGCAATTGAAAACATTGATGCCTCAAAAATTAAGTTCCTCGCAAAAGATTCTTCGGCTGTACCATTTAAAGCAAACTACAACGAATGGGAGCAAAAAGTCTATTTTGATTTTGAAAAACAACCTTCAGAAAAGTATAAATTAACTTTATTTCCGGGAGCTTTGGTTGATTTTAATGGGAAGCAAAACGACACACTTCAGTATGGTTTCTCTACCAAAACAGAAGCCGATTATGGCAATTTACGCGTCAAACTCGAACATGTAAAACGTTTTCCTGTGATTGTAGAACTGACAACCCAAGAGGGTAAAATCATAGCCAGTGCAACTTCTGATAAAGCTACTGAAATCAGTTTTGATTTGGTAGAGCCTCAACTTTTTACGTTGCGATTGATTTATGATGACAATAAAAACCAACTTTGGGACACCGGTAGTTTTCTAGAAAAACGCCAGGCAGAAGAAGTAATTTATTTTCCGAAACAGATTGATGTTCGAGCCAACTGGGACGTTGAACAACCGTTTGATGTAGGGGAATAAAATATTGAAATGTCAATGGCAAATTCAATGTCAATATCAAAAATCAATTCAACACAGATTTCACAAAGGATTGCTCCCTATTTCAGATTATCTTAATAAGCTTTATAGAACAGCTGTTATGAGATATTGAATGCATCTCGATCGTCTAGAAATGGCAATTTTTTTCGAGTTTCTATGAGTTGGTTTTTGTCCAGCTCTACTATAAAAACTCCCTCTGTTTCTTGAGGTTCCTGAATGTAATTTCCTAAAAAATCGACCGCTTGTGAATGCCCAACATATTCCAGGTTGTTATGATCTGTTCCCACGCGATTCACACCTACCACAAAACTCATGTTTTCAACTGCCCGTGCTTTTAGCAAAATATCCCAAGCATTAATTCGGGGTCTTGGCCAATTAGCAACGTAAATTAGTAGGTCGTATGTTTCCACATTTCTAGCAAAAACAGGAAATCGCAAGTCGTAACAAACGAGAGGGCAAATTTTAAACCCTTTGTATTCTACAATCAATTTTTGAGTTCCTGCAGTGTAGGCTTGGTCTTCGCCAGCCAAGGTAAAGAGGTGTTTTTTATCGTAATATTGGACTTCTCCGTTTGGAAAAACAAATACCAATCGGTTGAAATAGTGCTTGTTTTCTTCGATGACTAAGCTTCCGGTGAGGGCACAATTTTTTTCTTGAGCTGTTTTCTTGAGCCAAGAAAGGGCTTCGCCGTCCATCGTTTGTGCTACATTTTTCGGATGCATGGTGAATCCAGAAGTGAACATTTCGGGAAGTACAATTAAATCAATATTTTCAGTAATGGTGTTGATTTTTTGTGTTATTCCGGAGCAATTTTCGGATGGGTTTTCCCAAACAAGTTCGGTTTGTATGAGGGCTATTTTCATAGTTGGTTTGTTTTTTGTTTCACGAAGTTTCACAAAGGAGGGCACAAAGTTTCACTATGGTTTTTTTATTCGTCTTTCGTCTTCCTCACTATTATTTAATGGTGATTTCATCGATAAATATAAACGCATCGCCACCTGCCCCTTGATGCCAATCTGGTAATTTGCCAAAGTTTTTAGCGATTACTTTTACATAACGTGCTTTTTTACCTTTGGTTTCCTGAGTAGTAAAATTAAGGATTGAATTTTCTTCTATTTTTGGGTCGAATGTATTTGCAACCGAACCCATAAATGTGAAATTCACGTTGTCCTCAGATACATAATAATCTACTTTAGTTGGCATTAAAATCCACGAGCGTTGGTCTTGTAAAAAACGAGCCGATACTTCTGCAATCTCTTTTACAACTTGCAAATCGACTACCGCTTCAAAATCTTGACTTTGATAACCTTGCCAATCGCCTTTGCGCCAGTTTTCTGTGCCCAAAATACCGTCTAACAAACCATCGGGACCTCCCGCATGGTATTGCGGATTGTATTTGGATTTAATGTTGATGCTGTAGTTGTTTGGTTTTTTGAAGAATTGGGCAGAGATGGTGTTACTTTTTTCTTCACTTGACTTCACATAAGTTTGTATCGTGGAAGATTGAGTAATTTCAAAAGGCTTACTATATTGCACAAATTGTTTTTTTGCCAAAAAATCATCTTTATCATTGATCATGAAATAGATCGCATCCTTTGCATTTTGTGAAAATAATTCAATTTGCATTTTATCTTTAAACGCTTTACTTGCTGCCTGAATTACTGGGACTGGAATTATTGATGGAAATACTTCTTTTTCTTTAAAATCCATTGAAAACTGAGGTAAAATTCTAGTTTTCTCAAATTTTTGATTTATATATTCTGGTTTTTTACCATCAACACTAACTTTTATATTTTCAATAAAAGGTGTGGTAATATCCCACAATAAATCCCCTGGAGTTACATCGTAAATACCCATCGCACTCAGTACATACCAAGCACTCATTTGGCCACAGTCTTCATTGCCAATCAATCCGTCGGGGGTGTTTTTGTAAAAATTATTCAAAATGAAATGTACTTTCTCTTTTGTTTTTTCGGGTTTGTCCACATAATTGTACAAATATGCCATGTGGTGACTCGGTTCGTTTCCGTGCGCATATTGCCCAATCAATCCGGTAACATCGACTTGTTCTCTCCCGGTTGTTTTACTTTCGGCGTTGAAAAGGGCATCTAATTTGGCTTCAAATTTATCCTTTCCGCCATGCGCTTGAATCAATCCTTCTATGTCTTGCGGAACGAAAAACGAATAGTGCCAAGAATTCCCTTCTGTAAAATTATTGTTCACTTCTCTTGGGTCAAAGGGTTTGTCCCAACCGCCGTTTTTCTTTGGTCGCATAAAACCAGTTTCCCAATCAAAAATATTCTTCCAATTTTGAGAACGTTGCATAAAATAGGCGTAATCTTCTTTTTTATTTAAAAGTTGTGCCATTTGCGCAATGCACCAATCGTCATAGGCATATTCCAAGGTTTTGGAAACACTTTCATGTTCGTCGTCCATCGAAATAAAACCATTTTTCTTGTAGGCATCCAAACCTAACACATCGCGCATCGCCGAGGCTTTGCTCGCTTCAAAAGCTTTTTCGTAATCAAAACCGGTAATGCCTTTTGCCATCGCATCGGCAATCACCGAAACCGAATGATATCCAATCATGCAATCGGTTTCATTGGAAGCCAATTCCCAAACAGGCAATCTGCCGCCTTGTTCGTATTGCTTGATGAACGTGTTGATGTAATCGGAAGTTCGTTTTTTATCAATTAGCGTATACAAAGGATGGGCGCCTCTAAAGGTGTCCCACAATGAAAAAACCGTGTAATAATCAAATCCTTCTGCTGTGTGAATTTGGTTGTCGCGACCGCGGTATTTTCCATCCAAATCTTGTGCAATATTGGGTTGCATCATCGTGTGATACAATGCTGTGTAGAAAATTGCCAATTTATTTTTATCGTCAGACGTAACTTCAATTTTTGATAATTCCTTGTTCCAAAGAACGTGAGCGTCTTTATGCGCTTTATCAAAATCCCAATGGTTGATTTCAGAACTGTTTAGTTTGGCTCCTTCATAACTCGTGGGTGAAAGCGCAACTTTTACGAGGATTTTTTCGCCTTTTTTGACCGGTTTGGAGAAACTTATAGCCAATTCTGTTCCTTTGTACAAACCTTCTAATTTCGTATTTTGACCTTTTACCAAATTCACTTTCAAAGGCACATTGAACTCAATTCGGGCATACACATATTGGTCTCTGGCCCATGCCTCGCTTCTGCGCAATACCTCAATCGTTTTATCATCAATTACTCGAATGCTGCCCTCTATTAATTTGTCGCGGTGATTCAAATCTAACAGGATGTTGGCTTGCCCATCTTTATTAAACGTATATTCATGAAAACCTACTCGTGTAGATGCGGTTAAACGCACATCAATATCGTGTTTGTCTAGTTTGACGGCATAATAACCAGCAGACGCTTTTTCATAATCGTGTCTAAAAATAGAAGCATAGACTTTATGATCAAACGAAGGGTCGCCCATAGTGGGCATCAATAAGATATCACCAAAATCTGAAACTCCCGTTCCATTCAAATGGGTATGTGAAAAACCATAGATGAGGTTGTCAGAATAATGGTACCCACTACAACCGTCCCAGCTGCCATCAATTCTTGTGTCTGGGGAAAGTTGTACCATTCCATAGGGCACTGTAGCACCCGGAAAGGTGTGTCCGTGGCCGCCAGTTCCTATAAAGGGATTGACGTGTTTGGCAAAGTCTTGTGCATTTCCCATAAAGGGAATGAGCAAAAGCAGTAGGTATTTTTTCATGTTTTTTTATCCAATATTAATATTCTGGTCGGGCACTATGGCGCATAATACGCATGATTTTACCCTTTCTATTTTCGATGTAAGAAGAGGAATTCGTTGCTTTGTATTTTCTAGGGTTGGGTAAAATAGCCGCAATTCCTGCCGCTTGACTTTTGGTTAACTGGGAAGCTGAAGTTCCATACCAATGTTGCGCAGCAGCTTCGGCGCCATACACACCATCTCCCATTTCAATGCTGTTCAAATAGACTTCCATGATGCGTTCTTTGCCCCAAATCACCTCAATAAGCACGGTGAAATAAGCCTCTAAACCTTTTCGAAGGTAACTTCTACCTTGCCACAGAAAAACATTCTTTGCCGTTTGTTGCGAAATGGTACTTCCTCCTTTTAATTTTCGCCCACGATTATTGTTTTTAAATGCCTTCTTCATAGCACTAAAATCAAATCCATGGTGCGATAGAAAGGTACCGTCTTCACTTGCAATTACAGCTTTTTGCATACTCACCGAAATCTCTGAAAGCGGAACCCAATCATGACTGCAAACCATTTCTTTGCCCTCTATTTTATGTTCGATCGCCCTCGTAATCATCAAAGGGGTAAAGGGTACTGGAACCCATTTGAAAACGATCACTAAAAAGAGTGAAATTCCAAAAAACCATAAGGCTACTTTTTTCGCAAAGCGTACTATTTTCTTTAACATATTATTCAATTAAGTCAGCTAATTCTTTTCCTATTAAACTACCAATAGCTACGCCCATTCCGCCCATTCGAACGCCACAATAAACGTGTTGGGATAGTTGAGAAACGATTGGTTTTTTGCTATTTCCTACACCCATGATGCCGCTCCATCGGTGGGCAATTTTATATTCTTGATGAGGTAAAATGACATTTGAAAGCAGGTATTCCAAACGATTTTGTATGATTTCAGTTTGAGACAAATCGGTGGTTTTTTCTCCTTCAAAATCTAAGTTTCTTCCACCGCCCAGTAAAATGCGGTTATCTATGTTTCTGAAATAATAATACCCTTTGTCTAAATGAAAAGTCCCTTTAATGTCCAAATTTTCAATTGGTTCGGTAATTAATACCTGCGCTCGAGCGGGTTGTACTTCATGGTTTGTGAGGTCGGAAGCAAATCCATTGGTGGCAAAAAGTAATTTTTTGGAAGTAAAAGTAAATCCGTTTACTTGTATTTCTACTGCGGTTCCTTTGTCTGAAAAATGAGTTACTTCTGCTTGGTTGAGAACGAGAACTCCATTTGATACGGCTTTTTGAAGTAAGGCTTGCATCATGTTACCGGAGTCTATTTGTCCTTCAAAAGGATTAAAAATAGTAGTCTCTTTGCACTGCTGGAATCCAAATCGATCTCTTTGTTTTTCAAACACATCAGATTTAAAAAGAGGTTGTAACAATTCATTGATGAACGGCAATTTTTGCAAACATTTTTCATAGGTTGCCGTGTCATTTTCTAGAAAAAGTTCATATCCACCAAAAGGTTTATAATCGAGCGCTTTATCACCCAAATTTTTTCTCAATAATTGAAGTCCTGCCCAGCGCTTGGTGATCAATTGAATGACTTCTTCCTCACTGTGCGTTTGTAAATCATCAATGATTTCTGAAAGGCTTCCAAAACAGGCAAAACCCGCATTTTTTGTACTTGCGCCTTGGGGCAAAATCCCTTTTTCTAGTACTACTATTTTGCTGTCAGGAAAGCGTTCACGCAAAGCCAAAGCACAGTGTAAACCTACGATACCACTACCGACAATAGTATAGTCAACATGTGAAAACCAATTTTTTATTTCCCAATAGCTTAATTGCATAGAATTTGGATTGAAATGCTAAATTAAACAAAAAAGGCATTGGCACCATTAAAAATTAATTTGTTATTTTTACCCAAATTACCTTATTTAAACAAGTCTAAGTTTTGATCACTACGTACTAATTAGGATCGTTTAGCAATAAAATAAAACGTTTAAGAGATGAAAAGAAGTATTTTTTTAATAATCAGTATTATGAGTATAGCAGCATCGGCACAACAAGTTTTGTCGCCAGAATCCCTCTGGAAATTGGGTAGAGTTTCGGTTTTAGGAATTTCGAAAGACGGAAAAAATATCGTTTACAAAGTGGGAACACCCGATATTGATGCCAATAAAATCAAATCAAAATATTATACCCTTCCTGTAAATGGGGGTGTTGCAACCGAGGTAACCCATGCGCCTAGCTTGGTCGTAGATAAAAACATTTCGCCCGACGGTAAATATGTTTTATCCACACAAGAAGTGAAAACAGATGCTGTATTGGGGAAAGATGTTTATCCTGAATTGCAAAAATCGGGAGCGCAAATCTATGATGGATTGGACTACCGTCATTGGGATACGTGGAATACAGGATCTCACAACCACGTTTTTTATGCAGAAAACAAAGAAAAGGCGACTGCTTTTGACATCATGCAGGGCGAACCTTTTGATGCACCCCAAAAACCTTTTGGTGGCGACGAAGACTATATATGGTCACCCGATAGCAAGAGTATAATCTATGTTTGTAAGAAGAAATTCGGAACTGCTTATGCTATTTCGACCAATACCGATTTATACGAATACAACCTCGAATCCAAAACAACCAAAAACCTAACAGAAGGTAATGCAGGTTATGACACCAATCCGGTTTTTTCACCTACTGGGAATTTAACTTGGCTGCAAATGAAGCGCGATGGATTTGAGGCAGACAAAAATGACATCATCGTTCGATTCAAAGGGATTGATATCAATTTAACCGCTCATTGGGATGGAACTGTTAACAGTTTTCAATGGAGTAAAGAGGGTAAAAAAGTTTATTTTATTGCGCCTGTAAACGGTACCACGCAATTGTTTGAAGTGGATTTCCCGGGCTTAACCAAAAAGGTAGTTACGCCAGTTCAATTAACAAATGGTGATTTTGATGTGCACGATATTGTTTCGATTTCGGAGGATTACTACTTGCTTACCCGAACCGATATGAATCATGCAACCGAAGTATTTTCATATACCCTAAAAACCAAAACGTGGAAGCAAATTACAACGGTTAACGATGCATTTTACAGTCAACTGTCATTGCCAACGTACGAAAGAAGATATGTTACTACCACCGACGGGAAAAAAATGTTGGTGTGGGTGATTTTGCCTCCTAATTTTGACAAAACAAAAAAATACCCAACCTTGTTGTATTGCCAAGGTGGGCCGCAAAGTCCGCTGACACAATTTTATTCTTTCCGCTGGAATTTTTCATTGATGGCTTCGCAAGGTTATATTGTGGTGGCGCCAAATCGAAGAGGAATGTATGGTCACGGGCAAGAATGGAACGATCAAATATCCAAAGATTGGGGCGGACAAGTGATGGATGATTATTTATCTGCCATTGATGATCTTGCCAAAGAAAGTTATGTTGACGTTGCTCGTTTGGGCTGTGTAGGGGCGAGTTATGGAGGGTATTCTGCCTTTTTCTTAGCGGGAATTCACAACAACCGTTTCAAAACTTTTATTGCTCATGATGGTGTTTTCAATACGCAAAGTATGTTTGGAACTACCGAAGAAGTATTTTTTAACCTTTGGGATTTTGGTGGCGCTTATTGGGAAAAAGACAATGCAGCAGCTCAAAAATCGTATACAAAATTCAATCCAATAACGTATGTTGACAAATGGAACAAGCCGATGTTAATCATTCAAGGCGGTACCGATTTTAGGGTGCCAATTGGTCAATCGCAAGAGGCGTTTCAGGCGGCACAACTACGCGGATTGAAAAGCAGGTTTTTGTATTTTCCAGAAGAAAACCACTGGGTGTTGCAACCACAAAACGCGTTGGTTTGGCAAAGAGAATTCTATAAATGGTTAAAAGAAACTTTGTAAAAAAATAACTTTTTTATTCATTTCCCTAGCCCAGATAGAAGTGGACATCCTTTTATGAAGCTTGCGCAATAAAAGATGGGAGCGGATAGCTGGAAATAGCTTCTCAAATAAAGAACAAGAATTAAAAAACCCCGACTTCTATTGAAATCGGGGTTTTATATTCCTACTAAAATCTAAATTCTTAGTATCTATAATATTCTGGTTTGAATGGTCCTTGAACCTCTACACCAATATAATCTGCTTGCTCTGGACGAAGTGTTTCTAATTCAACACCCAATTTAGCCAAGTGCAACATAGCTACTTTTTCATCCAAGTGTTTTGGTAACATGTACACGTCATTGTTGTATGCCGCGCTGTTTTTCCATAACTCGATTTGAGCTAAAGTTTGGTTGGTAAATGAGTTACTCATTACAAAACTTGGGTGACCTGTAGCACAACCAAGGTTTACCAAACGACCTTCTGCCAAGATGATGATGTCTTTTCCGTTTACGTTGTAGATGTCTACTTGAGGTTTTACTTCATTTTTAGTATGACCAAAGTTTTTGTTCAACCAAGCCATGTCTATTTCGTTATCAAAGTGTCCGATGTTACAAACGATTGTTTTGTCTCTCATTTGTTCAAAATGTGATCCCAAAACGATGTCTTTGTTTCCAGTAGTTGTAATGATGATATCTGCTGTTCCAATTACGGTATTTAATTTTTTCACTTCAAATCCGTCCATGGCAGCTTGTAAAGCACAAATTGGATCAATCTCAGTTACAGTTACAATAGAACCTGCACCTCTAAAAGACGCTGCAGTACCTTTACCTACATCTCCGTATCCGCAAACGATGACTCTTTTTCCAGCCAACATAATATCTGTTGCACGACGAACAGCATCTACTGCCGATTCTTTACAACCATATTTGTTGTCGAATTTTGATTTAGTAACTGAGTCATTCACGTTAATTGCCGGCATTGGCAACGTTCCTGCTTTTACTCTTTCGTACAAACGGTGAACTCCTGTAGTTGTTTCTTCAGATAATCCTTTGATTCCAGCAACCAAATGCGGGTAACGGTCAATTACCATGTTTGTCAAATCACCACCATCATCCAAAATCATGTTCAACGGTTGTCTGTCTTCACCAAAGAATAAGGTTTGCTCAATACACCAGTCAAAATCTTCTTCGTTCAAACCTTTCCAAGCATACACCTGAATTCCAGCAGCAGCAATCGCCGCAGCCGCTTGATCTTGCGTTGAGAAAATATTACAAGAAGACCAGGTAACTTCTGCACCAAGAGCAATCAAAGTTTCAATTAAAACGGCTGTTTGAATCGTCATGTGCAAACATCCTGCAATACGAGCTCCTTTTAAAGGCTGTTCGTCTTTGTATTCTGCACGAAGTGCCATCAATCCTGGCATTTCAGCTTCTGCTAATTCAATTTCTTTTCTTCCCCAAGCTGCAAGCGAAATATCTTTCACTTTATAAGCTACAAATGGTAACGTTTGTGTACTCATCAATTTTGTATATTTGTTTTTTTAAATCTGGCGCAAAATTACAGAATAAGAATTTATTTTCACAAACATTTCTATTAAATTATGATTTGTTTAATTTGCTAAAGATTTGAAATACAATTGAGTATTATTTTTTGAAGCAATTCCTGCTGTACGTTCCTATTTTTTTGGCCGCATTGCTTTTTTTCTAAGGCACTAAAAGAGCTTCTCCCAAAGCATTGGGATCCGCTTTTTTGCACCCAGAAAAAAACAGCAATCCACCTCAAAAAAATACCACTTCCATCAGGGCTAAAACCAACAACCGTAATGGCATTTTATAAATCAGTAGAGATCAATCCCCACACAACGGCCTATTTCTGGAAGATTTCGGAAGCACTTGTCGATCTCAAAAATGTCTGTACACTTACTTCTCATTCTGAGCAGCGCCTCGAATGTATGAAAGCCGAATCCCAACAAAAAGGGTTTCTTGCGGTACGCATGTTGCTGCAACACATCGGGCTTTCTGATGCAGATTTGTCCTACGACACTCATGGAAAACCTCATTTACAAAACGGGAAACATATTTCCATATCGCATTCGCATCAGTTTTCGGTCATTGCAATCAGCGCACAACCTGTTGGCATCGACATGGAGCTCATCAAAGAAAAAACACTCAAAATTGCGCCTAGGTACCTCGATGTTTCTCATTTGTACGGCCTTTCCGAAGCTGACCAATCCATCAAAGCGACCATCATCTGGGGAATCAAAGAAGCAGTATTTAAAATAAAAAGCCAACCCGGAATTAGTTTTCCCAACCATATTTTTGAGTCTGATTTTGCTCTTTCCGACCAAAAAACCAGGGCTCAATTGCGATTTAACGACTGCATCGAAGATTTTCAAATCGTTTTTGAAACGGTGGAAGACTATGCATTTGTTTGTGCCTTTTATCCACTTCATTCACTTAGATCATGATTGATTTTTTGATAGCCCAATATGAAAATGCTTCTGCCACACAAATTTTACTCGAATTTGTGGCTTTTCTATTTGGAATCATCAGCGTGGTTTGTGCCAAAAAAGAACATGTTTGGGTGTACCCAACCGGATTGATCTCAACGGTTATCACCGTTTATTTGTTGTATCAAGCACAGTATTTTGGCGACATGACGATGAATTTTTATTATTCGTTGATGAGTATATATGGTTGGTACAAGTGGACAGAAACAAAAAACGGGACCGAACGTATCATTACACGAACAAACACCGTTGAAAAATGGATTGGGTTCGGATTTTTTATCCTGACCATGGTAGTTACGTATGGAGTGTATGTTTTTTTTGATTATTCGCTCAAAATTCCTAATTATATTGATATTTTTACATCGGGAATTTTTTTCACAGCCATGTGGTTCATGGCGCTTAAAAAAATCGAAAATTGGACTTTGTGGATAATTGGTGATTGCATCGCAGTACCCTTATTTGCATACAGAGGCCTGGGCATGTTATCTTTACAATATTTAATTTTTACAATTTTAGCTGTTTTAGCCTACATAGAATGGAGAAAGATCTTAAACAACAACCATCAGACATCTTAAAAATTGCGTTGTATGGCCCTGAATCAACAGGCAAAACAACGCTCGCAAATCAGTTGGCTGATGCGTTTCAGACCTTATGGACTCCTGAGTTTGCTCGTGATTATTTACAGCAAAAATGGGATGCTACCCAGCAAGTATGTGAATATGATGATTTACTTCCCATCGCTATTGGGCAAACCAAATTAGAAAATGAGGCTGTAGAGCAGGCAAACAAAATTTTGTTTTGCGACACCAATTTGATGGTTACAAAAGTATTTTCTGAATGGTATTACCAAAAATGTGATCCAGATTTGCAAAAAGCAGCCAAAAAACATAAGTACGATTTGTTTTTTTTAACCGATATTGATGTGCCTTGGGAAAAAGATGATTTGAGAGATACCCCAGATCATAGAAAGGTCACTTTTGATTTTTTTGAAAAAGCACTCATCGACAACCAGAAGCCTTACATCAAATTATCAGGAAACAAAGAAGAACGTTTGCAAAAGGCCATTGCTATTGTGCATCAACTTCAACTAGCCAAAGAACTCGGTTTTACATCGTATGACTTTGTAGCAATCTATCAAAAAGGGATTTCGATGGCAACCGTATCGAAGCAAATTCATTTTTTACAAAATGGAGTTCCGGTTCTGCATTTGGACAGACCTGCAACATTGAACGACGGGATTCAATCATTAACTCCCGAAGAAGCCAAATACCATGCAGATTATTTTGACGAAAAGAAAAAGTCATTGCAGCTCAAAAAATTCGTACCGGCTTCAGGCGCAGCCAGTAGAATGTTCAAATTTTTACTTGAATTCATCCATGATTTTGATCCCGAAAAGGAATCAATCAATGCGTATATCAACCGAAAAAAAGAGCAGGATTTAGCGCTATTTATTTTTGCAAAAGAAAAATTTCCCTTTTATCAAGACGTCTTAGCAGCTACCCTAAAAACCTATCCCGATTATTTGAATTTCAGTTCAGATTTAAAAGAATATACGTTCATAAAGACGCTATTATTACACAAAGAATTTGATTATTCCAACCAACCCAAAGGTGTTTTGCCTTTTCATCAATATGAAAATCAGGTAGCGACACCGATAGAAGAACACATCAAAGAAGGTATTGCGTATGCTTCATCCAAAGGGAAGACACACCTTCATTTTACCGTTTCTGAAGAGCATGTAAATGCGTTTCAATCCAAAGTTACTTCGTTGTTGAATTCCTATCAAGCAACTTTTGACACAGAAATAAACGTTTCGTTCTCTTTTCAAAAAACGGCTACAGATGTCATTGCCTTTATGAAAGACAATGTGCCTTTTAGAGATGAAAACGATCAATTGATTTTTAGACCGGGTGGACACGGTGCTCTGATAGAAAATTTGAACCAACTTCGATCGGACCTTGTGTTTATAAAAAACATTGACAATGTGATTCAAAATCACCTGGATGAAATTGCTCTATACAAAAAGGGCTTAGCCGGGATTTTGTTGCAGTTGCAAGAACAGACTTTCGCCTATTTAAAACTACTTGAAAACAAGCAAATTTCAAACGAAATAATACACGAAATTGAAAATTTTGCAATTTCAAAACTCAACCAAAGCAGTAGTGAAGGTTTTGCAAAATATACCAAAGAGAGTAAAATTGATTATTTGTTTTCATTACTCAACCGTCCTATTCGAGTGTGTGGTATGGTAAAAAATGAAGGCGAGCCAGGGGGAGGTCCTTTCTGGATAAAAAACGCAAACGGACAATTGTCGTTACAAATTATTGAGGCTTCTCAAATTTCTGATAATCAGGTATCTATTTCAAAAAAAGCCACTCATTTTAATCCAGTTGATTTGGTTTGCGGACTCAAAGATTACCAAGGTCAATCTTTCAATTTGTTAGCGTTTGTAGACGAAAATACAGGCTTTATTGTAGAAAAAAACAAAAATGGTAAAACCATAAAAGCCTACGAACTTCCTGGGTTATGGAACGGTGCCATGGCAAATTGGCTGACTATTTTTGTTGAGGTTCCTTTGCTTACTTTCAATCCAGTCAAAACAGTAAACGATTTATTGAAAGCGACGCATCAAACCACTCATGGATAGCGATAAATTAATCAATGAGCTTGTTTTTAAAGCCGTGAGAAGCAGTGGTCCTGGAGGTCAAAATGTAAACAAAGTTGCATCCAAAGTAGTTTTGAGTTTTGATTTAATGCGGTCAATTGCCTTTTCGGAAGAAGAAAAAACCTTGCTTAGAACCCAACTTTCATCCAAGTTAACCAACGAAGAGCAATTACTCCTCACTTGTGATGAAGACCGAAGTCAAATTAAGAACAAAGAAATCATTATCAAACGATTCTTAGCACTCATTACAAAAGCATTGGTGGTTCCAAAGACTAGAAAACCAACAAAAATTCCACGAAGTGTGATTGAAAAAAGGTTGAAGGCCAAAGCAAATAACGCATGGATCAAACAAAACAGAAAAAAGCCTTCATTGTAAAAAAAGCTAGCTCATCAATCGTTTGTTTTTTACTAAAAAATTACTGTATCTTTGTACTGTCTCAAGGGGTGCTCCAAATAACGAGCTGAGATTATACCCAATGAACCTGGGCGGGTAATGCCGCTAAGGGAAGATAGAACTAGAGTTGATGTACACGTTAACCTCCAAGTTCTAGAGTAACCAAATTCATTTTTAACCAAGAATAATGACCCCTGTTATTCGTAATATTATTTTACGAATGCAAACAATTATTTATCAAAAAGAAAAAGTATTATTAGCTTGTTTCATTTTTTGTGGCTTTTTCAATTCTTTTGCTCAAGAAAAACAAAGTGATTCTACCAAAGTGAATCCACTTGATGAGGTGTTGGTTTCGGCGGTTCGAGTTACCAAAAAAACACCCATTACCTTTTCCAATCTAGATCAAAAAGAAATCAAGACCCGAAACCTGGGTCAAGACATTCCTGTTTTAATGAACTTTATGCCATCGGTGGTAACTACTTCTGATGCTGGAAACGGAGTGGGCTACACAGGTATTCGTGTGCGAGGCACCGATGCAACTCGAGTAAATGTGACGCTTAATGGTATTCCGTATAGCGATTCTGAAAGCCATGGAACATTTTGGGTAAACATGCCCGATTTTGCTTCTTCAGTTCAGAGTATTCAATTGCAAAGAGGGGTTGGAACTTCAACCAACGGTGCTGGTGCGTTTGGTGCGAGCCTTAATTTATTGACCGATTCCTATTCCAAAAAAAGTGCGGCCGAAATTTCTAATTCGTATGGAAGTTTTAACACGAGAAAGCATACGTTAAAATTTAGTAGTGGTTTGTTAAATAAGAAATTTGAATTATCGGGAAGGCTTTCTTCTATTGCTTCAGATGGATATATTGATCGCGCTTCATCGCTTCTGAAATCCTATTTTTTTCAAGGTGCATTTGTCGGAAAATCTACTTTGATAAAAGCATTGGCTTTTGGCGGATCTGAAAAAACATATCAATCGTGGAATGGTATCGACGCTGAAACATTGGCAACCAATCCTACGTTTAACTCAGCCGGAATTTACACCGATGCTTCGGGAGCCGTTCAGTTTTATGATAATGAAACCGATAATTATCAACAACACCATTTTCAACTACATTGGAATGAAAAATGGTCAGATGATTGGACCTCCACGATTGCATTGCACTATACAAAAGGCAAAGGATATTATGAAAATTATAAAGAAGATGCCGCTTTTTCAGACTATGGCATCCCAGCTACCGGCACAGAAACCACAACCGATTTGGTGCGCCAAAAATGGTTGGACAATGATTTTTATGGAACGACTTTTTCTGTAAATTACAAAAAAGACAAAGTTGATTTCATTTCAGGTGGCGGCTGGAACTTGTATAAAGGAGATCATTTTGGGAAGGTGACTTGGGCACAATCTGTGCCGCCTTCAGCCAATTTAGGCAATCACTATTATGATTATTATGGCGATAAATCAGATGCGAATATTTTTACTAAAATCAATTATCAGCTGACAAAGAAGTTGAGTTTTTACGGGGATTTGCAATTCCGTTCGGTTGGATACAACGCAAGCGGGGTTCAGGCCGATGCCGTGGCCGATACGTTTCGTTTTTTTAACCCAAAGGCTGGATTCAATTGGGACCTGAATAAAAATCATTCGGTTTATATTTCTTACGCCAAGGCACAAAGAGAACCCAACAGAACCGATTATGAAAGTGGAAATGTACGTCCGGAAAAACTAAATGATTACGAATTGGGTTGGCGATGGGCAACCAAAAAATCCCAAATAAGCACCAACATCTATTATATGGCCTACACCGATCAGTTGATTTTGACCGGAAATTTGGATGATGTTGGGAATCCGATTCGTTCCAATAGCGAAAAAAGTTACCGTTTAGGCTTGGAATTGGAAGCCAATTTTCAACTTTCAAACAAACTAAGTGTACGACCAAATTTTACATTAAGTCAAAATAAAAACATTGATTTGAAAGTGGACGCTACAGTTATTGGCACAAAAGACATTGCCTATTCACCGGGTTGTATTGCAAGCAATAGTTTGATTTATAAGCCGTATAAAGGCATTCAATTATCGGTGTTATCCAAATATGTGAGCGAACAATACCTAAATAACATTGAATTACCCCAAGCAAAACTTGCTGATTACTTTGTAAATGATTTGAATGTAGTGTACGAAATTGAAACCCATTCGATTTTTAATTCCGTTACAATCACAGGATTATTGAACAATTTTTTGAATAAAAAATACGTGTCAAATGGGTACATGTGGGATGTGTACCCTTACTATTATCCGCAAGCAGGAACGCATTTCTTTCTAGGGGTTACGTTGAAGTTTTAATTATACACTCTAATAACGGAGCCAATCACTTCAACGCGATAGGGTTTTAGAGGGTATTGTTTTCCTACGGCTTGCCCAGTGAATAAATTGTATTGTTCACTTTGGCAATTGCACACACCATTGATGCCGCTAATGGTTAGTCGAGAACAGGTCGCCATGGCCTGATTAGGACACGAACCATCGTAAGCCGTGTAGCTATTTCCCGTGTTAAAAATAATGACACCATTGCTTGGGGCGTTGGCTTGAAATACTTTGACACCGTTGCTTGGAAATTTAAGAGCATTGTATAAAGGCAAGTCGGTGTTTATTTCCATCGAAAAATTGTAATTAGGCAAATAGGGATTGTTGTTGTTAAAATTATCACTACCACAGCCCAAAAGAAGCGCAAAACAGATCGAAATAAAAAAATATTTTTTCATAGTAATTTTTAAAAAGTAGCATCAAGTAACAATTTATTTAAGTAACTTTGTCTTGATTTAATAAACAAAAGTAGGAATTTAATAAACAAAATTATATATCTTTGAAAAAGAAATCCCATGCCTATGGGATTTCTTCTATTTTAAGATCATTACAAATTAATATATACTATTTATAGTGCAACCATAAATAGCTTTTGAGTGAGAGAAAGCTATGAAATAAATTAAAATTATGAGCAACGTATCGTATTATACAGCCGAAGGATTAAAAAAATTAAGAGAAGAACTTGATTATTTAAAAAATGTAATGCGTCCAAAAGCATCACAAGATATTGCAGACGCAAGAGATAAAGGTGATTTGTCTGAAAATGCAGAATATGATGCTGCTAAAGAAGCACAAGGCATGTTGGAAATGCGCATCGCAAAACTAGAAGAAACGCACGCCAATGCCCGATTGATAGACGAAAGCCACTTAGATACTTCAAAAGTTTTGGTTTTATCTAATGTTCGCATTAAAAATCAGACAAACGGGATGGAATTAAAATATACGTTAGTTGCTGAAAGTGAAGCGGATTTAAAAACCGGAAAAATATCAGTTACTTCTCCCATTGGTAAAGGGTTACTTGGTAAATCGGTGGGTGAAATTGCCGAAATAACCGTTCCAAACGGTACGCTTAAATTTGAAGTTTTAGAGATTACTCGTGACTAATTAGAACGATTATGCCAACCATTTTTACAAAAATCATAGAGGGAGAAATCCCTTGTTACAAAATTGCAGAAACCGACCAGTTTCTTGCTTTTTTAGATGTAAACCCAAATGCTAAAGGACACACTTTGTGTATTCCTAAACAAGAGATCAACAAACTTTTTGATATAAATGATGATTTGTATCTTGGGTTGATGCAATTTTCAAAAAAAGTGGCTATTGCCCTAGAAAAAGCGATCGATTGCAAACGCGTTGGGATGGCTGTCATAGGTCTAGAAGTACCGCATGCACACGTTCATTTGATTCCCTTAAACGAGATGGACGAGATGCGTTTTCAAAACAAAGTGAGCCTCTCAAAAGAGGAGTTTGAAGCTACAGCAAAAGCCATTCAGAGCCAACTTAATTTACTCGATTAAACCACTGGTTTTAAGCTAATTTGAATCGTGGTTCCTTTGTCAATTTCTGATTGTAAGACGCGTATCTTCCCTTTGTGATAATCTTCCACAATTCTTTTTGTAAGTGATAATCCCAATCCCCAACCTCTTCTTTTGGTTGTAAATCCAGGTTCAAATATTTTTTTGAATTGTTTTTTAGGAATTCCTTTTCCTGAGTCGGAAACGTTTATTTTGATCCACGGTCCTTCCACTTCGATGTTGATTTTTAAAACCCCTTTTCCTTTCATTGCATCTACGGCATTTTTCATCAAATTTTCGATGGTCCAACTATGCAGTTCGGGGTTTAATAAAGCCATGACAGGTGTTTTAGGCGCTTTGAAATGAAAGGCAATTTGTTTGGAAAAACGATCTTTTAAGTAATCGAAAGATTGTTGTGTTTCGGCTACAATATCTTGAACCGATAAAATGGGCTCTGAACCAATTTTTGAAAAACGATCGGTAATGGTTTGCAAGCGGTTGATGTCTTTTTCAATTTCGGTAATGGTTGTCGCATCCACATTGTCTGCTTTCATGATTTCGAGCCACCCAATGAGTGAAGACAAAGGCGTTCCAATTTGATGTGCTGTCTCTTTCGCCATTCCGGCCCATAGCTTATTTTGCGTGGCCATTTTTGTGCTTCTGTAAAAATTGTACACTACGGTAGCAAACAAAACAATGATTAAAAACAGCGCTACGGGATAGTATTTTAATTTTGTAATAAGCGCCGAATCACCATAATAAACATATTGAGATTTACCTTGGTCGTATTCAATTTTTATGGGTTCGTTTTGTTTTTTTAGCTCGTTTAAAAAGACATACAATGAAATCGAATCTTTTGCAACTGACTCGTCAATATTGGCATGACTGATGATGACGTTATTTTCTAATTTTATCAGCGGAATCGTTTGGTTACTGCTTAATATTTCTAAATTCAAATCGACATTGTCGTTTTCTAGATCGGCTTGGAGCAATGATTTTTGAGCTGCAGCCCAAACTTGCATTTTGAGGCGCTCTTCATTTTTAAAAATTTGAAAAAAAGTATAGGTATTCCATAGTATGAGCGATACTATAAAAAAGGAAGCGATAATAATGATCCAACGAGTAAGATTTCGCTTATCTGAAAAATACATAATTTTTTTGTTTTAAAAGTAAGCAAAATTTTGAAACGTTCTCTTTTTTAATACAAAAGAGTCGCTTTTCATGGAAATTTCAAGCGTCTCTACAGCCCCGATAGAGCCGATATCCTCCCGATACCCATGGGTTCGGGAGATACAGGCGAAAGCGGGACAGGTTGTGTGGGTCAACCTTTGTGGTGCTGCTAAATTGAAAAAAGAAGGCTTAACACGATGTTTCTTCCCATGTTTGGAATTCCGTCCGATTTTAATCTTGATAGGTGCGCGATGTATTGTTTGTCTAGTACATTGTTGGCGTTGATTTGTAATTGAATCGGTGTTTGGTGCCACTTTATTTTGGTGCTAAAAAGCAAATTAACCAACGTATAATCTACTGATTTTGTCTCAAATACACTTGGATTGTTTTGGTTAAATACATGCTCTATTTCAATGGACGCAAACGTATCTGTAAGCGAATGGGTGTTATTAAACTCTGTTTTGAATGCGGTATTCCATTTGTTGGCTGGAACGAGTGGGATGTTTTGATTGTTGGTTTGTTTTCCTGTCACCGATTCAAAACTTGAAGTGATGTGCAACCAATCCATTGGGTGGGGATGAAAGTGGATACCGGCTTCTCCTCCATACAAATGGGCGTTGGCTTGCGTATACACAAACACGTTGTTGTTGTCTATAAGGGTGCCATTTGGACTGATAAAAATATAGTTGTTGACGGTGTTGTAAAATCCGTTGACAAAAAATTCAAAATGTGGATTACGGTACTCAAGATTGATGTCTGTTTGGAAATTTTGCTCGCTTTTTAGGTTATTATTTCCAATCTCGTAGCGATTACTTCCTTCATGTACGCCATTTGAAGTGAGTTCTGCGAGGTTTGGGGCTCTAAATCCAGAGGCCAAGTTGAGTCTAACAATTAAATTTTCTTTCAACTGGGTTTTGTAACCCAAAGAGGCATTGATCGAATTGAAATTTCGGTTTATCGCTTCAAAATACCCTTCCGATCCTACTTCTCCTGCGGTTTGGCTTTCGATTTTTCGATTGTCCCAACGTATTCCGGCCTGTACGCTGTTTTTATTCCAAGTGTAATAAGAAGTAGTAAAAAAACCCATGTCGGTTGTTGTAGCGTCTGGGATGAGTAGTTCTTCGCCAAAGTTGGTATTGGTTTGATTCATACCTTGTGAACCCACAATAGTCTCCAGTTTCCCTTTTTTTGGCAAATAATATTTTACGTTAAAATTACTTGTTTTCAGTTTCATTTTTAAGAGGGCAGTTGGACGGTCTTCAAATTCACTTCGTTGGTTGTCTATGTATCCCAAATCGGCTTCTATTTTTGAATGAGTAAATTTATAAACCGAATTCAAACTAAGAATTTGACTGTTTACTTTTTGTCTAGGATAATCGGGTTTGTGCGATTGGGTTTGCGATGCAATTCCGTTTTCGGGAATCCCAAGATTTAACTGATTTACATTGTAACGAAAAACGGTCGAGAAGTTGTTTTTTGAATAGCCAAGTCCGGTTTTTATATCCAATTCATTGAAACGGGTATTGGTTATTCGGTCGCCTTTTGCCACTTTGTAATCGGCATGCGAACTGTAACTCACATTCGAAGAAAATTGGATGTTTTCACCCGAAACTTTGTATCCTAGTGCGGTATTGTTTCCGGCAGTATTTGTAAAATAGGTGTTTTTAAAACTAAATGCATCCGATTTTGTAGGAGCAAATTTTTCGGGATTAAAATACAGCACACCTCCTAATGCATCTGATCCGTAGAGTAACGAAGCAGGGCCTTTGATCACTTCAAAACTATCAACTCCCGAATCGTTCAGTCCCAGCCCATGTTCTTCTCCAAATTGTTGATTTTCGAGGCGTACCCCTTGCGCATAAACAAGAACTCGGTTTCCGCTTAACCCGCGAATGACAGGCTTTCCAATCGATGTCCCTGTTGTAATGACTGAAACTCCTGGTATTTTTGAAAGTCCCTCCGACAAGGTGATTGCTCCTTTTTGCTGAATGGAATTGATTTTAACATGTTCTACTTTCATTACATTTTGTGATTGTAATTTATTGAAAGCTGTAGATACAATGACTTCATCCATTTGATGAATGCTGTCTTTTTTTTGTGGTGTGTTTTCTTCTTGAGAAAAACCCATAATGGAAAAACCCATTAATATTGGGAATATCATTTTTTTCATGCTGTTTGTTTTTAAATAGATGTGAACCTCCCAATTATGGAAATGCAAAAGAGTTTTACATCCAAATAAGAAGGAAATTAATTCATAAAAAGGCTAAGAAAAAAATACAGAAGGGGGCGCTCTATCAGCCAACAAACAACCCGTATAAAAAGAGTGGGAAACTTGTTTGCAGAAAAAATTAGAATAGAAATATTCTTGAAAAGAGGAAATTTTGAATGAAAAAAGAGGTGATTCGGCAACCGCAGTAAAAGGGAAGTCACAGGCAAAACAATGATCTAAAGGGGTGTGTGCATGGTTGATTTGATCTTGCCCTTTGGCATAGTGATGTTCGCAATGTGTTTCTTGCAGCGATTTGTAAAGATGTTCCCACGAGTGCCCTGCCTGCAAAATGATTGCAAGTAATATATATCCAGAAAAGGATAAACTCATCAGAATTGATTTTCTTTTCATACGATACAAAAGTAAGGAAAAATAACTCCCTTTTTTTCTTTTAACACATTATAAACAAAAAGAGGAATTTTTAAAAAGATTAACTATTTTTACCAATTATAAATAAACAACCATGTCAGAAAAAAAACGCCTCTATCTTTTAGATGCTTATGCCTTAATTTTTAGAGGGTATTTTGCTTTTATCAAAAATCCAAGAATCAACTCGAAAGGGATGGATACCTCGGCTATCATGGGGTTTATGAATGCCTTGATGGATGTGATAAAAAGAGAAAAACCAGATCATTTGGCGGTTGCTTTTGATAAAGGTGGGAGTACGTACCGATATGAAATGTATCAGGAATACAAAGCCCACAGAGATGAAACTCCCGAAGCGATAAAAATAGCCGTTCCTTATATCCAACAACTTTTACGTGCAATGCACATACCGATCATTGAAGTGGCAGGTTTTGAAGCAGATGATTTAATTGGTACCATCGCAAAACAGGCCGAAAAACAGAACTATAAAGTTTTTATGGTAACGCCCGATAAAGATTTTGCCCAATTGGTTTCGGAGAATATTTTTATGTACAAACCAGCCCGTATGGGGAATGATATTGAAATTTGGGGTATTCCAGAAGTACTTGAAAAATTTGAAATAGAACGACCAGAACAAGTAATTGATTTTCTTGGAATGATGGGAGATGCTGCCGATAATATTCCGGGATTGCCTGGTGTAGGAGAAAAAACAGCAAAGAAATTTTTGGCCGAATTTGGTTCGATGGAAAATTTGTTGGCCAACACACACCAACTCAAAGGGGCTATCAAAGATAAAATTGAAGCCAACGCCGAATTGGGCATTTTGTCCAAAAAATTAGCTACTATTTTGTTGGATTGTCCAGTGGTATTTGATGAAAAAGACTACGAACTTTCTACACCCGATATCGAGAAAACAGATGCCTTGTTTCAAGAACTAGAGTTTCGTCAAATGAAGGCTCAGTTTGATAAACTCTACAGTGGTTCAACTACGGAGGAAGTAACAGAAGCAGCTCCCGTAAAAAAGGCACCCGCTAAAAAAACAAACGAAGAACAATTTGACTTGTTCGGATTTAGTGATGATCCAGAGGATGTTTCAATCCATCATTCCCAATACGCGACGTTAGAAACGACTTCACATAATTATACGGTGGTTCATGGCGAATTGGGGACCAAATTGTTTTTACAATCGTTAATGAACCAAACATCGGTATGTTTTGACACCGAGACAACCGGTATCGATGCCTTGAATGCCGAGTTGGTGGGAATGTCCTTTTCTTGGTCGAAAGGAGAAGCCTTTTATGTGCCTTTTCCCGAAAATCAGGATGAAGCACACGTTTTGATTGAGAAATTCAAACCTTTTTTTGAAAGTGAATCCATCGAAAAAATAGGTCAAAACATCAAATATGATTTGAAAATCCTTTCAAATTATGGTGTTCAAATCAAAGGTAAATTGTTTGACACCATGATTGCCCATTATTTGATCAATCCAGATATGCGTCACAATATGGATGTGTTGTCAGAAACCTATTTAAAATATTCGCCCAAATCCATCGAAACATTAATAGGGAAAAAAGGGAAAAATCAATTATCGATGCGCGATGTTGCTTTGGAAGACATCAAAGAATACGCGGCAGAAGATGCTGATATTACGTTTCAATTGAAGCAAAATTTCAGTCCGATTTTGGACAAGGCCGAAACCAAAAAATTGTTTGATGCCATTGAAATTCCACTTATTCCAGTTTTAGCTTCTATGGAACGAGAAGGGATCCATCTCGACGTACCTTTTTTGAAAGAAATGTCGGTTGAAATGGCCAAAGAAAGTGCCGCATTGGAACAAAAAATATATGAAACTGCGGGTGAGAAATTCAATTTGGCTTCTCCCAAACAATTGGGGGATATTTTGTTTGATAAACTAAAAATTGGTGGCGCCAAACAGAAAAAAACCAAAACAGGTCAATATGCCACTGGCGAAGAAATTTTATCGTATTTAGCCAATGATCATAAAATTGTAAAAGATATTTTGGAATGGCGTCAAATGGTCAAATTACAAAGCAACTATATTGATGCTTTGCCAAATCAAGTAGATAAAAAAACCGGTCGCGTTCACACCGATTATATGCAAACGGTTGCGGCCACAGGTCGATTAAGTTCGAACAATCCGAATTTGCAAAACATACCAATCCGAACTGAAAGAGGGCGATTGATTCGAAAAGCTTTTATTGCCAGAGACGAAAATTATTCGTTGGTTTCTGCCGATTATTCTCAAATTGAGCTGCGCATCATTGCGGCTTTGTCTGGCGAAGAAAACATGATCAAAGCATTTCAAAACAACGAAGACATTCATAAAAGTACCGCTGCTAAAGTGTTCAACGTACCTTTGGATGAAGTGACCAAAGAGCAACGAAGCCACGCCAAAACAGTTAATTTCGGAATAATCTATGGGGTTTCGGCCTTCGGTTTATCGAATCAAACCTCGCTGTCACGAAAAGAAAGCGCCGATTTGATTGATGCCTACTATCAAACTTATCCAAAACTAAAATCGTACATGTCTGCTCAAGTAGATTTTGCACGCGAAAACGGATATGTTCAAACAGTTCTTGGAAGAAGACGTTATTTAAAAGATATTAATTCGGCAAACATGATGGTGAAAAGTGGTGCTGAACGCAATGCAGTAAATGCACCCATTCAAGGTTCGGCAGCCGATATTATCAAAATAGCCATGATCAATATTCATCGAAAGCTTACCTCAGAAGGTTGGCAATCGAAAATGCTTTTGCAAGTACATGATGAGCTTGTTTTTGACGCACATCATTCAGAATTAGATCGCATTCAACCCCTGATTAAGCACGAAATGGAAAATGCCTTTAAAATGGATGTTCCGTTGGAAGTTGAAATTGGTGTTGGAAAAAACTGGTTGGAAGCACATTAATGTTAGTATATATTCATGTTTTTATACAATAAAATACATTCAAAATAAATCGTTTATACAATTGAAATGGATTCAATCAAAGCCATATTGTACTTTTCTGTTTTTAAATATCCTCTAAAATTAGAAGAGATACATAGTTATACCTGCCATTCCAACTTGAGCCAAACCCAAGATGAATTAGATCAATTGATGGCCCAAAAAGTCATTTCCAATGTAGACGGATTTTATGTTTATGGAACAGATTTTGATTGCATTGCCAAGCGAATAAAAGGCAACGAACAAGCCCAAAAAGTCATGTTGATTGCAAAAGAAAGAGCTTCTTTTATTTCCAAATTTCCCTTTGTGAAGGGAGTTGGCGTTTCAGGATCGTTATCCAAAGGATATTATGACAACGAAAGCGACATTGATTTTTTTGTCATTACCCAACAATCCAAACTTTGGATTTGTAGAACGTTGTTGATGTTTTATAAAAAGGCCTTTTTATTAAATTCGAGAAAATTTTTCTGTATCAATTATTTTGTTTCCGAGAATCAAATGGAAATTGAAGAGCAAAATATTTTTACGGCCACCGAGATAAAAACCTTAATTCCGCTAGAAGGGAAGCTAGAATTTGAAAAATTTTATGAGCAGAACAAGTGGGTTTCTTCTTTTTTTCCAAATTTTGAACCACATACACACGCCACTCAATCAACCCAAAAAAGCGGGTTATCAAAGGGAATAGAAGGGGTGTTTAATTCCAAAATCGGACTTAGTTTGGATGCATTATTGAAATCGATGACGTTAAAGAAATGGAATTCAAAATTTCATTATTTGTCGGAAGATGAGTTTAAAGTAGCATTAAAAACGTCTACAAATATTTCGAAGCACCATCCATCCAATTTTCAAAAAAAGGTCATTGATGCCCTCAATGCAAAAATAGAAGAAGTTAGATCCAACCATTCGATTCAAATCCCAAAAGAAGATGTCTAAAATTCTATTTTCACATTCTTATTATTACCAATTAGACCCAAAACAGTGGAAGAATAAAACACCTTTTCCACCATTAGGGACTTTGTATGCGGCTTCATTAATGAGAGAAAATAATTTTGAAGTGGCTCTTTTTGATACGAATTTATTGAATTCCTCTCATTCCATACTGTCAAAAATAAAACACTTTTTACCTACTTATTTGGTGATTTACGACGACGGGTTTAATTATTTGACTAAAATGTGCTTGACAAATATGCGGGAGGCGTGTTTTGACATGATCATCGCTGCAAAATCGTTAGGTTGTCAAGTGATCGTGTGCAGTTCTGATGCAACCGACCATTATGAAAAATACATAAAAAAAGGCGCTGATTTTATCATTCAAGGCGAAGGGGAAATCACTTTGTTAGAGCTCATCCAGCATTTAGATGCAGATAAAAGCATTGAAAATATTGCCGGTATTGTATTCAAACGTAACGGAGAACTTGTGGTAAATCCGAAACGAAAGGTATTGGAAAACCTGGATGATTTGCCTATGCCTGCTTGGGATCTAGTAGACATCGATTCGTATAAAAAGATCTGGAAGCAAAGCAAACAAGAGTTCACACTTAATCTGGCGACCACAAGAGGTTGTCCATATAAATGTAATTGGTGTGCAAAACCCATTTATGGAAATCGATACAATGCGCATTCACCTGCCTACATTGTAAAAGAAATTGCGTACATCAAAAAACACTTTGGCGTCACCCGTTTTTGGATGTGTGATGATATTTTTGGATTAAAACCCAATTGGGTGCAAGAATTTAATGCCGAATTGACTACTCACGATCTAACCATACGTTATTACATCCAAAGTCGTGTTGATTTGCTGTTGAAAGAAGACACAATTGATGCCCTTGCCAATTCTGGATTAGAAGAAGTATGGGTGGGCGCAGAGAGCGGTTCGCAACGAATACTTGATGCCATGGATAAAGGAACTAAAATTGAAGAAATTTTCACTGCTACTCATTTGTTACAACAGAAACACATTCGAGTTGCCTTGTTTCTTCAATTTGGATACCTTACTGAAACGCAAGAAGACATCCAGAAAACAATCGATATGGTTAAGGACATCCTGCCAGATAATATTGGCATTTCGGTTTCGTATCCTTTACCGGGGACGAAGTTTTATGAAAAAGTAAAAGATGATTTGAAACTTAAAGCTAATTGGACCGATTCGGACGATTTTGAAATGATGTTTCAAGGGACTTATAATTCTATCTATTATAAAAAATTACAACGATTTGTGCACAAAGAGTTTAGAAAAGCTCAGGGATTACATTACTTAAAGAACTTTACTTTTTCGATTCCAAAACTGATCGCCATTCTAAAATTAGGATATTATATTCCGAGTGCATTCGTTGATTCTATACTATTAAATCGATTGGCAAAAAATGCAAACTAATTTTGACCAAGCCGCTTCTACTTACGACGCTACGTTTACCCATACAAAAATTGGTCGAGCGCAGCGAGACATTGTTTATGAGCACGTAACGCGTTTGTTGTCACATCCACCTAAAGATATTTTAGAAATAAATTGTGGCACAGGAGAAGATGCGATTTGGTTTGAAAAGCGGGGTTTTAATGTCCTTGCAACCGATATTTCTTCTGAAATGATCGCGAGCGCAAAGTCAAAAATGAATCCCACCTCCATCGAGTTTGTTCAGGCTGATATCAATCAGGTTTCAGAGCAGTTTTCATCGAAAAAATTTGATGTTGTTTTTTCAAATTTTGGGGGGTTAAATTGTTTGACAGCAACTGAATTGGAACAATTTTTTCTAAAAGTTCAAAAAATTTTATCAGATAAAGGCAGGTTGATTTTGGTCATTATGCCTAAAAACACTTTGTGGGAAAAATTGTATTTTATCCTAAAAGGAAAAGGTAAAGAAGCCTTCCGTCGCACAAAAGAAGTAGCTTTTGCAAAGGTAGAAGGTGCGATTGTGCCAACCTATTATTATAATCCGAAAGACATTGAACGCTTGGCACATGAAAATTTTGAGAGGTTGGAATCAAAACCAATCGGATTTTTTATCCCACCATCGTATCTAGAGCCCTTTTTCAAAAAGAAACCGAGGGTATTTCAGTTATTGGTTCAATGGGAGAAGAAAATTCGAAATAAGTCAGCGCTTTCCAAGTATTCAGATCATTATTTACTAGTTTTACAAAAGAGATGAGTTTGTTATTCACGCATGCCTATTATATTTCAGATGATCTAAGAGAACAAAAGATCATGAAACCCTATCCTCCGTTAGGGTTGCTGTATGTATCTGCCTATATGAAGACGAAACAAATCGAAAACGAAGTCTTTGATTCGACTTTTTCATCCCTGCAAAGTCAACTAGATTTTATACAAAAAATGCAACCGAAGGTCATTTGTATTTACACCAATTTAATGACCAAAATTGAGGTAATTAAATTGATGAAAATTCTCAAATCGGACCTGTACAGATTTCCTACGCTTGTATTGGGTGGTCCGGATGTGACCTATAATGTTGAAAATTATCTAAAAGCGGGTGCCGATTTTCTTGTCCTGGGTGAAGGAGAAGTTACGACTTACGAATTATACCAAGCTCTTGAGAATAAAACCAATTTGCATGACGTTGCCGGAATAGCATTTGTCGAAAAAAAGGAAGTCATCAAAACTTCCGAACGCACCAAGTTGAAGGAGTTGGATGAATTGCCTCTTCCGAACAGAGACGCCATTGATATGCAACGCTATTTGGATACATGGAAAACCAACCACGGACAAAGTTCGATGACGATTTCCACGCAAAGAGGATGTCCTTATACCTGTAAATGGTGCAGTACCGCGGTCTATGGTCAAAGTTATAGAAGACGTCCCGCACATTTGGTTGCCCAAGAAATGAAGTTGTTGAAAGATCAATACAACCCCGATGCGATTTGGTTTGTAGATGATGTTTTTACGGTCAGTCATAAATGGCTCATCGCCTTCAAAGAAGAAGTGCTGGCTCACGACGCATTGATTCCGTTTGAATGCATTACACGCGCCGAACGATTGAATGAGGAGATTTTACACTTGTTAAAAGAGATAGGTTGTTTTCGAATTTGGATTGGTGCCGAAAGTGGATCCCAAAAAATCATTGATTTAATGGACCGTCGGGTTGAAGTAAACCATGTAAAAAACATGATTCAAAAAACCAATGCCATGGGCATAGAGACCGGTACTTTTGTTATGGTGGGCTATCCAGGCGAAGAGGAAGAAGACATTAAGCAAACCATCGATTATTTAATTGCTGCAAAACCAACGTATTATACCATAACCATTGCCTACCCAATCAAAGGAACCAGCCTTTATAATGAAATTGAAAACAAGATAACCAATAGCTTGGATTGGGAAACCACCACCGACAGAGAGATTGAATTTGAGAGAACGTATGCTAAAAAATATTATACGTATGCCGTAAAATGGGTTGTCAATGAAGTCGAATTTTCAAGATTGAACAACCCCTACAACTGGAAAGGGTTAAAGATGAAATTAAAGTCAATTGTAGCAAGAATCCTTATGAAAAGGATTGCAATTTAAGGTTGGATTATTTTTTTACTGCATTTTTATACAGCAGAAAATTTACTAATTCGGGCAGAATAATAGCACAAACGATACCCCAAACCCCGAATAAATTTCCCAGAAGCATCAAACCAATTAAAAGCACAGCAAGCTGAATTTTTGAAAATAAGTAGACGGTATTCCAACGTTCTTTTTTCATGCAAATTATTTGAAATGGGGTACTCAACATCACCGGAAACCAAATAATTTGTATCAACAACAGATAATACATCATGGGTATTCCCTGAAATTTTTGCATGATGATTCCTTCAAAAGATACGATCAGTCCGACAGCAACGCAAAAAAGGACAAGCGTAAAATAAGTAATTTTATACAATCCATTTCGCATATTTTTCGATAAACCAAGTTGGTTGGCGTCTTTGAAATTAGGTAAAATCGCGTAAAATAAATTTCCGGAAACACCTCTTATTAACGAGGTAGCTTTTTCCAATACAGCCGATTCCCCGGCAATTTGCGCCCCAAAACAGAGTTGAACGAATGGAATGGTTGCCGATAATATAAGGGTGTTCACAATCTGTAGGTAAAATAATTTTTTTTGACTTTTGACAAAAACCATCACTTTTTTGACTTTTGAAAAGGTGCACACAAACGCCAATTTTTTATGTATTAAAAAAGGAATACTTATGAGTATCTCTGCTAGGGCAATCCAAAAATTAGTGACATACCAATTGTGCTCCGTAATAAAAAAAAAGACGAAAGCCAAGGCGGACAATTTGGTGTAAAAATGAAACCAAAGCAGGGTCTTGTTTTGTGACAGAACATAAAAAAACGAAGTAGGATTGTACAGTCTTGCTAAGAGTAACAGAGATGAAAACAGAGCAATTGCAGGTAAGTAGGAAGCAAAGGAAAGAAGCAACAAGAAAAAAAATAGGATCAATACCGATCTAATTTGTAATAATTTATTCCAATAAGCTGCTGTCGTTCTGCTGCTGGTTTTCAACTTCTCGGCAAAAGGGATTAAATTCTGAGGGAAACCAAAATTACTCATCCCGGCCAACATTACAAAGATCATTTGCCAGGTTGTAATTTGTCCAATTTGTTCCAAAGAAACCCTGTTGATGAGTAGGATATACATACCAACGGGAAACAATACGGTCAACAGTTGAACAAGGGTTAGCAAACCAAATCGTTGCGTTGTATTTTTGAAATTAGCTAGCCTCATTGGTTTTTGATGGTTTTAATCGTTGCCAATCTTTTTCTTTTTAATACAGAAAGTAGAAGGTTGGTGCATCTCCAACCCACCTGATTTGGTATTTTCAATAAAAGCAAGGCTATTTGGTCTTTCTTGCTAAGTTTGATTCGATCTGTTTTGATTTTTTGACAAAATAACCCCAATAATTTTTGGTATTCAGCCCTGAAATTTGGCAATGAAACCATCTCGTTTTGATCTATAATTTGGATTAAAAAAGTATCCATATAATAATCCAATGTGTTTTTATAAACCCCATTTTTGTATACATCCTCCACCCCGTTTCTTTTGATTACATCGAGCTCTACTTCAAACAGTCGATGTACATCTTTCACCCGCACATCAGACAAAACCCTACGAGTTAAGGATGATTTTCGGGAATAATGGGTTATTAATTTTTTTGGTAAGAATTGCACTGATTTGCTCATGAGAATAAACTCTAAAACAAAAGGTCGGTCGTCAAACAGTTTTAAATCTTTATCAAAACGGATGTTTTGGGCAAAAGCTGTTAAAAAAACCTTGGACCAAATCGTTTCTACAATGCCTTCTTTGTAAAAAGTGCTTGCCAATTCGGAAGATTTATGGATGTTGTTATAAACTTCATGCCATTTTGATGGTAGAGTAATCAAACCGTCTTCACTCAAAATTTCAATATCACAAACCAATAAATCGGCTTTGGTTCTTTCAATTTCTTGTACAAATTCTTCCATCATGTTGGGGTGCAAAACATCATCTGCATCCAAAAATGTTACATATTTGGTGCTAACCTTTTGTAATGCTGTGTTTCTTGCCACAGCTGCACCCGAATTTTCAATAGTTAGAACAGTGCCTTTGTATATTTTTGGCAAATACTTGGTGGCAACCTCCAACGAATTGTCAATTGACCCATCATTCACTAGTATCACTTCAAAATCTTTATACGTCTGGTCTGCCACAGATTGCAAGCAACGATCCAGGTAATTCTCTTCGTTGTAAAAAACGATAATCAGTGAAATTATAGCGTTGGGTTTATTCATTCGCAGTAATTTTTAAGCAATCAAGAAGCGTATTTTTGATGGATTGGTGCACTGATTTTTCATTTTTTGGCGGCAACCATTTTCCTGATGAAATAGCATCGGCTGTTACCAAAAGACAAATCGAATTTAAATTGTAAAAGGAAGCAAAAGCATATATTGCCGCGCATTCCATGTCGACATGTGTTGCTCCTTTACTGCAAAATTGCGAGAGTAAACTCGGGGTTTCTCTGTAAGGGGCATCTGTGCTCCAGCAGGTAGCTTCGGGATAATTCAACTGGGATTGAATTCGATTCAACCATTCGTTTTTTAAAGGAACCAGGGTTTCTTCTTCAGAATAAAAGGCGGCACAGCCAGTGGTTGAAAAGGTTTGGGTTGCCACACATTTCTCATTTTCTTTGAACTTGAGATCCAAACTTCCGGCCAGACCAATAAATATAAAATTCGCAACACCTAAAATTCGCAACTCTTCCATAACGCCCACAATAGCGGGTGCGCCGTTACCAAAATCGGAACAGATCACAATTTCTGAATTTATTTGATATTGAAAACCCTTGATGCCTTTTATCTTTTTTGCAAAAAGTCGAATTTTTTTTGGAATGGAATATTTACTAAGTGTGAAGATCGCCGTGGCTGGTAATTTATCGACATTGTATTTTTGATTTTCGCGTTTCCATTGCACCAAATCTGCCACGTTCAATACGGGGTTTTCAGTTAATAAGGGACGATGGGGTTTGTCAAAAATCATAAGCTACGATCTCATTTTTGGTTGTTTGTAAATGTATAAAAAAGCGTGTAATATGGAAACTATTTATTTTCAAAAAGAGCGATTGTGTAAAGAGAATTTGTAATATTGCAAACTCAATTTTCATTTTTTCAAAAAAAATCAAAGTCAGTAATGAAATTATTTTCAAAAATCCCAGTCAATATCTTAGTCCAAATTAAAGCGCTTACCAACAGCACCTATCTAGATATTATTGGTCTGGCTATCGTTTTGGCTGCATCTTTTGCATTGGGTTACCACCAAACGGTCATTGATTTCACATTTCAAGGAACCAATTATGTTTTTTTGCTGGGCTATGTTTCGATCGTGAACACAGGTTTTTCTATGATAGGCAACCGACTCGTAACAAAAAAGAACAATTTCGGAAATTTAATCACAACGTGCAATACTTTTTTAAGCGGCAGTATCGATTACTTGTTGGGAAATGCAGGTGCAGTTTTGACTTACCCCGTTACGTTTATTGGGAATTTTTTGGTTTTTAAAGCATGGAAAAAAAGCAAAGTGTTGCGATCTGTCGACTTTATTTTTTACAGAAATATAGTTTTGGGGTTTTTCTTTTCGTTGGTGTTGAATTACATTGCCTTTAAGTACATCGCTCAAACCCCGATTGATTGGAAATTGTTTTTTGCAATTGCTATTCCGGCCGGAATCACTTTTGGAGGGACTTTTAATACGGCACGTATGTATCCAGACAATTGGTTTATGTGGCAATTTTACAACCTAACCAAAATAGTTCAAAACCTGTTGCTCATGAATATCGCTAATGTCGCCAAATACACCTTTTATTTTTTCAATGCCATACTAGGTTACATTACTTGGAACGACGATCGTAAAAAAGGGACTATTTAATTTTCTTGGTCGATTCTCTTTGGCGTAGTTCGGTATTAATGACCGTGGTTTTAAACGGGTACGTTTCTTCTTTGCTTTCTAATTTTGCAATCAACATTTTTGCGGCAACCTCTCCAATTTCTGGGCCGTGCTGACTTACAGTAGAAAGACTAGGCGTCATTCTTCTAGACCATACACCATCTGCAAATCCGATGATTGAAAGCTCTTCCGGAATTTTATATCCCGACTTGATTCCATATTTCATGGCCATTACAGAAGCATGCTCATCCAATGCAAAAACACCGTCAATTCGATTGTTTTTGAAAAAATCGGCTAGTTTTTGATCAAAATCTTCTTCGTTACCCGTGCATAATATTAATTGGGCATCTACTTTGCTTCCGTGGTTTTCCAATGCTTGGTAAAATCCTTTGGCGCGTAATTTTCCAACACTCAAATGGTCTATGGTAGAAAACAGCGCAATGCGTTTGCATCCAGTTTTAATCAAATGCTCGGTGGCGTTGGTAGCCGATTCTAAATCATCCACAACGACTTTATCACAATTTACTTCGTCTGCAATTCTATCAAACATCACGATTGGTGTTCCTTCATTGATGATCGATTTGAAATGTCCAAATTCTTGTAGTTTTTGAGCTTCTTGCGAGATAGATAGAATGAATCCATCAATCGTACCGTTGCTCAACATTTCCAAAGCGCCAATTTCTTTTTCCAAACTTTCATTCGAAATACAAGTGATCACTTTGTACCCTTTTTCATCAGCTACTTTTTCAATCCCCGTAAATACTTTTGCAAAAAACGAATTCAATATATTAGGTACAATCACACCGATGGTTCGTGTAGATCTATTTTTTAAATTCAATCCAATTACATTGGGTTTGTAATTTTTAAGTTTAGCATATTCTTGAACCCTCAGTTTGGTAGGCTCACTAATCTCCGGACTATCATTTAATGCCTTAGAAACAGTTGAAACAGAAACATTTAATTCTTTTGCAATTTGCTTTAATGTAGCTTTCGACTTCATAATTAATTAACTTTAGGTGCGTTGAATGAGGGTAATTTTATGCTTTAACAACAAAGCAACAAAATAAAAATAGAATAAAGATGTAAAAATAGCTTTTTTTTCTATTTGAAGCAACAGGCTCGGGATTTATCTATAAGCCCTGTTCCTGCCATTCATTATATCCGCGCCATAAAAAGCGCGGGATGTCATTTCTGTCAGGGCTAAGGAAGGAGGTATTTACCTTTTCTAACCACTTAAAATTCAAAATACTAATTAAAAATTCAAATGATTTTTGCATATATGATAAATAATTGTACTTTTGCACTCCCTTAATTGGGAATGGAATGTTTAATTAAAAAAAATTATTGTGAACACATTAAGCTACAAGACAGTTTCAGCAAACAAAGCCACAGCCGATAAGCAGTGGATTGTTGTAGATGCTGAAGGTCATAACTTAGGTCGTTTTGCTTCAAAAGTAGCGATGCTTTTAAGAGGTAAATACAAACCAAGTTATACACCGCACGTTGATTGTGGAGATAACGTAATTGTTATCAACGCAGAAAAAATCAACCTAACTGGTAACAAACTTGACGATAAAACGTACATTCGTCACACAGGTTACCCAGGAGGACAAAGAAGCTTGACTGCTAAAGTAATGCAACAAAAAAACCCTGCATTATTAGTAGAAAAGGCTGTAAAAGGAATGCTACCTAAAAACAAATTAGGTGCGCAATTATTCCGCAATTTAAATGTAAATGTTGGTACTGAGCACAAACACGGAGCTCAACAACCAAAATCCGTTAACCTTAACGACTTAAAGTAATGGGAGTTATTCACAAAATCGGTAGAAGAAAATGTGCAGTAGCACGTGTTTATGTTTCTGAAGGAACAGGAAAAATCACCGTAAACAAAAGAGAATTCAACAACTATTTCCCAACAGCTACTTTACAGTACAAAGTGTTGCAACCAATGTCTATGACAAACAATGCAGAAAACTTTGACGTAAAAGTAAATGTTTACGGAGGTGGAGCAACAGGACAAGCAGAAGCTGTAAGAATGGCATTAGCACGCGTTATGTGTGAAGTTGATGCAGAAAACAGAGCTATCCTAAAACCAGAAGGATTACTTACAAGAGATCCAAGAATGGTAGAGCGTAAGAAATTTGGACAGAAAAAAGCACGTAAGAGATTCCAATTCTCGAAACGTTAATACGCTGTTATCTGTATTCCACACGTTGGTTTACAGCATCAAAAATCTTATTATTAAATTTGAAATTAAAACACAGTTGTCGATATTCCTTGTAAAAAGGGAATTAGTTTAGCATCTAAATGAAGCCTACTGCACAAAGCTTACCGCTTACAGCCCATAGGAACATTGCTAATCACGGAACGTAAACTATTAAACAATGGCAAACAAAATTGACGTTAAAGAATTATTAGAAGCAGGTGTACACTTCGGACACATGACTCGCAAATGGGACCCAAACATGGCTCCTTACATTTATATGGAACGTAATGGTATTCACATTATCAATCTATATAAAACAGCTGCAAAAATTGAAGAGGCTAACGAAGCCATGAAAAAAATTGCAGCTTCTGGTAGAAAAATACTTTTCGTAGCTACCAAAAAACAAGCAAAAGATATCGTAGCTGAAAAAGCTGCAGCTTGCAACATGCCTTACATCACTGAAAGATGGCCTGGTGGAATGCTAACTAATTTCGTAACTATCCGTAAAGCTGTTAAAAAAATGGCTTCTATTGATAAAATGAAAAAAGATGGTACGTTCATGACACTTTCTAAAAAAGAGCGTTTACAAGTTGATCGTCTTCGTGCAAAATTAGAGAAGAACTTAGGTTCTATCGCTGACATGTCTAGATTACCTGCTGCATTATTCGTAGTAGATATCAAAGCTGAACACATCGCAATCAAAGAAGCACAAAAATTAAACATTCCAGTTTTCGCAATGGTTGATACAAATTCTGACCCAAGAGAGGTTGATTATGTAATTCCTGCAAATGATGATGCTTCTAAATCAATCGATAAAATTTTATCTTTAGTTACAGCTGCTGTAATTGACGGACTTTCAAACAGAACATCGGATGTTCCTGCTGAAGAAGTTTCTGAAGTTGAAGCTGTTCCTGCTACAGAAGTAGCTGCTGAAGTTGAAGCGGCTCCTGCTGCTGAAGCTCCTGCAACAGAAGAATAAAACAAAACAATTACGAATTGTGAATGATAAGTTAGGTAGGTTCTACGTAATTTAAAAATTCATAATTCGTAATTTATTTTTTAAAATTTTTTTAATCTTAAAATAAAACAAAATGGCAACAATTACTGCTGCAGACGTAAATAAATTAAGAACAATCACTGGTGCAGGTATGATGGACTGCAAAAAAGCATTGGTAGAATCAGATGGAGATTTTGATTTAGCAATCGAAAACCTTAGAAAAAAAGGTCAAAAAGTTGCTGCTAACAGATCGGACAGAGAATCTACAGAAGGTGCTGCAATTGCAGTTGTAAATGCGGATAAAACATCAGGTGTTGTAATCACTTTAAATTGCGAAACTGACTTCGTTGGAAAAAACGAAGGGTTCGTAAAATTAGCTACTGATCTAGCTAACCAAGCATTGAATTTTGATGACAAAGAAGCTTTCTTAGCATCTGATTTTAATGGAATCACTGTTGCTGAAAAATTAATTGAGCAAACAGGTGTTATTGGTGAAAAAATCGAAATCGCTTCTTTCCAAAGATTGAGCGGTGCTTTTGTAGGATCATACATCCACGCGGGTAACAAAATTGCTACTTTAGTAGCTCTTTCTGCTAGCGTTGCGGGTGCTGATGAAGCTGCAAGAAACGTAGCAATGCAAGCTGCTGCAATGAATCCAATCGCTTTAAACGAGGCTGGAGTAGATGCTTCAATCATCGAAAAAGAAGTGGAAATTGCAAAAGATCAATTGCGTGCGGAAGGAAAACCAGAAGCTATGTTAGATAACATCGCTAAAGGTAAAATCCAACGTTTTTACAAAGACAACACGTTAGTAAATCAAGATTACATCAAAGACGGTTCTATGAGTGTAGCTGCTTACATCAAATCTGTTGATGCAAACTTAACAGTTACTGGATTTAGTAGAGTTGCTTTAGGAGCATAAGAATTTATTCTTTTTATATCAAAACGGTATTCCATCAGGGATACCGTTTTTTTTATGCTTAAATGTCCACCTACATTTTGAGTTACTGTTGTAAATTGCTACTTTTATTTTTTTATTCAAAAAAAGCTATGTTCCAAAACAAGAAAGATATCGTTTACATTGTGTTGGCAGGAATCTTTATCACCAATGCTGTCGTAGCAGAATTGATTGGCGGTAAACTAATTTATGTGGGTCCCTATGTAATGAGTGTTGGTATTTTACCTTGGCCCATTGTTTTTATTACCACCGATTTAATCAATGAATATTTTGGGCAAAAAGGGGTCAAAAAATTATCAATTATCACGGCTTGTTTGATTGCTTATGCTTTTGTAGTGCTTTTTGGTGCGCTCCAAATTCCTGCTGTTCAAGGGGCTGGACTTGTAACAGATGATCAGTTTAATGGTGTTTTCGGACAAAGTCTTTGGATTATTGTAGGAAGTATCACCGCCTTTTTGGTTTCGCAATTGATCGATGTTACCGTGTTTCATTTTTTTAAAAACAAAACCGGTAACAAAATGATTTGGTTGCGCAGCACGGGATCAACTGTTGTTTCTCAACTATTTGATAGTTTTATAGTGTTGGGAATCGCTTTTTGGCTTACAGGAAAAATGTCTACCGAAATGTACATCACATCTGCATTTACAGGTTATTTTGTCAAATTAATTTTAGCCGTTTTACTTACTCCCTTCATATACTTGGGACATTCCATTATTCAAAAATATATAAAACAATAAAAAATGAAAACAAGATGTGCTTGGTGCGAAAAAGATGATTTGTACAGAAAGTACCATGATGAAGAATGGGGAAAACCGGTTTATGATGATGCAACCCTGTTTGAATTTTTGGTTTTAGAAACGTTTCAAGCAGGACTAAGTTGGTATACGATACTCAAAAAACGAACTCATTTTAGGGAGGCTTTTGATCAATTTAATTACCTCACTATATCCAAATATTCTGAAGACAAAGTGCAAGAACTGATGCAAAATCAAGGAATCATCAGAAATCAATTAAAGATCAGAGCCACCATCACCAATGCGATTGCGTTTATCAAAATTCAACAAGAATTCGGTAGTTTTTCAACCTATATTTGGAATTTTGTAGCAGGTAAACCGATCGTTAATTATCGACAGTCATTGAGTGAACTCCCTGCAACCACAGCTTTATCAGATGTAATAAGTAAAGATTTGAAGAAAAGAGGATTCAAATTTGTGGGCTCGACATTAGTCTATGCGCACATGCAAGCCACAGGAATGGTGAATGACCACGTGAAAGACTGTTTTTTATATCCAAAAAATTAATTTTTCGGCTTAATTAAAATGGGATTAGGGTATTTTTTTTTGATTAAATTTAAAAAACGCTCTCCTTCTATTCGTGTTAAAAAATTACCCACCCATACCTTATAAGTTGGAGTGCTAAAAATAATTGTAGCATCCAAATCCCTGTTTTCTCTTTTAAATTGCAACAGCATTTTTTTAGACGCTTCACTTGCGCCATTAAAAATCTGAATTTTATAGGTGTTATTGTCTGTAATAGAAGAGTTTAACTTTCTTTTTTCGTTAAGTAATTGTTCGAATTTATCCTCCTGAACCAAGGTTGTGTTTTGACCAGAAACCGTAGTGTTTAAAAATAAAAATAGCGAAAATACAAAAAACGATTTCGTAAAAAGAGGTGTTAAAATTTTCATAAGGGATTGATTTTAATGCAAATGTAAAACATATTATCAAGCTGTAAAAGCACAAAGTTATTTAGAATTAATATAAATTGGTTTTTAGATATATTTAAGGTTTTGAGAATAGTAGAGAAGTCGTATTTTTGTCAAAGTTTTTAAAAAAGTATTTAGTTTCTATTTGCTTTCAATGTAAAAATCATACCAAAAATTAGTCGATAATCATTTATAATATGAAAAAAGTGGGAAACCATAATTCGATTTCAAGAATTTACTCGTTAGGTTTAGCGTTCATGCTAACATTCTCTATGTCTACATTTGCTCAAGAAGCTGCGCCAGCTGCCCCTGCCGCAGATGCAATGGCTACAACCCAAGCTCCTGCTGCAACTGGAGCCGGAGATGCAGTAAAAGGAAAAGAATTATTTAAAACAAATTGTGCAGCTTGTCACGCTTTAGACAAAAAGATGACGGGTCCAGCATTACGTGGTGTAGCCGGAAAATATGACATGGCTTGGATTTATAAATGGGTGAACAATAGTTCTGCCCTTATAAAATCGGGTGATGCCAAAGCGGTTAAAGTTTTTGAAGAAAACAACAAGTCGGTTATGACTGCTTTTCCTCAATTGTCTACGGCTGATATTGATAACATCATCGCCTACACTTCTGAAGTGAAAGCAGATGCTCCTGTTGTTACACCAGGAACTGTTCCACCAGGAGTGAAAACAGAGGATTCAGGATTGTCAAACAACGTTATCTTAGGTGCTTTGTCTATTGTGATGTTGATTTTGGTTATCATGTTGTTTTTAGTAAACAATATCTTAACGAAAGTTGCTAAAGCCAATGGAATTGAAGGTGCTGACAAAGAAGTTGATTTTCTTGCCTTACCAAAAGCATTTGTTAAAAATCAATTTTTAGTATTGGTTTCTGTAATATTCTTGATGTTAGCAGCCGCTTATTTTGTATACGGATTCTTTATGCAAGTAGGTGTTGATCAAGATTACGCGCCAATTCAACCAATACACTATTCACACAGAATTCACGCTGGAAGCAACGGAATCGATTGTAAGTATTGCCACTCTTCAGCTAGAGTGAGTAAAAATGCAGGCATTCCTTCTTTGAACGTTTGTATGAACTGTCACAAGAGTATTTCAGAAGTTTCGGATACTACGGCAACTGCAGAGCATTCAAAAGCGTTTTATGATGGAGAAATCCAAAAATTATACAATGCCGTTGGATGGGATAAAGACACTCAAAAATACACTGGAAAAACAGAGCCTGTGAAATGGGTTCGTATTCATAATTTACCAGATTTTGCCTATTTCAATCACTCTCAACACGTAACTGTGGCAGGTATTGAATGTCAGAAATGTCACGGGCCTGTTGAAACTTATGAAATCCAAAAACAATTTGCACCACTAACCATGGGATGGTGTATCAATTGTCACCGTGAAACAGAAGTAAAAATGGAAGGTAACGCTTACTACGATAAAATTCACAAAGAACTTTCTAAGAAATATGGTGTAGACAAATTAACTGCTGCACAAATGGGAGGTTTAGAATGTGGTAAATGTCACTATTAATCAAATTATTAAGAAGCTAATATTTATATACGATGTCATCTAACAAAAAATACTGGAAAAGTGTTGAGGAACTAAACGAAAATAGTTCTATTGTTGAGACGCTTAGAAATAATGAATTTGTAGAAGCAATTCCTACAGATGAATTTCTTGCTGATAGTTCATTATCCTCTTCATCAACTACTCGTCGTGATTTCTTAAAGTATGTTGGTTTTTCAACTGCAGCTGCAACGTTAGCTGCTTGTGAAGGACCTGTACACAAATCAATTCCTTATGTTGTTCAACCAGATACCATTATTCCTGGTGTTGCTGATTATTATGCAACAACCATGTTTGATGGATTTGATTTTGCTAATTTATTAGTAAAAACACGTGAGGGTCGTCCAATCAAAATTGATAACAACAAATTAACAGGAGCTCATTTTGCAGCCAATGCAAGAGTGCACGCTTCTGTACTTTCTTTATACGACAGCATGCGTTTGCAGTCTCCAAAGATTGCAGCTAAAGCTGCTTCATGGAGTGATGTAGATGCGAAAGTAAAAGCGAGTTTAGCACAAGCTAAAGACAAACAAGTTGTATTGTTAACCAATACGCTTGCAAGTCCTTCTACAGAAAAATTAATTGCTGAATTCATTGCAAAAAACCCTACAGCGAAACATGTAGTTTTTGATGCGGTTTCAGAATCGGCTGCCTTGGATGCTTTTCAAGCTGTTTACGGTGAACGCGGATTAGTTGACTACGATTTTTCAAAAGCAACGGGTGTGATCGTTTCATTAAATGCAGATTTCTTAGGAGATTGGCAAGGTGGAGGTTATGATGCTGGATTTGCTTCTGTAAGAGTTCCTAAGTCAGGTAAAATGACCAAACATTATCAGTTTGAAGCAAACATGACTTTGTCTGGAGCTGCTGCTGATAAAAGAGTTCCAATGAAAGTTGCGGCTCAAAAACAAGCATTAGTAAAAATTTATAATATCTTAACTAATTCATCAGTACCTACTGGAAAAATTGAAAATGAGGCAGACGTTGTAAAAGCGGCTCAACAATTAAAAGCAGCAGGAAGTAAAGGTGTTTTGGTTTCGGGTATTCAAGATAAAAACGCACAATTACTTGTATTAGCAATCAACCAAGTTTTGGGAAGTGAAGCTTTTACAGGAGTTAGAAACATCAGAAAAGGATCGAACGAGCAAGTTGCTCAATTGATTGAAGACATGAACGCAGGAAAAGTTCATACTTTGATTATGAGTGGTGTTAATCCGGTGTATACCTTAGCAAATAGTAAAGCTTTTGTATCTGGATTGAAAAAAGTAGATGTATCGGTTGCTTTCTCATTGAAAGAAGACGAAACAGCAGAAAAAGCTACTATTGCTGCTGCAGCTCCTCATTACTTAGAATCATGGAACGATCATATGTTAGTAAAAGGAAACTATGCCTTGACACAACCAACGATTCGTCCGTTATTCAATACCAAACAATTCCAAGAGGCTTTGATGTCTTGGAATGGAATACCAGGGTCTTATTATGACTATATCAAAGGGACTGCTGCTTCAATTACAGGGGGCGCTTCATGGAACTCAATCCTTCACGATGGAGTTTTTGTAACAGGAGCTTCAACTTTTGCAGGGGGTACCGCTGATTATAAAAGCGCTGCAACTGCTTTGGCAAGTTCAAAAGGATCTTCAGATTTCGAATTAGTACTGTATACAAAAACAGGTCTTGGAGATGGTCAACAAGCAAACAACCCTTGGTTGCAAGAGTTTCCAGATCCAATCACTAGAGTATCTTGGGATAACTATGTGACTGTTTCTATTGAAGACGCAAAACAATTACAATTAGAAAATAAAATTGTTGCAAACGGTGGTCTTAACGGAAGTTATGCAAACATTGAATTAAACGGTAACGTATTAGAAAATGTACCGGTAATCGTTCAACCAGGACAAGCAGTTGGTACATTAGGATTGGCTGTAGGTTATGGTAAAAAAGCCGCTTTAAAAGAAGAAATGCAGGTGGGTGTAAATGCTTACGCTTTGTATTCTAATTTTGACAATGTGCAGTCAGTTAAATTGACTAAAGCAGCTGGAGAACATGAATTTGCTTGTGTTCAATCACAAAAAACATTGATGGGTAGAGGCGATATTGTAAAAGAAACTACCCTTGAAATATTCAATACAAAAGATGCTAAAGAGTGGAACGAAGTTCCTATGGTATCTTTAGATCATAAAGAAGTAGAAGCTACTACGGTAGATTTATGGGAATCATTTGATCGTTCTGTAGGACATCATTTCAATTTATCGATTGACCTAAACGCTTGTACAGGATGTGGAGCATGTGTTATTGCTTGTCATGCTGAAAACAATGTGCCTGTTGTTGGTAAATCTGAGGTAAGAAGAAGTAGAGATATGCACTGGTTGCGTATCGATAGATACTATTCTTCTGAAGATACTTTTGCAGGAGATAATGAGAAAAAAGAAAACTTTGACGGATTATTTGGAGACAATGGTTCATTGGGTGGTTTTGGACAAATGGAAAATCCGGCGCACAATCCACAAGTAGCTTTCCAACCTGTAATGTGTCAACACTGTAACCATGCACCTTGTGAAACTGTTTGTCCAGTTGCGGCAACTTCTCATGGTCGTCAAGGTCAAAACCACATGGCATACAACAGATGTGTTGGAACACGTTATTGCGCAAATAACTGTCCGTATAAAGTACGTCGTTTCAACTGGTTCTTGTACAACAAAAACAGTGAATTTGATTACCATATGAACGACGATTTAGGTCGTATGGTAGTAAACCCAGACGTAAACGTACGTTCTCGTGGAGTAATGGAGAAATGTTCTATGTGTATTCAAATGACACAAAAAACAATTCTTGATGCAAAACGTGATGGAAGAGAAATCAAAGATGGTGAATTCCAAACAGCATGTTCAAACGCTTGTTCTTCTGGAGCAATGGTATTTGGAGATGTAAACGATAAAGAGTCTAAAGTAGCTAAATTAGCAGAAGATAAGAGAATGTATCACTTGCTAGAGCACGTTGGAACAAAACCTAATGTGATTTACCACGTTAAAGTTAGAAATACCTAGTAAAAAAATTAATTACGAATAAATAATAGAGGAATATGTCGTCTCATTACGAAGCACCCATTAGAAAACCTTTGGTTATAGGTGATAAAAATTATCACGATGTAACAGTTGATGTTGCAGCCCCTGTAGAAGGAAAAGCAAACAAACAATGGTGGACAGTATTTTACATTGCATTAGCAGCTTTCCTTTGGGGAATAGGCTGTATAACTTATACCATCGCAACAGGTATTGGATCTTGGGGTCTAAATAAAACTGTTGGTTGGGCATGGGATATTACTAACTTCGTTTGGTGGGTTGGTATTGGTCACGCGGGAACTCTTATTTCTGCGGTACTTTTACTTTTCCGTCAAAGATGGAGAATGGCAATTAACCGTTCGGCAGAGGCGATGACTATTTTCTCTGTAGTACAAGCGGGATTATTCCCAATCATCCACATGGGTCGTCCATGGTTGGCTTACTGGGTAGTTCCAATTCCAAACCAATTCGGATCATTATGGGTGAACTTTAATTCTCCTCTACTTTGGGACGTATTTGCAATCTCTACTTACTTATCTGTATCATTAGTATTCTGGTGGACAGGTTTGCTTCCCGATTTTGCAATGCTTAGAGATAGAGCAGTTACTCCTTTCAATAAAAAAATATATTCTATCCTTTCATTTGGATGGAGTGGAAGAGCTAAAGACTGGCAACGTTTTGAAGAAGTTTCATTGGTATTAGCTGGTTTAGCAACACCTCTTGTACTTTCTGTGCATACGATTGTATCTTTTGACTTCGCAACGTCAGTAGTTCCTGGATGGCATACAACGATTTTCCCTCCTTACTTCGTTGCAGGAGCGGTTTTTTCTGGATTCGCAATGGTAAACACCTTGTTGATCATCATGAGAAAAGTATCTAATTTAGAAGCATACATTACACTTCAACACATCGAATTAATGAACATTGTAATCATGATTACAGGTTCTATAGTGGGTGTTGCCTATATTACTGAGCTTTTTGTAGCATGGTATTCTGGAGTAGAATATGAGCAATATGCTTTCTTGAACAGAGCAACAGGACCTTATGCTTGGGCATACTGGGCAATGATGTCATGTAACGTATTTTCTCCTCAATTCATGTGGTCAAAAAAATTACGTACAAGTATCATGTTCTCATTTGTAATCTCAATTGTGGTAAATATCGGAATGTGGTTTGAACGTTTTGTAATCATCGTTACTTCATTACACAGAGATTACCTTCCATCTTCTTGGACGATGTTCTCTCCTACATTTGTAGATATCGGAATTTTCATCGGAACAATTGGTTTCTTCTTTGTATTGTTTTTGCTTTATGCTCGATCTTTCCCAGTTATTGCGCAAGCTGAAGTAAAAACTATCTTGAAATCTTCAGGAGAGAATTATAAAAAACAAAGAGAGTCTCAAGAAAATAATCATTCAAATAAACATTAGAATTGTTATGAGTAATAAAGTTATACACGCTATATACAATGATGATGATGTATTGATGGATGCAGTAATGCAAACTAGAAAAGCACATCACCATATTGAAGAAATTTACACTCCTTTTCCTGTTCACGGATTGGATAAAGCTATGGGATTAGCACCTACCCGTTTGGCAATATGTGCTTTTATCTATGGTTGTATCGGAATCTCGGTTGCTACCGTGATGATGAACTACATCATGATCAAAGATTGGCCGCAAGATATTGGTGGAAAACCAAGTTTCAGTTATATTCAAAACATGCCGGCTTTTGTTCCTGTTATGTTTGAAATGACCGTATTTTTTGCAGCTCACTTAATGGTGATTACTTTCTATATGAGAAGTAAATTGTGGCCATTTAAACAAGCTGAAAACCCAGATGTGAGAACTACTGACGATCACTTCTTAATGGAAGTTGCTGTAAATAATAACGAAGAAGAATTGACTTCTTTCTTCAAAAATACAGGTGCAGTTGAAGTTAAAGTAATTGACAAGGAATAATTATGAAGAATATTTATAAAATTTCATTCGTTTTAGGAGTTGCATTATCGCTTACTTCTTGTAAGGATAGCAACAATCCTAATTATCAATATTTCCCAAATATGTACGAATCTGTTGCATATGAAACCTATTCAGAATCAGAAGCTTTCAATTCAGAAGCGGGTTTAAAAGGGAAAGAAGGTCAGTTGCCTCCTGCAGGAACTATCAAAAGAGGATATGTTCCTTACGATTATCCCAACACAACCGAAGGATATGATGCCGCTAAATTGAATTCAGTTTCTCCGCTTGATCCAGCAAAACTGGATATGAAAAAAGCACAAGAGCTATTTGATATTTATTGTGCAATTTGCCACGGTACTGCTGGTGATGGTAAAGGAAAATTAGTAAAGCAAGAAAAAATTCTTGGAGTTCCAAGTTATGCTGATAGAGTTATTACAGAAGGAAGTGTGAACCATGTGATCAACTTTGGTCTTAATTCGATGGGTTCTTATGCCAATCAATTGAATCAAAATGAGCGTTGGTTAGTAGCTGCTTATGTTATGAAACTTAAAAGCGAATTATAAATTGTAGAACAAACTCATTGTTATAGATATGTATACATTTTCAAGTAAATTAAAAAATATTTCTATTGCCTTAATGGTAATTGGAGCCTTAGGTATCGGGTATGGTTTTTATACCGCTCCAAAAGACATACAAGAAGTAGAAAAAATTCTTGCCGGTGAAAACCAACACGGTGGTGGACATGAAGCGAATGCTTCTCACCACGAAGCTGTTTCGCACGAAGCTACATCTCACGAAGCTGTTGCTGAAGAAAATCATGAAGAAGCGGCAACTCCCACTCACGAAGCTGCTGCAGACACAACTCATGCTGCTGAAGCGGTTGCAGTTAATGATACCTTAGCAAAAGATACTTTAGTAGCGGTTGCTGGATACAAAATTGACCCTACAGAAGTTTCTCACGAAGATAATGCGGAAGTAAACCACGAAGAAGAGCACAAATCACATGTTGAACATGTTTTTCACCAATTGCAAAACAAACCATGGGCTGCTTTATACGTTGCTTGTATTTTCTTTATGTTGATTTCTCTTGGAGCATTGGCTTTTTATGCTATCCAACAAGTTGCGCAAGCAGGTTGGTCTCCAGTTCTTTTTAGAGTAATGCAAGGTATTACAGCTTATTTATTGCCAGGATCTATTATTTTCTTTATCATTTTAGTGTTATCAGGTTTTCATTTCAATCACATTTTTGTTTGGATGAAAGACGGTATCACAGAGGTAGGAAATGCAAATTACGATAAATTAATTGCTGGAAAATCAGGGTATTTGAATGTAACTTTTTGGTTAATTCGTGCGGCTATTTTTATTACAGGATGGAATTTATACCGTTATTTTTCAAGAAAAAATTGTATTGCTCAAGATGCATCTGATGACAACACATTCTACAAAAAGAATTTTAAATTATCAGCTGGTTTCTTAGTATTCTTTATTGTTTCTGAATCTATTATGTCTTGGGATTGGATCATGTCATTTGACCCACACTGGTTCAGTACATTATACGGTTGGTATGTATTTGCTAGTTTCTTTGTAAGTGGAATCACGACTATTTCAATGGTAACATTGTATTTAAAATCAAAAGGATATTTAGAGAATGTTAATACAAGTCACATTCATGATTTATCAAAATTCATGTTTGGTATCAGTGTTTTCTGGACGTATTTATGGTTCTCTCAATTTATGTTGATCTGGTATGCAAACATTCCAGAAGAGGTAACTTATTTTAAATTCAGAATCGAATACTACAACTTACCTTTCTTTGGAGCGGTTGTTATGAACTTTATTTTCCCACTATTGGTATTAATCAACACCGATTTCAAACGTATCACTCCTATTATTGTGGGTGCAGGTGTTGTGATTTTGTGTGGTCATTATGTTGACTTTTTCAACATGATCATGCCAGCTACAGTAGGTGACAGATGGTTCATTGGGGTTTCTGAAATTGCATCGGTATTATTCTTTTTAGGATTGTTCATTTATGTTGTATTTACTGCTTTATCAAAAGCACCACTTACTCCAAAACGTAATCCTTTTATCGAAGAAAGCGAACATTTCCATTATTAATATTTTAAAATAAACATAAAATGAATAGTTTATTGATAGTTCTTGTTTTAGTTTTATTATCTGTTGCAGTTTGGCAACTTACTAAAATTTTTGATCTAACTCAGGTAGGGAAATCAAATGAGAATACACAAGTTGCAAATGACAACGATAACAACGTTAATGGTTATTTAATGTTTGGTTTCTTGGTTTTCATATACATTACAACCATCTACTGTATTGCAAAATTTGGTAGTTTACCATTAATGGACAACGCGGCATCTGAACACGGTAAAGAAGTGGATCAATTGATGTGGATTTCTATGGTATTAATATTCACTGTACAAATTGTTACGCAAGCTCTTTTACATTATTTTGCTTTCAAATACAGAGGTAAACAAGGAAATGTAGCTACCTACTTTTCAGATAACAATAAATTAGAATTCATTTGGAGTTCTATTCCAGCGATTGTTCTTGCTGTATTGATCTTTTTCGGATTGTTTTCATGGAACGACATTATGTTTGTTGATGAAGAAGCAGACAAACCAATTGTTATTGAGTTGTATGCTCAACAATTTAAATGGACAGCTCGTTATTCTGGTGACGATAACACATTAGGGAAAGCGAATGTAAGATACATTGAGGGTGTTAACTCTGTAGGTGTTGATATGTCTGATCCAAATGCAAACGATGATTTTATTGCTGACGAAATTCACATCCCAAAAGGAAAAAAGGTAATTTTTAAAATGAGATCGCAAGATGTATTGCATTCTGCATACATGCCGCATTTTAGAGCACAAATGAACTGTGTACCAGGAATGGTAACTCAATTTGCTTTCACTCCAACCATGACTACTTCAGAAATGAGAGCTACAGATGGGATGACCAAAAAAGTAGCAAACATCAATGATATTCGTTCAAAAAAATCGATTGAATTAGTTGCTGAAGGTAAAACAGCTTTGGATCCATACACATTTGATTACTTACTTTTATGTAATAAAATTTGTGGAGCTTCACACTACAATATGCAAATGAAAATTGTTGTAGACTCTCCAGAAGACTATCAAAAATGGTTAACAGAGAAAAAGAAAGCAACCATTGCATTAGCTATCAAGACTGCTTCTGAAGAAGCAAAAATTGAAGAAGCCAAATTAAACGGTACTTTTGTAGATACTACAGCTGTTAAAGTGGATACTTTAGCCGTTGCTCAAACTGAAATTAAATAATTATAATATATAATACTATCTGAAATGAGTCACTCACACGATAATCACGCGCACGATAATCATTCTCACGATCATCACGAACACCATCATAAAGATACTTTCATTACTAAATATATTTTTAGTATTGATCACAAAATGATTGCTAAACAATACCTATTATCGGGTATTGTTATGGGAATTATAGGTGTTGGTATGTCATTGCTTTTTAGAATGCAATTGGCTTGGCCAGAAGAATCTTTCAAAGTATTCAGTTTCTTTTTAGGAGAAAAAATGGCGCCAGAGGGTGTAATGACCAATGAAGCTTATTTGTCTTTGGTTACTATACATGGTACTATTATGGTATTCTTTGTATTAACCGCTGCCCTGAGTGGTACGTTTAGTAACTTATTGATTCCACTACAATTAGGTGCACGAGATATGGCATCTGGTTTCATGAACATGTTATCGTATTGGATCTTTTTCCTTTCTGCTGTAATCATGATCAGTTCATTATTCGTAGAGTCAGGACCTGCTTCATCCGGATGGACTATTTACCCTCCATTAAGTGCCTTACCACAAGCTATTTCTGGTTCAGGTATGGGTATGACTTTGTGGTTGGTTTCTATGGCATTGTTTATTGCCTCTTCATTAATGGGATCTTTAAACTATGTGGTAACGGTAATTAATCTAAGAACCAAAGGGATGACCATGACAAGAATGCCATTAACTATTTGGGCTTTCTTTATCACTGCTGTGATTGGTATTGTTTCTTTCCCTGTATTATTATCGGCTGCTTTATTATTGATCATGGACAGAAGTTTCGGAACTTCATTTTTCTTGTCAGATATTTATTTAGCAGGTGAAGTATTGAATTATCAAGGTGGTTCTCCAGTATTGTTCGAACATTTATTCTGGTTTTTAGGACATCCTGAAGTATATATCGTATTATTACCAGCATTAGGATTGACTTCTGAAGTAATTGCAACCAATTCACGCAAACCGATTTTTGGTTACAGAGCGATGATCATGTCTATTTTAGCAATTGCTTTCCTTTCAACGATTGTATGGGGTCACCATATGTTTGTATCTGGGATGAACCCATTTTTAGGTTCTGTATTTACCTTTACAACTTTGTTGATTGCAATTCCATCAGCGGTAAAAGCATTTAACTACATCACAACGTTATGGAAAGGGAATCTGCAATTCAATCCAGCTATGTTGTTTTCAATTGGATTGGTTTCTACTTTTATCACAGGAGGATTAACAGGAATTATCCTTGGAGATAGTACCTTAGATATCAATGTGCACGATACGTATTTTGTAGTAGCTCACTTCCACTTAGTAATGGGTATTTCTGCTCTTTACGGAATGTTTGCAGGAATCTACCATTGGTTCCCAAGAATGTTCGGTAGAATGTTAAATAAAAACTTAGGTTATATCCACTTTTGGGTAACTGCAATCTGTGCGTATGGAGTTTTCTTCCCAATGCATTTCATCGGAATGGCAGGTTTACCAAGACGTTACTATACCAATACTAATTTCCCATTATTTGATGATTTAGCTGATGTGAATGTCATCATTACAGGATTTGCATTAGTGGGAGGTGTTTTCCAATTGGTATTCTTATGGAATTTCTTCCATAGTATTTTCTACGGACAAAAATCAGTTCAAAATCCATGGAGATCTAATACTTTAGAGTGGACGGCTCCAGTTGAACACATGCACGGTAACTGGCCAGGAGAAATTCCGGAAGTTCACAGATGGCCTTACGATTATAGCAAACCAGGTCATGATGAAGACTTTGTTCCTCAAAATGTACCTATGAAAGAGGGTGAATCAGAACTTCATCATTAATATAAATTAAAAATGCCTTTGTTTTCCAAAGGCATTTTTTTTTATCCTAAACTTTACTATATATTTGTAGTATGAACGAGAATTTAGATCCTACAAATAAGCATTTTTCTAACGACGAAAATGATTTAGAAAAAAAATTAAGACCCTTGTCTTTTGATGATTTTACGGGTCAGGAACAAGTTTTAGATAACTTGAAAGTTTTTGTTGAGGCAGCCAATCTTAGAAATGAAGCTTTAGACCATACCTTGTTTCACGGACCTCCTGGACTAGGTAAAACAACGCTTGCCAATATACTCGCAAGTGAATTGGGTGTAGGCATAAAAATCACTTCCGGACCTGTCTTAGATAAACCTGGAGACCTTGCTGGATTATTGACGAATTTAGAAGAACGTGACGTGCTTTTTATTGATGAGATCCATCGTTTGAGCCCTATCGTAGAAGAATACTTGTATTCTGCTATGGAAGACTTTAAAATCGACATCATGATTGAGTCGGGACCCAATGCAAGAACAGTTCAAATAAACCTCAATCCCTTTACTTTAGTAGGGGCTACCACACGCTCCGGATTGCTTACATCTCCAATGAGAGCTCGATTCGGGATTCAATCGAGGTTACAATATTATAGCACTGAATTACTCACGACCATTGTGCAGCGTAGTTCTTCCATCTTAAAAATGCCAATTACTATGGAAGCGGCTATCGAAATCGCTGGTAGAAGTAGAGGAACACCTAGAATTGCAAACGCACTCTTGAGAAGGGTTCGCGATTTTGCTCAAATCAAAGGAAACGGAAAAATCGACATAGAAATTGCTCGTTTTTCATTGAAAGCTTTGCATGTAGATGCGCATGGTTTGGATGAAATGGACAATAAAATATTATATACGATTATTGAAAAATTTAAAGGAGGTCCTGTAGGACTATCCACTTTAGCTACTGCAGTTTCAGAAAGTGCCGAAACCATCGAAGAAGTGTACGAACCTTTTTTAATTCAAGAAGGTTTCATCATGCGCACGCCGCGCGGCCGTGAAGCAACAGAAAAGGCCTATACACATCTAGGAAAAATTAAAAATAATATACAAGGAGGATTGTTTTAATTTGATCAACAATAAAGAAAAATACACCCAATTTATAAAAGCCGAATCCAAAAGACTCGGTTTTTTGTCTTGTGGTATATCCAAAGCTGGGTTTTTAGAAGAGGAAGCACCAAGATTGGAAAATTGGTTGAATAAAAACCAGCACGGCAAAATGTCTTACATGGAAAATCATTTTGACAAAAGACTGAATCCAACCTTATTGGTAGACGATGCAAAAAGTGTCATTTCTGTGTTATTAAATTACTTCCCTGAACACACTCAAAATGATAATTCTTACAAAATATCTAAATATGCATACGGCCAAGATTACCATTGGGTGATCAAAGAAAAATTAAAGGAATTACTTCATTCTATCCAATCAAATATCGGTGCTGTCAACGGACGTGCCTTTGTTGATTCGGCTCCTGTTTTGGATAAAGCTTGGGCAGCAAAAAGCGGCTTGGGTTGGATAGGTAAAAACAGCAACTTAATTACCCAAAAAACGGGTTCTTTTTATTTTATTGCAGAACTAATCGTCGATTTAGAACTTGAATACGATACTGCAACAACGGATCATTGCGGGACTTGTACCGCTTGTATAGATGCTTGTCCTACTGAAGCAATTGTTGCTCCGTATGTTGTGGATGGTAGCAAATGCATTTCCTATTTCACCATCGAATTGAAAGAGGCCATACCCAACGAGATGAAAGGAAAAATGGATGACTGGATTTTTGGTTGCGATGTTTGTCAGGATGTTTGCCCATGGAACCGGTTTTCTAAACCTCATTCCGAGCCTCTTTTTGCACCCCATTCTGAAATTCTTTCCTATTCCAAAAAAGATTGGGACGAAATAACAGAAGATGTTTTTAATACCGTATTCAAAAATTCGGCATTGAAACGAACAAAACACGCCGGAATCAAAGAAAATATTCGTTTTGTCAATCTTTCTACAAAATAAGGGTTCTTCAAAATAATTTACTCTTACTACTTTTTTTACGATCAGCAATTCGTATATTTTAGTACATTTACAATAATTTTTATTTGATTAAGTAATGGAGAAGTTGTTGTCTTACCCTATTTCGGTTATTTATTACGTGGCTTTTTTGCTGTGTCTCCTTGTTTTTCATCCTATTCAATGGGTGTGTTATAATATTTTTGGATACCAAGCGCATAAAAAAAGTGTCGATTACCTCAACTTTTTTTTAGTAAAATGCACTGCTATTTTAGGGACTACCTATCGTTTCAAAAACGTTGAAAAAATACCTGCAAACACTCCGCTGATCTTTGTAGCCAATCATCAAAGTATGTATGACATCATTGGTATTATTTGGTTTTTACGAAAATTCCACCCAAAATTTGTGAGTAAAAAAGAACTTGGAAAAGGCATTCCGAGTGTTTCTTATAATTTAAGAAACGGGGGATCTGTATTAATCGATCGAAAAGATCCAAAACAAGCCATTCCCGCCATCAAAGGACTTTCTGAATACATTCAGCAGCACACAAGAACAGCCGTAATTTTCCCAGAGGGAACAAGAAGTAAAACCGGTAAGCCCAAAGAATTTGCTCAAAGTGGTCTTAAGATTTTATGTAAATACGCTCCATCAGCATTTGTTGTGCCCATTTCTATCAATAATTCATGGAAAATGGTTAAATTTGGTGCGTTTCCAATGGGATTGGGTAATCAATTAGAATTTATCATACACGATCCGATAGCTGTAAGTGAATTTTCTTTTGAAGAAATGATGGAGAAAACAGAAAAAGCAGTAAAAGACGCTATCATTAACTAATTAACGCGAGATCATTTTTTCTCCATTAAAATAATTGCAATGTCATTACATAACATCCGTCTAGAAGTAATGCAATTTCTAGAAAAAAACGTAGACACCTTCATCGATCAATTTTTGATCCCAGTAGAAAAGATTTGGCAACCTTCTGACTTTTTACCCGATTCGCAAAGTGAAAATTTCTTTGAAGAAGTAAAAGAGTTACAAGAAATAGCGAAAGATTTACCTTATGATTTTTGGGTTGCTATGGTAGGAGATACCATCACCGAAGAAGCATTGCCAACTTATGAATCTTGGTTGATGGAAGTTGAAGGAGTCGATAATTTAGAACGCAACGGTTGGTCTAAATGGATCAGACAATGGACTGGTGAAGAAAACCGCCACGGGGATTTGCTCAACAAATATTTGTATCTATCCGGTAGAGTGAACATGAAAGAAGTAGAAGTAACTACTCATCATTTAATCAACGATGGTTTTGATATTGGAACAGGTCGCGATCCATATAAAAACTTTGTATACACCAGCTTTCAAGAGTTAGCAACCTATGTTTCTCACAACCGAGTTTCTCAAATTGCCAAACAATATGGAGATGTAAAACTTTCTAAAGCCTGCAAAATCATAGCAGGAGACGAAATGCGTCATCACTTGGCCTACAGCGAATTTGTCAATCAAATTTTTAAAGTAGATCCATCCGAAATGATGTTGGCATTTCAATACATGATGAAACAAAAAATAACCATGCCAGCTCATTTCTTGAGAGAATCAGGGCAAAAGATTAGTACTGTATTTGAAGAATTTTCTAATTCGGCTCAAAAATTGGGTGTTTACACGGCTAATGATTATGTGGAAATCATGCAAAAATTAATCGATAAATGGGAAATCGATAAAATCGGTAACCTCACTGATGAGGCTGAAAAGGCCAGAGATTATCTAATGAAATTGCCAGCAAGAATGGCTAGAATTTCTGATAGATTGGTTTTGCCAGATGAAAATTATGTGTTTAAATGGGTACAACCCGCTTTAATTAAATAGATATAAATCCTTTCGAAAGAAAGGATTTTTTTAATATTATCGTATGGATCTTATTCAAAAAACTAAAATATTTGTACAGCAACAATTGGAAAATGCCGAAGGAGGCCATGATTGGTTTCATATTCTGAGGGTGTACAACAATGCCTTGTTAATTGCTCAAAATGAATCCTGTAATCTAGAAATTGTCCAGCTTGGTGCTTTGCTGCATGACATAGCAGATAGTAAATTTCATCATGGTGATGAAACAATAGGCCCCAAAAAAGCACGGGATTTCCTAGAACTTGAAAAGGTAGATCCAGAGGTTGTTCGTCAAGTAGTTTTGATCATTGAAAACATATCTTTCAAAGGAGGGAACTTCGCGAAAACATTCAATTCAATAGAACTCGACATCGTTCAAGATGCCGATCGATTGGATGCGATAGGTGCCATTGGAATTGCGCGAACCTTTAACTACGGTGGGTTTAAAAACAGAGCGCTATACAACCCCGACATTTTACCCAATCTGTCAATGACAAAAGAAGAGTATAAGAAAAATGAAGCGCCAACCATCAATCACTTTTATGAAAAATTGTTGTTGCTTAAAGACCAAATGAACACCAACACGGGAAAAGAAATTGCGCAAAAAAGACATGAATACATGGAGTCCTTTCTTGCGCAATTTTATGATGAGTGGGAAGGTAAATGTTAGTTTTTAAAATCAGCTTTTCTTTTTTCTAAAAAGGCAGTTGTACCTTCTTTAAAGTCGTCGGTTCCAAAACATTTTCCAAAATTTTCAATTTCTACCTCAAATCCGTTCGTGCCATCTTTGAAATTGGCATTGATACTTTCGATGGCAGTTGCTATTGCTTTGGGAGAATTTTTCATGATTTTGGCTGCCATGTTGTTTGCAAAAGCAATCAATTCTTCTTGCGGGACCACATGATTTACAAGTCCGTAGTTTAAAGCTGTTTGCGCATCAATCATGCTTGCCGTCATGATCATTTCCATCGCACGCCCTTTTCCAACCAATTGGGGTAGTCTTTGTGTTCCTCCATATCCAGGGATGACTCCGAGTGATACTTCTGGAAGCCCCATTTTGGCATTTTCAGAAGCGATTCTGAAATGGCAAGCCATGGCTAGTTCCAATCCGCCACCAAGTGCAAATCCGTTTACCGCTCCAATCACAGGTGTTTTTAAATTTTCAATAAAATCAAATAATAATTCTTGCCCTTTTTGAGCTAAGTGTGCGCCTTCTTCCACCGAAAAATCAGCAAATTCAGAAATATCTGCCCCAGCAACAAATGCTTTTTCACCTGCTCCTGTGATGAGGATCACTCGGATTTCAGGATTGTTATCTAAACTTTCTAATCCATCATGAAGCTCTTTAATTGTAGCTGCATTCAATGCATTTAATTTGGATGGACGATGGATCGTGATTTGACCGATTCCGTTTTCGGAAGAAATAATGATATTTTCGAAGTTCATTTTGTCGTATTTAAATTATGGGAAGCGAAACAATAAAAGTGGTTCCTTTTCCGTATTGTGTTTCAAATGTAATAGTTCCTTTGTAATTTTCAATAATGTTTTTGATAATTCCTAAACCAAGTCCCATGCCGCTATTTTTGGTGGTAAATTTAGGTTCAAAAATATAAGCAGAATTTTCGGCTTCAATACCCGTTCCATTGTCTCGAACACTAATGGTTACGTTGTTATTTTGTTTTTTTACAGCAACGGTAATGTTTTTTTCTTCTTGCTCTTCTGGGATTGCCTGGATGGCATTCTTGACTAAATTGGTGATGATTCGAATCAATTGTGTTCGATCCATGATGGTAATAATTTCTTTCTGATCACTTTCAAAATGAAGGTATTCTTCGTTGAAAATATCGAGCGAAAACTCGACTACTTCTACCACATTAAGCGTTTCATTTTGTTGGGCTGGCATGGATGCAAAGTTAGAAAAGGCTGAAGCCACCGAACTCATGGTATCAATTTGCTGAATCAACGTCTTGGTATAGTCACTCAATTTTTGTTTTAAATTGGGATCTGATTCTTCAAATTTTCGTTGAAAATTTTGAACTGTCAAACGCATAGGTGTTAGCGGGTTCTTGATTTCGTGCGCTACTTGTTTTGCCATTTCTCGCCAAGCTTGTTCACGTTCTCCTTGTGCTAATTTGGAGGCACTCTCTTCCAGTTTATCCACCATGTCATTGTAGGCTGTAATAAGGGAATTGATCTCTCTACTGTTGGCTTCAATAACGATTTTTTCGTTTTTCTGATTCAAACTCGTTTCATTGATTTTATCAGAAATGGTTTTTAAGGACTTGGTAATATAGGAAGCCAAAAAGTAGGCTAGTGCAAAAGCAATAAGCAACATAAAGAAATACACTTGACTCAATTTGATCAAAAATTCTTGTATTTCATTTTCATAAAAACTATCATCTTCAACATACGGTAGGTTGAGAATCCCTAGCGGTTTGAACTTATCATCTTTGATCTGACTAAAAGACGACCTGTTTTTTACACCGTCGATGCTCTTGATATCGACATATCTTTTTTCAATGGAAGATTGTACTAATTTGATGATGTATTTGGGTACGGGCGGAGAAATGCTGTCGACCGAAAAAGAAGCTTTTGATGATTTTATTAATTTACCATCGAGTGAATATATGTTAATCTCCACACTATGAATGTCGGATAATTCGTGAATTTTATCTTTGAAAATTAAGGGCAAATTCTTTTCGTTGAGCGGATAGGTCGTGTTGGAAAGCACGTAGTTGATGTGCTCTTTGATGGCGTCTTCTTTGCGTTCTAATCGTTCTTGGTGGTAATTTCGGGCCTCGTTTTTAAATTGGATCAACGAGATAGAAGCCATCAATATGGACGCAATTAATATCAATACAATCATCGATAAGAAAATTCTTATTCGCAGTGAAAGCATCGACATTTTGAATCCGTTTAACATAATAGGTTCTTATTTTTCTCTAATACGTTTGTAAAATTTTACGCCCAACATTAAGATGATGGAGAATACTATGATTCCAATGACACCATAGATCCAATTGAAGGCGTTTTTTAAGATGACCAAAAATACAACAGAAAATAGAATAAGGGTTGCTCCTTCATTCCAAATACGCATAAAATTAGAAGTATGTTTGACCAGGTCTTTTTGTAATTCCTTATAAAACAGATGGCATTTTATATGGTAAGCAATCAATACAACTACAAAAGCCAACTTTACCTTCATCCACGGAGTGTCTAACCAAGAGGGCATTATATGTAGCAATACCAATGCAAAGGAAAGAGCGAGTACAGCACTTGGCCATGTAATAATATACCACAATCTGTAGGTCATTATTTTGTATTGTTTTTGTAAAATTTCTCGTTCGGGAGAGGGTTTTTCATTCGCTTCAATTTGATACACAAACAAGCGAACGATATAAAACAATCCGGCAAACCAAGTGATTACAAAGATGAGATGCAATGATTTTATGTAATTGTAAAGCTCCATATTATTTCTTTCCTCTTAGTTCTTTTCTCTTTACCCTTTCTTAAACGATTCAATCCAGTTGGCTACGACACCACACCATTCGTCTTCGTCATTCAAACAAGGAACAGCCATGAATCCTTCACCACCATGGTGTAAAAATTGTTCGTTGGCTTCCATGGCAATTTCTTCCAGTGTTTCCAAACAATCGGCAACAAAGGCAGGTGTTACTACAGCAAGTTTCTTTATTCCTTGATCGGGCATTTTGTTGATTTCAACATCGGTATAGGGTGTCAACCATTTGTCACCTGCCAATCGGGATTGAAAAGTTTGGCTGTATTTTCCTTCAGGAATTCCTAATAATTGAACAACTTGTTTGGTTGTTTCATAGCATTGGTGACGGTAACAAAATTCATGGGCCGGCGAAGGGGTGTTGCAACAAGAACCATCGATTTTGCAATGTGATTTTGTTACGTCTGTTTTACGGATGTGACGTTTCGGAATTCCGTGGTAGGAAAACAATAAATGATCGT
>JACCDN010290660.1_pt1 | contig 90474 bp, 84 predicted proteins | sample 7441691 | NCBI WGS metagenome assembly JACCDN01 (sample SAMN15323439, study PRJNA562643) | freshwater metagenome | isolation source: river surface water | place: USA:Blue River Watershed | collected 2017-08-16 | reverse complement strand
GCGTCGGTACGCAGAGCAAAGTCGAATTCGTCAATCATCAGCGGGCGGTTACTGGCCGCCAGCTGGCCGCACACGGTATCCAGCATCTGCGGGATGGTGCCGCCAACCTTAACGCCCATTTCGATCAACACTTTTTCCAGTAAGGTCTTGCGTGACCAGGCGGAGCGCATCTGAACGTAGTAAGCGCGGGTTTCGTTGGCGACAGCCAGCAATGCTGTTGACTTGCCGTAACCAGCGGGCGCATACAGCACGCCGAACCCCGGCAAACCGTTTTGGCGATTGGTTAATCGCTCTACCGCAGTGCGCACTAAATCCAGATTCTGGATTTGTGCTGTTTTTTGAACACCTTGTGACATAATGACTGCTCCTATCGTGGTTGAAGGTATGGCCGCTGTGTATTGGCTTACACGGCGGCCGTTTTCTTTTGCATCGCCCGAAATTGGGCAGTGCGCTGGTAAGACTGGTGCCAGAAGGCATCGGCCTCACCGACCGGCTCTCCGTCAGTCAAACGACGACCGACTTCAAGCCACTCTGCGTAGTTGTCCTGTGCGGATCTTTCGCTACGCGGTTTTGCTGGGGTTGCAGGTGCTTCTGTTACGACTTCCTGGGTAAACTCGGCGTTAATGATTTCGGGTTCTTCTGTAACCGGTTCTGGCACCTGTGCAGCACGCGGAATCTTGTCGATATCGACCACACGGCCACCAATAACCAGCTCAGACGATGCGGGTGCAGCGATAGCCGGTGCGCCGGTGCGCTCTTCGATCATTCTCTTTCGATGAACATCATTACGTTTCAACTGGGCATCAAGTCGCTTGTCTTTTGCCTGTTCATTAAAAGACTGTGGGAAATAAGCGCGCCTATTACCGTTGGCTTCGGCTGTGCAGATCAGCTGGCCGTCTTCATTCTGTATCCAAATAGTCTGCGGGTTATGAATGTCAAAGGCGGCAAATATGGTGTCTCCGTGGAACTCTTCGAGCGCCTTGCTGAAATAAATGTTGTTAAACAACCGTATCTGGCCGCGATCAACCACACGTGCTACGTGCGGCCTGAACAAGGTTTCCAGCTCATCGTTCGTCAAGCGCATTGCCTCAAAGCCTTTGGCCTCGAATTCTTCCCACTTCAAATCCGGGGATACACCACCCAAACTTCTATGCTGGCGCTGGTTGTAGTCATTAACTGCGGCTTCGCAAAATTGCATAAAAACGTGCCACGGCATAACTGGCATAGCGCCGCCATTCTTTATGGCTTTCTGGGTCGTCTTAAAGTACAAAAGCTTTGCCTCACGATCCATCTTCGCGCCGATATAAGACTCCAACATCTTGGCGGCTCGAATCCAGATTGATTGATGGCTGCGCTCTACAACGCCCTTAGCCTGGCTGTTATAAGGGAGCGAGTGAGTAATCGTTGTTCCAAGCCTTGATACAAGACCAGTGGCCTCTTTGCCGACCCAGACGTTTTTATAACCAGCGCCGTTATCAACGTAAAATATCGCTGGAATGCCGTTCCGTTCAACGCCGTAGCGGATCGCATCTAAAACTGTAAATGCCGACTCGGCAACATTTGCCGACCAGCCTACGCATTTACGGGTAGCAACATCAATAATTGACTGTATTTCCGGCCTAAATGCCTTTCCTGTGGCCGGGTGCTGAACAAGAGCGTCAAACCGATGTCCATCAGCAGTCCATACTTGATTGGGCTCCAACATGCTTGAATCCCGCCTGATAAACGGTCGGATATTCTTAAGCTCTCTCGGGCCCATGCGCCCGCGTTCCCGAGAAACCGCGCCCATCTTGGCAATAAAGCGCCGACATTGATGAATGGATACATCAGGCCATTGCCGCGAAAAAATCTGGTACGCATGGTCAACCGATGGCTTTTGTGGCTGTTGCCATAGCGCCAGAAAGTCTTTTGCCCATTCTGGCGGGGTCAGATTTTTTTGCGGGCGCCGTGGCGTGAGATCGTTTGCTGAAAGCCAGCGCTTTAGTGTACGAATGCTTGGGAATCCATCTCCAGAACGGCCGCGAGGATCACGCGCATGGCGCAACATACTACTGGTTAGCTCATCTAGCGCACCTGTTCTAGCGGATACAAGAAGGGTATTCATTGCCGCTTCTTTGCTGCACCGACCGTGCTCCATCGTTTTAGCAATGGCGTTGATAACCCCAAGGCGGGCGTCACGCTCTAGGCGCTGATCGCTGGTTAACATGGCCTCGGGTATTCTGGCAACGATAGGTGCAGCAATTTCCTGGGCAATCACCGGCATAACCGCGTTAATGGCTTTATCCGTTAACGCCTTTTGAATATCTTTCGGCAGGTCGGTTAACGCGAAAAACCTTTGGTGGCCACCAGGGCAAGAAACATTCTCACCGATCCAGCGCTCTTTATTTGCACGCTTAGACAATGCTTGACGCGAAACACCTTTTGCCTCGGCAATCTCAGCCAGCGTATAGCGCTTAATAGCGCCGGGCAGGGCGGCGTTCATCGCTGCACCCCAGAGAATTGGGCGGGGTGGCTTCCAACTTGGTTAAAATTGATACGCAGCCCTTCATTCTGCACATCAATCAACTTTGACGGAGCCAACCCCATGAAAGACTTTAGTTTGCTGAACGAACTCTTTTTGAGCGTTATGGAGCAACCGCTAGAAGAGCTTAGGCCCGTATACATCGGGCCGGAGCCCGTGATGGAATCGCTATGGGCTTTGCTACAAGAATTGCGCGCAGACTTTCCTAGGATCGCGCCGATTAAATACAACGCAGCATATGAAAACGAAGCCGATGATGCGATCGTTAAACGTTTCTTAGGGTCCCCAATTGAAACTTGGTTCATGAGCGAAGGCGCGTGGCGCGTCTGGTATGAGCGCTTGACGCAAATGATCATCGTCGCGGGACTGAACGAGGCGGCTGGAAATAATGAATTCATGCCTGTTCCAATCGGTTGCCCAGAGAGCGCCTTAACGCCTGCTGTAGCACTGTATTTTTTACATGGGCTGGAATTGCCATACCCGCCATTTGATCAATCAGGCCAAAAATTCCCGGAAGATCTGCAAGCGGTGTCAAAGTGGCTGCATTGAATGCCCTATCGTAGGCCGCAGAGAACGTGACTAACGCCATCACTCTTCTCCCATCGCTTTTTTAAGCTGTTTGATCTGCTTGGTTGCCTCGTCACGAAGCCGTTCCAGCTTGCCGATTTCGGCATCCAGCGCCTCCTTACCGATCAGCACCTTGCCGCCCCGCAGGCTGGCGATCCAGGCAGTAACGGCCGTGGTCTCTGTAGCTACTTCAAAGGCGGGCAGGTATTCCAGCGCAAAGCGCCAGCCTTCACGGCTTTCTGCCGTCCAGGCGTTAAGCATATGAATGGTTATGTGGTCTCCGCTCAAGACACTCATTTGGGCTGCTACTTCGGCGCGGCTCTTTGGGCAGCCTTTCAGAACATCCGATAGCAGATGGCGCAGTTCCATATTGAAGTTCATGGCGCCTGGCACAGAAGGTGTTGGCACCGGCACTTCAAACAGATCCATCGTGAGCTGGTCACGGGTTTTCATGTCTATGCCGCCTGGGCTAATTTGCCATTGCGTACCCGCGCTACTGCGTTAAACTGTACGGCGCGAATACCACGGGGCTTACGGGTGCCGTCTTCGTTGTAACGGCTGGGCCAGATAACCTTTGGATGAACATTCAAAGCATCTGCAATGCGCTGCTCATTCTTTGGGTAGCTGCGGACCATAGCCGCCGACAGAGACGTTGAATCAGACAGGCCGTTGGCTTCAGCAATCGCTGAAAGCGTAATGCCGACCAACCGGAGCTCCATCAGGATTCGCGCTGGGTGCCAGTCTTCACGACTGGCGTTTTTTGACTTGTTTGTTGTCATGGTTCTGTTTTCGTGGTTGTTGACAGAATGATGAGTATTAGACGACATATGTGTCGTCTTGTCAATGCCTTTGACAACAAATTTGTCGGTTGCGCCTGACGTATTTGTCTCTTTTTTACAACGTCAATTAAATTCAAATAAAATCAATTGGATAGACTGGTTGCGCTTATGTATAAGGACTCTTTTTGATGGTTGCGCCTAAGGCATGCTCAGCTGCAACCACTGAAAAATTCAAAGAGGTAGGCGCTCGTATGCGCGCAGCCAGGGAGCGTTTGTCATTAAACCAATCTCAGTTCTACGACAGATATGTCGCTAAAACGGCAACGTTACGATCACTGCAGCGCGCTGAGAGCGGTAGCAATGAATCCGGGATGATGATTATTGAGTGCTTCGCAAGCGCCGGTATCAATACCAACTGGCTTTTAACTGGCGAAGGCGAGATGCTCAGCGCCCAGGTGTATGCCGTTAATCAACCCCGTGCTGAATACAATGTCACTAGGCCGCAGCCGCAAATCGATGTAACGCTACTGACAGCAATTATTGCTGCTGTGGATATGGCAAACCCCAGCCTAAGCCATACAGAACGGGCCTCTATAGCCGCTAAGGCTTACGCCGAATCATTAGCGCCTAAGGCATCGCTCTAGCGAAGCGCTTCACCCTGTTTATTAACACCTACAAGGCCCATCATGTCAGGCAACAAACCAAACAAACCGACGACGGCAAACGACTCTGCAAAGCCTAGCAATAACAGCAGAATAGCGCCGTTAACCGGGCAGATTGACGAATCAAAGAATAGCCGCATCCAGGGCGGCACAACGATCACCAACACCAAGCCAGCACCAGACCCAAAGGGCGGCAACAAAGGAAAATAATGGATTACGCATCCGACCCTAACGGGCGAAGCAAGTTGTTATTCGATATCCGGCGCTCTATGCGGTACCACGACCGCCGCCGGACGTTCTTTGAGCGGATGCACCAGGTAACGGGTGTTTTAACGATCCTGCTGGCCGGGAGCGTGCTGTTTGATCTGGCGGGCACTAGTGGCCCCGCGTTGTGGCTAAAGCTTATTGGCGTTGTTGCAGCGGTGTTTGCCGCCGCCGATATCATCGTTGGCTATGCGTCTATGGCCAATAAGCACGCACTATTGCGCCGTAGGTTTAGCGATCTTGAGGTTGCTACGTCTAATACCGCCAAGCCTATTGCCGAATGCGTTAATGAGCGAAAGCTCATAGAAAACGATGAGGGCACGGTTTATCGGGCGTTAGACCTGCTTTGTTACAACGAAACCCTTATTGCAGATGGCTTTAGCCGCTCTAACCCTAATGATAAAGAGCTTTTTGCAGACCTTGAGTGGTATGAGTCATTAACGGCAAACCTTTGGCCGTGGCCTGATATCGCCAATAATGAATCCGCCCGGCGGCATAAGGCCAATGGTTAGTTTGCTCAAATTTCAAACTTGCACTGCTTTCGCTTGGTCTGGTGCCAAAAACTGTGCAAAAAGCGTTAATTCCGTATCGTTTTCGCGCAAAAAGTAGCGGCGCAAATTTTGTAGGCTGCTTAGCCGCTATTCCTTTGTTTCTGCGGCTTCCGGCTGTTTAGCCTTCACTTAGTCCCGGTGTCAAAACGATCACCTCCCCACACCTGTTCAGTGACCTTTTGCTTTTAAAAAAATGATTGATTAAATTGGCCCGAAATTATTTCGGTTAATTGTCCTGGTGTTGTTATTTATATTTATCAGGATTAGAATCAGCAAATAAGCCAATCATTGGCTATCCAATTTTTTAAATCACCTAATTATCCGGAGATATCAATGGATCTGTCGAGCCTGAATATTGATCAACTAAAAGACCTGCTCAAAAAGGTACCGGCCGAAATCAAGCGCCGCACCGAAGAGGCCACCAGTGCCGCTCGCGAAGCCGCCATTGAAAAGCTGAAAGCCATTGCCCGTGAGCATGGTTATTCGCTGGAAGAATTGGCCGGTACTAAAAAGCCCCGTAAATCGTCGGGAGCCCGCAAGCCGGTGGCTGCTAAATATGCCAACCCATCTAATCCATCGGAAACCTGGACCGGTCGTGGTCGTAAGCCGCTGTGGGTTCAGGCTGCGCTGAATCAGGGTAAATCCCTTGAAAGCCTATTGATTCGCTAATCAAATTTGGGTTGTTCCGATCTAAGGGGGGCTAAAGCCCCCCTTTTTTATTATCGGTTTCTATCATCCGGGCGCTAGCAGGCGGGCTGCTTGAGGTATCCTTACGGCCATTATGTCGATCCTTCTCTCCAACGATGATGGCTATTTTGCCACCGGTCTTCGCGTCCTGTTTGATGCGCTGACTCCGTTAGGCCCCATTGACGTTGTTGCTCCGGAACGCGATCGTAGTGGCGCCAGTAATTCCCTGACGCTGGATCGACCCCTGACGCTGCGGACCGCCCCGAATGGCTTCAAGTTTGTGAATGGCACGCCCACCGATTGTGTGCATCTGGCGGTCACTGGGCTGATCGAGCCGCTCCCCCATCTGATTGTCTCTGGTATCAATCACGGCGCCAATATGGGCGACGATACAGTTTATTCCGGCACGGTGGCTGCGGCGACCGAGGGATATCTGCTTGGGGTGCCCTCGATGGCGGTATCACTGGTCGGCAAGGAGGCGCGCTATTTTGAAACCGCTGGACGTGTAGCCTGCGAAATTGGCGAGAAGTTGCTTGCCAAACCGTTCGGGCAAGCGATCCTGCTTAATGTGAATGTGCCCGACGTGCCCTATGACGAAATTCGCGGATTCAAGGTCACACGTCTGGGCAAGCGGCATAAGGCCGAGCCGGTAATTCGCAGTACGAATCCTCGTGGCGAGGTGGTTTATTGGGTCGGACCAGCCGGGGCGGCTCAGGATAATGGCCCGGGCACTGATTTTCATGCGGTCGGAGAAGGTTATGTCTCGATTACTCCTTTGCGCCTTGATCTGACCCATAGCGATCAACTGGCCGCAGTCCGGGACTGGCTAGGCTAATTCATGAGTCGGGCGGCCCTTGGACAAGGCATGACCTCCGCCCGGACCCGGGCGCGAATGGTGGAGCGCCTGCAGCAGCAGGGCATAACCGATAAGGGGGTTCTGGCGGCGATCAACAAGGTGGAACGTCACCTTTTTGTGGACGAGGCCTTTGCCCACCGTGCGTATGAAGATACGGCCTTACCACTGGGGTTAGGGCAGACGATTTCGCAGCCCTACATTGTGGCGCGCATGATCGAGTGCTTACGCGCCGATAATCGGCCGCTGGGTAAAACGCTGGAGATTGGCACCGGTTGCGGCTATCAGGCTGCGGTGCTGGCCGGTCTGACGAAGGAGGTGTATTCCGTCGAACGGTTGGCTGGTCTGATTGATCGTGCCAAGGTGAATCTGCGGGCCATCAAATGCTTTAATGTGCGACTTAAACATGGTGACGGCTATCTGGGGATCCAGGAGGCGGCGCCTTTTGATTCGATCATTCTGGCGGCGGCAGCCCCTAAAGTACCGGAGGCCCTCTTACAGCAAATGGCGGTTGGTGGCAGAATGGTCATGCCGTTTGGTGCCAGTTCGGAATCAGCGGTGCAGCGCATGCTGGTAATTGAACGTTCCGAGAGCGGCTGGCACGAGCAGTTGCGAGATCCTGTAAAGTTTGTCCCCATGTTGCCCGGGGTGGAATGAGGCTGGTTTTGAAAAGAGTATCGATAGGTTTGATGGCTTTGGTGGTTCTTGCGGGGTGCACGTCGATGCATCGCGCGCCTGTTGATGACGGCACACGAACGGTCTCGCCCTATCCGCCGCTCCCCGCCGATTGCACCCAGACCTGGACCGTAAAGCGGGGAGATACCCTCATCGGCATCGCGCTAGATAACGGCGCCGATTACCGGGATCTTGCGGCCATGAACCAGCTTTCGAACCCGAACATTATTCAACTTGACCGGACACTGTGTGTCCGTCGTGGTGCTCAGAAGGTCGCCAAGAAGATGTCACCGGCCAAGAGCGGTGCTACCAAGGAAATGACCAAGTCCGCCGCGCCGTCAAAACCGGTCGATGATGCGCCAAGCACTTCGGCAGCCACGCAGGCGGCCATGGCGGATGGTGTCCGGTTCTCCTGGCCAGCCAAAGGCAAAGTGGTAGCAGGCTTCAATGAGTCGTCCAACAAGGGCATCAATATTGCCGGCAAAATGGGCGACCCCGTGGATGCCGCTGCTGATGGCAAGGTGGTGTATGCAGGCTCCGGTTTACGTGGCTATGGCAACCTGGTCATCGTGAAGCACGATGGCAACTATCTGACGGCCTACGCGCACAACAGCAAGATTCTGGTCAAGGAAGGTGATGTGGTGAAGCGGGGTCAGCAAATTGCCGATATGGGCGATAGCGATGCCGAATCGGTCATGTTGCATTTTGAGGTGCGGCGACAGGGCAAACCGGTGGACCCCATGAAATTCATGGCACAGCGCGGCACCTGATCACCATGCCGCGCCCCACTGAACACCGTCCTGAGAAAACGTGTTCAGAAGGTGCGGATCCCGGGGATGACGTTCGCATAAGCGAGTGGCCTGCCACCGATCATGGCAGTTCGCTGGCAGATGCTGAACCGGATGACAATACGCTTGAAACGCTGAAGGGCCAGGAACCCGATCTTGCCGAGGCCGATATCGCACGCCTCCGGCATGAGGCATCGGCGGATGTGACGCAGAAATATCTCAATGAAATCGGTTTGCGTCAGCTGTTGACAGCGGAACAGGAGCTCACGCTCGCGCGGCGCGTTCGCGAGGGGGATTTCTCGGCACGTCAGGAAATGGTAGAACGTAACCTGCGCCTTGTCGTGTCAATTGCCCGGCACTATATGAATCGTGGTTTGCCGCTCCTCGATCTGATTGAAGAAGGAAATCTCGGCCTCATTCATGCACTGGAAAAATTTGATCCGGAGCGCGGTTTCCGATTTTCAACCTATGCCACCTGGTGGATTCGCCAGAGCATCGAGCGGGCGGTGCTGAACCAGGGACGTCTCGTGCGACTCCCGGTCCATCTGGTACGCGATATGAACGCGATCTACCGGCATCGGCGCCAGTTTGTTGTGTTGCATGCCCGCGAACCCAGTCTGGATGAGCTTGCAGTTCTGTGTGATAAAACCCCCGCAGCCGTCGAGCAGCTGATGCGCAGGAATGATCAGGTGCGTTCGCTGGATCAGCCCCTGGAAGGTGGTTCGGAGCAGACCCTGGCCGAGGTCGTGCCGGATGGACAAGGCGAAGATCCGCATGAGTCTTTTGCCAGTTCCGAGTCGGTCACTTTATTGCTGGCCTGGGTGGACATGCTTCCCGAGCGGCAGCGTCAGGTGATCGAGCGCCGTTACGGACTGCGCGGTGGTGAACCTGAAACGCTGGAGGCGATTGCAGCAGACCTGCACTTAACCCGTGAGCGTGTGCGCCAGATTCAGGCCGAGGCGCTCACACGCCTGCAGGGGATTGTGCGCGGCCGTCAGCTAACCCCCGATACGCTGCTCTAATTCGGTGGTCGCACGCGAATCCGGTGTGCCTCGACTCTGACGGATCGCCTCGGCCAGTTCAATGACAGACATCGCGTAAGCAGCCGAGCGGTTATAGCGCGTGACGACGTAGTAGTTATTGAAACCGAGCCAGTATTGCGTTGCTATTTTGGGCGAGCTCAGCGAGACAAGGGTGGCCGGTGCATCAGCTAAGCCTGCAGTTAAGCCTTGCTCGCCAAAGTCAAAGCCTGCGTCTCGAAACTGGGTGACCGCGATAGCGGGTTTGATATCGACTTTCTGATAGGCCTCGGGGATCGGGTCTGGTGCGATTACGCTGATTACCGCAGTTTCCCCCTTGATCCAGCCGTGGGATTTGAGAAAGTTGCCGACACTACCAATCGCATCCGTTGGACTGTGAATCAGATCCACCTTGCCATCGCCATCGAAATCCACTCCCCAACGGCGCTGACTGCTCGGCATGAATTGCGGGATGCCGAGAGCACCAGCAAAGGAGCCCCGGGTCGTGGTCAGATCCATACTGTTGTCGCGAGCCAGGAGGAGGTATTGTTCAAGCTCCGAGCGGAAAAATTCGCGCCGTCGTTCGCCATAGAACCCGATGGTTGCCAGGGCATTGAAAATGTTGAAGCTCCCCATGTTCCGCCCGTATTCGGTTTCAACCCCGATGATGGCCACGATAATTTCCGGTGGGACGCCATAGGTTTCGGCGGCGCGGTGTAAAGTTTCGGCGTGTGCTTCCCAGAACTGCAGTCCGCGATTGATGCGGCGGCTGTTGACGAAGCGTGCCCGGTAAGATTGCCAGTCGGGTGTCAGTTGCACGGGTGCTGGCGCCATGATGCGGATCACCCGATTATCCGGACGCTGGGTCTCGAAAAGCTGACTCAGGGGTGCCGGCTCGAAGCCGTGGCGAGCCTGCATGTCATCGATAAACGCTTGAACCTCGGGATTGACCAGCATGATGGGTGGGCGCTGCGTTGCCTTTGGGCGCTTTTCGCGAGCCTGCACCGGGTTACCAAGGAGGCCCATGATGAGCAGTAGGCCGGCCAGGGCAAATAGGGCCGACAGGGCAGTGTGGGTTCGGCGGGGACGGCGGGCTTGAATCATGATGTTGGCATAGTCTGAACAGGCATAACGGTTCCCATTTTTCCACAGTTTCGAGCTTGTCCGTGGTGAAGAATGGGCAGATAATGAAAAGATCAAAATAATCATGCCAAAGCATGAATGGGGCGGGTTTGGCCCCGGGGGAGTCAAGGTTTATGAGTACAGCGTTTATTACGCATCCGGATTGTCTGAAGCACGACATGGGTGATTTGCACCCAGAAGCGCCGGCCCGTCTGACAGCGATTCACGATCACCTGATTGCTCAGGGGATTGATATGTATTTCACCCACCACGAGGCGCCTCTTGCCACCGTGGAGCAGTTGATGCTGGTTCACCCAGCGTCTCATATCAAAAAGATCAAGGATACGGCACCGTCTTTTGGTATTGCCCACCTAGATCCGGATACGGCCATGAATCCATTTACCTGGCAGGCCGCGTTGCGCTCGGCGGGTGCGGGCATCATGGCGGTTGACCTGCTCATGGACAAGAAGGCCGAGAATGCTTTCTGTGCGGTTCGGCCTCCGGGGCACCACTGCGAACGTGAAGCGCCCATGGGCTTCTGTTTTTTCAATAATATTGCGATCGCGGCTCACCACGCCCTGGAGCACCACAAACTGGAGCGTGTGGCGATCATCGACTTTGATGTACACCACGGTAATGGCACCGAGAATATCTGCGCCGGGGATGACCGCATCCTGATGTGCAGTATTTTTCAGCATCCGTTCTATCCCTACTCGGGAACCGATCATCCGGCACCGAATATGGTGAATGTGCCGCTCCCCGGTGGCTCGGGAGGGGAGGAACTGCAGCAGGCGGTGCTGGAGTCGTGGATTCCCCGCCTTGAAGAATTCAAACCGCAGATGATCTTCATTTCAGCAGGTTTTGATGCCCACTATGAAGACGACATGGGCGGGATGAAGCTTTTTGAACGCGATTACGCCTGGGTGACGACCCAGCTGCGCGAGGTGGCAGCTCGTCATGCGGACAATCGGATTGTTTCCATGCTTGAGGGTGGCTATGTCATGTCAGCTCTGGCACGAAGTGTGGCCGCCCACCTGCGCGCACTCGCCGAAATCTGATTTCGGCTAGAATAACGGGGTTTGTTTCTTCCGCCTGACCCTGCCCGAAAGATAGGTTTCCTCATGATTACCGGTTCGATCGTTGCCATTGTGACCCCCATGCACCCGAATGGGCGCCTGGATTTCGATGCCTTCAGAAACCTGGTGGATTTTCACATTCGTGAAAAGACTGATGCCATTGTGGTTGTCGGGACAACCGGAGAGTCTCCGACGGTGGATGTGGAAGAGCACTGCCAGCTGATTGAGGTTGCGGTCAAGCATTCGGCAGGTCGTATCCCGATTATTGCCGGGACCGGTGCCAATTCGACCAGTGAAGCCATTCATCTGCATCAGCGGGCAAAGGACGCGGGTGCCGATGCCGGCCTATCGGTCGTGCCTTATTACAACAAGCCAAGCCAGGAAGGGCTGTATCAGCATTTCCGTAGTATTGCCGAGGCGGTTGATCTTCCCGTCATTCTCTACAACGTGCCGGGTCGTACCGTGGCCGACATGAGCAATGACACGATTCTGCGTCTGGCCCAGGTACCAGGCATTATCGGCGTGAAGGATGCGACCGGTAATATCGATCGGGCTTGTGATCTGATCGAGCGTGCGCCGGAAGGCTTTGCGCTCTATTCGGGGGACGACATGAGCTGTATGGCCACGATACTGATGGGCTATCACGGCAACATTTCGGTCACCGCCAACGTTGCGCCCCGTGCGATGCATGATATGTGTGTGGCGGCAGCGGCAGGTAATGCGATTGAAGCCGTGCGTATCAATCGCCGTCTGACCGGCTTACATCGTCACTTGTTCTGCGAAGCGAACCCGATTCCCGTCAAATGGGCCGTGGCCGAAATGGGATTGATGCCCCATGGGCTGCGTTTGCCGTTGACTCAGCTGGCACCGGCGTTCCACGACCGTATTCGTGCTGCCATGAAACAGGCGGGGCTCTGATTGATGAATAAGCTGTTGCGTTTCGGATTGCTCTCGATCACCGCACTGGCCGTCGGTTGTTCGTATCTGCCAGAATCAAAGAAGATCGACTACGGCACAGCCGCCAAGGCGCCACCCCTGGATATTCCGCCGGACCTGACCCGACCCTCGAATAACCCCCAGTTCTCGGCACCGAATGTGCCGGCATCAGGCACAGCTGTTTACTCGCAGATGAATGCCAAGAACAAGGTGGCACAGAACCAGAAAGCCGATGAAAGTGTGCTGCCCGATGGTTCCCATGGGGTTGCCCGCATTGAACGCCAGGGTAACCACCGCTGGTTGGTGGTCTCGGTGCCTGAAGACAAGGCCTGGAATGTCACCAAGGCATTCTGGCAGGAAAACGGTTTCATCCTGAAGAAGGAAGATGCACAGACCGGCATCATGGAAACCGACTGGGCAGAAAACCGGGCGAATGTTCCCGGGAGTGCCATCCAAGGTTTTCTGGGCCGCGTGATCGGGACGATGTATTCAACCCCTGAGCGGGACATGTATCGCACCCGTTTTGAGAAAGGCCATCAGGCAGGTACGACCGATATTTTCATTAGCCACCGCGGCATGATTGAAGTCTATGTTAGCGAGGGTAAAGATCAGACGCGCTGGCAGCCACGTGATGCCGATCCGACGCTTGAAGCCGAGATGCTGCGTCGTCTGATGTTCAAGTTTGACGGGGTCAGTACCCCAGAGGCCAAGGAGCTGGCGAAGAAAGGTGAACCTACCAAGTCGGTCGACAAGGCCCGCATGGCCCAGTCGCCCAACGGCGGTTCCATGCTGGTCGTGGATGACTCGTTCGATCGCAGCTGGCGTCGCGTGGGTCTGGCACTTGATCGGGTTGGTTTTACGGTTGAAGATCGTGAGCGCAATCAGGGTCTGTACTACGTGCGTTATGTGGATTCTGATGACAAGTCGGTCCAGGAGAAGGGCTCGGGCGGATTCTGGTCGAGCCTTGCGTTCTGGCGCAGTAAAGACGATGCGGTGCCGACCAAGGTGCAGTACCGAATCCTGGTGGCTGAGCAACAGGCCGGTGGTCCGACCAATGTGATCGTATTGGCGCCGGGCAACACCGGTCAGGCCGATGTGTCGCCCATCGCACGACAGATCCTGGATCTGCTGCTGCAACAGTTGCGGTGATCCGGTTTACCTCCCTGGGTAGCGGAAGTGAGGGCAATGCACTGCTGATCGAGGCGGGGTCAACCCGCCTCCTGATTGATTGCGGGCTGCCCGTTAGGCAGGCTCTCGCCAGAATTGAAGCGCGTGGTGTGGACCCGATGGGCTTGGATGCCATTCTGGTGACTCATGAGCACGGTGATCATATAGGTGGTGTCATGGCCCTAGCCCGTAAGACCGGTGCCACGGTTTGCCTGACCCGGGGTACGCACGCTGCGGTTCATCTGCGTTCCGTTGATGCCTGCAATGGCGTTAGCTTGCGCATTATTGATAGCCATACTCCGTTTGAAATCGGCGCCCTTGAAGTGCAGCCATTCCCCGTGCCACATGATGCGCGTGAACCTGTTCAATACGTGGTGGTGCATGGATCCTTGCGCTTGGGGGTGCTGACCGATCTGGGGATGTTGACCCCGCACATTGAGCGTTCTTTGCAAGGCTGTGATGGTCTGGTCCTGGAGTTTAATCATGACCCCGATCTTTTGGCAGCATCGTCTTATCCGGAATCGCTCAAACAACGGATTGCCGGTCGGTACGGTCATTTGTGCAATCGGGACGCGGCGGGTTTTCTGGGGCGCCTTGAGATCGGGCGACTGCAGCAGATTGTGGCCGCCCACTTATCAAGAACCAATAACAGCCCGGATCATGTATTTGCTGCAGTCCGGGAGGTTCTGGTGGATATTCCGTCCGTATTTTACGTTGCCACACAGGAAGAGGGCTTTGACTGGCTAGCCCTTGAGGCATGAAGGCGTTCAACCCATAAAAAAACCGGCCCGAAGGCCGGTTTTTTGTAACCGCCGAAGCGGTTCCAAGATCGCAAACGCGATTACTTGGCAGCCGGTGCCGGAGCAGCAGCAGGAGCGGCGGCCGGAGCAGCAGGCGCAGCGTCAGCAGGCTTCTGGTCAGCAGCCGGAGCAGCAGCAGGAGCCGGGGCAGCAGCCGGAGCAGCGGCAGGAGCCGGGGCTTCCTTCTTACCACAGGCGGTAACGGCGAGAGCGAGGAGAGCAGCAACGAGGAGCGATTGTTTCATTTTCTTCCCTTTGATAAAGGTCGTTGAAGAATACGCTGTTGGAAACAGTTCCAACAGGTGACGAAGCATGGCGACGTCTGAATAAATTATACACAGAATAGGGCGTGACAAGCGTCTGTTGTAAGGATCATGAAAGCTCCTGAATTGCAGTAAAATCTGACGCCTTGATTTTATTTTCCTGCGCGGGAAAGCGCGAATATTATGCCTTCTGGAATTATTGAGTCTCTGGATCACGCGGGTCAGGGTATCGCCCGTTGGGATGGAAAAACGATTTTCGTCGAGGGCGGTTTGCCTGGCGAGCAGGTAACCTGGTTGAGTTACCGCCGCAAGCCGAATTTCGAGATGGCCAGGGTGACGGAGATCCACAAGTCCGCCTCAGCCCGGGTCGCGCCCCGGTGCTCGCATTTCGGTATTTGTGGCGGGTGTTCTCTGCAACATGCTGACCCTGTGATGCAGATCGCGACGAAGCAGCGCGTGCTGGAGGACAATCTGCAGCATATCGGCAACGTGAAACCGGGCGCGGTGTACGCACCGATCTCAGGGCCATCCTGGCATTACCGGTTTCGTGCGCGGGTTTCCGTGCGGCTGGTCCCGAAAAAAGGCGGGGTTCTGGTCGGATTCCATGAGCGGCGCAGCAGCTATATCGCCGATATGAGCTCTTGCGAGATTCTCCCGAAAGTAATGTCGGACATGCTGGTGCCGCTGCGTCATCTGATCGGGGAGATGAGCCAGCCCGATCGCATGCCCCAGATCGAGATGGCGGTGGGGGAAATACCCGGGCAGCCGAATCTGCTCGATATCGTTCTGGTACTGCGCCATCTGGAGCCACTCTCCGAGGGTGATCAGGTTCAACTTGCCGAATTCGGCCGACAGCAAGGCGTCCGCTGGTTTCTGCAGCCGGGTGGCCCTACCACCGTTCATCCGCTGGATCCACAGGATCGCCCCCTGTTGACTTACCATTTGCCCAATTTCGGCGTATCCCTAAACTTTGCTCCCACCGAGTTTACCCAAGTCAATCCGTCGATTAATCATGCGCTGGTGACCAGGGCGATGCGGCTGCTGGCAGCCCAGCCGGGCGAACGAGTTGCCGACATGTTCTGTGGCCTGGGGAACTTTACGCTACCCATTGCTCGAAGCGGTGCGCAGGTTGTTGGCGTTGAAGGCAGTGATGCCCTGGTCAAACGGGCCGCAGAGAACGCCGAAATGAATGGCCTTGGGCAACGGACGGATTTCTTTGCCGCGAATCTGTTTCTTGATTGTCAGCCGGTGCTTGCCCGGATGGGTAAGCTTGACCGTATGCTGATTGACCCACCCCGTGAAGGGGCGCTGGAGCTGGTGAAGGCGCTGCCAGATGCCGATCAGCCGCGGGGCGATGCGCCACATACGATTGTTTACGTCTCGTGCAATCCTGCCACACTGGCGCGTGATGCCGGGGTTCTGGTCAACGTCAAGGGTTACACCTTGGAAGGGGCGGGCATCGCGAACATGTTCCCGCATACCGCGCATGTGGAATCGATCGCAGTTTTCCGACGAACCTAAACAGACTCAGATTACCCGAGTCCCATAAAAAACGCCCGACAGAGATCTGTACGGGCGTTTAATTTTACGCGGGTAACGAAAGGCATCACCCGGGTGATTACAGTATCAGGCGGCAACCTTGACGATGAGGTTGGCACTGTTCAGGTAAGCATTGGAAAAGATCTGGCGGGCCATTCGATAGGCGGCACCGTTCTTGGTCTTGAAGCGGGCGATTTCCTCGACAAAGAGTTTGAGGGAATCGGCTAGGCACTTCTTGACGCCCTGCTGATCCAGAAGACCTAGATCGTAGTCGCAAACTGCAGAGTTGCGACCCAGGCCTTCGATTTCTTTCGATGTCATGTGCAGCGAGTGCTCCAGCTGGCGCATGACCAAATCTGTTGAAGCTTTCTTGCCCATTTGGGGGAACCTCGGTAGGTAAATCGGCCCGGACAGCAGACCGCGTAGGGCAAATAACGCGGTGTACACGACTTCGGTTGACATCATTCGTCCAAATATTACAACCCATTGATTCAAAATAAAAAAAGGAGCCTCGCAAGGCTCCTTTTTTCGGGAGCAGCCTGTTTCTAGTCGCGGTTGTTACCGTTAAAGATCATCAGCAGGTTGAGCAAGCTGACAAACAGGTTGTAGATGTCCAAGTAGACCGCCAGAGTAGCCGTGATGTAGTTGGTTTCGCCACCGTTGACGATGCGGCTCAGGTCATAGAGCAGATAGCCCGTGAAGAGCAGGGCACCGATGGCCGAGATGGCAATGGCCATTGCCGGAATCGCAAGAAACACATTCGCGATGGCCGCAATGATGAGCAGAATCAGACCAGCAAACAGGAAGTTGCCCATGAAGCTGAAGTCACGCTTGCTGACACTGGTGTACATGGCCAGCGAGAAGAAGATTGCTGCTGTGGCGCTACCGGCCATGGCGATCAGGGCGCCACCATTATTCATGCCCAGCGCGACGCTCAGAATCTGCGACAGCATCAGACCCATAAAGAAGGTGAAACCCAGCAGCAGGGCGACACCCATGCCGCTGTTGCGATTTCGCTGAATCCCCCACATGAAGCCGAAGGCCACACCAAAGAAGATGAACATGCTCATGATCGGGCTACCCGCCATCAGCATCGGCACATTGGCCGCCATGCCCAGCACGGCACCAATGACGGTCGGGATCAGGGATAGCGCCAGCAGCCAATATGTATTTCGTAGCACCTGGTTGCGTGCCGCATTGATGGTGACGCCGCCAAACGAAGGTGTGGAGCGAATGTCCATGGAAAAATTCCTCAAGAAAACAGTTGGTTAATACAGAGACACCCGATGGGCGTTCTTAACGCCTATATGGTATCCGATAAATGCAATTCAACCCCAAACAGCTTAAAGCAGCCTTAAGTCAGCTAAATACTTTTCCGCATCAGGTGGCCTTCCTCGGCCGTTTCATCCCAGCACACATATTCACCGCGCTCTGCCGACCAATCTGCCAGGACCCAGCGCTCGACGTGGATGCCGTCAACGATCAGGTCGTGGGTGGTCGGTCGGTGGGTATGGCCATGAATCAGGGTGGCATAGCCATGACGTCGGGCCTCATCTTCAACGGTCGCTTCAGACACATCGGTCATGGATAGGGTGTTTGCATCGTAGCGCCGCCCTTCACTGCGCCAACGAAGCCAGCGGGCTATCAGGCGCCGGATCCAGTAAGGGTATGCCAGAAACTTGGCCTGGATTTTGGGGTCATGCACGGTGGCACGATAACGTTGATAGGCCGCATCGTCCGTACAGTACAAGTCGCCATGCGAAAGGACGAATTGCCAGTTGGGCAGCGAAAGAATGTAGGGATCGCTCAGACGGTGCATACCCAGTTCAGCGAGTACACGATCACTGAGAAGAAAATCCCGGTTACCCGCCATAAAATAAACGGCGACACCGGATCGGGTGAGCTGGCGTAAGGCCTTAAAGACCGGCTGGTAGGACTTGCGTTTGAGGTCCTCATCGCCGACCCAGGCTTCGAAAATGTCCCCCAGCAGGTAAACCGCAGAGGCCTCCCGGCCGGCGCGCTCCAGAAAACTCAGGAACCGCGCCGTGATGGCTCTTGCCGCCGGGGTGTCCGATGCCAGGTGCACATCGGACGCAAAAAAGATCATTTGATCGTAACCGACTGGATCACCACATCTTCTTTGGGAACGTCTTGGTGAAAGCCACTGGTACCGGTCTTCACACCCTTGATCTTGTTCACGGTATCCATCCCGTCGGTGACTTTGCCGAACACGGCATAGCCCCAACCCTGCGGGCTTTCGCTCTTGAAGTTGAGGAAGTCGTTATCGGCCACATTAATAAAGAATTGGGCGCTGGCCGAATGCGGGTCATTGGTGCGGGCCATGGCAATGGTGCCTGTGGTATTTTTCAGGCCATTGTTAGCTTCGTTCTTGATGGGGGCATGCGTGTCTTTCTGTTTCATGCCCGGGGCAAAACCGCCACCCTGGATCATGAAACCATTAATGACACGGTGAAAGATCGTGTTGTCGTAATGGCCTTCGCGAGCATAGGTCAGAAAATTCTCGACGGTTTTGGGTGCGTGTTCGCTATCGAGTTCCAGCGTGATCGGGCCGTAATTGGTATTCAGCACAACGGTTTGCATGTGGGTTTTCTCCTAAGGGGGCACGGGGACGTGCTATATTCCAAGGCACATTTTATCTGCATTTGACTGCAATGCTCTCGATCTATAACACCCTGGCCCGCGAAAAAACCCCGTTGAAACCGATCCACCCCGGGCAGGTACGCATGTACGTCTGCGGCATGACGGTTTATGACTTCTGCCACCTTGGTCACGCCCGGGTTATGGTGGTCTTTGACATGGTCTACCGCTGGCTGATGGCGCAGGGCTATCAGGTCGAGTATGTGCGAAACATCACCGATATTGACGATAAGATCATCAATCGTGCCAACGAACGCGGCGAGACGATTCAGCAACTTACTGATCGTTATATCGCCGCCATGCATGAAGACAGCGCTGCCCTCGGCGTGCTGCCTCCGACCAAAGAACCGCGCGCGACCGAGTACGTGCAGGAAATGCTGGATCTGATTGGTACGCTGGAAGAAAAGGGGCTGGCCTATCAGGGGGGTGACGGCGACGTGAACTTCGCCGTGCGTAAATTCCCCGGTTACGGCAAACTCTCCGGTAAATCACTGGATGACCTTCGCGCCGGTGAGCGCGTGGCCGTGGCCGGCGCCAAGGAAGACCCGCTCGACTTCGTGCTCTGGAAGCATGCCAAAGCCGGCGAGCCGGCCTGGGCTTCCCCCTGGGGCGATGGTCGGCCGGGTTGGCATATCGAATGCTCGGCCATGAGCAGTGCGCTGCTTGGGAACCATTTTGATATCCATGGCGGTGGGGCAGATTTGCAGTTTCCGCACCACGAGAATGAAATCGCCCAGTCCGAGGGTGCCCATGGGGGCACCTTTGCCAATATCTGGATGCACAACGGCTTCATCCGGGTTGAAAAAGACGGCATCGAAGAGAAGATGTCGAAATCTTTAGGTAACTTTTTCACGATCCGTGACGTCCTTAAAGTCTATGACCCGGAGATCATCCGATTCTTCATATTGCGTGCGCAGTACCGCAGCCCATTGAATTACTCGACCGCGCATCTGGATGATGCGGCTCATGCTTTGGAGCGCTTGTACACCGCGCTACGTAATGTGCCGCCGGAGCTCACCACCGAGACTGCGGTCATTGACTGGACAAGCCCATACGGCCAGAAGTTTTCTGCCGCGATGAATGACGACTTCAATACGCCCGAGGCGATGGCTGTCTTGTTCGAACTGGCGCAGGCCGTGAACCGGGATCAATGTGCCAAGCTAGCCGCTCAGCTTAAGCGCTTAGCGGGTGTGCTCGGCCTCTTGCAGCGAGCACCGGAAGCCTTCTTGCAGCGTGCTACAGGCCTGAATGCCGATGGCCTGACGCCCGAGGAGATCGAAGCCAGAATCCAAGAACGTCTGGATGCCCGAAAAGCCAAAGACTTTGCGACCGCCGACCGTGTCCGTAATGAGTTGCTCGAGTCAGGTGTGGTGCTGGAAGACACCCCGCAGGGCACGATCTGGCGAAGAGCCTGATCACACAGCGATGACACTCCGACCGCAGCTGGCGCATGCTGAGCGTGCCATGCTGCTCATCCTGGCGGGTATCCAGTTCTGTCATGTGCTGGATTTCATGATCATCATGCCGCTGGGGCCCTATCTGATCAGCGCCCTGGGCGTCTCAACGCATGAGTTTGCCTTGCTGGTTGCTAGCTACAGTTTTAGTGCGGCTGCTGCCGGATTGTTGATTGCCCCGATCGTTGATCGTTTTGAGCGCAAGCGCTTTCTGTTAGCCATCTTTGCAGCCTTCGCCATTGCGACCTTGCTCTGCGCTTTGTCAGCGGGTTTTCTTACCTTGCTCATCGCCCGCGGCCTGGCTGGCGTTTTTGGCGGCATGATGGGTGCACTGGTTCATACCATGGTGGCTGATGCAATCCCCTTTGAGCGGCGTGCCAAAGCAACCGGTTTCGTCGCGACTGCATTCTCAGTCTCTAGTATTGCGGGTGTCCCGCTGTCATTGTGGCTGGCTGATGCATTGGGCTGGCAAGCACCCTTTGTGTTGATCACACTCCTGAGTTGCGGACTCATCTGGTTTGGTTTTCAGCGATTACCGGATTTTCGTGTCCATCTCGATGTACAGATTGAAGAGCGGGCGATCCGTCAGATGTTGCGCGTAGCGGTCGAGCCAAATCATCTGCGTGCCATGCTGCTGACCTGTTTCGTTATCTTCGGTGGCTTTACCGTCATCCCTTACATTACGCTCTACACCATGGCCAATTTGGGCATTCCCAGTGATCGTATTCCCGCGATCTATTTCCTGGGCGGTGCGGCCACGCTGGTCAGTGCCCGGCTGATTGGTACGCTGGCTGACCACTTTGGCAAGGTTGTGGTGTTCCGGATCGTCGCCATTGGCGCCTGTATCCCCGTTTTACTTGTCACGCAGATCGCCCAGGTCTCGTTGATTGGCTGGTTGATTATCACCACGATGTTCTTCATCCTGGTGTCGGGCCGCATGGTGCCGTTGTTGGCCATCGTCGGTGCGGCCGTTAAGCCACAGGAGCGAGGCACCTTCCTCTCGCTCAACGCTACCGTGCAATCGATGGCCATGGGTGTGGCCAGTATGATTGGCGGTATCTTCATTACCCAATCGCCTGATGGCCAGATGAGTGGTTACGGCTGGGTGGGTTTGGTTGCCGCCAGCTTTAATGTTTTGGCCGCCATCTGGGTTGGGAGAGTCGTCATCAGAAATTAATTTCTACTAAATTCGAGAAGCTCATCTGGTGAGACAGTCGGCGGGTATGATTCACTCATGACTAAACGCGCCCGCCATCGCCAGAAACGCCCCAATGCCGCCGCCAAGGCGCTAACGACGGGACTATTTCGCCCGAAGGTCGAAGTAGATCGCCGAAAGGCAGCACGCTTGATTCGTAAAGCCAAACACAAGGCTACAGCTAACGACGATCAATGAATTAGTGCATCCCTAATCAGATGTATCGAAAACCACTTAATATGCCGGCATGACCCCAGAAGCCTTTATCGCTCGTTGGAAAGACAACGCCCTCACCGAACGTGCCGGGGCGCAGGCGCATTTTGACGACCTCTGTGACTTGCTGGGTGTCGATAAACCGCGTGACCCGGACAACTACTGTTTCGAACGCGGTGCCAAGAAATCCGGCGGCGGTGATGGATGGGCTGATGTTTGGAAGCGAGGATTTTTTGGTTGGGAGAACAAGAAACCGGGGCGTGATCTAAAGGCCGCGCTCAAGCAGCTGACTGACTACGCGCTCGAACTGGAAAATCCGCCGCTGCTGGTCGTCTCCGACCGTGAGCGTATCGAAATCCATACGGCGTTTAGCCAGTATCCCGATGAGCCGCGCCTCATCAAACTCGATGACATCGGCAAGCCGGAAAACCTACAGATTCTGCGTTGGGTCTTTACCGATCCGGAAAAGCTAAAACCGACCAAATCGTTGGCTGCCATTACCGAAGAGGCCGCCGGCAAATTCGGCAGCCTGGCCGAAGCCCTGCGTGAGCGCGGCAATCCGCCAGATCAGGTGGCGCATTTCCTGACGCAATGTCTCTTCTGCATGTTTGCCGAAGATGAGAACCTCTTACCGCGGGGTGTTTTCACCAACCTACTCGATAAAGCGGTGGATATCGAGCGCGCCATCAATCGCATCACGGCCTTGTTCAACGCCATGCAAAGCGGTGGCGATTACGGTGACGAAGCCGTGCGCTGGTTTAACGGCGGCCTGTTTGAAAGAGTCCATGTCCCAGCGCTGATGCTCAGCGATCTGGTCACGCTGCGGGCTGCCGCTCACATGGATTGGCGGGCGATTGATCCGTCGATCTTCGGTACGCTCTTTGAGCGCGGGCTTAACCCCAAGAAGCGCTCACAGCTCGGCGCGCACTATACCGACCCGGCCACGATTATGAAGCTGGTGGAGCCGGTGATTATTCGGCCGTTGCTGGCCGAATGGGCAGTACACCGTGGACACATCGCCAAGCTGCTGGATAAATCCAAGAAGCAGGGCGACAAAGCCTACAAAGACGCCAATGCCGAGTTCCATCAGTTTCTGGAGCGGCTCAAAAACTATCGCGTGCTGGATGCGGCCTGTGGTTCGGGTAACTTTCTCTACGTCGCCCTCAAGACCCTCAAGGATATTGAGCGCCGGGTCAACACCGAGGCAGAACAACTCGGGTTGCAACGGCAGGTGGCCATTGAATGCGGTCCAAACAATGTGCTGGGCATCGAGCTCGATCCCTACGCGGCTGAGTTGGCGCGGGTGACGGTGTGGATCGGGGAGATTCAGTGGATGCTGCAGAACGGCTATCCGGTCTCAGACAAACCCATTCTCAAACCACTGCACAACATTGAGAACCGCGACGCGCTACTCAATGCCGATGGCACGGAGGCCGTGTGGCCGAAGACGGATGCCATCATCGGTAACCCGCCGTTCTTGGGCGGTAGCAAGAAGAGCGGCGAACTGGGTAAGGCCTATTTCGATGCGCTAAATAAGGTATACGACAAAGACGTGCCGGGTGGTGCGGATTTAGTCTGCTACTGGTTTGATAAAGCACGCAAACAGATTTTGTTGGGCGGGGCGGTTGGTACGGGTTTGGTTTCTACGAACTCCATACGCGGCGGTTCTAATCGCAAGGTATTAGATAGTATCGTTTCAGATCTTTGCATCTTTGATGCGTGGGCTGATGAGCCTTGGATCAATGATGGCGCTGCGGTGAGGGTGTCGTTGGTTTGCTTTGGTAAGGCAGAATCGGCTACCCGGCATGCAGACGTCGCTCAGACGCCGCTACGCGCCGATTCGCTCCTCCCGCACACCGGGCAACCGATTTGTAAATTGGACGGTCAACTCGTTTCAAAAATACATGCTGATTTATCAGTTAGCGAGGGTGTTTGTTTAACCACTGCACAGCCTCTCCAAGAAAACTTGTTAACTAGTTTTCAAGGCTCACAGAAAATTGGTGCGTTTGACATTGATGGTGAGTTGGCACGTTCATGGCTGAATTCACCCAACCCTAACGGTAAGCCCAATACTGATGTGCTTAAACCATCATGGAACGGCATGGATTTAACGCGTCGTCCTCGCGATGGATGGATTATCGATTTCGGCTTGGGCCTTTCGGAAGTCGAAGCAGCAATGTACGAGATACCTTTCCAATACGTTACAGAACAGGTTAAACCAGAACGTTTGCAGAACAATCGAGAGGCATACAAAAAGTTTTGGTGGCGGCATGGCGAGCCACGAGTCGCTATGCGCAAAGCGCTCAAAGGATTAGCTCGTTACGCTGCAATTACTGCACACCAGAAGCATTTCTTTTTTAAGTGGCTTCCGAACCCGGTTCTGCCAGATAAAGCATTAATTGTTATCGCCAGATCAGATGCTGTGAATTTTGGTCTTCTTAGCAGCCGTATTCATGAGGTGTGGGCTTTGGGGTTGGGCACGTCTCTCGAGGACCGCCCCCGCTATACGCCTACGACAACATTCGAAACCTTTCCATTCCCTGCGCATCTCATGCCCAAAGACACGGCCGATTGGTGCGGGAAGATTCCGGCCGATTGCCCGGTGAAGGCGGTGGCGGAGAAGATTGCCGTCGCTGCCGAGAAGCTGAACAGTTTGCGCGAGGCATGGCTGAATCCACCGGAGTGGGTGGATTGGGTGATTACGCCAGAAGAAGAGAAGGCGGGTTTCCCGAAGCGGCCCGTGGCGAAGCCGGGGCATGAGGCGGATGTGAAGAAGCGCACGCTAACGAATCTGTATAACGCCCGGCCGGCTTGGCTGGATCTGGCGCATAAAGAACTGGATGCCGCCGTGGCCGAAGCCTACGGTTGGAACGATTACACACCAGAGATGCCGGATGATGAAATCCTGCGCCGCTTGCTGGTGTTAAATCTTGAACGGTCGGCAAAGAATTAGGGAGTGAGGTTATGTCTGTTCAGTCTGCCATGTTCGAAAATCATGCCATCCGCCGTATCTATGACGAGGAAACCGAAACTTGGTGGTTTTCGGTGGTTGATATTGTTCAAGTCCTGACACAGCAGGCGGATTACCAAACTGCCCGAAAGTACTGGAATAAGCTAAAAGAGCGATTGGGCAAGGAAGGTTGTCAGTCGGTGACAGATTGTCACCGACTGAAATTGCCCGCAGCCGATGGTAAGAATTACCTTACCGATGTAGCAACTGCGGAAACTCTGCTGCGGTTGATCCAGTCTGTGCCGAGCCCCAAAGCCGAACCTATCAAGCTATGGTTAGCTAGGGTGGGTTATGAACGTATGCAGGAAATGGCTGATCCGGTATTGTCGCTGAATCGAGCACGTGCAACCTGGCAGCAGCACGGGCGCAGTGAGAAATGGATTCAACAGCGCATGACAGGGCAGGAAACCCGCAGCAAGCTCACGGATTATTGGTCAAACCATGATGTGAAGCAGGGAGACGAATTCGCCATTCTCACGAATCTGATCCATCAGGAATGGTCCGGGGTCAGTGTCAAGGAGCACAAAGCCATCAAAGGCTTGCAGAGTCAGAATCTGCGTGATCACATGAGCGAAGCGGAGCTGATTTTTGCGGCATTGGCTGAAATTTCGACCCGGCAGATTGCCGAATCGGTTGCGGCAATGGGTATGGCTGAAAACACCGATGCTGCCAAGAAGGGTGGGAGGATTGCTAAGCAAGCCAGAAAGGCGCTTGAAGAAAAAACCGGGAAAGCTGTAGTGACGGGCGATAGCTTCTTGCCGCCGTCCGCTGCCAACGCACGGAAAACTATAAAGAAGTAAGCGGTTTAAAAAGCGCAAAAGCCACCCGAAGGTGGCTATTTTTTGCACAGGGCTACGGGTGTTTAGCTACTAAAGAAGTTCTTCAGCTTCTGCTGCCAGCCACCTTCTTGCGGTGAGTGGTGTTCGCCCAGGCTTTCCTGGAACTTGCGCAGCAGATCTTTCTGCTCGCTATTCAGGTTAACTGGGGTTTCTACGATGACGTGAACGTAGAGGTTGCCTTCGACCCCGCTGCGCATGCCTTTCACCCCTTTGCCACGCAGGCGGAAGATTTTTCCAGTCTGGGTTTCTTCGGGGATGCGTAGGCTGGCGGTGCCGTCGAGCGTCGGGACGTCGATGTCGCCCCCCAGAGCCGCGGTGGTCATACTGACAGGGATCTCACAGTGGAGGTCGTCGCCATCGCGTGTAAACAGTTCATGTTGCTTGAGGCTGATCTGGACGTAGAGATCGCCTGACGGGCCGCCATTGACGCCGGCTTCCCCTTCGCCCGAGAGGCGGATGCGATCGCCATCGTTGACGCCCGCGGGGATTTTGATTTCAAGCGTCTTGTTCTCACGCTTGCGACCCCGGCCATGACAATCCGTGCAGGGATCCTCGATGACTTTGCCCGAACCATGGCAGTGTGGGCAGGTCTGCTGCACGGAGAAGAAGCCCTGTTGCATCCGTACCTGGCCGCTGCCCTTGCAGGTGCCGCAGGTTTTGCTGCTGGTGCCGGACTTGGCGCCTGAGCCTTTGCAGGTCTCGCAGTTGATTTCGGTCGGGATGCGGATGCGTGTCTGAGTGCCCTTGGCGGCTTCTTCAAGGCTGACTTCCAGGTCGTAGCGCAGATCGGCGCCCCGATAGACCTGGCTTCGACCACCGCGTCCGCCACCAGCGCCACCAAAACCACCCCCGCCACCGCGGAAAATCTCTTCAAAGATGTTGCCAAAATCGAAACCGCCGGCACCGCCGCCGAAACCGCCAAAGCCGCCCCCCATGGAGGGGTCGACACCGGCGTGGCCATACTGATCATAGGCGGCACGTTTGTGCGGATCAGTGAGCACCTCGTAGGCTTCTTTGGCTTCCTTGAACTGGGTCTCGGCCGATTTGTCATCCGGGTTACGGTCCGGGTGGAATTTCATGGCAAGGCGACGATAAGCCTTTTTGAGGTCGTCATCGGAGGCGCCTTTATGTACACCCAGAACTTCGTAGTAATCGCGTTTAGACATGGCAGTTCAGTGTTGTTTCATTCAGTGTGTTAATGCAAAAGGGGGCAAGGTCTCCCTTGCCCCCGATGGATCCGTGATCCGGAGTTACTTCTGGTCCTTGACTTCGGTGAACTCGGCGTCCACCACATCGCCATCCGGCTGCTTGCCGGCATCAGACTGGCCGCCTGCAGCACCCGGGGCTTCGCCGCCCTGCGCGCCGGCCAGCTGAGCCAGGGCTTGCGAAGCCTGCATTAGCGCCTCGGATTTCTTCTCGATCTCGGCCTTATCGGTCCCGCGTACGGCATCTTCGACTTCCTTGGCAGCGGCTTCGATCTTGGCCTTTTCATCGGCCGGGACCTTGTCGCCCAGTTCGGTCAGCATCTTGCGGACACTGTGCACAGCGGCATCACCGCCGTTACGGGCATCAGCCAGTTCACGGGCCTTGTGGTCTTCGGCGGCATTGGCTTCGGCATCCTTGACCATGCGCTGAATTTCTTCTTCCGAAAGACCGGTGTTGGCCTTGATGGTGATCTTGTTTTCCTTGCCGGTCTGCTTGTCTTTGGCGGAGACATGCAGGATGCCGTTGGCGTCGATATCGAAGGTGACTTCGATTTGCGGTGTGCCGCGGGCTGCAGCCGGAATGCCTTCCAGATTGAACTGACCCAGGCTCTTGTTGCCGTTGGCCATTTCACGCTCGCCTTGCAGCACGTGGATGGTCACAGCCGACTGGTTGTCGTCCGCGGTCGAGAAGACCTGGCTGGCCTTGGTCGGGATCGTGGTGTTCTTCGGAATCAGCTTGGTCATCACGCCGCCCAGAGTTTCGATACCCAGGGTGAGCGGGGTGACGTCGAGCAGCAGGACGTCCTTGACGTCGCCTTGCAGCACGCCGCCCTGAACTGCCGCACCAACGGCCACGGCTTCATCCGGGTTGACGTCCTTGCGCGGCTCTTTGCCGAAGAATTCCTTAACCTTATCCTGCACCTTGGGCATGCGGGTCATACCGCCGACCAGGATGACATCGCTGATGTCCGAAGCCGAGCAACCGGCGTCCTTGAGCGCGGTGGCGCAGGGAGCGATGGTGCGTTCGATCAGATCATCGACCAGGCTTTCGAACTTGGCACGGGTGATCTTCATGGTCAAGTGCTTCGGACCAGTGGCATCTGCTGTGATGTACGGCAGGTTGATTTCGGTCTGTTGGGCCGATGAGAGTTCGATCTTGGCTTTTTCGGCAGCCTCTTTCAGGCGCTGTAGAGCCAGCACGTCGTTCTTCAGATCGGCGCCGGACTCTTTCTTGAATTCGGTGACGATGTAGTCGATGAGGCGCTGGTCAAAGTCTTCGCCGCCAAGGAATGTATCGCCGTTGGTCGACAGAACTTCGAACTGATGCTCACCGTCGATCTCCGAGATATCGATGATCGAGATGTCGAAGGTACCGCCGCCGAGGTCGAATACAGCAATCTTACGATCGCCTTCCTTCTTGTCCAGGCCAAAGGCGAGGGCAGCGGCAGTCGGTTCGTTGATGATGCGCTTGACGTCCAGACCGGCAATACGCCCGGCGTCCTTGGTCGCCTGACGCTGGCTGTCGTTGAAGTAGGCCGGTACCGTGATGACGGCTTCGGTCACTTCTTCACCCAGATAGTCCTCAGCGGCCTTCTTCATCTTGCGCAGGACTTCAGCAGAAACCTGCTGCGGCGCCATTTTCTTGTCGCCTAATACTTCGACCCAGGCGTCACCGTTATCGGCCTTCATGATCTTGAACGGCATCAGGCTGATGTCTTTCTGGACTTCCTTGTCTTCGAAACGACGGCCGATCAGACGCTTGATGGCGTACAGGGTGTTCGTCGGGTTGGTGACGGCCTGGCGCTTGGCCGGGGCACCGACCAGCACTTCACCATCATTGGTGTAGGCGATGATGGACGGGGTCGTACGGGCGCCTTCTGCGTTTTCAATGACCTTCGGTGCGCCGTTTTCCATAACGGACACGCACGAGTTGGTCGTACCGAGGTCAATACCGATAATTTTTCCCATGGATGTTTATCCTTGTGATTTGCTAACTGGTTGATTGGTTGGGTGAAATGATGGTTCTGCACCGTCAATTCACCGGACATGACGGCTATATGAGGCCGCCATGTCGGTTTTCAAGCGTTTAACGCAAGAATTTTAGGGCTAGGCTCGGTGAGTGATTAGCCGTTGGCCACAGTGACCATGGCCGGCCGCAGGACGCGATCCGAGAGCTGGTAGCCCTTCTGCAGGACATTGACCACGGTGTTGCCGGGCTGGTCGGCATCAACCATGGCAATGGCCTGATGCTGGTTCGGATCAAACTTCTCACCCGGTGCCGGGTTTTCAACTTTCATACCGGAGCGTTCGAAGGCAGCCAGGAGCTGCTTCTGGGTCAGTTCCACGCCCGAGCGTAATGTGGCTGCATCAGCGGCTGTGTCAGCCAGTGCAGCATCGAGGCTATCGGATACGGCGATCAATTCGCGGGCAAATTTTTCCACGGCAAATTTGTGGGCTTTGGTCACGTCTTCGGCGGCTCGGCGGCGCAGGTTCTCGCCCTCGGCTTTGGCACGGAGATAGGCATCCTGCAGTTCGGCGACTTTGGCCTCAAGTGCGGCTACATCGCCTTCAGGGCTGGCAGTCGTCTGTTCCGGAGTGACATCCATTGCGTCGTCGGTGATGTTTTGGATCGGGTCTTGTGGTTCGGTCATGTGTTTGGGCTTCCGTGATCGCTTGAGTAAATGAGAATTTGTTTGTCAGATGGGGATCGGCGCTTGGTTTTCAAGGGAGGCTATTCGGCAGCACCCAGCGCTTTGGCTCGGACTGCTTGTCGTTCAAGTGCTTGCGCGTCCGGGGTGCCCATGGGCCAGCCTCCCAGTTGACGTTCGCAGAGAGCGGCCAGGGCGCTGATCCAGTCGGGGTCCTCATTGAGGCAGGGCAGGTAGTGGAAGTGTTCGCCCCCGGCCGTGAGGAAGGCGGCGCGCACCTCCATGTTGATTTCTTCGAGGGTTTCAAGGCAATCGGCGACAAATCCCGGGCACAGAACGTCGACGCGCTGGACCCCTTTTTTGGCGAGTTCGATCAGCGTTGGCTCGGTATAGGGCTCGACCCACTTGGCCTTGCCAAAACGCGATTGGAAGGTGGTCACAACGGCCTCCGGGGGAAGGTCGAGCGCTTCGGCGACGAGCCGGGCGGTTTTGTGGCATTCGCAGAAATAGGGGTCGCCTAGTTTCAGGTTGCGTTCCGGCAGGCCATGAAAACTCATCACCAAGCGGTAGCCTGCGTCGGGCAGGGCGGGCGGTGGGTTCTTCTGCCAATGGGCCCTGATTGTGTTGGCAACTGCGTTGATATAGCCTGGATCGTCGGCAAAATTTCGAACATAGCGTAATTCGGGCTGGTTGCGTAAGCTCAGTAACCAGCCGAGCGCCTGATCAATGGCCGTACCCGTGGTGCTGGCCGAATATTGCGGGTACATGGGCAGAAGGAGGATGCGGGTTGCATTGTCGGCACGAAGTTTTTCCAGCACGGCAGGAATGCTGTGCGGCCCATTCGCAGCGTAACGCATGGCCCAGGTGACGATGAGATCGTGGCCGCGTTGGCGCAGGGCTTCGGCGAGCATTCGGGTCTGGGCTTCGGTGTGGACCAGCAGGGGCGAGCCCGCATCGGTCCAGACGGTAGCGTATTTGGCAGCAGACTTTTTCGGACGAATGCGCAGGATGATCCCGTGCAAGATCAGCATCCACAGGGCGCGCGGTATTTCAACGACCCGGGGATCGCCCAGAAACTCGGCCAGGTACCGACGCACGGCATCGGGGGTGGGGGCGGTTGGTGTGCCCAGATTGACTAGCACGATTGCCGTGCGGGGCGGTGTGCCGTGGCGCCAGACAGGTGGGGTTTTATTCATGGAGGTTCTCGTTGAAGTCCCCCTTCAGGGACGGGTTAGCTTTGCGCCTGTTCGGTCAGTGCGCTGGAGAGTAGACGGGCCGTGATATCGACAATCGGGATGACCCGATCATAGGCCATGCGGGTTGGGCCGATGACACCGACGGAGCCAACGACTTCACCCTCGACCTGGTAGGGTGCCGTGACGACGCTGCATTCGTCTAGCGTGGCGATGCCGGACTCCTGGCCGATGTAGAGCCGAACTCCCGCTGCGCGTTGCGAGAGGTCGAGCAGGCGAACCAGAGACGTACGTTGTTCGAAGAGGTCAAACAGCTCGCGCAGCCGACGCATATTGGAACTGAGGTCTTCGACATCCAGCAGATTCTTCTCGCCAGAAATAACGGTTTCCGACTCACGGGGCATGAGTGCCTCGCTGCTGGCGGTTAAAGCTGCTGCCATCAGGGCCTGCATGTCGGCGCGGATCCGAGTGAGTTCGTCATGGACCCGGTGGCGCATCTGCTCCAGTTCGAGCCCCACGAAGTTCTGATTCAGGGTATTGGCCGCTTCAAGAAGCTCCCCCGGGCTGTAGGGGCGATCTGTGGTCAGAATCCGGTTCTGGACATTGCCATCACTGGTGACTAGCACAAGCAGCACACGTCGGTCAGCTAGAGAAATGAACTCGACCTGACGGATCCGGGTGCTGGCATGGCGGGGGGCGATTACGATGCCGGCAAAACGGGTGAGATCCGAAAGCAGGCGCGATGCCTGGCTGATGATCTGGCTCGGTTGCGCTTGGGCACCGCTCAGACCGGAGACGATCCGGGCTTGGGCCACCTGCTCCAGCGGCTGCATGGTGAGCAGCGAATCAACGAAAAAGCGATAACCCCGTGGGGTGGGTATGCGCCCAGCCGACGTGTGCGGACTGGCAATGAAACCCAGATCCTCAAGATCGGCCATGACGTTACGAACGGTAGCTGCGGATAGGTCAAGCCCGGAGGCGCGCGACAGGATCCGGGAGCCGACCGGGGCACCTTCCGCAATGTAGTTTTCAACCAGGGTTTTCAGCAGAATGCGTGCGCGTTCATCCAGCGGTCTCTGGGTCTGTGCGGTTAGCGAATCCTCGGGCGGGGTCAGGATCGGCCCGGTTGCGTGACGATCGTTCATGATGCTCGATTCTACAAAATTATTCTGTGGTTTAATCCAGATATAGGCATTATTAATCCCTGACCGGTTGAACTGACGGGTGGGGCAGTTAAAACCCCGGTTGGGTTGTTTGCGGAGCCATGTGGATGTCGTACCCATTGCCGTTGAAAACGGTGGCCTTGATCGGTCGTCAGGAGAGCCCTGAAGTTGCCGATTCGATTGCAGCGCTTGCTGCATTCTTCGCTTCTCATGGCATCGCTGTACTGGTGGAAACAGAAACCGCCATCCAGACAGGACAGGTTCTTGAAAAGTCAGACCTGGTTGGTGCCGAATGTGCCGATTTTGCGCAGATTGGCCAACGGGCCGATCTGGTTGTGGTTGTTGGAGGCGATGGCACGATGCTGCACGCCGCCCGTCAACTGGCCCGCTATGACCGCCCGCTGGTCGGGATTAATCAGGGACGCCTGGGTTTCATGACGGATATTGCCCGCTCCGATATGCTGGGGGCCATGACGCAATTGATGGCGGGCAGCTTCGATCAGGAAGAGCGGTTGTTGCTCGATGCCTCGGTGGTATTTGGCGGCGCCTCGGCCAACTGGCAACCCCAGTCAAATCTGGCATTCAATGATGTTGTCATCGACAAAGGGGCGACCGGCCGCATGATCGAGTTCGAGCTGCGGGTGGATGACGAGTTTATTTACAGTGCGCGTGCCGATGGGCTCATTATTTGTACGCCGACCGGTTCAACGGCTTACGCGCTCTCGGCGAATGGCCCGATTCTTCACCCCAAGCTGGGTGGGATCGCGCTGGTGCCGCTGTGTCCGCATGCGCTTTCCAATCGTCCGATCACGCTGCCTGATTCCGCCAAAATCGAAGTGCGCCTGGTGCAGGGTGCTAATGCCCGCGCCCACTTTGATGGACAGGAAACGGTTGACCTGATGCCCGGAGACTCGGTGTGCCTCCAGCGCTCACCGCATCGCGTCCGCTTGTTGCATCCTCCGGGTTACAGCTACTTTGCCATGCTGCGCCAGAAATTGCACTGGAGCGAAGGTCCGAGCATCCGTCCCGGTCAGACGGTTAATGGTGCCGGAAGTCGTGGAGTCTGATGGATGCTGTCGCGCCTGCAGATTCGTGACTTTGTGCTCGTTGAATCGCTGGAGCTGGATTTCCAGTCCGGGTTTGGTGCGCTGACTGGCGAAACCGGTGCGGGAAAGTCCTTGCTCATCGATGCATTGGCGTTTGTGCTGGGCGAACGGGCTGATGCCAGTCTGGTTCGTGCCGGCGCCGCACGGGCTGATGTGACGGCAGAATTTGATGCCGTCGATCATGCTGAATTCCAAGGATTGTTTGCGGATCAGGAAATTCCTCTTGAAGTAGGCGAAGGGGTGTTGATTCGTCGCGTCTACGAGGCGACCGGTCGTTCGCGTGCCTTTATTAATGGGGTGCCCGTGACCCTTCAGCAGGTGCGGGCAGTGGGTGAATGGTTGCTGGATATCCATGGGCAGCATGCGCATCAGTCACTCTTGCGTAGCGATGCCCAGCGTGCGCTGCTTGATGATTTTGGCCGGTTGGAGAAAGAATCAGCGGCGACCGCTACAGCCTGGCGAGGCTGGGTGGCGGCTCGCCAGCTGCTTGAGGATGCGAGTCAACGCTCCGGCGATCTGGCGGTGCGTCGCGAGACGCTGACCTGGCAAATCAAGGCCTTATCCGAATTGGCCAGTGATGAGCCCGATTGGGGCTGGCAGGCCTTGGGCGAAGAGCAGAGCCGTTTGGCCAATGCCACTGGCCTGATCGAAATCGTGCAGGGATCCATTGATACGCTGGGTGAGGGTGATGAGCCACTTATGTCACTTCTAGGCCGTCTGGCACACCGTTTGCAGGAGGGCGCAGATATGGATTCGGCGCTGGGTGAGCCTCTGGCGCTGTTGCAGTCGGCGCAAAGCGAGCTTTCGGAGGCGCTCACGCTGCTGCGTCGTCATATCGACCGGCTTGAGGTGGATCCGACCCGGCTCGCCGAGATTGAACGAAGAATGAGTGCCTTGCTCGAGTTGGCGCGCAAGCACCAGACCGACCCGGGATCTCTCCCGGCGCTTTATCGACGCCTGAATGAGGAGGCGGAACAGCTCAACGAGGCCATAGATATTGCTGCCCTCGAGGCAAAGGTGCAGGCGGCGGCTACGGCTTATGCGGAGGCCGCCAAACGGCTGACCAAGGGCCGTCAGACGGCAGCTGAAGCGCTAGGTAAACAGGTGAGTGTGGCCATGCAGGATCTGGCACTGGGCGGTGGCCGGTGCCGCGTCACGTTGGCGCCCCTGGAGGGGGGGAGTGTCCATGGCGATGAACGCGTGGAATTTCAGGTGACCGGCCTGGCGGGGAGCGACTGGCGTCCGCTAGCCAAAGTTGTGTCGGGTGGTGAATTGTCGCGGATCAGCTTGGCGATCCAGGTGGTGACCAGCGCGGAAAGTGCGGTACCTACGCTGATTTTTGATGAGGTCGATGTGGGCATCGGCGGCAGTGTGGCCGAAGTGGTGGGCCGTTTGCTTGCCAGGTTGGGTGAGCGTCGGCAGGTCCTATGTGTGACGCACTTGCCGCAAGTAGCCGCTTGTGCGGACTGGCAATGGCAGGTCAGTAAAGAGCGTTCCGGTGACGCATTCAGAAGCCGGGTCGACGTACTCGATGATGCGGATCGGGTTGAAGAGATTGCCCGCATGCTCGGGGGGGTCGAGATTACAGCGCGTACCCGTGCCCACGCGGCTGAAATGTTGCAGAGAGCGGGTTAGCCCGCCTACGCAGAAGCTCGGAGTGCGGACGACTTGGGGTCTTTGAGACTTGGACTCTTGGATAAGGCCTATCACCTGAATCGCTAGAATCGGACGCCTGGCGATTTGGGGGCCGGGCGGTGGGGGCAGCTCTGGTCGACACAGTCGGCATAGAGGCAGAGATCGTGGGCCTGGATCCGGAAGCCCAGTTTTTGGGCAATTTCAGCCTGTTTATTCTCGATCTCCGGGTCGCAGAATTCGACAACGCGGTCACACTGGAGGCAAACCAGATGGTCGTGATGATCCCCACGATTAAGTTCGAAAACGGCTTTGCCCGACTCGAAGTTCTGTTTCTGCAGAAGCCCGGCCTGTTCGAACTGCGTTAGTGCCCGATATACCGTGGCTAGGCCGATATCTAGGCCCTCCGTCATCAGGTGGCGATAGACATCATCGGCGGTCAGGTGAGCATCCCGGTGTTTTTCGAAAACCTCGAGAATCTTCATCCGGGGCATCGTTACCTTGAGGCCGGATTGCTGCAGGTCTTTCGGGGTGGGCATAAAACAGTTCCTGGGGGAATGACTTCGGATATGATAACGGCTTTTGCACCGACCTGTTCCGCCCATGCCTCTTTTCTGCCGTTGTGCCGCGTCGCCTCGCCGCGATTCCGTTGCCCGCCGGCTTGTGAGCTGGGGGTTGGCCACGCTGATGGTGCTGTGGTTGAGCGGCTGTGCCGTCGAGCGCTATTTTCTTGAATACCGTATCAATGTGCAGCAAGGTAATCTGATTGAGCAGAAGCAGATTGTTCAGCTACGGCCAGGAATGACCCGCGACCAGGTGCGCTACGTGTTGGGCACCCCCCTGCTACAGGATCCTTTCCACGCGGATCGCTGGGATTACGTCTACCGCTTTGAAGACGGCCAGACAGGTCAGATCACGATGCGCAATATTTACATGTATTTCAACGCATCCGGCCTGTTGGAACGTGTGGGTGGCGACGTCTCGGCCGGCCAGCCCGCAGACGTTCAATTCACCGGTAATCTGGATGCGGATGCCGCTGCAGCGGCGGGCGTTGCGAACGTCGCTCAGTCGAATCAGCCGCAGATCATTGATCTGGGGTCGTTGCCTGATGACTCAGAAGGTCCGGCCGAGGGGTCCGAACCCGAGAGTGACTCATGGTGGTGGCGATTCATTCACCTCTTCAAATAAAGGAACACAGATGTCGGGACCGGTCAGAATTGCGATAGCAGGCGCTTCGGGGCGTATGGGGCGCATGCTCATCGAAGCAGTGCTGCAGGATCCGGCAACCACTCTGCACGCCGCTTTCGAGCGCGAAGGGAGTGACTTTGTGGGCCGTGATCCGGGTGAGTTCGTTGGCCGTGCGACCGGGGTGCGCATCAGTACGGATGTGGCGGCGGGCCTCAAGGGCGCGGATTGTATGATCGACTTCACCCGGCCTGAAGCAACGCTGGTGCACCTGCAAGCCTGCAAGGCGGCAGGAGTCGGTATGGTCATTGGTACCACGGGCTTCGAGGAATCGGGTAAGGCGGTCATTGCCGAGGCGGCCCAATCGGTGCCGGTGGTTTTTGCACCCAACATGAGTGTCGGTGTCAATGTGACCTTCAAGCTGCTGGAAATTGCCGCCAGTATCCTGAACAGTGGATACGATGTGGAAATCGTTGAAGCGCATCACCGTCACAAGGTGGATGCCCCTTCGGGTACTGCTTTGCGTATGGGAGAAGTGGTCGCCGATGCGCTGGGTCGCAACCTGAAAGAAGTGGCTGTTTACGGACGCGAAGGCGTCACCGGAGAACGCCAGGAAAGCACGATTGGCTTTGCCACTGTGCGGGGCGGTGACATCGTGGGTGATCACGTGGTCATGTTCTGTGGTACCGGCGAGCGGGTCGAAATCGGGCATAAGGCCAGCAGCCGTATGCCGTATGCATTGGGCAGCGTACGTGCCGCAAAATTCATGCGTGACCACGCTAAGGGTTTGTTTGATATGCAGGATGTGCTCGGGTTGCGTGGCTGACCCGGGGTCGCAGACCGTTCGAGGCGCTAGCGCATCGCAGCATTTTTCGCTATAATTTGGTCGCTTAATGTCCTGCATTTGCGGGACTCGAGCGGGAGTACCAGACAGATCGCCCTCGGGCGGTGTTCATGGGCTCCCGCTTTGCATATCTGCCATCCGGAGCTGCTGTGTCCTACGCCGAGTCTGCCTCAACTGTTTCATCTGCTGCCAAAGGCAGCATACCGCTTTGTTCCACCCGGCCGGGAGCCTTGCTGGTTCTGGCAGATGGCACAGTGTTTCGCGGAGAATCCATCGGTGCGGCCGGCAAGACCTCGGGTGAAGTCGTGTTCAATACGGCATTGACCGGTTATCAGGAAATTCTGACGGACCCGTCGTACTGCCGACAGATCGTCACGCTGACCTATCCGCACATCGGTAATGTCGGTTGCAATGACGAAGATTTCGAATCCGGTGCCAATTACGCCGCCGGCCTGGTGATTCGTGATCTCCCGCTCGTGGCTTCCAACTGGCGTGCCCAGAGTGACCTGTCTTCCTATCTGGTCAGGCATGGCATCGTCGCCATCGCCGGAATTGATACCCGCAAGCTGACCCGTATCCTGCGCGAGAAGGGTGCCCAGGCTGGCTGCATCATCGCCGCTGCTGCCGGTGAAACGATCGACGAGGCTGCGGCATTGGCTGAAGCCAGAGCTTTTCCGGGTCTGGCCGGCATGGATCTGGCGAAAGTGGTTACCGTTGATAAGCCCTACACTTGGAATCAGGGTGAGTGGACGCTCAAAGGCTATGTGACGGGGCCAACGCCGCGTTTCAAGGTGGTGGCCTACGATTTCGGTGTCAAGCGCAATATCCTGCGCATGTTGGCCGAGCGCGGTTGCGATGTCACCGTGGTGCCGGCTCAAACACCGGCGGCCGACGTGCTGGCTATGAACCCGGATGGCGTGTTCCTGTCCAATGGCCCCGGCGACCCCGAGCCATGCGATTACGCGATTGCCGCGATCCGTGAGTTCCTTGCCGTGAAAAAGCCCGTGTACGGCATCTGCCTTGGCCACCAGCTACTGGCTCTGGCTGCTGGTGCCAAAACAGTGAAAATGAAGTTCGGTCACCATGGCGCCAACCATCCGGTGAAGGATGTGGATACAGGGCAGGTGCTCATCACCAGCCAGAACCATGGCTTTGCGGCTGATGCCGAGACTTTGCCGGCCAACGTACGTGTGACACACGTGTCGCTATTTGACGGCACCCTGCAGGGCATTGCCCTGACAGATGCCCCGGCCTTTTCATTCCAGGGTCACCCGGAAGCGAGCCCCGGCCCGCACGACGTGAGCTACCTCTTTGATCGTTTTATCGATCTGATGTCGCAGCACGCTGCAAAATAATAAGAAGCGGAATCATGCCCAAGCGTACAGACCTAAAAAGCATCCTCATCATCGGCGCCGGCCCGATCGTCATCGGTCAGGCCTGCGAGTTCGACTACTCCGGCGCCCAGGCGTGCAAAGCGCTTCGTGAAGAAGGTTACAAAGTCATTCTGGTGAACTCGAATCCGGCGACCATCATGACTGATCCGGAAATGGCCGATGTGACCTACATCGAGCCGATAACCTGGCAGGTCGTGGCCCGCATTATCGAAACCGAGCGTCCGGATGCGCTGTTGCCCACGATGGGTGGTCAGACTGCACTGAACTGTGCGCTGGATCTGGATCGTGAAGGCGTGCTCGAAAAGTTTGGTGTCGAGCTGATTGGCGCTTCGAAGGAAGCCATCGACAAGGCGGAAGACCGCGAGAAGTTCAAGCAGGCCATGAATAAGATCGGCCTCGGTTCGGCGCGTTCGGCCATTGCCCACTCGATGGAGGAAGCCTATCAGGTTCAAGCCGGTATCGGCTTCCCGACCATCATTCGCCCCTCGTTCACGCTGGGTGGTACGGGTGGCGGTATCGCCTACAACATGGAAGAGTTCGAGGCGATCTGTAAGCGTGGCCTCGAAGCCTCGCCGACCAACGAGCTGCTGATCGAAGAGTCACTGCTGGGTTGGAAAGAATACGAAATGGAAGTGGTGCGTGACCGCAAGGACAACTGCATCATCATCTGTTCGATCGAAAACCTCGACCCGATGGGCGTGCATACCGGTGACTCGATCACGGTGGCCCCGGCGCAGACGCTGACCGACAAGGAATACCAGATTATGCGTAATGCCTCGATCGCCGTATTGCGCGAGATCGGGGTTGATACCGGCGGGTCGAACGTTCAGTTTTCGATCAATCCGGATGATGGCCGCATGGTCGTCATTGAGATGAATCCGCGCGTATCGCGCTCGTCGGCGCTTGCCTCCAAGGCGACCGGTTTCCCGATTGCCAAGATCGCAGCCAAGCTGGCCGTGGGTTACACACTGGACGAACTGGCTAACGAAATTACCGGTGGCAAGACGCCAGCCTCGTTTGAGCCCTCCATCGATTACGTCGTGACCAAGGTGCCACGTTTCGCGTTTGAGAAATTCCCGATGGCCGATAACCGTCTGACCACCCAGATGAAGTCGGTGGGCGAGGTGATGGCGATCGGTCGGACCTTCCAGGAGTCCCTGCAGAAAGCCCTGCGTGGCCTGGAGGTCGGTGTTGATGGCTTCAATCTGAAGACCGTTGATCCGGAAACGATTGATGAGCAGATCGCGAATGCGACGCCGGACCGTCTGTGGTACGTGGCCGATGCCTTCGGTGTGGGCATGTCGGTCGAGCGCGTGTTCGAGCTGACCAAGATTGACCCCTGGTTCCTAACGCAGATCAAGGAAATCGTTGATCTGGAAATGACCATTGAAAATCGGAGTTTTGAAAGCCTCAGTGCAGATGAAATCCGGTACCTCAAGCGCAAAGGTTTTGCGGATCGTCGCCTCGCGGATCTGACTAAGACCACCGAAAAAGCCGTGCGCGATCGCCGCCATGCTCTGGGCGTTCGCCCGGTCTACAAGCGCGTGGATACCTGTGCGGCTGAATTTGCCACCAATACAGCGTACATGTATTCGACCTATGAAGACGAATGCGAGGCGCAACCGACCGATAAAAGGAAGATCATGGTGCTGGGCGGCGGCCCGAACCGGATTGGTCAGGGCATCGAGTTCGACTACTGTTGTGTGCACGCCGCGATGGCGATGCGCGAAGATGGCTATGAGACCATCATGGTCAACTGCAATCCGGAAACCGTGTCCACAGATTACGATACGTCCGATCGTCTGTATTTCGAGCCGCTGACGCTGGAAGACGTACTGGAAATTGTCGCCATCGAAAAGCCAGTGGGTGTGATCGTGCAGTATGGCGGGCAGACACCACTGAAGCTGGCGTTGGCCCTAGAAGCCAATGGGGTTCCCATCATAGGCACCTCGCCGGACATGATTGATGCTGCTGAAGACCGTGAGCGCTTCCAGAAGCTATTGCATGACCTGCGCTTGAAGCAGCCGCCGAACCGTACGGCACGCACCGAAGAAGAAGCGTTGCGTATGGCCGAAGAGATTGGCTACCCCTTGGTAGTTCGTCCGTCGTATGTGCTGGGTGGTCGCGCTATGGAAATCGTGCACGAGCAGAAGGATCTGGAGCGCTACATGCGCGAAGCCGTGAAAGTGTCGAACGATTCGCCCGTGCTTCTCGACCGCTTCCTCAACGATGCCTGTGAAGTCGACGTGGATGCGTTGTCGGATGGCAAGGAAGTTATCATCGGCGGCGTCATGGAACACATCGAACAGGCGGGTGTGCACTCGGGTGACTCGGCATGTTCTTTGCCCCCGTATTCGCTGGGCAAAGAAGTCCAGGAAGAGTTGCGTCGTCAGACCAAGGCCATGGCGAAGGCGCTGAATGTCTGTGGTCTGATGAACGTGCAGTTCGCCATCAAGGATGACGATGTCTACGTCCTGGAAGTGAATCCGCGCGCCTCGCGCACCGTGCCATTTGTTTCCAAGGCGACCGGACTGCAACTCGCGAAGATTGCTGCCCGTTGCATGGCGGGTCAATCATTGGCGGAGCAGGGTGTCACGAAAGAGGTTGTACCCCCTTATTATTCCGTGAAGGAAGCTGTCTTCCCGTTTGCCAAGTTTCCGGGTGTCGATACGATTCTGGGTCCGGAGATGAAGTCCACCGGTGAAGTGATGGGTGTGGGCAAGACTTTCCCGGAAGCTTTTGTTAAAGCCCAGATGGCCAGTAGCGTGATTCTGCCCAAGGGGGGCAAGGTCTTTCTGTCGGTCAAGGATAGCGACAAGGCCAAGGCAGTGGAAATGGCGCGCCAGTTACATCTGGCTGGCTATCAGCTGATCGCAACGCGAGGAACGGCGAAAGCTATTGAGGACGCAGGTGTGCCGGTGCAACGTGTAAATAAGGTCACCGAAGGTCGGCCGCACGTGGTTGATGCCATCAAGAATAATGAAATTGCCCTAATCATCAATACGGTCGAAGAGAAGCGTCATGCCATTAATGACTCGCGATCGATCCGCACCTCGGGTCTAATGGCACGCGTGACGATGTTCACGACGATTTGGGGTGCCGAGGCTGCTGTCGCCGGTATTCTGGCAGGCGATGCGCTCAAGGTGTACGCGATTCAGTCGCTGCACGCGCAGCTGGATTGATGGTGATCACGATGTCTAAGGTTCCTTTAACGGTCAGAGGCGCTGCGTTACTTCAGGAAGAACTGCAGCGACTGAAAACCATCGAACGTCCGGCAGTGATTGAGGCGATTGCCGAGGCACGTGCTCATGGCGACTTGTCGGAAAATGCCGAATATGACGCCGCGAAAGAAAAACAGGGCTTTATCGAGGGCCGGATTCAGGAGGTAGAGGGAAAGCTGAGCCACGCCCAGATCATCGATCCGTCCGCCATGGATGCGGATGGTCGTTGCGTGTTCGGCGCAACGGTCGATCTGGAGGATGCAGATTCAGGACAGAGCGTGACCTATCAGATCGTGGGCGAAGATGAGGCAGACATCAAGCAGGGCAGAATTTCTTTCGCCTCACCGCTGGCGCGGGCACTGATTGGTAAATTTGCCGGGGATGTGGTTCAGGTTCAGACGCCCGGCGGTCAGCGCGAATACGAAATGATCGACGTCCGGTACGTTTGACGGGACCTGATCAACTGTTCTGAAAATTGCGCTTGAGCTGACGCGGCGCCTTGCGGCGCGCGCTGGCTTTGCCGGATTTGTCGGCGATCTTGGCTTCGGGTTTTGGCCGCCATACCACCAGCAGCTTGCCAATGTGTTGAATGGCGGCAGCCCCAAGTTGCCGGCAGATGTCGGCCAGATGGGTTTCGCGTAGTTCACGATCATCGCTGGCCACACGGATCTTGATCAGACCGTGGGTGTTGAGCGAGTGGTCGATTTCCTTAAGCACGCTGCTCGAGAGGCCGTTATCAGCGATGGTGACTACCGGGTTGAGGCTGTGTGCCTCGGCCTTGAGCTCACGGCGCTGCGCCGTGCTGATGGCCAGTTCACCGGGTGCGGCGCGCTCGGTTTCCTGGTCGTCGATAAGTTGGGCAAGTCGGTTGGCAGTCATGATCAGCTAGGCACTCAGGGCAGTAAACACGGATAATGCAAGGGTGGCATTGTACGCCAGCCATCAACCAAGTAGACAGAAACATGGCCAGAACTAAAACAAGCAAAGCGTGGATGCGCGAGCACGTTAACGACCCCTGGGTGCAAAAGGCCAAGGCGGAGGGTTGGCGTTCGCGCGCGGCGTTCAAGCTCATGGAAATCGATGACAAGGATAAGCTGATCCGGCGCGGCGGGATTATTGTGGATCTGGGTTGTACACCTGGTGGCTGGTCTCAGGTGGCGCGCAAGCGCCTGGGCACGACTGGTCGGGTGATTGGGCTGGACCTTTTGCCCCTTGATCCGCTATTGCCTGGTGTGGAGTTTCTCCAGGGGGACTTCCATGACGAGACCGTGCTTAGACAGGTTGAAGACCTGTTGCATGGTGCCAAGGTAGACCTTGTGCTTTCCGATATGGCCCCCAATATGTCGGGTATCTCCATGTCCGATCAGGCGCGCTCGATCCATCTGGCCGAACTGGCGCTCGACTTTGCAGCCAATCACCTCCAGCCGCAGGGAGCGTTTCTGGTCAAGGTCTTCCAGGGCTCCGGTTTTGCGGAGTATGTGGTTGCCATGCGCCAGGTCTTCCGTAAGGTGGTCAGCCGCAAACCGGATGCCTCGCGCGGACGCAGTAGCGAACTCTATTTGCTGGGGCAGGGGCTTAAAGATGCCGGATAGTTTGTTACGTCGGCCTCTTAAGCTTTAGACAAGGTTCTGCCCGTAACTCGGGGTAGAATGCCACATTAGGTTTATTTTCAGGCAGAAGCCATCGTGAATAACAATCTGTTCAGAAACGTCGCCATCTGGGTTGTCATCGGTCTGGTACTGATGACGGTTTTCAATCAGTTTAATAACAAACAGAACCCCCAGAATGCGGTCGAATACTCCCAGTTCATCGAAGAGGTGAAGGACGGGAAGATCAGCAAGGTTGTGATGGAGGGGCGGACGCTGAAGGCGACCACTACCGATGGCAAAAAGGTCACATCGTATGCGCCGCCGGATCTCTGGCTGGTTTCTGACCTGCTGAAGAGTGGCGTCAAGATCGAAGCCAAACCGGAAGAAGAGCCTTCGATGCTGATGAACATCTTCGTCAGCTGGTTCCCGATGCTGCTGCTGATCGGTGTCTGGATTTTCTTCATGCGCCAGATGCAGGGTGGTGGCGCCAAGGGTGGCGGCCCATTCTCGTTTGGCAAGAGCAAGGCGCGCATGATGGATCAGGCGCAGAATACGGTGACTTTTGCCGACGTGGCCGGTTGTGATGAAGCCAAGGAAGAAGTCCAGGAATTGGTGGATTTCCTGAAGGATCCGACCAAGTTCCAGAAGCTAGGCGGTCGTATTCCGCGTGGGGTGCTGATGGTCGGTAGCCCGGGTACAGGTAAGACCCTGCTGGCCAAGGCCATTGCCGGTGAAGCCAAGGTGCCGTTCTTTTCGATTTCCGGTTCGGACTTTGTGGAAATGTTCGTCGGTGTGGGTGCTGCGCGTGTCCGTGACATGTTCGAACAGGCCAAGAAGCAGTCTCCCTGCATCATTTTTATCGATGAAATTGACGCCGTGGGCCGCCATCGGGGAGCCGGCCTGGGGGGCGGTAACGATGAGCGCGAGCAGACATTAAATCAGATGCTGGTCGAGATGGATGGCTTTGAAGGTAGCCAGGGCGTGATTGTGATCGCCGCCACTAACCGGCCTGATATTCTGGATCCGGCGCTGCTGCGTCCTGGCCGTTTCGACCGTCAGGTGGTCGTACCGCTGCCGGATATCCGCGGTCGTGAAGAAATCATCAAGGTGCACATGCGCAAGGTTCCCGTGGCGCCAGACATCAAGGCCGACATTCTGGCCCGCGGTACACCCGGATTCTCGGGGGCGGATCTGGCCAACCTGGTGAATGAGGCGGCGCTTTTTGCCGCCCGTCAGAACAAGCGTCTGGTCGACATGGAAGACTTCGAAAAGGCCAAAGACAAGATCATGATGGGTGCCGAGCGCCGCAGCATGGTCATGAGCGAAGACGAAAAGCGCAACACGGCGTATCACGAATCCGGCCATGCGGTGGTTGCCAAGCTTCTTCCGAAGTCGGATCCGGTACACAAGGTCACGATCATTCCGCGCGGCCGTGCGCTCGGCGTGACCATGCAATTGCCGGAGCAGGATCGTTATGCTTATGACAAGCAGTATCTGCTGGATCGCATCGCCGTGCTGTTTGGTGGACGCGTGGCCGAAGAGCTGTTCATGCATCAGATGACCACGGGTGCTTCGAACGATTTTGAGCGGGCAACCTCAATGGCGCGTGACATGGTGACTCGTTACGGCATGTCGGATCTAGGTCCGATGGTTTATGGCGAGAATGAGGGTGAGGTTTTCCTTGGCCGTTCGGTGACCACCCACAAAGCTGTCTCGGAAGCGACCATGCAGCAAGTGGATGCCGAAATCCGCCGTATCATCGACGAGCAGTATGGTCTGGCCAAGCGCCTGCTGGATGAAAACCGCGATAAGGTGGAGGCGATGACCCAGGCCCTCCTGGAATGGGAAACCATCGACGCGGATCAGATCAACGACATCATGGCCGGCAACACGCCGCGCCCACCGCAACCCCCCGGATCTTCCTCAACGCCACCGGCACCAACGGCTGAGGGTGCTTCGGGCGCTACGGCAGCAGCCTGAGGCCCTAAGGCCCCAAGGCAACGGATTGATTCGCTGAGCTTAGGGCCGACCCGTGGGGTCGGCCTTTTTATTCGACGTAATCTTATGAATCACACCATTCTCTGCGGGCAGCATGTCCTGACATGGTCGGCGGGTCAGCCGCTGGTGATGGGAATCGTTAATGTCACCCCGGACTCCTTTTCGGGTGACGGACTCATGAATCGAACGGATGAGGCCTTTGATCAAGCCATGCGCATGATGGCGTCTGGTGCACATCTGGTCGATATCGGCGCCGAGTCGACGCGACCAGGTGCTGTTGCGGTTGGTCTGGAAGAAGAGCTTAACCGTCTGCTCCCTTTGCTGGAGCGTCTGGTGGACGCCGGCGTGCCGGTTTCAGTCGACACATATAAAGCGGTTGTCATGGCCGAGTCCATTAAACGGGGCGCTGGTCTAGTGAACGACATCACTGCCCTTGGCGATCCGGCATCGGGTAGTGTGCTCGCCCCACATGAGCAGGTTTCGGTCTGTCTGATGCATATGCAGGGGGCGCCACGCTCAATGCAGCAGGCACCGCTCTATCAGGATGTGGTCGCCGAAGTGACGGGTTTTCTTTGTCAGGCGTTGGCCAGAGCGGTGGTCGCCGGCATTGATCGGGACCGACTGCTGCTGGACCCCGGATTTGGATTTGGCAAGACCTTTGTTCATAATCAGCAATTGTTCAGGGCGCTACCCGAGCTGGTCGCCCTCGGCTTGCCGGTTCTCGTCGGGGTGTCACGCAAGACCATGATCGGCCATGTGCTCGACAAGCCGGTTAGCGAACGCGTTGCCGGGAGTGTGGCAGCAGCCATGTTGGCAGCCCAATCGGGTGCCGCTGTCGTTCGGGTGCACGACGTGCCGGAGACGGTAGATGCACTTAAGGTGCTGGCCGCACTCGGATCGATGGGTGTTGTGCAGTAAATTATTGTCAGGGAGTCAGAAGGGCATGAGTCGCAAATATTTCGGAACAGATGGTGTGCGTGGTCGTGTCGGACAATATCCCATCACGCCGGACTTCGTGCTTCGACTTGGTTATGCAGCAGGCCGCGTTCTTGTGCGCCGGGGAGATATGGGCGATCACCGGCCCGGTGTATTGATCGGTAAAGACACGCGCAATTCGGGCTATATGCTCGAAGCTGCACTGGAGGCCGGGTTTTCCGCTGCAGGGGTCGATGTCTGCCTGACCGGCCCGTTACCGACGCCGGGGATTGCTTACCTGACGCGCGCCCTGCGCTTGCAAGCGGGCGTGGTCATTTCGGCTTCCCACAATCCTTTTGAAGACAATGGCATCAAATTTTTTTCGGCGGATGGCAAGAAACTGCCGGATGAGGTGGAGCGCGCGATTGAGACGGCTATCGATGAGATGGACGGTAAACCCATGCAGACGGTGCCACCCAGGGATCTGGGTCGAGCCCGTCGTATTGATGATGCGGCAGGACGCTATATCGAATTCTGCAAGAGTACGGTGCCTGCCACCTTCGATCTGCGTGGTCTGAAGATCGTGGTCGATTGCGCCCATGGCGCCGCCTACCATATCGCCGCCGAAGTTCTTCATGAGCTCGGTGCTGATGTGGTGGCTATCGGCAATGCGCCCGATGGCCTGAATATCAACGCCGGCGTTGGCGCGCTGCACCCTGAGTCGCTTGGCCAAAAGATCGTGGCGGTCGGGGCAGACCTGGGCATTGCTTTGGATGGCGATGCGGATCGTCTGGTCATGGTGGATGCCGCTGGACAGGCCTACGATGGTGACCAGGTCCTTTATGCCATCGTTGCCGACCGCCTGCGTGACGGCCCGGTGGCTGGCGTTGCCGGAACCCTAATGACCAACATGGCGTTGGAGCGGGCGCTTGCCGAACGGGGCGTGCCCTTCAAACGTGCCAAAGTAGGTGATCGCTATGTTATGGAGCTGCTGGCGGCCGAGGGGTGGCTTTACGGTGGCGAGAACTCCGGCCATATTCTGGCCCTGGATTGCCACACCACCGGCGATGGTCTGGTTTCGGCGCTACAGGTGCTGGTAGCGCTCAGGCGCGCCGGGGGCAGCCTGGCTGAATTGCTGGGGGGGCTGAGTCTGTACCCACAAACCATGATCAATGTGCCCATCGCACCGGGTTTTGACTGGCAGGGGCAGCCGGCATTGCAAAAAGCCGTCGCCGAGTCCGAAGCCCGACTTTCGGGTCGTGGGCGGGTTCTGTTGCGTCCGTCAGGGACCGAACCGGTTCTCCGCGTGATGGTCGAGGCAGAAGAGGTCGGGCTATCCCGGGAAGAGGCGAAGGCCATCGTGGCCGTGGTCCAATCCCTGCTCTGATTGACCAAAAGACCCTGAAAATTATAGAATTACGCTCAGAAACAGGCGCTCGCCAACCGGTTGAGCGCCTTTTTATCGCAATCCTTTCGAAGTGAAGCCCCTCATGTCGGTCGAAAGAAAACCCCTGGTTGTGGGTAACTGGAAAATGAACGGTGCCTTTGAGGCGAACCGGACATTGCTGGAATCCCTGATGGCGGCACTGGCGCATCAGCCACTGCCGGAAATGGGCGTCTGCCCGCCATTTCCCTATCTGCCACAGGTTGGCGCCTTGCTGGCTAGTTCGCCGATTCGCTGGGGTGCCCAGACCGTGAGCGAACATCGTCTGGGGGCTTACACCGGTCAGGTCAGTGCTTCCATGCTGAGCGATTTGGGCTGTACCTATGTGATCGTTGGGCATTCGGAGCGTCGCCAGTTTTGTGGTGAAACCGATGAGCAGGTTGCTAACCAGACTATGGCGGCATTGGATAGCGGTCTCGTGCCCATTGTTTGCGTAGGTGAGTTGGCTGCCGAAGAGGTGGCCGGACAGACCCTGAATGTTATTGACCGGCAGCTGGCGCCCGTATTGGCCATGCTGGCGGGTATAGCAGATGAGGGGGCTAGTGTGGTCATCGCCTATGAGCCGGTGTGGGCGATCGGGACCGGTAAAACCCCGACACCGGAGGGCGTTCAGGCAGTTCATGCCCATATCCGTCAGCAATTGCAGGCGGCCGGGCTAGTCCGGACACGCATCCTTTATGGCGGCAGCGTCAAGGCGGCAAATGCCGAATCGCTCTTCGGCCTCCCGGATGTCGATGGGGGTCTGATTGGCGGCGCCGCCCTCGATGCCGAAGAATTCAGTACAATCTGCACCGCTGCGGCGGTCTGCGGTCTGTGACACCGCATTTTTTCAGGAAAGAGAAGTAGGCAATCAGATGGATATTCTTTACGTCATCGTACTCATTGTGAACATCGCGGCAGCCTTGGGCGTTATCGGCCTTGTGCTGATGCAGCATGGCAAGGGTGCCGATATGGGCGCTGCATTTGGCAGTGGTGCATCTGGGAGTCTCTTCGGTGCTACCGGATCTGCCAACTTCCTGTCGCGCTCGACCGCAGTTCTTGCGACACTCTTCTTCGTGACGGCGCTTCTGCTCGCCAATCTACAATCTTCGCAAGCGAAAAGTTCTGGCAGTGTCATGCAATCCAATGTAGAATCCACACCCGCTGGCGCAGGTGTTGCGGCGGTTCCCGCGGACGGAAAAACGGCCGATCCGGAGGGGGCTTCCAAAGCCAAAAACGTGCCTCGGTAAGTGGCTGACAAGGCCGCTTAACGAACGGAATTGCCGACGTGGTGAAATTGGTAGACACGCTATCTTGAGGGGGTAGTGGCGCAAGCTGTGCGAGTTCGAGTCTCGCCGTCGGCACCAAAGCAGCGGCTAAGAGGCTCTGCAGGTAGTAAAACGTGGTTTAGCGACAATTTGGCAAACTTTGGGTGACTTGATGCTCGAAAATTACTTTCCGATCCTAGTATTCGTCGCAGTCGGTCTTGCTGTGGGTCTGCTGGCCCGTCTGCTGAACCATTTCGTTGCTCCCAACAATCCTGATAGTGAGAAGCTTTCCGCCTACGAGTGTGGCTTTGAGGCATTCGAAGATGCGCGGATGAAGTTTGATGTTCGTTACTACCTTCTGGCGATCATCTTTATTCTGTTTGACCTGGAAATCGCCTTCCTGTTCCCCTGGGCCGTTGTGATTAAGGAAATCGGCATGCATGGCTTCATCGCTATGATGGTTTTCCTGAGCATCCTGGTTGTGGGCTTTATCTACGGCTGGCGCAAGCGCGCCTTCGAGTGGGAGTAAGTCATGTCCAAGATTCAGGGTGTACTCAATGAAGGCTTTGTTACAACGACCGCTGACAAGCTGATCAATTACTGCCGAACCGGTTCGTTGTGGCCGATGACCTTTGGTCTGGCCTGCTGCGCGGTCGAGATGATTCATGCCGGTACCGCCCGCTACGACCTTGACCGCTTCGGTATGGTGTTCCGTCCCAGCCCGCGTCAGTCTGATCTGATGGTGGTGGCGGGGACGCTCACCAATAAGATGGCGCCCGCGCTGCGCAAAGTGTATGACCAGATGGCCGAGCCCCGCTGGGTCGTTTCGATGGGTTCCTGTGCGAATGGTGGAGGCTACTACCATTATTCGTATTCGGTCGTCCGCGGTTGTGACCGCATTGTGCCGGTGGACATCTATGTGCCGGGCTGCCCTCCGACCGCCGAAGCGCTGCTGTATGGCCTGATTCAGCTGCAGAACAAGATCCGTCGTACGAGCACGATTGCACGCTGATAACGGTAAGAGACCACAGATCATGACGCAAAACACACAAGTCCTCGCCGATACCCTGCAGCAGGTACTGGGTGATCGCATTGTCCGCCTCAAGCAGGCGCTCGGTGAAGTCACCATTGAAGTTGCCGCTGCCGATTACCATGCTGCCGCCCTGCAGTTGCGCGATGCGGCGGGTCTCCGCTTTGACCAGCTGATCGACCTGTGCGGTATGGATTACTCGACTTACGGCGGCAAGGAATCGCACCCGCAGCGCTTTGCTGCCGTGGTGCACCTGCTCTCAGTTGAACTGAATCAGCGAGTCCGTGTGCGCGTCTATGCGCCGGATGACCAGATGCCGGTTCTGGATTCTGTTGTTGACGTCTGGACAGCCGCCAACTGGTTCGAGCGCGAAGCCTTCGACTTGTACGGCATCCTCTTCGTGAACCACCCAGATCTACGCCGTATCCTGACCGATTACGGTTTTGTCGGCCATCCGTTCCGCAAAGACTTCCCGATCTCCGGCTATGTTGAAATGCGTTACGACGATGAGCAGAAACGCGTTATTTACCAACCCGTCACGATCGAACCGCGTGAAAACACGCCGCGTATCGTCCGTGAAGAGACCTACGGCGAGCCCGCGCGCTAAGCGCAGGTTCATATCAACGAGACAGTACGGACCATACCGGGCATCCAGGATCGCAGCATGTCAGAGATTCGTAACTACACATTGAACTTTGGTCCCCAGCACCCTTCGGCACACGGCGTGTTGCGTCTGGTGCTAGAGCTGGATGGTGAAACCGTCGAACGTGCGGATCCGCATATCGGCCTGCTTCATCGTGCGACCGAAAAACTGGCCGAAACACGCACCTGGGTGCAGTCGGTGCCCTACATGGATCGCCTCGATTATGTGTCGACCATGTGTAATGAGCATGCCTACTGCATGGCCATCGAAAAAATGCTCGGTATCGAAGTACCGGAGCGTGCCCAGTACATCCGCGTGATGTTCGATGAGGTTACCCGTCTACTTAATCACCTTCTGTGGATCGGTTGTCACGGCCTTGACGTGGGCGCCATGACCATGGCGCTCTATACCTTCCGTGACCGTGAAGACCTGATGGATGTCTACGAGTCGGTGTCAGGCGCCCGCTTGCATGCGGCTTACTTCCGCCCGGGTGGGGTATACCGCGATCTGCCGGAATCCATGCCCAAATATGAAGTCTCGCGTTGGAAAGATGCCAAGCGCGTGGCGCAGTTAAATGAAAACCGTCAAGGGTCGCTGCTCGACTTCCTTGAGGACTTTACCAACCGCTTCCCGACCTATCTGGATGATTACCATAACCTGCTGACAGACAACCGTATCTGGAAACAGCGTCTGGTCGGGATTGGCGTGGTCACACCGGAACGCGCACTGAACATGGGACTGACTGGCGCCATGCTGCGTGGCTCGGGCATCGAATGGGACCTGCGTAAAAAGCAACCTTATGAAGTGTACGACCGGATGGACTTTGATATCCCCGTCGGAACCAACGGAGACTCCTACGACCGCTATCTGGTGCGTATGGAAGAAATGGCCCAGTCCAACCGCATCATCAAGCAGTGTATTGCCTGGTTGCGTGCCAACCCCGGCCCGGTGATCTCCAGTGACTACAAGGTGGCGCCGCCACCGCGTGAGTCCATGAAGACGAACATGGAAGAGGTGATTCACCACTTCAAGCTCTTTACCGAAGGGATTCATGTGCCGGAGAACGAGTGCTATGCCGCCATTGAGCACCCGAAAGGCGAGTTCGGTATCTATCTGTCGTCGGACGGCGCTAACAAGCCGTATCGCATGAAGATTCGCGCCCCGGGTTTTGCCCACCTCGCGGCGCTGGAAGAAATGTCGCGTGGTCACATGATCGCTGACGTGGTCACGATTATTGGGACCCAGGATATCGTTTTTGGTGAGGTTGACCGCTAATGCTGACTCAGGAAACCCTGTCGCGATTTGATCGCGAAGTCGCCAAATACCCGGCTGACCAGAAGCAGTCGGCTGTGATGGCCTGTCTGGCTATTGCACAGGAAGAAAAGGGCTGGCTGGCCAAGGATACGATCGCCTTTGTGGCAGATTATCTTGATATGCCGGCCATTGCTGCCGAAGAGGTAGCGACCTTCTACAACATGTACAACCTGAAGCCGACCGGCAAGTACAAGCTGGCTGTGTGCACCTGTTTGCCCTGCGCCCTTTCGGGTGGCCGCGATGCCGCGCTTTATGTGGCTGATCGCCTAGGGATCAAGTTGGGTGAAACTACTGCTGATGGCCGCATTACGCTGGTCGAGAGTGAGTGCCAGGGTGCCTGTGGCGACGCGCCGGTGGCGCTGGTCAACAATAACAAGATGCGCAGTTTCCTCACCCCGGAGAAACTGGATCAACTGCTTGAGGAGCTGAAGTAATGGCGATTCTCGGTTCCATCAACCCGATCATGACCGCGGGCTGGCAGGGTGATGCCGGCTGGGGTATTGATGCCTACGTCAAGCGCGGTGGCTACGAAGCCCTGAAGAAGATCCTTTCGGAGAAGATGTCGCAGGAAGATGTCATTGCCGAAGTTAAGAAGTCCGTTTTGCGGGGTCGTGGCGGTGCGGGTTTCCCGACCGGCCTGAAGTGGAGCTTCATGCCGCGCAGCCTGCCGGGCGATAAGTACATTGTCTGCAACACCGATGAAGGCGAACCGGGAACCTTCAAGGATCGCGACATCATGCGCTATGACCCGCATTCGGTCATTGAAGGCATGATTATCGGTGCCTACGCAATTGGTGCCACCCGTGGCTATAACTATGTTCACGGTGAAATCTTCGAACTGTATGAGCGCTTTGAAGAAGCGCTGGCGCAGGCTCGCGCTGCCGGTTTCCTGGGTCAGAACATCCTGGGTAGCGACTTCAGTTTCGAGCTGTTTGCGCATCACGGTTACGGCGCCTACATCTGCGGTGAAGAAACCGCACTGCTGGAGTCCATTGAAGGCAAGAAGGGGCAGCCGCGCTTCAAGCCGCCGTTCCCGGCTTCATTTGGTTTGTACGGTAAGCCGACCACGATTAATAACACGGAAACCTTTGCTTCCGTTCCGTTCATCATTCGCCTCGGCGCCGAGAATTTTCTTAACGCCGGCAAAGAAAACAACGGGGGCACCAAGTTGTTCTCGGTTTCGGGTCACGTCGAGCGTCCGGGTAATTACGAGATTCCTCTGGGAACCCCGTTCTCCACGCTGCTTGAAATGGCCGGTGGTGTCCGTGGTGGCCGCAAGCTGAAAGCGGTTATTCCGGGTGGCTCGTCGGCGCCAGTGTTGCCTGGCGACATCATGATGCAATGTACGATGGACTATGACTCGATCTCGAAGGCCGGCTCGATGCTGGGTTCGGGTGCCGTTATCGTCATGGACGAAACCGTCTGTATGGTCCGTGCGCTGGAGCGTCTGTCTTTCTTCTACCACGAAGAATCCTGCGGGCAGTGTACCCCCTGTCGTGAAGGCACTAACTGGCTCTACCAGATCGTGCACCGGATCGAACAGGGTACTGGTCGCCAGGAAGACCTGGATATGCTGCTCTCCATCTGCAGCAATATCTGTGGACGCACCATTTGTGCCCTGGGCGATGCTGCGGCATTCCCTGTCATGAGTTTTCTCAAGCACTTCCGCTCGGAATTCGAGCATCACATACAGCACAAGACCTGTCTGGTGCCGGATGCGGTGCAACGTGCCGGCAGTGCTTTCCACCGCCATCCGAACGCCGCCTGACCGGGCGTCATGCTTCATTCACCGATCTGACTTCGCGAGTCGCACATGCTAGAAATTGAAATCGACGGCAAAAAGGCGCAGGTAGACGACGGCTCTACCGTCATGGATGCTGCCAGCCAGCTGGGCATCTACATCCCGCATTTCTGCTATCACAAGAAGTTGTCGATCGCGGCCAACTGCCGGATGTGTCTGGTCCAGGTGGAAAAGGCGCCCAAGCCGCTGCCGGCCTGCGCAACTCCCGTGACGAATGGCATGAAGGTATTCACACACTCTGAGCTGGCGGTGACGGCGCAGAAGGGCGTGATGGAGTTTCTGCTGATCAATCACCCACTGGATTGCCCGATCTGCGACCAAGGTGGCGAGTGTCAGCTGCAGGATCTGGCGGTCGGCTATGGCCAACCCGCATCCCGCTTCCAGGAAGAAAAACACGTCGTCTTCCATAAGAACGTCGGTCCGCTCATCTCCATGGAAGAAATGAGCCGTTGTATCCATTGCACGCGTTGTGTCCGTTTCGGCCAGGAAGTCGCCGGCGTGATGGAACTGGGCATGATCAACCGCAACGTTCATTCGGAAATCACCACCTTCGTTGGTAAGACTGTTGATTCCGAGCTTTCGGGCAACATGATCGATATTTGCCCGGTGGGCGCGCTAACCTCCAAGCCGTTCCGCTACTCGGCTCGGACCTGGGAACTTCAGCGTCGCAAATCGGTGTCGCCACACGACTCGACCGGTGCCAACCTGACGGTTCAGGTCAAGGGTGATACCGTTAAGCGCGTCCTGCCGTTTGATAACGAAGATGTTAACGAGTGCTGGATTTCCGATAAGGAACGCTTCTCGTATGAGGCGCTGAATAGTGCTGAGCGTCTGCTCAAGCCCATGGTCAAGCAGGGTGGCCAATGGCAGGAAGTCGAATGGAATGTTGCGCTGGATTATGTGGCTCATGGTCTACGTAGTATTGCCAAAGATCACGGTGGCGACCAGATCGCCATGGCAATCAGCCCGCACGCCACACTGGAAGAAATGGCACTGGCCGGTCGCATCATGCGCACCCTGGGTTCGGACAATATTGATTTCCGTCTACGTCAGCAGGATTTCCGCGCCGATGCTCAGCGTCCGGGTGCGGCACCGTGGATTGGCCTGCCTTTGGCAGAGCTAAATGACGTCGATGCCGCACTGATTGTTGGCAGCTTCCTGCGTAAGGATTCACCCCTCATCGCGCAACGTCTGCGTCAGGCAGCCCGTAATGGTGCCCGGGTGTACTCGGTTAATGCGACCAGTGATGATTCGCTCATCAAGCAGGCGGGCATGATCTACACGCCGCCAGGTCAACTGGTGACAGCGCTGGCGGGCGTGGTTCGTGCCGCGGCTGAAATCAAAGGCGTGCAAGCTTCGGCTCTTGCAGCGACAGGCAATGCGGGTGAACTGGAGCGTCAGATCGCCACAGCGCTGATCGGTGATGAAGATAGTACGTCTCGCGCCATCCTTTTGGGCAATCTGGCTCAGCAGCATGTGGACTATTCGCTGTTGGAGCAACTGGCCGGCGAGCTGGCACAGCTGACCGGCGCCTCTGCCGGCTCGGTGGGTGAGGCGGCCAATTCGGTCGGTGGCTATGTCGCCAAGGCGATGCCGCAACAGGGCGGTCGCGATGCCTCGCGCATGTTCGAAGAGGCACGCAAAGCTTACGTATTATTTGGTTGTGAACCCTCGCTGGATGTGGCCAACCCGGCTCAGGCGCTGCGTGCTCTGAACGCCGCCGACATGGTGGTTCAGTTTAGCGCGTTCCGGGATGCTGATGCCATGGCGTATGCCGACGTGCTGCTGCCGCTGTCACCGTATACCGAAACCTCAGGAACCTTTATCAACACCGAAGGCCGCGCCCAGTCATTTGTGGGTGTGGTGCGCCCGGCGGGAGAATCGCGCCCGGGTTGGAAGCTGCTGCGCGTCCTGGGTAACCTGCTCGGCGTTGACCGCTGCGACTACCAGAGTAGCGAAGAGATTCGTAACGAGATCCTGAAGGATGGCAATACGTTGCCGGATGGCTCGCTGGCTGCTGCTATTCCTGTGACGGCAACCGGTCCAACCGTTCTGCCAGGTCAAGGTCTGCAGCGGATTGCCGATGTGCCGATCTATTTTGCCGATGGCCTGGCGCGTCGCGCCCCTGCGCTGCAAAAGACCCGTGATGCCCAACTGCCGACGGCCCTCATGAATGCCGCCACACTGGCCGGTGTGGGCGCCGTCGATGGTGCCTCAGTGCGCGTCAAAGGCAGCGAAGGCGCTGCGGTGCTTAAAGCCGAGCTGGATCACACCGTGCCGGACGGCTGCGTGCGCATCGCAGCAGCGCATCCGACAACGGCCAATATCGGTGGTTTGAATGACATGATCGTCGTGGAGTGTGTCTGATGGATGCCCTGATTCAAGTTGGTCAAAACCTCTTCGGGGCAGGCTGGCCGGTTGTCTGGTCGCTGATCAAGATTGTTGCCATCGTCGCGCCGCTGCTCGGCGCGGTCGCCTACCTGACTTACTTTGAACGTAAGGTGATTGGTTACATGCAGGTTCGGATTGGTCCGAACCGCGTTGGACCATTTGGTCTGCTGCAGCCGATTGCCGATGGCCTGAAGTTGCTCCTCAAGGAAAGTATCATCCCGACGGTGGCCAACAAAGGTCTCTTTCTGCTTGCGCCGATCTTGTCAATCGCACCAGCCCTTGTTGCCTGGGCGGTGATCCCCTTTGCCGATGGTCTGGTTCTGGCAGACATCGACGCCGGATTGCTGTTTGTGCTGGCACTGTCTTCGGTCGGGATCTACGGGGTGATTCTGGCGGGTTGGTCGTCGAATTCCAAGTATGCCTTCCTGGGCGCCATGCGTCTGGGTGCCCAAATGATTTCCTACGAAATCGCCATGGGTTTTGCGCTGGTGTGCGTGCTGATCGTTTCCGAAAGTCTCAATCTCTCCGATATCGTCAACGGTCAGGGTAAGGGTCTTTTTGCAGATTACGGGGTGGGCTTCCTCTCCTGGAACTGGCTGCCGCTGTTCCCGATGTTCATTGTGTACTTCATCTCGGGCGTGGCTGAAACCAATCGTGCTCCTTTTGATGTGGCCGAAGGCGAGTCGGAAATTGTTGCCGGTTTCCACGTTGATTATTCGGGCATGGCTTTCGCGCTCTTCTTCCTGGCGGAATACGCCAACATGATCCTGATCGCCTTCCTGACGTCGGTGATGTTCCTCGGTGGCTGGTTGTCACCAGTGGGCTTCCTGCCCGATGGTTTCGGCTGGCTGGCGCTGAAGTCCTGTGTGTTGCTCTTCCTCTTCCTCTGGTTCCGCGCCACATTCCCGCGTTACCGTTATGACCAGATCATGCGTCTGGGCTGGAAGGTCTTCATTCCTCTTACCATCATCTGGCTGGTTGTTGTCGGCGTCTGGATGATTTCACCGCTCAATATCTGGAACTGAGATCATGGGTGCCATTAGCGAATTCGTCACCAAGAGCAAGCAGGTTGTTAACAGCCTGTTCCTCAAAGAGCTCCGTAAAGGTCTGGGTGTCACCGGCTGGTATTTCTTTCAGCCCAAGATCACCGTCCAGTATCCGGAAGAGAAAACACCGCAAAGCCGTCGTTTCCGGGGTTTGCATGCCCTGCGTCGCTATCCGAATGGTGAAGAGCGGTGCATTGCCTGTAAGCTCTGTGAAGCCATTTGCCCGGCCATGGCAATTACCATCGAGTCCGACCAGCGGGATGACGGCAGCCGCCGCACCACGCGCTACGACATCGATCTGACCAAGTGCATCTTCTGCGGCTTCTGTGAAGAAGCCTGCCCGGTAGATGCGATCGTCGAGACCCGTGTGTTCGAGTATCACGGCGAGTCGCGTGGCGATCTCTACTACACCAAGCCAATGCTTCTGGCCAATGGTGATCGTTATGAATCTCAGATCGCTGCGGACCGCGCAGCCGATGCGACATACCGCTAAGGATTGCAGATGGAATTTAAACTGATCCTCTTCTACGTCCTGTCGGCCATTCTGGTCGGCTCGGGGCTCGCCGTGATCACGGCACGTAACCCCGTTCATTCGGCCATGTTCCTGGTACTAAGTTTCTTTACGGCTAGTGCCGTATGGCTGCTCGCTCAGGCAGAGTTCTTGGCCATCGTTCTGATCATGGTCTATGTCGGTGCCGTCATGGTGCTGTTCCTCTTCGTAGTGATGATGCTGGATATCAATTTCGATCGGATCCGCCAGGGCTTCTGGAGCTATCTGCCCCTGGGGTCGCTCATCGGCATCCTGATGATTCTGGAAATGGCGGTGGTTCTTGGGGGTCAATACTTCCAGGTTTTTGATACACCGCTGCCGCCCGAGTTGGCCAGTGCCTCGAATACCAAGGATCTGGGTGTCCTGCTTTATACCGAGTACACGTTCCCGGACCAGATCGCCGCTTGCATCCTGCTGGTTGCCATTATTGCCGCCGTTGTGCTGACCTACCGTGGTCGTAAAGACAGCAAGCGTCAGGACATCAGCCAACAGGTTGCGGTCAAGGCCGCTGACCGTCTGCGTATTGTCAAGATGGACGCCGTTAAACCTCAAGTTGCTCCCGCACCGGAATCCGGTGAGGGCGCTGCCCAGTAATCCTAATTCCTAGACCGAGTTCGATTCGGAGACTGCCTTGCTGACCCTCTCACACTTCCTCGTTCTGGCTGCTGTCCTGTTCGGCATCAGCGTGATCGGCCTCTTCCTGAACCGGAAGAATCTGATCGTCCTGCTGATGGCCATTGAACTGATGTTGCTTGCAGTGAACACCAACTTTATTGCCTTCTCTCACTTTCTACAGGATCTGAACGGGCAGGTATTCGTCTTCTTCATTCTTGCGGTAGCAGCGGCCGAATCGGCAATTGGTCTCGCAATTCTGGTTGTTCTGTTCCGCAATCTGTCCACGATCCATGTGGATGATCTTGATCGCATGAAGGGCTAAGCAGGAATCGCCGTATGGACATGAAAACCCTTTACCTCACCGTTCCTCTCGCACCCCTCGTCGGTGCGGCGCTCGCTGGCCTTTTCTGCCGGGTTGTTCCCCGCTGGTTTGCGGCAGGCGTCACCATTCTTGGCGTGGCCATCTCGCTGGTGGCTTCACTGCTGGTCATGCAGGATGTACTAGCCGGTCATACTTTTAACGGCAATCTCTATACTTGGGCAACCAGCGGTGATTTCACCTTCAGTGTCGGCTTCCAGATCGATACGCTAACTGCCATGATGATGTGCGTCGTGACCTCCGTGTCGCTGCTGGTTCACATCTACACGATTGGCTACATGGCCGAAGATGACGGATTCAACCGCTTCTTCTCCTACATCAGCCTGTTTACCTTCTCCATGCTGATGCTCGTCATGAGCAATAATTTCCTGCAGCTCTTCTTCGGCTGGGAAGCTGTGGGCCTGGTGTCCTACCTGCTGATCGGTTTCTACATGAACCGTGACTCGGCTATCTTCGCCAACCTCAAGGCCTTCCTGGTCAACCGGGTGGGTGACTTCGGCTTCATTCTGGGCATTGGTCTGGTGTTGGCTTATTTCGGCACCCTGGATTATGCCGAGGTGTTCAAGGCTGCACCGGAGTTGGCTGATAAAACCATCAATCTCTGGGGTGATGCCCAGTGGTCACTGATGACCGTGACCTGTATCTGCCTATTCATCGGTGCCATGGGTAAGTCGGCACAGGTGCCATTGCATGTCTGGCTGCCGGATTCGATGGAAGGTCCGACACCGATTTCTGCTCTGATCCACGCCGCAACGATGGTGACCGCGGGTATCTTCATGGTTGCCCGTTGTTCGCCGCTCTTTAATCTGTCCCCGACGGCCCTGTCGTTCATCCTGATTATCGGTGCGACCGGTGCGCTGTTCATGGGCTTCCTGGGTATGATCCAGAATGACATCAAGCGGATCGTGGCCTACTCGACACTGTCCCAGCTGGGCTATATGACGGTGGCGCTGGGTGTGGCAGCCTATCCGATTGCCATCTTCCATCTGATGACCCATGCCTTCTTCAAGGCGCTGCTGTTCCTCGGAGCCGGTTCGGTCATTATCGGGATGCACCACGATCAGGATATCCGGAACATGGGTGGTCTGTGGAAGTACATGCCCATCACCTGGATCACCACACTGATCGGTTCCTTCTCGCTGATCGCGATGCCATTCTTCTCCGGCTTCTATTCGAAGGACTCGATTATCGAAGCGGTTCACCTGTCAAACATTACGGGGCACGGCTATGCGCTGTTCGCGGTCACGGCCAGCGTGTTTGTCACAACCTTCTATACAATGCGCTCGTACTTCATCGTGTTCCACGGGCCGGAGCGCTGGAATGATGCGGAACACATTGCTGCCGCCAAGGCGCATACCACCGTGCATCATGATGACGAGCATTTCGATGACGATCATGGTGACGCTCACGGCCATGATGACCACCACCATCATGGTCTGCAGCCGGGTGACAAGCCGCACGAGTCGCCCTGGGTAGTCACGCTACCGCTGATCCTGCTGGCCATTCCTTCGGTCATCATTGGTTACTACACCATTGACCCCATGCTCTACGGCTCGTTCTTCGAAGGGGTTATCTACGCCAGCAAAGACATCCCGATCATGGCCGAGATGAAGGAAGAGTTCCACGGTCCGATCGCTATGGCTCTTCATGCCGTCAGCACGCTGCCGTTCTGGCTGATGGTGGCCGGTCTGGTGGTGACTTATTACTTCTATATGGTGAAGCCATCGATTCCGGCCGCGATCCAGAAGAAATTCCATGGTCTCTACACCCTCATGGAAAACAAATACTACTTTGATGCCTTCAATATGGCGGTGTTTGCCGGCGGTGCCCGCAAGATCGGGGGATTCCTGAACCGCTTCGGTGAAGCGACGCTGATTGATGGCTTCTTCGTCAACGGCTCGGCAAAGCTCGTGGGTCTGGTGGCCGGCATTGTCCGCCATTTCCAGACGGGTTACCTGTACCAGTACGCTTTCACCATGATCATCGGCGTCTTTGCGCTGCTGACTCTGTGGTTCTTCACGACCTGATTTGAATAAAGATTAACCTGCGCTCCTGCATCTTGTGGAAATGACTATGTCTGGTTACCCGCTCCTCTCGCTTGCCATCTGGGTCCCCATCGTGGCCGGTTTGCTGATTCTGGCGATCGGTCGTGACAACAACCCCGGTTTCACGCGTGTACTTTCTTTGATCGGCGCCCTGGCAGGTCTGGTAGTGACGATTCCGCTTTACACGCAGTTCGACACCCAGGCAACGGTCATGCAGTTTGTTGAGCTGGCTCCTTGGATTCCCCGCTTCAACATTAACTACCATCTGGGTGTCGATGGCATTTCCATGCCATTCATAATCCTGAACAGCTTTATCACGGTCATCGTGGTACTGGCTGGCTGGCAGGTTATCCAGTATAAGCCGGCCCAGTACAACGCCGCTTTCCTGATCATGTCGGGTCTGTTCAACGGTATTTTCTGTGCCCTGGACGGAATCCTCTTCTACGTCTTCTTCGAAGCCTCGCTGATACCGATGTACCTGATCATTGGCATCTGGGGTGGCCATAACCGTGTCTACGCTGCGATCAAGTTCTTCCTTTACACGCTGTTGGGTTCGTTACTGTTCCTGATTGCCCAGCTCTACCTGTTTATCTATTCAGGTGGCAGCTTTTCGATTCTTGATTGGCATCAGATGCCGATCCCGATGGGCCCGCAGATTGCCATTTTCATGGCCTTCCTGGTCGCCTTTGCAGTCAAGGTACCCATGTGGCCGGTGCATACCTGGTTGCCGGATGCCCACCCTGAAGCCCCGACCGGTGGTTCGATCGTGCTGGCTGCCATCGCCCTGAAGCTGGGCGGCTATGCTTTCCTGCGTTTCACCCTGCCGATCGTGCCGGATGCCTCCCATGAGTTGTCATGGCTGATGGTGACGCTGTCGCTGATTGCCGTGGTGTATATCGGTTTTGTTGCTCTGGTGCAGGCCGACATGAAGCGCCTGGTGGCCTATTCATCGATTGCCCACATGGGTTTCGTGACGCTGGGCTTCTTCATGTTCACCCCGCTGGCAGTTGAAGGGGCGATCGTCCAGATGATCTCCCACGGTTTCGTTGCTGGGGCGATGTTCTACTGTATCGGCGTGGTCTATGACCGACTGCACTCGCACCTGATTGCAGATTGCGGGGGTATTGTCTACAAAATGCCGGTCTATGCGGCCTTCTTTATGCTGTTTGCTATGGCAAATGCTGGCCTGCCGGCGACATCGGGTTTCGTGGGCGAATTCATGGTCATTCTGGGTGCCTTGCAAGTGAACTTCTGGGTTGCCGCAATTGCTGCCACCACCATGATTGTGGGCGCAGCCTACACACTGTGGATGTATAAGCGCGTAATCTTCGGACCTATCGCCAACCATCATGTCGCCGAACTGACCGACGTTAACAAACGCGAACTGGCGATCCTTATGATCCTGGCGTTCTTCGTCCTTGCCATGGGAATCTGGCCAGAGCCGGTGACCCAGATCATGCATACCTCGGTAAACGACCTGCTGCGTCACGTAGCCATCAGCAAACTCCAGTAACGGAACCTGACGATATGAACCCACACGTGCTCGATCTCATTACCGCTAGCCCGGAAGTGCTAGTGCTGCTGATGGGCTGCCTGATTCTTGTGATTGACCTGTTCGTCAAGGATCCTTCTCGTACTGTTACCTTTGTTCTGACGCAATTGACCCTCGTAGGTGCTGCGGTTCTGACACTCTTTACCAGCACTGGTGAGGTGGTTTACGCCTTCAACGGTTTGTATGTCGACGACCTGATGGGCGATCTCCTGAAGTTGATTCTCTATCTGACGGTTATCGTCACATTGTTCTATGCGCGTCCGTACGTGCTGGAACGACCCGATCTGCGTCGTGGTGAGTTCTATATTCTGGTGCTTTTTGCCACCCTGGGCATGATGGTCATGATCTCGGCCAATCACCTGCTGATGGTGTATCTGGGCATCGAGCTGCTTTCCCTGTCGATTTATGCACTGGTCGCCATGAACCGTGACAGTGTGGCCTCCACCGAAGCCGCCATGAAGTACTTTGTTCTGGGCGCTCTGGCCTCGGGCCTGCTGCTCTACGGCATGTCCATGATTTATGGTGCTACCGGCACCCTCAGTATCCCGGATATCTCCGATGCCCTGGTGGCTAATGCCGCAAATCCGACGGTACTGATTTTCGGTCTGGTCTTCCTGGTGTCCGGCATTGCCTTCAAGCTCGGTGTTGTGCCTTTCCATATGTGGGTGCCCGATGTCTATCAGGGTTCGCCGACAGCCATCACCATGCTCATCGGCGGCGCGCCCAAGCTGGCCGCTTTCGCCATCACCATGCGACTCCTGGTCTCCGGGCTCTTGCTGCTGGCACCGGATTGGCAGGGCATGCTGCTGATCCTGGCAGTGCTCTCGTTGGCGATCGGTAACCTGGCGGCGATCCCGCAGACCAATATCAAGCGGATGCTGGCCTATTCAACGATTTCGCACATGGGCTTTGTCCTGCTCGGCATCGTGGTTGGCGTGGTGGGTGGTGATGCCCGCTTTGCCCTGAATGCCTACAGCTCATCCATGTTCTATGTGGTGGCCTACGTCATGATGAGCGTGGCTGCGTTCGGTGTGATCATTCTGCTGTCGCGCGCCGGCTTTGAGGCCGATCGCCTAGATGACTTCAAGGGTCTCAACAAACGTAGCCCCTGGTTTGCCGCTGTCATGATGATGATCATGTTCTCTATGGCGGGTATGCCATTCTTCGTTGGCTTCTTTGCCAAGTTCTCAATCCTGCAGGCCGTGGTTGCTTCAGGCCAGATCGGTCTGGCGATCTATGCGGTTCTGATGTCGCTGATTGGTGCCTTCTACTACTTGCGTATTGTCAAGGTCATGTACTTTGATGAGCCTCTGGATGAAACCCCGATTACTGCACCGACCGATCTCCGTGTGCTGCTGTCGATTAACGGTATGGCCATTGCCCTGTTTGGGCTGTTCCCACAGACGATCATGTCGCTGTGTGCTTTCTCGCTACTCCGTTCCCTGTGACGCCCACAAGATGTTGATGCTGAAAGCGCCCCGGTCTCCGGGGCGTTTTCATTGGGAGACCCCCGTGAATCCTGAACCTGATGACCTGCACCTAATCGAAACCTGTATCGAAAGCGAACCGATCTGGAAGGGACGCTTGCTGGACGTACGCCGTGACCGCGTGCGCCTACCTGATGGCAGTGAAGGCGTGCGCGAGTATGTGACACATCCCGGTGCCGTTGTCATGATCCCGGTGCTGGATGATGGCCGAATCGTCTTTGAGCGTCAGTACCGCTACCCGGTAGGCCGCGTCATGCTTGAGCTTCCCGCCGGCAAAATTGAACCCGATGAAGATACTTTAATCACCGCGCAGCGCGAGCTGGCCGAAGAAACCGGCTACACGGCAGCGAACTGGCGACATCTTGGTACCATGCACCCGACGATTGGCTATGCGGATGAGCGGATCGAGATTTATCTGGCGCAGCAGCTCACCCAGTTGGAAAGTAATGCGCTCGACGAGGGTGAGTTTCTGGAGGTTCTGACACTCACCCTGGACGAGGCGTTATCTGAGGTCAGGGCAGGGCGGCTTACCGATGGAAAAACCCTTTCGGCACTGCTCTGGGCGGAAAAAGTCCTGCGTGAAGGTTGGTAGGTGGTTAGGTGATGTCTCACCCTCATGTTGCGTTGCAGCTTGTGCTCAGGTCTCATACGCGTTGAAGATATCTCTACCCAACTTAAAGGAGTGTTGCCATGCCGACACGTCAATTACATACGGTCGTGAGTCAGCGTCCGCTCGTGGTCGCTTCACCCAAGATGACTGTTTTTGAAGCCGCCGTTGCGATGCGTGATAAAGGCGTTGGCTCGGTGGTGGTTGAGGAGAAGGGCCAGCTTGCTGGAATCTTCACCGAGCGGGATCTTTTGAATCGTGTGGTTGCCGCGGGTAAAGATCCTGAAAAGACAAGTCTATCCGATGTGATGACCAAGGATGTGATGGGTCTGGAAGGTGATAAGCCCCTATTGCATGCCCTACATCTCATGCATCAGCATGCCTTTAGACACGTTCCGGTGCTCGACAAGGGGCGCCCTATCGGCATGGTCTCTTCACGCGATGCGCTGGGGATCGAATGGCAGCAGTTCCAGCGTGAAGTCAAACTGGCCGATGATATTGCCGAAATTCTTGCCTGATTCTTTCGAAGCCAAAAGAAGAACGCCCGAGTCTCAGTTCTCAGACCCGGGCGTTATTATTTAGAATATTGGCGGTAATCAGTTCGGCATCACGATGTTGACTTCCAACACCTCGTAATTGCCTTTCTTTTCCATCGACACCTTGATGTCGTCGGCGTTGACTTGGACGTATTTGGAAATCACGGCAACCAGTTCCTGTTGCATGGCCGGTAAAAAGTCGGCCGCTGGTTTGCCATCATCCACACGTTCTCGTGCAATGATCAGCTGTAGACGTTCCTTGGCCAGATTGGCCGACTTGGGCTTCGATCCGAAAAGCAAAGAGAGCAGAGACATGGTTTAGCCTCCGAACAGGCGCTTGAAAAGGCCCGGCTTTTCGTAATCCACAAAACGCAGCGGGGCTTCTTCACCCAGGAAGCGGGCGATCACGTCGCGATAGGCCTCAGCCACTTCGGATTGCTGGATATGAATGGCCGGAGTACCCTGGTTGGAAGCATGTAACACCGATTCCGATTCCGGGATCACGCCGATGATGGGTACGCGAAGGATTTCCTGCACGTCCTTGTATGACAGCATTTCGCCTTCTTCGACGCGCTTCGGCGAATAACGGGTCACCAGGAGATGCTCCTTGACCGGTTCGCCACCGGCCTGTGCCCGCTTGGATTTGGCTTGGAGAATACCAAGGATACGATCGGAATCGCGCACCGACGAAACTTCCGGATTGGTCACGATGATGGCCTCATCCGCAAAGGTCAGGGCCATGACCGCTCCACGCTCGATACCGGCCGGGGAATCGCAGACGATGTAATCAAAGCCCATGTGCTCGAGATCTTTCAGCACCTTTTCGACACCCTCTTCGGTCAGTGCATCCTTGTCGCGTGTTTGCGAGGCCGGCAGCACATAAAGGTTTTCGCAATGTTTGTCTTTGATCAGTGCCTGATTCAGCGTGGCCTCACCCGAGATGACATTGACCAGGTCGTAAACGACACGACGTTCGCAACCCATGATCAGGTCGAGGTTACGCAGACCCACATCAAAGTCGATGACGGCGGTCTTGAAGCCTCGCATGGCCAGACCGCTGGAAAATGAGGCGCTGGTCGTGGTCTTGCCGACGCCGCCCTTACCTGATGTTACGACAATGATACGCGTCACGAAGATGCTCCCGTAAAAGAGATAAAAACTTATGGAATTCTAGCCGATTCGCTGCGGCGCTTGGTGAATTTCGGTGATCAATCCACCCGGAGAATATCGATCTCCAATCGGGATTTGAGGCCAGTGCTCTTCGAGACGACGGGCTCAGCAGCCAACCGGACCTGAACGGGCTGATTGGCCAGTTTGGCCGGCACCCCGTCTTCGAAGGTGCGGTAGATGCCTGCAATCGATACCAGCTCAGCAGCAAACACCGTAGTCAGAATCCGTGCCTCGGCGTTGCCGCGGGCGCCGGCCAATGCGCGGCCACGCAGCGGCGCGTATACATGAATGTTGCCATCGGCGATGACCTCTGCACCGGGGTTCACGGCGGCCAGAATGATCAGGTCGCCTCCCTTGGCATACACTTGCTGGCCAGAACGCAACGGACGATCGATGATGCGGTTAGCCGGGTTCTGGACGAGGTCTTCGCCGGGTTCCGGCGCGGGAGGGGGGGTCGGTGATGCGTCTGCCGCCACCGGATCCATAGCAGCAGGTGGGGTTTTGCGTAAGCTCGCGGGGATTTTTTCCAGCTCGGGATCCGAAGCGGGTGGCGCTATGGCAGGTGAGGCCGGCTTGGCCATGGATTTACCGGTTCGCCCGGCACTCAGGGTGAGTGTTGGCAAGCCCGCAGACTGTGCGCTGCTCCCTAGTTCCTGATTGCATCGTGTCACACCCAGAACTTTCAGCCCATGGCTGGTCAGCAGATCTATGATCACGTGCCAGTCCACCTGTTCTGGCCAGACAACCAGCTGGCTCAGATCCAGAACCGCCAGATCACCGTCAAAGAAGGCGCCATCCCCGAAGAGTGCGCCACTGGCAGCAGCCAGTTCACTGGGTTCCAGGCTGCGCAGGGTAATGGCTAGAGCGGGTAGGGTGGTACCCTTGAATTCGATCAGCGCGATATCGGTGTCTTTGGAATGATCGTGTGTCATAAAAGTGGTCGGTCTATGCAGATTAGGCGCTAAAGAAACGTTCGACAATGCCAGTAGGAAGCGGCACGCCCGTGGTGCGGGCTCGCTTGAGAAGGGTCCAGTAGTAACGGTAGGCAGCACGATCCTGCAGTTTGCCGTTGTGGCGGATTGGGCCCCAGTTCGCATCGGCCGCCGCGCTGATAATTTCGGCCGCATCTTGGACTTCGGAGTAATCCGGGCTCATCGCATCGAGAATCGGACGGATCTGCACCGGGTGGATGCTCCACATGCGCAGATAACCAAACTCCTGCCGGGCGCGGTCGGCGTCGCGGCGGATGTACTCCAGATCCGAAAGTTCGGTCGTCACATTGTGTGAGGGCACTTTGCCGTGGCCGAGGGCGGCACTGGCAATTTCCAGCTTGGCCCGACGAACGAGCGGGTGATCAAATTGCCCCGGGCTCTTCATGGCACTGCCGGGGATGGCACCAAAGTGACCCGATACAAAATCCATCAGGCCGAAATCCAGCGATTCAATGCCATCCAGTGCGGCAATCTCCCACACCTCGTGCAGCGCGCCATGGGTCTCGATGAGCACATGCGCAGGAATGGGCTTGCTGATGCCATGACGTTGTTCAACGGCGCGCAGTTCCTTGAGGAACACGCGCACATCATCAATGCCGCGTGGCTTGGGCAGGGTAATAAAGGGCAGGCGATCACCGGCACCGCCGACCAGAATTTCCAGATCGTCACGCCAGTGGTCATGCGTCACGTCGTGAATACGGGCACCGACCCGACCGAACAGGTTATCCCCGGAATTGATCATGGCCACGCAAAGCTCGGCATGCGCCTTCTCATTGCCGGCGGCGGCGCCATCTTCGCAATCGCAGGTAATATCCATGGCCAAAGGGCCGTATTCGGCAGCGATCTCGGCCTGGATTGCCATCGCCTTTTTCATCAGCTTTTCCGAACCGCAATAATGGTCGACAGCGGGTAATACCGGAAATGGTTTTTCACCGGGGAAAAGCACCGCATCGGGCGAGAGGGCGGGGACAGCGTTGGTTGGCGTCATGAGAGGTCATTCATCGGATGTTCGGGACAGACGAAAGCATAAAGCAAAAGGGCCACGCAAGCGTGACCCTTCTGTGCAGCAGCCGTCAAAAAGACGGCATTGACAAATTACAGCATCGACGCGACGGCTTCCTTCTCGTCGGTCAGCTCCTTCAGGGTGGCAGCAATCTTGCCCTTTGAGTACTCGTCGATTTCCAGGCCCTTGATCAGGCTGAACTTGCCACCCTTGCACTCGCAGGGGAAGCCGAAGACGATACCTTCAGGAATACCGTAGCCATTGTCGGCCGGTGCCGGGACACCCATGGTGACCCATTCATCCGAACCCAGGTGCCAGTCACGGATATGATCGATGGCGGCGTTGGCAGCCGAAGCGGCCGACGACAGGCCACGGGCGTCGATAATGGCGGCACCGCGCTTGCCAACGGTCGGCAGAAACACATCGTTGTTCCAAACGGCGTCGTTGACCAGATCCTTGACGCTGTCGCCGTTCGAGGTACAGAAACGGTAGTCGGCATACATCGTCGGTGAGTGGTTGCCCCACACGACCAGCTTCTTCAGCGACGACACCGGACGGCCGGTCTTCTGGGCCAGCTGGGTCAGTGCACGGTTGTGGTCCAGACGCAGCATGCCATGGTAGTTATTCGGGTTGGTGCGGCCAACCTTCTTGGCGGCGGCTGCAGCGATCAGAGCGTTGGTGTTACAGGGGTTGCCAACAACCAACACCTTGACGTCTTCCTTGGCGTTCTTGGCAATGGCTTCACCCTGAACGGTAAAGATGGCGCCGTTGGCTTGCAGCAGATCGGCACGCTCCATGCCCGGGCCACGCGGACGGGCGCCGACCAGCAGACACACATCGGCGTCCTTGAAGGCAACGTTCGGGTCATCGGTAGCGATCATGCCTTGCAGTAGCGGGAAGGCACAGTCATCCAGCTCCATCATGACGCCTTGCACGGCCTTCTGGGCTTGCGGCAGATCCAGCAGCTGAAGAATGACAGGCTGATCCTTGCCCAGCATTTCGCCGGAAGCAATACGGAACAGCAGGCTATAACCGATCTGGCCGGCGGCGCCAGTCACAGCGACGCGCATAGGTGCTTTGGACATAGAAGACTCCTGGAAATTTTGTAAGTGTGGATGAAACCTGTCGATGTTATTAGCGAGGGGGGCTGCTGTCAATGCGCTCTGCGTCATGCGGACCGACAACGTAGGCGAAAGGAAAATCGGGGAAACTGTGTTGAAATAGCACCATGCCCTCTATTATTACCGCGCCATCCACCGTTCCGGCTTTTCGTCCGCTCTATCGCCAGATTCAGGATCTGATCGTTCAGGCCCTGGCAGACCGGGAGTGGCAGCCCGGAGAGATGATCCCGAGCGAACTGGAACTGGCCGCCCGTTTCGAGGTGAGTCAGGGCACCGTCCGGCGGGCAATTGATGAACTGGCTGCAGAAAATCTGCTGGTGCGCCGCCAGGGCAAGGGCACCTTCGTGGCGACCCATGCCGACCCGCGTGCGTTCTTCCGGTTCCTGCGCCTCATTCCTGATGATGGGACTGTGCCCCGCTCCCGAAGTGAGCCGCTTGATTGCCAGAGCCTGCGGGCTGGGCAGGAGGTCGCGCAGGCGCTGTCGATCGCTCACGGTGACCCGGTGCTGCAATTGCGCCGGATTCTGCGCTTTGACGGCAAGCCCGTCGTCGTGGACGAGATATACCTACCGGCTGATCTGTTTCCAACCTTGACGCTCGACCAGCTCCGCGCCTCGGATCGTTCCTTGTATACGCTTTTCGAATCCCTCTTCGGCGTGCGCATGGTTCGGGCCGAAGAGAAAATCCGGGCAGTGGCGGCTGATCCGGCCGCAGCTGGCCTACTCGGAATCCCGCAGGGAACACCGCTGTTGAGTGTGGAGCGTACTGCGTACACCTACGGCAACCGTCCGGCCGAATGGCGGCGGGGTCTCTATTCCACCCTGAATCATCATTATTTCAATGAGTTGGGTTAACCGCCGTACATTGTGCTGCATCGCGGCAACGCGCTAATCGAAAAAACCTGATGAAAAGCGGCGCCGGGGGCTACCAAGCCGCCGTGGTTAAGCTACAATTTAACGCTCGCTTAAGCTAGAATTTAGCGCTCCGGGTTGTCTCGATACAAGGAAAACACATGACAGAGTTAGCCATGAAGAAGAAACAGCGTCCGAAGAATCTGGACCTGTCAACGATCCGTCTGCCCTTGCCGGGTAAGGTTTCCATCCTCCATCGCGTTAGTGGCGTCGGCCTGTTTCTGTGCCTGCCGCTGATTCTGGCGATGTTCCAGTGGAGCCTGAGCAACGAGGGCTTCGCCAGTGTTCAGGCCGTGCTGGCCAATCCCATCGGTAAATTGGTGCTGCTGGGTCTACTCTGGGCCTATTTGCACCATTTCTGCGCCGGTATCCGTTTTCTGCTGCTGGACTGGCATATCGGCATTGACCTGCCGGCTGCCCGCAAATCAGCGGGTCTGGTTCTGATTGTCAGCCTCACGCTGACCGTGATTCTTGGGGGGTGCCTGCTGTGGTAATGAAACGTAACGTCGTCGGGGCCCACTACGGCCTCACCACCTGGATCGCCCAGCGCGCAACGGCTGTGCTGATGGCGGTTTACACGGTCATTTTCCTGATTGCTGTGCTAGTTGTGCAGCCGGGCAGTGTTGATGCATGGCGTGGCATTTTTGCCAACGGCTTCATGAAGTTTGTGACCTTCCTGTTCTTCATGAGCCTTTTCTATCATGCATGGATCGGTATCCGTGACCTGTGGATGGACTACATCAAGCCGACAGGTGTTCGCCTGTCGCTGCATGTCCTGACTATCGCTGTTCTGATCGGCTACGCCGCTTGGGCCGGCAAGATTCTGTGGAGCCTGTAAAGATGAGCATCCCCGTTCATAAGTATGATGTTGTAATCGTTGGTGCCGGTGGTTCGGGCCTGCGTGCCGCCCTCCAGGTAGCCGAAGCCGGTCTGAAAACCGCTGTCCTGACCAAAGTGTTCCCGACCCGTTCGCACACCGTTGCTGCTCAGGGTGGCGTTGCTGCCCCGCTGGGCAACGTGAACGAAGACCACTGGATGTGGCACATGTACGACACCGTCAAGGGGTCGGACTGGCTGGGTGACCAGGACGCCATCGAATTCATGGTGCGTAAAGCCACCGAGTGTGTCGTCGAACTCGAACACTACGGCATGCCGTTTGACCGTCTGGACAACGGTAAGATCTACCAGCGTCCGTTTGGCGGTCACTCGCAAAACTTCGGCGAAAAGCCGGTCAACCGTTCGTGTGCCGCGGCCGACCGTACCGGTCACGCCATGCTGCACGCCATGTATCAGCGTAACGTCCGCGCTAACACCCAGTTCTTCGTGGAGTGGATGGCGCTGGACCTGATCCGTGACGACTCGGGCGCTGTAGTGGGTGTGACTGCGCTGGATATGGAAACCGGTGAAGTCTCGATCTTCCACGCCCGTGCCGTGATCTTCGCAACGGGCGGTGCCGGTCGTATCTACGCCTCGTCGACCAATGCCTTCATCAACACCGGCGATGGTCTGGGTATGGCGGTGCGTGCCGGTATCCCGCTCGAAGACATGGAGTTCTGGCAGTTCCACCCGACCGGCGTTGCCGGCGCCGGTGTGCTGATTACCGAAGGCGTGCGCGGTGAGGGCGGTATCCTCCGTAACGCCGATGGTGAACGTTTCATGGAACGTTACGCGCCGAACCTGAAGGATCTGGCCTCGCGCGATATCGTGTCCCGTGCCATGGCGACCGAGATCAAAGAAGGTCGTGGTTGCGGTCCGAACAAGGATTACGTCCTGCTCGACATCACCCACCTGCCGCCCGAGACCATCATGAAGCGTCTGCCGGGCATCCGCGAAATCGCCAACGCGTTCGTCGGTGTCGATCCGATCCAGACCCCGATCCCGGTCGTGCCGACCTGTCACTACCAGATGGGCGGTATTCCGACCAACTACCGTGGTGAAGTCGTTGTGCCGCAGAATGGCGAACCGAGCGTGCCAGTGCAGGGTTTCTACGCTGCCGGTGAGTGTGCCTGTGCTTCGGTGCACGGCGCCAACCGCCTCGGCACCAACTCGCTGCTTGACCTGCTGGTCTTTGGTAAGTCAGCCGGTGAATCAGTCGTTGAAGCCATCAAGGACGGCAAGCTGCCGATGCATCCGCTGCCGGAAAACGCCGGCGCCGCATCGCTGGCCCGTATCGGCCGTATCGATTCGGCCACCTCGGGCGAAAGCATGCACGAAGTTCGCGCCGCCATGCAGCGCGTGATGCAGAATCATGCGGGCGTCTTCCGTTTCGGCGAAGACATGAAGCGGGGCGTCAAGGAAATTCTCGAAGTCGCCGAGCGCGTCAAAAACGTGGCCACCAAGGATAAGTCCAAGGTCTTCAACATGGCCCGCGTCGAAGCGCTCGAGCTCGAGAACCTGATTGAGGTTGCCAAGGCCACCATGATTTCTGCCGAAAACCGCAAGGAATCGCGTGGCGCCCACGTGCGTGATGATGCGCCGGACACCCCGGAACATCCGAACGGTCGTGATGACCCTAACTGGCTCAAGCACACGCTGTGGTTTGGTAGTGACAACCACATCGAATACAAGCCTGTACAGCTGAAGCCGCTGACTGCACCGTCGGTCGAGCTGAAGACGCGTACCTATTAATCCGGAGGAAATCGAACATGACCATGCGTACCGTTCATTTCAAGGTGTACCGCTACGATCCGGATAAGGATGATGCGCCGTACATGCAGGACATCTCGGTGGAGCTCGAGGCCAGCGACAAGAAGCTGCTCGACGCTCTCGTCAAGCTGAAGGCCAAGGATGATCTGATCTCCTTCCGCCGCTCGTGCCGTGAAGGTGTTTGTGGCTCGGACGCCATGAACATCAACGGCAAGAACGGTCTGGCCTGTCTGACCGATATCGACAGCCTCAAGCAGCCGATCGTGCTGCGTCCGCTGCCGGGCCTACCGGTTATTCGCGACCTGATCGTCGACATGACCCAGTTCTTCAAGCAGTATCACTCGATCAAGCCGTACCTGATCAACAATGATCCGGCACCGGAGCGCGAGCGTCTGCAGTCGCCGGAAGATCGTGAAGAACTGAACGGTCTGTACGAGTGCATCCTCTGCGCCTGCTGCTCGACCTCGTGCCCGTCGTTCTGGTGGAACCCGGACAAGTTTGTTGGCCCAGCCGGTTTGCTGGCGGCTTACCGCTTTATCGCTGATACGCGCGACCAGGCCACCAACGAGCGTCTGGACAACCTGGACGATCCGTACCGTCTATTCCGCTGCCACACCATCATGAACTGTGTTGATGTCTGTCCGAAGGGTCTGAACCCGACCAAGGCCATCGGCAAGATCAAGGACATGATGGTCCGTCGCGCCGTCTAAAGCGGTCAGGAGCCGACCGGGGATGGAACAGCACGAAATCAACAAGTTGCGATGGCACTGTACGCGCCGCGCACTGTTGGAGCTGGACATCGTCCTCGGTCGATTTCTTGACAACGGTTTCGAACAGCTGAGCGAATCGCAAGTTAAAACCTTTATTGATCTGGTGGCCATGGAAGACCATGACCTCTGGGCGCTGATCAGTGGCAAGGTCGATGCCGAAGATCCGCATCAAAGCGAGGTGATTGCGGCTATTCGTAAGCACTGAGTAAGTCTCACCGGTTACGTTAATGAGTCTTTCGTGCCGGCTGTCTGCAAGAAATTACAAGTTGTACCGACCATAGGGCATCACTGTTAACCACCTCATTTTTTGGGAAGAAGCAAATGAGCGAACGTAAAGCCACACTCCAGATTTCCGGCCAGGAAGCCGTTGAATTTCCGATCATGGTCGGTACCCATGGACAGGACGTCATTGACATTCGTAGCCTGGGCGGCAAGACCGGCCTCTTTACCTATGACTCGGGTTTCCTGTCGACCGCAAGCTGTCAGTCCAAGGTCACCTTCATTGATGGCGACAAGGGCGAGCTGCTGTATCGCGGCTACCCGATCGAGCAACTAGCCGAGCAGTGCAATTTCATGGAAGTTGCCTACCTGCTGAAGACCGGCGAACTGCCGACCAAGGCCGAGAAGGAAGACTTCGAAAACAACATCAAGCTGCACACCATGGTGCACGACCAGATCAGCCGTTTCTACAATGGCTTCCGTCGTGACGCACACCCGATGGCCATCATGGTTGGTGTGGTTGGCGCGCTGTCGGCTTTCTATCATCATGGTGAAGATTACTCGAAGCCGGAAGTACGCAGCATTGCCTTCAACCGTATCGTGGCTAAGATGCCGACGATCGTTGCCATGGCCTATAAGTACTCGATCGGTCAGCCGTTCATGTACCCGCGTAATGATCTGGGCTACACCGCCAACTTCATGCACATGATGTTCGGTACCCCGTGCGAAGAGTACAAGCCGAACCCGGTTCTGGTGCGCGCTCTCGACATTATCTTCACGCTGCATGCCGACCACGAGCAAAACGCCTCGACCTCGACCGTCCGTCTGGCCGGCTCGTCGGGTGCCAACCCGTTCGCTACCATGGCTGCCGGTATCGCCTGTCTGTGGGGTCCGGCACACGGTGGTGCCAACGAAGCCTGTCTGAACATGCTGGAAGAGATTGGTGACGTCTCGCGCGTGCCGGAATATATTGCTCGCGCCAAAGACAAGAACGACAGCTTCAAGCTCATGGGCTTCGGTCACCGCGTCTACAAGAACTTCGACCCGCGCGCCAAACTGATGCGCAAGGTCTGCTACGACGTGCTGCAAGAACTGGGTCTTGAAAACGACCGCCTGTTCAAGCTGGCCATGGAACTGGAAAAGATCGCCCTGGAAGATCCGTACTTTGTCGAGAAGAAGCTCTACCCGAACGTGGACTTCTACTCGGGCATCGTTCAGAAGGCTCTGGGCATCCCGACCGACATGTTCACCTGTATTTTTGCTCTGGCACGTACCGTCGGCTGGATGACGCAGTGGGAAGAAATGATCACCGATCCGGAATACAAAATCGGTCGTCCGCGCCAGCTGTACACCGGTGCTGCCCGTCGCGACGTCAAGCCGCTCGAGAAGCGCTAATCGCAGGATCAGCATGACTCCGGAAGGGGCGGCTTTGCCGCCCTTTTCCACAAGGGGCGCTGTGTGCAAGCGCAGCATCCCTTCAGAATTAAGACGTTGCGCAGTCAACATACCAGAGGAAGGGAATCCTCCGATTCCCGCAAACATAACGATCAACCGACTACGGTGACCATGATGATGAAGGAACAATTCGAGACCTCCTATCTGTTCGGCGGCAACGCGCCGTTCGTGGAGGAGTTGTATGAAGCCTGGCTGGAGGATGCCGCATCGGTCCCCGAATCCTGGCAGAAGTACTTTGACGATCTGGCGCGTCAGCCGGGTGCAGCTGCCCGTGACGTGGCGCATGCGCCGGTCATCGCTGCCTTTGAGGCAGCCGGACGAACCGGCTTCCGTCCCACCGGGTCGGCCTCGGGTGGTGATGTTCAGAAGAACCTTGCGGTTGAGAACCTCATCAACGCCTATCGCTTCAATGGCCACCAGCGTGCTGATCTGGATCCGCTCAAACGCGATGTGCGTCCGCCGGTGACCGATCTGGACCCCAAGACCTATGGTCTCACTGATGCCGATATGTCGCGCAGCTTTGATACGGGTGACTTCAAGGTGGGTTCGGGCACCAGTGCACCGCTCAACCAGATCATCGATGCCCTGAAGCAGACCTACTGCCATCACATCGGCGTCGAATACATGTACATGACCTCGTACGAGGAAAAGCAATGGCTGCAGGCACGGATCGAACCGAATCGTGGCCAGGCAGCCTATTCGGCCGAAGAGAAGAAGCGCTTCCTTGAGCGCCTCACCGCTGCTGAAACGCTCGAACGTTACCTGCATACCCGCTATGTCGGCCAGAAGCGTTTCTCACTGGAAGGTGGCGAGTCGCTCATCTTGTCCATGGACGAACTGATCCGCGTCGCGGGCGGCATGGGCGCCAAGGAAATCGTGATCGGTATGGCTCACCGTGGCCGTCTGAATGTCCTTGTCAACACCCTGGGCAAGAAGCCGTCCATGCTCTTCGATGAGTTCGAAGGCAAGAAGAAAGTCGATCTCGGCTCGGGTGACGTCAAGTACCACATGGGCTACTCATCAGACGTCTCGACGGCGGGTGGTCCGGTTCACCTGACGCTCGCTTTCAACCCGTCGCACCTCGAAATCGTTAACCCGGTGGTTGAAGGCTCTGTCTTTGCCCGTCAGTTCCGTATCGGTGAAGATGGCAAGAACGAAATTATTCCGGTACTGATCCACGGTGACGCCGCCGTAATCGGTCAGGGCTGCAACCAGGAGATGCTCAACTTCGCGCAGACCCGCGGTTACGGCACGGGCGGTACGATCCATATCGTGGTTAACAACCAGATTGGCTTTACCACCTCGGATCCCCGCGACTACCGTTCGGGTTTCTACTGTACCGACATCTTCAAGATGTCGGACTCACCGATCTTCCACGTCAATGGCGACGATGCCGAAGCCGTGGCACTGGTCACGCGCCTGGCGGTCGAATACCGTCAGACCTTCAAGAAAGACGTCGTCATCGACATCTTCTGTTTCCGTAAGCTCGGCCATAACGAGCAGGATGAGCCCATGGTTACCCAGCCGCTCATGTACAAGAAAGTACAAGCGCACCCGGGTACCCGCAAGGTCTACGCTGATCAGCTGGTGGCTGCCGGTGTGGTGCCCGCCGAAGGTCCGGACAGCATCATCAAGGATTACCGTGCCCACCTCGACCGGGGTGAACTGCTGGTCAATCCGGTGATCTCTGACTATAAGCGCAAAAACGCCCAGGACTGGACCCCATTCACCAGCAAGCAGTACATCGAAACGGTGAACACCAAGGTGCCGGCCAAAGAACTCAAGCGTCTGGGTCTGAAGCTCGCCGAAGTGCCGGAAGGCTTCGTTCCACATTCGCGCGTGAAGAAGATTCTCGAAGACCGCAAGGCCATGGCCGAAGGTAAGCTGCCGATCGACTGGGGTATGGGTGAGAACCTGGCCTACGCCACGCTGTTGGCTGAAGGCTTTGGTGTCCGTATCTCGGGTGAGGACGTCGGTCGGGGCACCTTCTTCCACCGCCACGCCACCATTCACGATCAGAACCGTGAAAGCTGGGACAAGGGCAGCTACCAACCGCTGGCCCATCTGCAGGATGGCCAGGCACCGTTCCAGTGTTATGAGTCGGTACTCTCTGAAGAGTCGGTGCTCGCCTTCGAATATGGTTACGCCACTGCCGAGCCCAATCAACTCGTCGTCTGGGAAGCCCAGTTTGGTGACTTCGTCAACGGTGCGCAGGTCGTGGTTGACCAGTTCATCGCCTCAGGTGAGACCAAGTGGGGTCGCGGCTGTGGTTTGGTCATGCTCCTGCCGCATGGCTACGAAGGGCAGGGTCCAGAGCACTCATCGGCTCGCCCGGAGCGTTTCATCCAGCTCTGCGCCGAAATGAACATGGAAGTCTGTGTGCCGTCGAGCGCCAGCCAGATCTACCATGTACTTCGTCGTCAGATGGTTCGCAAACAGCGCAAGCCGCTGGTCATCTTCTCGCCGAAGTCGCTACTCCGTAACAAGGATGCCAGCTGCTCGATGGACGATCTGGCCAAGGGTGAATTCAAGCGCGTCATCGGTGAAATTGACGACCTGAATCCTGCCAAGGTGACCCGTATCATCCTTTGCACGGGCAAGGTCTACTACGAACTGCTCAACGCCCGTCGTGAGCGTAAGCTCGACAACATCGCCATCATTCGCATCGAACAGCTCTATCCGTTCCCCGAAGAGTCATTCAAGGGAGAACTGGCGAAGTTCCCGAAAGCCACCGAGATCGTCTGGTGTCAGGAAGAGCCGCGTAACCAGGGTTTCTGGTACTGGTTCGCATCGCGTCAGCACCTGGCCCGTTCGGTGGGTCCGAAACAGAATCTGCTTCTCGTCTCGCGTCCGGCAGCGGCATCGCCGGCGGTTGGCTACTTGGCCAAACACAACGAGCAGCACAAGGCATTGATCGAGTCCGCAATGGGCAAGATCGAGTATTAATAACCATAAGAGTCCGTGGAGAGAACAATGGCAATTATCGACGTCAAAGTCCCGCAACTATCTGAATCGGTCGCCGAGGCCACCCTAGTGTCCTGGCACAAGAAAGAGGGCGAAGCCGTTTCCCGCGATGAAAACCTCATCGATATTGAAACCGACAAGGTCGTGCTGGAATTGCCCGCCCCGGATGGCGGCGTGATCGTCAAGCTGATCAAGGGGGATGGCGATACCGTCGTCTCGGGTGAAGTTATTGCCCAGATCGACACGGCGGCTACTGCCTCGGCACCGGCCCCGGCTGCTGCTGCCGCACCGGCTGCGGCGCCTGCCGCGGCTCCGTCCGCCGCGCCTGCTGCAGCGGCTGCTGCCCCTGCAGGGACGGCTAGCCCGTCAGCCCGCAAGATCCTGGAAGAGAAGGGTGTTGCTGCCGCTGACGTTGCCGGTTCTGGCCGTGGTGGTCGAGTGACCAAGGAAGACGCTGTTGCTGCCCAGCCGAAGGCTGCTGCGGCTGCTGCACCGGTGGCGCTGGGTGACCGTGCCGAACAGCGCGTCCCCATGTCGCGTCTGCGTGCCCGTATTGCCGAGCGTCTGATCCAGTCGAAGAACGAAAACGCCATCCTTACCACCTTCAACGAAGTGAATATGGGTCCGGTCATGGCGCTGCGTAAGCAGTATGCCGAGAAATTCGAAAAGCAGCATGGCGTCCGTCTGGGCTTCATGGGCTTCTTCGTCAAAGCGGCTTGTGCAGCCCTGCAGAAGTTCCCGATCCTCAATGCCTCGGTGGACGGCAATGACATCGTCTACCATGGCTACATCGACATCGGTATTGCTGTCGGTTCCCCGCGCGGTCTGGTTGTGCCCATCATCCGTAACGCGGATCAGCTGAGCATCGCCGAGATCGAAATGAAGATCGCCGAATTCGGTGCCAAGGCCAAGGACGGCAAGCTGTCGATGGAAGAACTGTCGGGCGGTACCTTCTCGATCTCCAACGGGGGTGTGTTTGGTTCGATGCTTTCGACCCCGATCATCAACCCGCCGCAATCAGCCATCCTCGGCATCCATGCCACGAAGGATCGCGCTGTAGTGGAAAACGGTCAGGTTGTGATCCGTCCGATCAACTACCTTGCCATGTCCTACGACCACCGCATCATCGACGGCCGTGAAGCTGTCCTGGGCCTGGTCACCATGAAGGAAGCGCTGGAAGATCCGGCTCGCCTCCTGCTCGGCGTCTAAGAAAGGAACATCACGATGTCCCAGCAATTTGACGTACTCGTGATCGGTGGCGGCCCTGGCGGTTACGTAGCCGCCATTCGTGCCGCACAGCTCGGCTTTAAGGTCGCCTGCTGTGAATCCAACCCCTACGCCGACCCGAAGGGTCAGCCGCGCCTGGGCGGTACCTGCCTGAACGTGGGTTGTATCCCGTCGAAGGCACTACTGCATACCTCGCACCTATTCGAGGAGGCCGGTCACGCTTTTGCCGACCAGGGTATTACCGTCGGCGCCCCGAAGATTGATGTGGCCAAGATGATTGCCCGCAAGGCCAACATCGTGACGCAACTGACCCAGGGAATTGCCGGCCTGTTCAAAAAGAACAAGGTCACTTTCCTAGCTGGCCACGGCACATTTGTCGGCGCCAATGCCAACGGGTATCAGGTCAAGGTCGGCAAGGAAACGGTCGAGGCCAAGCAGGTCATCGTAGCGACCGGCTCGACGGCCCGCCATCTGCCGGGTGTACCGGTCGATAACGAAGTCGTTTGCGACAACATCGGTGCACTCGAAATTGGTGCGGTTCCTAAGAAGCTGGCCGTGATTGGCGCTGGCGTCATCGGCCTAGAAATGGGCAGCGTGTGGCGTCGTCTGGGCGCTGAAGTCACCGTTCTGGAAGCTATGCCGGATTTCCTGGCGGCTGCTGATCAGGATGTGGCTAAAGAAGCCCAGAAGATCTTCACGAAACAAGGCCTCTCCTTCAACTTCGGCGTCAAGATCGGTGATATCAAGGCCACCAAGAAGGGCGTCACGATCAACTACACCGACAAAGATGGCAAGGCTCAGAAGCTTGAAGCCGACCGTTTGGTCGTGTCGATCGGCCGTATCCCCAATACCGATGGTCTGGGTGCCGACAAGGTTGGTCTGAAGATCAACGAACGTGGCATGATCGAAGTCGACGGCCACTGCAAAACCAACCTGCCGGGTGTCTGGGCGATTGGTGACGTGGTACGCGGCCCGATGCTGGCTCACAAGGCCATGGAAGAGGGCGTTGCCGTTGCCGAACTGATGGCGGGTCAGGCGGGTCATATCAGCTTCGACTTTATCCCCTGGGTCATCTACACCGATCCGGAAATTGCCTGGGTTGGCAAGACGGAGCAACAGCTCAAAGCAGAAGGCGTGGCCTACAAAGCTGGCAAGATCCCGTTCATGGCTAATGGTCGTGCGCTGGGCGCCGGCAATGCCCAGGGCTTCGTCAAGATGCTGGCCGATGCCAAGACAGATCGCATCCTCGGCGTACATATCATCGGCCCGAATGCCTCGGAGCTGATCGGTGAGTGCGTGGTGGCGATGGAATTCGGTGCCGCCAGTGAAGACCTGGCCCGTATCTGCCATGCCCACCCGACGCTGTCGGAAGTGGTGCATGAAGCGGCCCTGGCTTGCGATAAGCGTCCGTTACACTTCTAAGCGTTACTCGCATCAACAAAAAACGGAAGCCTCGGCTTCCGTTTTTTGTTGTAAGGGGTCTGGCTTATTTCTTGAGCCAACCCTTCTTGTGGAAATACCAGAAGGGCACAGTAATCGAAACCGCCATCAGTGCCAGCGAGAACGGGTACCCGTATTCCCAATCCAGCTCAGGCAGGAAGCGGAAGTTCATACCATAGATGCTGGCAATTAACGTAGGTGGCAGCATGGCCACCGAGGCCACCGAGAAGATCTTGATAATACGGTTCTGATTAATATTGATGAAACCAACCGTTGCATCCATCAGGAAGTTCAGCTTGTCGAATACAAAACCCGTGTGGCCATCGAGCGAGTCGATGTCGCGCAGGATCTGGCGACCTTCGTCGTTCTGATGATCATTGAGTAGTTTCACGCGCATCAGGAACGACACAGCGCGGCGGGTATCCATTAGGTTACGACGAATCCGGCCATTCAAGTCTTCCTCGACGGCAATGCCCGACAGGACGACGCCGGCCGTGTCATCGGACATTTCGCTCCCCAGAACCTGCTTGCTGAAGTTATCCAGGCGATCATAAATGCCTTCGATAATGTCGGCGGAGTATTCGACATCAATATCGAGCAGCTGCAACAGGACATCCTTCTCGTCCCGGACGTAGTAGGGCTGGCGACGTGCCCGCAGGCGGAGCAGACGGAACTGAGCCAGTTCGTCACGGCGCAGGCTGAACAGCATGCCGTTCTTGAGAATAAAAGCAACCCGCATGGTGTTGCTATCTTCATCGGTGTGCTGGAAAAAGTCGGAGCGGATGTGGAGTTCACCGTTTTCTTCTTCAAAGAAACGAGCCGAGGCTTCCAGGTCATCAACCTCGTCGGCTTCGGGCAGCACAATTGAAAACTGAACTTTTGCCCACTCGCGCTCCTCCTCAGTCGGGGACTCGAAGTCGACCCAGACAGGATGGCAGTGCTGCAGATCTTCCAGTGACTCGACAGTCACCTGCTGCAAGCGGCCGTGGTTGAGTTCAAAAGCGGTAATCATGGCGCGAACTATACCCGTGGCGGTGCCATCGGACAAGCCAATTCCACAATTAGATCAGAGAGATGCCTAGGGTTTTTGATCCGGAACCGGAGTCTTGGGTACGTCAGTGCCTGCCGTATCCGGCGCATTCTTGAGATTGGGCGTCAGCGGCTGGCCAGCAGCCTTCTTGGCTTTGATTTCTTTGACCGTTTCTTCCAAAGCCACAAAGCGTTCCGGAGTTGCGGGGTGGGTCGATGTATGACTGCTCTGAATCGCAGCGGGGGATAGGGCGGCCATGCGCCGCCAGAATTGCGGGGCATTATCGATATCGCCGCCCGATTGGGCCATGATGTAGAGTCCCACGTAATCGGCCTCGGCCTCGAAGCCCTGCGAGAAGGCATTACCCCCCAGATTGCCAAATAGTCCCTGGGTCGGAATCTTGAGGAGTATCTGGGCTGCAATGTCCAGAATGCTGCCCAATGTGTAATTGGTCATCTTGGCCCGCATATGGCCCATCGAGTTGTGCGCGATTTCGTGCGAAATTACCAGACCCAGTTCGGTATCGTTGCTGGCAAAGCGCATCATTCCCCGCTGGATAATCACCTGGTTCCCGTCCGCATAGGCATTGACCTCATCACCATTGCCCAGAACGACCGGGTAGCTGCAGGCGCGGTCCGGATGAATCAGCAGGCTTCGTGATTGCGCCGCCCCCTTGGCGGGCTGGCGCTGTATGTCAACGCGCAGGGCTTGTCCATTGCGCGACTGTTCGCGAATCTGGTTAAGAGTCTCCTTGACGGCATCCGCTCCAGCACCGCTAACCTGCCAGCTGCCCACCTGGCGGAGCGTGTCGCCGGTTTTAACGCCAGCCTTGTCGGCGGCGGATTGCGGCACCACATAGACAACCTGGACCGCATCGCTGAGCTGATACTCGGATGCGGCAGTATCCCGGAACTGCTCGCCGAGCAGGGTGGTGCTGTTGGCCAGCGCCATCCCTGTCGTATAGCGGATGTCATCACCGCAGAGATCAGAGCCCTTGGTCAGGAGCGGGTAGCTCACCTTCATCAGGCGGCGCTGGTCTTCCAGATAGGCCTGCAAGGCTATCTGTCGTTGCTTGCGGGCCTCGGTTTCTGCCGCAACATCACTAACCCGAACCCGCTGTGTGGTCGGGGCACAGGCCGCCAGCAACGTGCATGCAACAACGCCCGCCACCAGTCGAACCAGTGTGCGGGCGCTAGGCATTAAAGGTATTAACCGCTGTGTCAGATTACTGCTCCAGCAGACTGCGCAGCATCCACGCAGTTTTTTCGTGGATCTGGATGCGCTGGGTCAGCAGATCGGCCGTTGCTTCATCGCCTGCTTTCTCGACCAGCGGGAAAAGGGCGCGTGCTGTGCGCACCGTCGCCTCATTGCCCGAGACCAGCTCCTTGATCATATCCACTGCCTTGGGCACGTCCTTGCAATCCTTGATCACCGTTAGCTTGGCAAACTCGCTGTAGGAACCGGGGGCAGGAAAGCCCAGAGCACGGATCCGTTCTGCAATCGCATCAGAAGCCAGCCACAGCTCGTTGTACTGGGTTTCGAACATCAGATGCAGCGTCTGGAACATGGGACCAGTTACATTCCAGTGAAAGTTGTGTGTTTTGAGATAAAGCGTGAAATTATCCGCAGCGAGCTTGCTTAGCCCGGCGGCGATCGCCTTGCGGTCTTTTTCAGGGATACCGATATCAATTTTCATAACAACCTCCTGTTTGGGCAACGTGTTGGGTCATCGAAGCCCCGTGGCTCATTATGCATAAAATCTGCCCAATGACCAATGGGCGAAGGCATGCCATTCCGCGGTAGAATATTGCCATGGACATGGCGTTACTGAACCCCAATTCGCCCGGCATGCTCGGCGCCTACGCATCAGCCCTTGAGGCCAAGGGGTTTCAGCCAGATCCGGCCCAGATGCGTGCGGTGGAGCGCCTGGAAGACCTGTATCACGCATTGATGAGCTTCAAGTCAGCGCGTAGCAGCACGCTGAAGCGGATGCTGTCTTCGCCTTCGGTACCGCAGGGGGTTTATTTCTGGGGTGGGGTTGGTCGCGGTAAGAGCTTTATCATGGACTGCTTCTTTGCCGCTGTTCCCTATAAACGCAAGAAGCGGATTCACTTCCATGCATTCATGCACCAGATCCACGCCGAATTGCGCGAGCACGCTGGTAAGGCCGACCCGTTGGTTCCCGTCGCGACGCGTATTGCCAAAGAAACCCGCCTGCTGTGCTTTGACGAATTCCATGTTTCCGATATCGCCGATGCCATGATTCTGGGTCGCCTCCTCGAACTGCTGTTCGAAAAAGGGGTGGTCTTTGTTATGACCAGCAACTATCCGCCGGATAATCTGTATCCCAATGGCCTGCAGCGCATGAACTTTCTGCCGACCATCGAACTTCTCAAGAAGAAGCTCAATGTGATGCCTCTGGATGGTGGCCAGGACTACCGCTTACGTAAACTGGAAGTGATGCCGGTGTTTCATGTGCCGCATGATGATGAAACCGAGCGGGCGCTGGCCGAGTATTTCACGGTGGCAGCGACTTTACCCGGCGTAACGGGTGAAAGTATTGAGGTCAACAACCGTAAGATTCCGACCATCCGCCTGGCGCCTGGTGTGGTCTGGTTTGACTTCATGGCCATCTGTGGCGATGGTCGCGCTCAATCTGATTATCTCGAGCTGGTGCGTGAGTATCACACCATCATCGTCAGTAATATTCCGGTGCTTGAAACCCGCCATGGCGCCGAAGCGCGCCGACTGACCTGGCTAGTAGATGTGTGTTACGACCATCGGGTCAAACTGATTATTTCTGCTGGCGCGTATCCGGATGACCTTTATGTCGAGGGTCCTAATGCCCACGAATTTTTCCGGACGGCAAGCCGCCTGACCGAGATGCAGTCGCGCGAATATCTCGCGCTCCCGCATCTGGTCGATATCGTTAGAACTTAATCAGGCCTTGCTCAACGCCTGATCCAGATCCGCGATCAGGTCATCGATATGCTCGATGCCGACGGATAGACGGATCATGTCTTCCGAGACGCCCGCCTTGGCCAGTTCTTCTGGTGCCAACTGACGGTGCGTGGTCGATGCCGGGTGGCAGGCCAGTGTCTTGCAATCGCCAATGTTCACCAGACGCGTCACCAGCTGCAGCGCATCCTGGAACTTGCCACCGCCTTCACGACCACCCTTGACGCCAAAGTTAAGGATGCCCGAGGCACGTCCGCCCATATACTTTTGCACCAGGCCATGATCCTTGTGATCTGGCAGGCCGGCGTAATTGACCCAGCTGACCTTCGGATGATCTTTCAGGAAATTGGCAATCTTCAGGCTATTGCTGCAGATCCGGTCCATACGCAGGGTCAGGGTTTCTATGCCTTGCAGAATCAGGAAGGCATTAAACGGCGAGATTGCAGCCCCCATATTCCGTAGCGGTACCACGCGGGCGCGACCAATATAGGCCGCCGGGCCTAGCGCTTCGGTATAGACCACGCCATGGTAGGACACATCCGGTTCATTCAGGCGCTTGAATTTGGCCTTGTGTTCGGCCCAGGGGAACTTGCCGCTATCCACGATGATCCCACCGATCGAGTTGCCGTGGCCGCCCAGGTACTTGGTCAATGCATGCACCACGATATCAGCGCCATGTTCAAATGGGCGGCAGAGATAGGGTGAGGGGACGGTGTTGTCGACAATCAGTGGCACGCCATGCTTATGAGCAATATCGGCCAGTTTCTCGAAATCGGTTACGTTACCCAGCGGGTTACCCACGGATTCGCAGAATACCGCCTTGGTCTTGCCGTCGATCAGTTTTTCAAAAGCATCCGGATCGCGGTAATCGGCAAAGCGCACCTCGATGCCATATTGCGGCAGGGTATGCGCAAACAGGTTATAGGTGCCGCCATACAGCGTGCTGGAAGTCACGATATTGTCACCGGCCTCGGCAATGGTCTGGATGGCGTAGGTAATCGCAGCCATGCCGGATGCCAGTGCCAGACCCGCAATACCGCCCTCCATTGCCGCAACGCGCTTTTCGAGCACATCCTGGGTCGGGTTCATGATGCGGGTGTAGATATTGCCCGGTACCTTGAGGTCGAACAGGTCGGCACCATGCTGAGTGCTGTCAAAGGCATACGACGTCGTTTGGTAGATCGGTACCGCCACTGCCTTGGTGGTCGGGTCGATCTCATAACCGGCGTGGACGGCAAGCGTTTCGATTTTCATTCAGGTCTCCGAAAGATTATGGTTATGACGTTTTTTTGTGAGCATACCGCATTGGGTCCATAGCGCGAACCAGGTCTTTGGCTAAGGGCAACGGTTCCCCGGAAATCTGGCTGGCCAGTAGCTCGGCACATAGCGTGGCGAATAAGATCCCACGGGCACCAAAGCCAGAATTCACATACAGGCCCGGCACCCGGGTGCGTGCCACCCGGGAACGGCTGGCGCTTTGAATCGACTCTTTGGCCGGCAACTGACCCACTAATGGCAGGCGATCCGGTACCACGGGTCGCAAGCCGACCTTACCCAACAAAGCCCGGTCGTCCGGTAAAGGGAATTCGTTACTCGCCAGCATGGCGCGAACCAGCGCCAGGTTTTCCGCTTGTTCCTCCGGACGCAGAGATAGGTCGGTGTCGTCCACAATAAAACTGGCACCACAGGTCGTCACACCATCAATAGCAGGGGTCCAGTAACCATTCCGACAGACAACGGTGCGTGGGGCTGCCATGGGTGGTGAATCCAACAGCGTGGTCTGCCCACGTGCCGCGCGAATCGGTAGGGCATCAGAGTAAGGCGCAGCCAGCCGTGGCGCATCGGTGGCATTGGCAAGCACGATGATATCCGCATGCGTTATTGGCAAACCCTGCGCATCATATGCCGCCCAACCAGTATCAGTTTGTTTGAGTGTCTCCACGGAAATACCTTCATGTAGCGCGGCGCGAGAGGCATCGAGTAATTGCCGGCAATAATCCGCCGGGTTGACCCAACTACCCTCAGCAAACCACCAGCCACCGCCAGCTACGGCTAAACCAGCTTTCTGGCTTGCAGCATCCTGGTCTAACCAGGTGAGGAGCGGCTCAGGCAACCCCAGGGCAAAAACGGCCTGGCGCATAGTCTTTTCCTGTTCGGCATCGCGCGCCAGGTGCAGCACGCCACAGGCCTCCCATTGGACCGGAAGTTGTTGGGTGCCTAACTGCATCAGGCGCTGCAGGGTGGCCAGAAAGCCGGCACGGGTCAGGCGAGACAGGACGTTGTCATCGATCGAGGGCAACGGACGGATCACCCCAGCCTGGTTGCCAGAGGCGCCGCTGGCCAGGGTGTGCGACTCGAGGATCGTGCAGCGCCAACCGCGGGCGGCCAGTCTTTCGGCAGTTGCCGTGCCGGCGAGCCCGGCGCCGATGATTAATGCATGGCCGGGTGAAGTACCAGGGTAGGGGTGAGGGCGCCGCTCCCGAAAAGAGCCAGTCAACATTTCTCGCTTCTGGGCAAAGCCGGGCTGGGTCGTCAGATCAAACCCACAGGCCGTTAGCCGACGGCGGAGGGCGCCGTTAACGCTCCAAGTGGCTAGTGTGGTGCCAGCACCGGAAAGTTTAGCCAGTGCCTCGCAGACCGTATCAGACCAGACCTCCGGGTTTTTGCCTGGGGCAAATCCATCCAGGTAGAGGGCATCAGCACGGGCAGCAAGCTTCACCAGTGTGGTCTCGGCATCGCCAAATATCAGTGTCAGCACCACACCGCCCTGGTCGAATTCAAGGCGATGCATCCCCTCGCTCAGCAGCGGCCACTGGCCGGTTAGGGCGTCAATGAGTTCGGAGGGCAGTTCAGTTTGGTAGGGCTCGAGCAGTCGGGCCAGATCGGTCTGCAACAACGGGTGCTTCTCAACGGAAACAAAGTGGAGTCGCCGATAGCCCCGGTTCTCAGATTGTTCTCGCCAGGCCGCCCACGTCGCTAGAAAATTTAGCCCTAGGCCAAACCCGGTTTCAACAATCACAAAGTGGTCACGGGATGCTTCGGTCAGCCAGCGTGCCGGCAGATGATTGCCGCCTAAAAAAACATGCCGGGCCTGCACAAGTGCGCCAGCCCGGCTGTGGTACACATCGTCATACACCGGCGCGTACGGCGTACCGTCATCTGTAACTGACAGTGTCGCCGGTGTAATAGGCATGGTTAGTCGATGCTTCTCATTTGGGGGAAGAGTATGACATCTCGAATGGCGGCAGAATCCGTCACCAGCATAATCAGTCGATCAATCCCGATGCCGCAGCCGCCGGTCGGCGGCAGACCAAACTCCAACGCCTGAATGTAATCGGCATCGTAGTACATGGCTTCTTCATCACCGGCTTCCTTGGCGGCGACTTGGGCGAGGAAACGTACGGCCTGATCTTCCGGATCATTCAGCTCCGAGAAACCATTGGCGATTTCGCGACCGACAATAAAAAGCTCGAAGCGTTCGGCGATCTCCGGGTTCTTGTCGCTACGACGGGCGAGCGGGGACACTTCAGCCGGGTAATCGATGATGAAGGTGGGTTCCCAGAGTTCGGCCTCGGCCGTTTCTTCAAAGAGCATCAGCTGCAGGCCACCCAGACCGGCCATTTTGGGAATCTCGACCTTACGCTTGGTCAGCTCTTCGCGCAGCCAGGCCTCATCGTTGAGCTGGGCTTCGGTGTATTGCGGGCAATGCTTCATCACGGCCTGCACAATGGTCAGGCGGTGGAAGGGTTTCGACAGATCGAGTTCGCGGCCCTGATAGGTAAAGACTTCCTTACCCAGCGCCTCACGGGCAGCGTGACGAATCACACCCTCCGTAAAGTTCATCATGCTCTTGTAGTCTGCGTAGGCCTCGTAGAATTCCATCATCGTGAATTCCGGGTTGTGGCGCGGGCTCAACCCTTCGTTCCGGAAGTTACGATTGATCTCGAATACCTTTTCGAAACCGCCAACGACCAGACGCTTCAGATACAGCTCTGGCGCAATGCGCAGGTAAAGCGGCATATCGAGCGCGTTGTGGTGCGTGGTGAACGGTTTGGCCGAGGCACCACCCGGAATCGGGTGCATCATTGGTGTTTCCACTTCCAGATAACCATCGTTCACCATATAGGCACGGATCGATTGAATCAGGCGGCTGCGGGCCATAAAGGTCGCACGCGAATCCTGATTCATGATCAGATCCAGATAACGCTGGCGGTAGCGCTGTTCGATATCGGTCAGTCCGTGGAACTTTTCCGGGAGCGGGCGCAGGCACTTGCTGAGTAGACGAATGCTCTCGCAGGCAATACTCAGCTCGCCGGTTTTGGTCTTGAACAGGGTGCCGGTGCAGCCGACCAGATCGCCTAGATCCCACTTCTTGAAATCGGCGTAGACATCTTCACCCACCTTGTCACGCGTGACATACAGCTGGATCCGGCCAGAAACATCCTGAATGGTCAGGAAGGAGGCCTTGCCCATCACGCGCTTGAGCATGATGCGGCCAGCCACGCTCACTGAGAGCGGCATAGCATCCAGCTCTTCTGGTGTCTTTGCTTCAAAATGCTCGATCAGTTTGGCCGCCGTGTTCTGGCGCTCGAAATCGTTGGGGTAGGCGCCCCCGGCCTCACGCCACAGGCGCAGCTTCTCACGGCGTTCTGCCACCAACTGGTTTTCGTCGTGTACGGCAGCGATCGTTTCGTTGTTGTTCTGATCGGTCATGGTCGATTCCTTGGTGAATCCTGATTAGACGCCTTGCTTCAGGCTTTCTTCGATAAATTGATCCAAGTCGCCGTCCAGCACGCCCTGGGTATTGCCCACTTCCACATTAGTGCGCAGATCTTTAATGCGCGACTGGTCGAGCACATAGGAGCGGATCTGGTGGCCCCAGCCGATATCTGACTTGGCATCTTCCAGTTTCTGCTGCTCGGCCTGGCGCTTGCGCAATTCGAACTCATACAGGCGAGCGCGCAGCATTTTCCAGGCTTCATCGCGGTTACGGTGCTGTGAGCGGTCGTTCTGACACTGCACCACAATATTGGTTGGCACGTGCGTCAGGCGCACGGCCGAGTCCGTCTTGTTAATGTGCTGACCACCGGCGCCTGAGGCACGGTAGGTATCGGTACGAACATCGGCCGGATTGATTTCAATCTCGATCGAGTCATCGACTTCCGGATAGATGAACACGCTACAGAACGAGGTATGACGGCGGGCGTTGGAATCGAATGGCGACTTACGAACCAGACGGTGCACCCCGGTCTCGGTCCGCAGCATGCCGTAGCAGTAATCGCCGGTGAGACGCAGTGTGGCGGATTTGATCCCGGCCACGTCACCTTCAGACTCTTCTAGAACCTCAACGTTAAAGCCCTTGCGCTCGCCATAGCGGATATACATGCGCAGCAGCATCGAGGCCCAGTCCTGCGCTTCGGTGCCACCGGCGCCAGACTGGATTTCAATGAAACAGGGGTTCGGATCCAGCGGGTTGTTGAACATGCGGCGGAATTCCATTGCCGCAATTTCCTTCTCCAGATCGTCGATGTCGGCCGATACTGCATCCAGCGTATCGTCGTCATTCTCTTCGCGCGCCATCTTGAAGAGGTCTTTGGTATCGGTCAGATTCTGCTGAATGGCGCCCAGGGCAACCACCACTCCTTCCAGACTCTTCTTTTCGCGACCTAATTCCTGGGCGCGCTTGGCGTCATTCCAGATGTTAGGGTCTTCAAGGATTTGCGAGACTTCGGCTAGACGCGTGGATTTCGCGTCGTAGTCAAAGATACCTCCGTAGACCTTGGGCGCGTTCGGCCAGGTCTTCAAGGTGGTTGGCGAGGATATTAAGCTGTTCGGCTTCCATAATGCAGTCGGTTTCTTTTGAGGCGGGCAATCAGCCTACTATTATAGCTTGTCGCCCTTGTATTCGGGTCAAAAAGCGTGCTATAGTCTCGCCCTCGACGCGCTCGTAGCTCATCTGGATAGAGTACTTGGCTACGAACCAAGGGGTAGGGAGTTCGAATCTCTCCGAGCGCGCCAGAATACAAGGCCTCCAGCGATGGGGGCCTTTTCTTTTGTCTCACAGATTCACCTCTGTCTCACAAATTGAAGAATCGAGCGGTTCTACATGCTCGGGTTTACGTCGATACACGCGTCGAGTTGTTCTGCTAT